>Ga0209281_1000284_pt1 | contig 95457 bp, 84 predicted proteins | sample MedtruBG_FD_187514 | JGI IMG/M metagenome (GOLD analysis project Ga0209281, IMG submission 187514) | Root nodule microbial communities of legume samples collected from California, USA - Medicago truncatula BG (SPAdes) (version 2) | ecosystem: Host-associated > Plants > Roots > Nodule | place...
CCGGCGCTAACCCGTCTTTCATAGCCAGCCAGATGGGGCATGAAAACGCGCAAATGGTTTATGAAGTCTACGGTGCGTGGATTGAAGAAATGAATGGCGAACAGGTGCTGATGCTTAACGATAAGCTCGCACGCTGAAAAATTTTTGCCCCTATTATGCCCCTATTGGCTCCGAAGGTAGTAATAAATGCAAGAAAATCAATCAAATACAAAGAAAGAACAATACAACCTGAACAAGCTGCAAAAGCGTTTGCGCCGTAACGTGGGCGAAGCCATTGCGGACTTCAACATGATTGAAGAAGGCGACCGCATCATGGTTTGTCTGTCAGGGGGTAAAGACAGCTACACCATGCTGGAGATCTTGCGTAATCTTCAGCAAAGCGCACCGGTGAATTTTTCCCTGGTGGCGGTGAATCTCGACCAGAAACAGCCAGGCTTCCCTGAGCACATTCTGCCAGAGTATCTGGAGAATCTGGGCGTTGAGTACAAAATCGTCGAAGAAAACACCTACGGTATTGTTAAAGAGAAGATCCCGGAAGGGAAAACGACCTGCTCGCTGTGCTCTCGCTTACGCCGCGGGATCCTCTACCGTACCGCGACGGAGCTGGGCGCGACCAAAATTGCGCTTGGACATCACCGCGACGATATCCTGCAAACGCTGTTCCTGAACATGTTCTACGGCGGCAAGATGAAAGGCATGCCACCTAAGCTAATGAGCGATGACGGCAAACACATTGTGATCCGTCCCCTCGCCTACTGCCGTGAAAAAGACATTGAGCGTTTTTCTCAGGCTAAAGGTTTCCCGATCATTCCATGTAATCTCTGCGGCTCGCAGCCGAACCTGCAGCGTCAGGTGATTGGTGACATGCTGCGCGACTGGGACAAACGTTATCCGGGTCGGATCGAAACCATGTTCAGCGCGATGCAGAACGTCGTCCCTTCCCATCTCGCGGATGTAGAGTTATTCGACTTCAAAGGGATAAACCACGAATCAGAAGTGGTTAACGGTGGCGATCTGGCGTTTGACCGGGAAGAGATCCCAATGCAGCCTGCGGGCTGGCAGCCGGAAGAAGATGACAGTCAGTTAGAAGAACTGCGTCTGAATGTGCTGGAAGTGAAATAAAACGAAGCGTCTCAGAGAGATATCTGAGACGCTTTTTTCATTACTTCAGCAGACGAACGCGGCAGGCTTTGCCTTTAATTTTACCGTTTTGCAGCTGCTTCCAGGCTTTATGCGCCACCGACTGGCGAACCGCCACGTAAACGTGCGCCGGATGAACCGCAATCTTTCCGATATCCGCCCCGTCCAGGCCGATATCTCCGGTCAGCGCCCCTAACACATCACCCGGACGCATCTTGGCTTTTTTGCCGCCGTCGATACACAGCGTCGCCATTTCAGCCTCCAGCGGGACAATGCTGATATTGCCCGGGGCATTCACCCAGTTCAGTTTAATCTGCAGCATTTCAGAAAGGATATTGGCGCGCTGCGCCTCTTCCGGCGCGCAGAAGCTGATCGCGAGACCGCTGTTGCCCGCGCGCGCGGTACGACCAATACGATGGACGTGTACCTCGGGATCCCAGGCCAGTTCGAAGTTAACCACCAGCTCGAGCGATTTAATATCCAGACCGCGGGCGGCAACATCGGTCGCGACCAAAACGCGCGCACTTCCGTTAGCAAAACGCACCAGCGTCTGATCGCGGTCGCGCTGCTCCAAATCCCCATGCAGCGACAGTGCGCTTTGACCAGCGGCGTTCAGGGCATCGCAGACCGACTGACAATCCTTTTTAGTGTTGCAAAACACCACGCAGGAAGCAGGCTGATGCTGGCTCAGCAGCTTTTGCAGCAGCGAGATTTTGCCGTGCTGCGACGTTTCAAAGAACTGCTGTTCGATGGCGGGCAGAGCATCAACGCTATCAATTTCAATGGTCAACGGATTCTTCTGCACACGACCACTGATTGCCGCGATGGCTTCAGGCCAGGTCGCGGAGAACAACAGCGTCTGACGATCCTGCGGCGCAAAGCGGATCACCTCATCAATAGCATCGCTAAAGCCCATGTCGAGCATACGATCGGCTTCATCCATCACCAGCGTCTGAAGGGCATCAAGCGAAACCGTCCCCTTTTGTAGGTGATCGAGCAGGCGTCCCGGCGTGGCAACAATAATGTGCGGCGCATGCTGCAGCGAATCACGCTGTGCGCCAAAAGGTTGCCCGCCACAGAGGGTTAAAATTTTGGTGTTCGGCAGAAAACGTGCCAGACGGCGCAACTCTCCGGCGACCTGGTCCGCCAGTTCGCGGGTCGGACACAGAATCAGCGACTGCGTCTGGAATAACGCCGCATCAATATGCTGCAACAGCCCGAGACCAAATGCAGCCGTTTTCCCACTGCCGGTTTTTGCCTGCACGCGTACGTCACGGCCTTCCAGGATGGCCGGCAGCGCAGCCGCCTGTACAGGGGTCATAGTGAGGTATCCCAACTCGTTAAGGTTATCAAGTTGGGCAGCAGGCAGAACGTTCAGGGTAGAAAAAGCGGTCACAGTATTCTCTCGTGGTCATCTTCGCAGTCAGATGGCGCGTATCCTCGCAGATATCAGGGTTGGATGCGACATTTTAATCGGTTCTTCATCTGGCGGCGGGTCCGGCATTGGCTGAGGACGCGGGATGGGATCGGGCATCGGCGTTGGGTCGGTAGGTACCGGGTCGGACTGGCGTGTATTCATGAATTGCAGCGCGAGTAGCATGCTCATCTCTTCCTCCAGGTTTTTTTTGTTGACCCTTTTAGGGTAGTCGCTGGGGAACGGCAGGCAAAAAAAAGCCGACTATTAAGTCGGCGTCGTACGAATCAATTGTGCTATGCAGTAATTCAAAAAAAGGAAGTAAGACAATATGGAGCGCAACGCCCATCGCTTGACGTTGCATTCACCTGCGGGAGTAATATTGCACCTTGCGGTGCCGATGTTTATTGACTTCGCTCAATTAAAATGTCGTTTTGAAGCAATCTACTGACCGAAAAAGTGCAAATTTACAACCATTTACTACGATGCAACCACCATGCAACACCGCCAATCAAAACCACTAACATGACGCAAAAGGTCGTAAAACCATAGTGGTATTCTCCGCCGGGTATTCCGCCAAGATTGACGCCAAACAGCCCCGTCAGAAAAGTGCTGGGCAAAAAGACCATCGCCATGAGCGACATCGTATAAGTTCGTCTCGAGAGTGACTCCTGCATCACCTGGGCAATTTCGTCCGCCATCACCGCCGTTCGGGCAATACAGGAGTCGATCTCGTCCAGTCCTCGTCCGAGCCTGTCAGCAATGTCTTGCATTCGTCTACGCTGGTCATCGTTCATCCAGCTCAGCCGCTCGCTGGCCAGTCGCGCGTACACATCGCGCTGTGGCGTCATGTAGCGACGCATTACGATCAGCTGTTTGCGCAAAAGCGCCAGAAAACCGCGTGGGGGGATCTGCTGATCGAGCAGATTGTCCTCCAGATCGATAATTTTATCGTGCAGCTCTTCGATAAACTCGCTGGCATGATCGGTCAGGGCATCGCAGACGTCCACCAGCCAGCTGCCGCAATCCGTCGGGCCCGTGCCCTCTTTCAGATCATTAACCACGTCATCCAGCGCCAGCACCTTACGCTGCCTGGTGGAGACAATCATCCGCTCATCCATATAGAGGCGCATGGCAACCAGTTGGTCGGGACGTTCATCCGTGCTGCCGTTAATGCAGCGCAGCGTAATTAATGTCCCCTCGCCCATTCTGCTGACGCGTGGCCTGAGACTCTCTCCGGCGAGCGCATCACGCACGTTATTGGGTAAGAGCGGCGTCGATGCCAGCCACTGGGCACTGTCTGGATGGGTGTAGTTCAAATGCAGCCAGCAGGGATGTTCACTATCAATATCATCGCTGTCTTCCAGCGGCCTCGCACCACCACGGCCATCGAACACCCACGCAAAAACTGCGTCAGGCACGTTAATTTCGGACCCTTTAATGCTCTCCACAGCGCCTCCCGCTTTTCATCTTTACGGTGTCAGTCTAGCTTTCGTCCAGGCTTAAGCAATAGATATGTTCAGCATCGCGCTGAATGCGCTCAGGAATTGTACTTTTCGCATTAAAGAAAAAGCCTGGCAAGCCAGGCTTTTTATCAGAGAGAGGGGATCGGGGAATGTTGACGCCGCGGTGAAGGCTCATCCGCGAGATGTCGCTGGTCAAGTCGGAAATTACGCGTACGGGTTTGCAGTTCAATCACCTGGTTACGCAGCACATCGGAGGATCCGTTGAGTTCCTCCACCATGGCGACATTGCTCTGCGTCACGCGTTCCAGTTCAGACAGCGCCTGCGTTATCTGCGAAATTCCCTTTTCCTGTTCTGACGTGGAGGCAGAAATATCGTCCATTAACCGGCTGACGTTGTTCGACCCCGCCACGATATCCTGCATATTTCTCTCCGCTTGCGAGACAACGTTAACGCCCTGCGTCACGTTATTGCTGGTCACGTCAATCAGCGACTTGATGTTTTTCGCCGCTTCTGCGCTTCGGTGAGCGAGATTACGAACTTCACCCGCCACAACGGAAAATCCTTTGCCATGATCGCCAGCGCGTGCCGCCTCTACCGCCGCGTTTAGCGCCAGAATATTGGTCTGGAAAGCGATACCATCGATAAGGGAAATAATTTCCGTCATTTGCAGGGCACATTCGGTTATCGACTGCATGTTGTTAGCAACCTGCCCCATTAATTGTCCGCCTTTTTGTGCCTGTAACGTCGCGGCATTCGCTTGCTCACTGGCTAAACGGGTATTGTCTGCATTGTTTCGGGTACTCGCAGCCATTTGTTCCATGCTGGCCGCCGTCTGGATCAATGACGCTGACTGCTGTTCGGTCTTTACCGACAGCTCTGCACTGCGGGACGAGAGTTGCTCCGCAAGCGTCATGGCCGTTTGTGAAGAGGATCTGATCTCGCTGACCAGCGTTGCGATGTTACTGGACAAGCTATTAATCCCTGGAATCAAACGCCCTGCGCAGTTGTTGCCAAATTCAGGGATAGAGACGCCAAGATTGCCCGACGTCACTTCTTCAATACTTTTCTTCACAGTATTGATCGGCGTCACAAGATATTTTGTCATGTACGCCCAAAGTAAAATCAGAGCGATGAGTTGTGTAGTATTCACGGCAATAAAAAGTGACACGCCATTAGCAAACAATGCAATCACTCCGTTATTAACCAAAAAGAGACACAAAAGGAAATAGACAATAAAAGTTCTGACACTAATATTTCTTAGCATACATTTTCCTGGGGCTTTATATTTTTATCGGCATTAAAATTTATAGCATTGCACGATAACTTTGTCCTCACGATCTGCGCGAGTTTGTTGTTTCGCAGTTTGATTAGCGTGATTTCACTTAAGAGAGAATAAAAGCGGGTTTTACAGGAAATGCAATGCTCGACATGCTGCCACTCTGGTTTATGCCACCCGGACGCGATACTCTGTTCTTACGCCACGCGATAGATATTCATACGTATTTAAGAGGCATTGCATTAAAAACGGGATGCTGTTTAGTCGCACTTAAAAGAGTAATTTGCTTAATATATTTTATATTCTTTATTAATTGATAACTCCGTAACTTTTGGCGTGGGATGACATAATGCTCAACGTATCGTGGGACCCTGTTTTAATAGCCATTTCTTATTTGGTGGCGTTTATCGCCTCATTTGTGGCTTTAGACAGCGCGGGTAAAATCCCCCTTGCCCCCCGTAAGGCAGCACTATTCTGGCGTATGGCCGGTGGCGTGACCTTAGGTATCGGGATCTGGTCCATGCATTTCATCGGCATGCTGTCGATGAAAATGCCGATGATCATGAGCTACCACCTCTGGCTCACCGTCGGCTCGCTGGGTATTGCCGTCGTTGCTTCTACGCTTGCCATTAATATCGCCGTTCCCGGGAAATCGCTCTCCCCTTATCGGCTGATCCTCGCCACGCTGATCCTCAGCGCGGGTGTCGTTTCCATGCACTATGTCGGCATGGCCGCATTAATGCTGAAGGGCAGCATTATCTGGGATCGACGCATTGTCCTCTTATCGGTGCTGATTGCCGTCATCGCATCCGGCGCGGCGCTGTGGTTAGCCTTCCATTTACGGGAAAAGCGTAAAGGCGTGTACATCAACCGCCTTGCGGCTGCGCTAGTGATGGCTGCAGCCATTTGCGCCATGCATTACACCGGAATGAACGCCGCGCATTTCCATGAAATGGAAAACACATTACCGGGCGGTATCAGTGAACTGGGATTATCAATTTGGGTATCCGTTACCACATTATGTTTGCTCGGTGTGATGTTGATTATCTCGCTGATGGATTCACACTGGCGGACTAACCGGCTGACGGATAATTTGCGCCAACTCAACCGACAACTGGAGTTGCAGGCACGTTTTGATGTGCTTACCGGACTTGCCAATCGTCACCAGATGGACGTGCGGATGCAGGACTGCCTGCACAGCGCACTGCTGAGCAAAAAGCCGTTTGCGGTGATATTTTTCGATATTGACCATTTCAAACGGATTAATGATATCTGGGGTCATCACGTTGGCGATGAACTGCTGATAAACGTGGCTCATCGCGTGACTGCACGGTTAACACGTGAAATGACGCTGGCACGCCTGGGTGGTGATGCTTTCATTTTGCTGGTCCCAGAATGCGATGGCGACAAGCTGAACGCGCTGCTTTCACCCCTGCTGAACGATATCCGCCGTCCACTTTCCCTTTGCGGGCATACGTTAACCATCACGCTCAGCGCAGGAGTAAGCCTCTATCCTCAACACGGTGAAACCCTGCATGAGCTAAAGCTTAAAGCCGATGCTGCGATGCATGACGTGAAAAAGCAAGGTCGTAACGGCTGGGCCATTTATCGCGCAGAGATGTCCACGACGGTTCCGGCTGAACCTGCCTTTTTGCAGGAGTTATCCCTGGCGCTGGAACGCGATCAGTTTGAAATGTGGTATCAGCCAACCTGGCTGGCAGAAGAGAACACCATTCACGGGTTTGAGGCACTGCTACGCTGGCGTCACCCGGAACAAGGTGTTTTACTGCCCAGTCTCTTTTTACCGTCGCTGGAACAAACCGGGTTGATCATTCCCGTTGGTAACTGGGCGATTGAAGCGGCCTGTAAACAGCTGAGTTTCTGGACTGAACAGGGGTTCAGCCAATGGACATTGTCATTCAACCTGTCGCCGATGCAATTTGAACAGCAGGATATCTTTCAGGTTATCTCGTCCATGCTGCAAAAATATAACCTGGCCCCCTCCCGGTTGATCCTTGAAGTGACGGAAAGCACGGCGCTAAATAACCTCGATCGCAGCATTGAATTGCTCACCGCGTTCAACCAGGCAGGGATTACCGTTTCGATAGATGATTTTGGTACGGGTTATTCGAATCTTCTCATGCTCAGCGTCTTACCGGCGAAAGAGCTGAAAATCGATAAAAGCTTCGTCAGTTCAATGCTTGAAAATGAGAAAAGCAGAAAGCTTGTAGAAACGATAATTACCATCGCCCGGACTCTGGAGATGAATGTCGTTGCAGAAGGAATTGAAACCGAAGCGCAGAGGACAATGCTGGCGAGTCTGGGTTGTGATTATCTCCAGGGGTTCCTGTACTCCCGCCCTTTACCTGCAGAACAGGTTCCGTGGCTGCTTCTGCAAAAAACATCTGAAAGACAGATTATACCAATCGGTAAAATTCAGGCGGAATCCCCTTTTATTTCACAAAAAAACCACGCCTGATGTGATTAAGTAAGGTATGTTTCAAAGGAGCCCACGCGAGTCAATTCCGGCGTGATCGTCAGGTATACCGTGCCGATGTACAGGAATTCCCTATGTCGCAATATTGCTTCGATGCGCTGAATGTTATTAAAAACCCGGTGTGGCTGATTTCACCCGTCGCAGAAAACATTCTATTTGCCAATACTGCGGCGACTAAACTTATGGGTGATAAAACGTTGACCGAGATGCGCACTGGGATCTATTCCGCTAATGCGCAAACCGCTCTCTCAATGTATGTACCCGAACTTAAAAGCGAACTGGATATCGTCGAAATACTCACCGTCTGGCGAGACAATCAAGAGAGTACGCTGAGCTGTCGTCTGACGCTGACGCATCTGGCACCATATGGTGATGTGATTGTGTTTGAGGGGCTTTCGCAGCAGGCGCCTTCCGGGCTTAAAGCCAGCCGTTCAGCAACCTATCAGCGAAAAAAACAGGGATTCTACGCGCGCTTTTTTCTTACTAACAGCGCACCAATGTTGTTAATCGATACGGCGCGTGATGGTCACATTGTTGACGCCAACCTGGCTGCGCTTAATTTTTATGGCTACACCCATGAGGAAATGTGCCGTAAACATACCTGGGAAATCAACACGCTTGGGCGCGACATCTTGCCTATTATGACGGAGATCGCCAGCCTGCCCGGAGGACATAAACCGCTAAATTTTGTCCACCGACTGGCGGATGGTTCGACCCGACACGTACAGACCTACGCCGGACCCATTGAGATCTACGGCGATAAGCTGATGTTGTGCATTATTCACGATATCACTGAACAAAAGCGGCTCGAGCAGGAGCTGGAACATGCAGCCCTGCGAGATTCAATGACCGGCCTGCTTAATCGCCGACAGTTTTACAACATCACAGAGCAAACCACGCTTTCTCACCTCCCGGCACAGCAGCAGTTTAGCCTGATGCTGGTAGATACTGACCATTTCAAAAACATCAATGACCTCTTCGGGCATCTTAAGGGTGACGAGGTACTCATTTCGCTTTCGCGCATGCTGGAAGCCTGCAGCCGTCCCGATGACTACGTTTTCCGCTGGGGTGGCGAGGAGTTCGTGCTCCTGCTGCCGCGAACATCACTTGAAACCGCGATGCAGATAGCGGAAACCATTCGTGCCGCAGTAGCACACATTACGATTCCTGGATTGCCCCGCTTCACCGTCAGCATCGGCGTTGCGCGACACAACCAGGGCGAAAGCATTGATGACCTCTTCAAACGTGTCGATGATGCGCTCTACCGCGCCAAGAATGACGGTCGCAACAAAGTGCTGGCCGCATGAAGCTGGAGTTGTGAAGAAAGCCCCGTTAGAATCCCAGCCAGGGCTGAAACAGACTTCAGGTGGGTAATCGCTTAGATGGGAAAAACAGAAATACTCCTCACCTTAATTATTCTCTGCCTTATTATATTGGGTTTGTGGTTTATTTTTAGTGGTGAGATTTGGGTGCTGGTCGCCTATTTTGAAAATAGCCTTTATCCCACCATTGAAGCGCCGTAAGTCTCGTTTAACGCCTTGCGCCAGTGAGGTCTTACATTATAGTGCTCAATGTGCCGGGTATCCGGCTGAGATATTCAGGCCAGACAGTCCACTGCCAGGAAAAAATGATTTTCCGTCATAATGGCATTCTCTTTTACGCCCTGCTGTTCACGCCGGATAAACCAGCCTTCCTCCGGTGCCATGCTCAGGTAAAACACCTGGTTGATGCCGGGCGCATCAACCCGCATTGTCACACAACCCCTCTCCGCGCTACGACAGAGTTGCTCCGGCATAATACTCACGCTGCGATCTCCGTTTACCAGCCGGATGGTGGTGATGTCATACCGGCATATGCCGCTGCTAAGGCTGTAACCAAGAGTACTCAGGTCATGAATATGCTTTGTCGACACAATGACCTCAATTCCACTTCCCTCAAACCACACACAAATCTGCTGTGCCAGCGCATTCATCCGCTGACGGAATGCCCTGATTTCACCCTCCGCTGATTCGTGATCGGTCGGGATACTGTCATTTTTCTGCTGCACTCTTTTGAAAAATCGGTCTCTGGCTGACACGTTGCCGCCCCTGTTAACATTTCGCACACTGTTGAGCCAGATTCAGCGTGATATACGCCGACCGGCCATTTTCTTTTTTTCTCAACCGCACCCTCACTTTCTTTACCGATAATCGGCTCATTCCTCCGTTTTTTGTTTCAGCATTGCATAGCGTGTAATCAGCTGTTGAAGATGCTGTTCCGTCTGGCTATGCAGCGCTGCAGGCCAGGACTGATTTTGCGGTAACACGGATAGCTGACGCAGTTGCTCCTCGACCGGCACAGCGCTGTTGAACGACTGCGACATGGCAAACACGGCCGATTTCAGCTCGCTGACCGTCATGTACTTCCCCTTCTGTTCATCAAGGGCATTCAGCCGCTTCGCCAGCTGCTCTAGCTGCGTCATTCCCTGATGCCAACCATTAAGATTGTCCTCAGCAAGAGCCGCGAGCGTGATCTGTTGCTGCCACTGCTGCACCAGCGGTTTCGCCTGTTCTGGCCACAGCGTCAGCGCCTGCTTCAGAAGTTCATCACCATAACTAATGGCCCAGTCCGGTTTTAACTGCACAAACCGCGTGAGCTGCTGCTGTGTCTGCCTGATGCCCGTATCAGGCGAAAGAGAGGATTTACGGAAAAACCGGATTTGTTCATCCGAAAGCACTGCGGGTAACGGGGCAAGCGTTGCCGCAAACTGCATCTGCGCTGGGTCAGGCTTATGTATTTTCTGCCATCCCAGGACCGTCGTGCCGGACAGTACCAGCATGCTCAGCATTCCGGCAATAAACGGCTTCCAGGGTTTTACGGGCGCTGGAGATTCCGTCTTCATTTGCACATGCGGCTGAGGGTCAGGTTCAATAACGTACACCCGCTTCACGCGATCTGCCTGCACAAGGGACACGGCCTCACCCGAGAGGCTCACGCCAGCGTTTTCTCTGTTTTCCAGCCGGACCGCTGCGTTATGGATCAGTATGCGCAGGTCATCAAGCTGGCTGGTATGCTTTAATTCCAAACGCTGTAACACGTTACCCAGCGCATTCAAATAAGCCTCTGCCTGGTACAGTTGGTTAAGGTCGGCATAGCTCAGCGTCAGGGTACGCATCACCTGCTGTAACCGCTTACTGAGGGAACTGAGAATTTCCATCCGGGCATGCACCGGCTGAGGCCACATGTTCCCCCACTGACGTGAGAGAAGCGCATCCAGAATCGCCAGTCCTTCATTCATGCCGTACAAACCGGACAAATGCGTGCGCGCAAGCGTATACCAGGCAGTGGTTTGCAGTTCCACCCCGTTGTGCTCAAACAGCGATAGGCAGAGCGTTTCCGCGTGCGGCCAGTTTACGTCCGGACGTGCCGGATGCGTCAGCTTGCTCATTTCATCGCGCAGGGATACATAATCGGCAAGCGTGCGCGAGTCACCGCCGGTTTTAAGGTGACGTTCAGGGTATATTGTCATGTTGGTTTCAGCCAAAATAAAAACTAGATTGCAGAGCGGGCATCCAGATACTGCTGCTGTTTGAGGTGGCGAATGAGCACGCGCCCTTCGGGCATAAACTCGGTGCCGTACCGTACCAGGCCGATGCCTTTGAGTTCGGCGTCAATGGCATAGCGCAGCTCGCCGGGGACGTTCTGCTCCAGCAGTACAACGTCTATCTTTTTCAGGCGTGGCTCATACTTGAGCAGGACAGCAGACAATGTGCCCATAAGCTCATGGGCCGTGCCCGGCATGCCCTGCAGGATTTTCGTCATATCGGGCAGCCCGTAATCAGGCAGATGTGCCAGCGTACCGGCGCGACAGTTTAGGACACGCTGCATGTTATCAAGTACCGAAAGGATGACCTGATTCTTCTCACTAACCTGATGCAGATCGTGGTCGCCCGTAAAGTTGCCATAGAGTATTTCATACAGTGAAGGATGGGATAACTCATTCATCATTCACCGCCAGCAGGGTCAACCAGTTATTGCCCGCTTCGATGACGCGTGCCTTATCTGGATCAAGGTCATCACGACTGAGCACCACGCGCCAGGTGTTGTTTGCCTGGTCCGGCGAAATAAACATCCCAGCCACCGCCACATACTGCGCATCTTTCTCCATTGGCATATCGACCATCACCGTTCCCCCCGGCTGCAGGCGGATATCTTTCTCAGCCACCAGATCTGATTTAATGGCCTGACTGTCAGCCTTAAACAGTGACGGATAGTCTGTACTGTCAAAGGTCTTGCGGTCCTTCAACTGGTAAATACGCACCACAGTGGACAATGCCACCCCACCGGCGTTGTGGTTCACCGCCTCGCGGGCGCGAATGTCGAGGTGCAGGGTTTTCACCTGTTTATAAAAGATTGATTTGGTGACGGCCACGGTGCCGTCTGTCACTTTTTGCGTCAGCCCGCAGCCCACCAGTATCAGTGTGATACCTGCGACCAGCGCAGCCAGAGGAAATTTACCAGCGGTACTCGCCATCTTCATCGGTCTCCCTGCGGTGAATATTTTCCTGTACCCGCTTATAGCGGCCAAGATTGATGGTTATGATTTTGGGGTGCGTGAAGGTATTCGCACTATTCAGCGGCCGCATTACGGCAGTGCGCCCCAGCTGCACAGCACCTGTTTTGGGTTTCGTGCTCATCGTCGCGTCCGGCAGCAGGCTGCGATCGACACACAGCTGCAGACGAACATCGAGGCGCGAGCCGAGCCAGACATGCAGCAGCGCCATTAAATCCGTGTGAAGCTCCCCGCCCGGCAACCAGCCCTGCACTTCTGCCGGGTCGGTGGTGGTGAGGCGCATCAGCACCTGGCTGTTCACGTCAGTGGCGTAGCTGCCCATCACCGGACGGTTTGTCAGGGTGACAGGCTGGCTGACGCTCATCGTCAGCGGCTTCTTCAGCGGAACCCGGCGTTTATCGTGGTGCCAGATTTTCGCCTGTGTGTTGGGTGCCAGCAGACGCACCAGCGAGTCCATGCCTTCAGAAGTGCGCCCAGGCAGCAACATCACCGGCAGCAGCGCCAGAAAACGTGAAGCAGGGGCCGAGATACTGTCCGTGCAGCCGTCAATCCCGAGCCCCACAAGTCCCAGCAGATACTGCGATATATTGTCCTTGCCGCCCTCTTCGAAGCTCGCCGGGTACGAGTATTTACGCCAGATGCGGTAGTACTGGGTAATAAGCCGATGGTTGAAGATATCGAGAAAATCCGCGGTGGCTTCGTACCCTTCCCGGCGCTGGGTGATGTCATCGATATAGTGCGTCGGCAGCGGAGACTCCACGCCATAGAGCCCCATAAAGGTGGTACGCACTGTCGGCGGAAGATGCGGGTGCTCCGCAGCTTCGAATGATTTGATTTCTGAAGCCGGGAAGCCCATTCCAGGGTGTGGCCGAAAACGTACCGGTTCATGACGTACCTGCCAGGTGCTTCCCGTAACCGGTTTATCCGGCTGGCTCTGTTCCAACAACTGGCAGAAGCGGTAAAAGTTGATATATGGCAGTCGGTCGCCCAGACGCTCCATCAGCCTGGCAGGCGCGGACTGTGATTCTCTTTCCACCGGATGCATTTTCCTTCTGGCTGAACGATGAGGGTAAGCTGGTTGAACTGGTTCATGTCGGCATAGAGCGCGAAGAAACGGTTGAGCATTTCGCCGAACAGATGAATATCGCCCTCCCCCGTAAATCCGTTACTGTCGAGTGTCACTTCGATATCCAGCCCGCGCAGCAGGAAGCCCTGCTCAAAACGCTGCAGGCGGTGATGCGCCACATGCTGTATCGCCTCCAGACGCCGGGTGTTCAGTTCATCTTCCTGCCAGTTGTAGAGTGCCAGCGTCCCGCGCAGCACTTCAGCGGTGCTCATCATGTTCAGGAACCCGGAGCCCAGGTGGCTCAGCACCCGCCAGTGGAAACGGTCTTCCGCAGGCGGATAGACAGGCAACGTGGGCTTGCAGAGGTTGCGTACCGTCAGTGGTGTACTGACCACCTGCTCACAGCGGTCAAGCAGCGTGCTCTGCAGCGCCCGGCGCGGTAACTGACCATTGGTACCGGTGATTTGCAGCGACACGGCCTCACGCTCAAACAAACGGTCTTCTTCCCACTGGTGACCACCGAGGATAAGCCAGGTGTCATACAGCCCGGTGACGCCCCGCTTAACGCGGGTGTGGTAATAGCGAGGCGGTGCGTGACGGCGCATCATCCCCCCCTTGTGGCGGAAGCTGCTGAACGGCACGTATTCGGCATCACTGGTGCGGTTTGAACCGGTGACCGAATCCACGGCATAAATCTCGGTGTGTCCGTCCTGCAGTCGCTTAGGCCGCAGCAGGTACTCACTTTCAAGGCCGGTGATGGTGAGCGGGTCCGCTTCCAGGGTGAACAGGTTAATCACCGGCACACAGTGCAGGCGAACCGCGTCATCGGTGACCGGCAAATCAGACGGCCACGACGTACTAAAGACCACTTCAATGTCGAAGTATTCGGTACCCGCTGGCGGTGTGATGCCGTCCAGGCCGTTGAGGTGGACAAACATAAACTTGTCGCGGAAGGTGAAGTACTCCAGCAGCAGCTGATAGCCGCTGAAGGCGGCATCACCCTTCGGCCACAGCCCGTCTTCCTCCGCAAATCCTCCCGGCGAGAACCAGCCGTCAAGCCGGATACGGTCGGTCTGACCGGGCAGGCGCATGTACAGCGCCGCCTGGCGTTTCGTCAGCATCAGGTGCAGCTGACTGCTGACCGGCGCATCCGCCCCGAGACAGAGGCTCAGACGGCTGAGGTCAGCATGCGACCAGTCGGCCTGGCTGCTGCAGGCCAGACGTATCCGTAGCAGCGAACGTCCGTCAGGCTCGGTGGTCATGGTTACCCCTGAGACACTCAGGGGATTGAGCATCACATCCTGGGTCGTACGGTAACGACAGAACGTATTCTTTGGCCCGATGGGGCGGGAGTACACCTCCAGCCCCGCAGGGACGACTTCGGCCATTTTCATGGCATGCAGCGCCGGGGTAAGAGCCACCACTGACAGCGACGGGATGGTGCGCAGATAGTGGGGCCAGAGCATGCTGACCAGCCCCTCGGTGAGTTCCGGCAGGTCGTCATCAATCTTTTCGCGCAGTCGCCCCATCGAGAAAGCAAAGCCTTCAAATAGGCGTTCGACGTACGGATCGGGAGTCCCGGCCTTATCCAGGTCTAGCATCGCTGCACGATCGGGATGGGTTTGCGCGAACTCTTTCGCGGCTTCACGCAGGTAGCGCATTTCTGCATCAAAATAGCGCAGGGTTAAATCTTCCATAAAACACCTGTTTGATTAATGTCCGAATGGTGAAGGGCCATTAATGAGCTGGAGCAGACTTAATGATATCGGGGAAAAAACAATATCAGCAGTGAGTGCTAACGGGGTAACGACAATATTGGTCGCCAGATTTACGGGGTGAAAATCGGTTCCAGACTCCAGCGAATAAAACTGAACGCTATACGTTCTCCCCAAAGATTCAGTCTTATCAAAAGTATAATTAAGGCTCACTTTGGGAATAATCACTCCCGTGATATATACGTCCCTGACATACCGGACACCGTTGCTCCGGAAGCCTGCATGCTGAATAGTCTTTAACTCTTCTGTTGAAAGCATCCTGGAGGATTTATTGACTTCGACAGGAAGAGCATCGCTGAACTGAAGCACGCTGTCGCTGCCTGATGGTTTGTTTATCCGAAACTTAAGGGTATTCTCTTCCCGACCTGATATCAGAGGAATTTGGGTTGCAAGTTTATTAAGGGACAGAAGTTCATCAGCCCCCCGGGTCAGAATGTATATATTTTTTTCACCGACAAAGGCAACACCTTCAGAAGGGATTTTAACAGGCGTTTTTTTCTTTTCCTGAACAACAGAAACAGCAAGGTTTTTATACTGAAATACACCGGTTACACTATCCTGGATCTGAATATGACTCTCTGTTTTTGGCTCGGCGACCTTATTCCCTCCCCACAGCAGTGCTGTACAACCTGAAAGCAAGAACATCACACCTAAACAAGTAAATATTCTAAGACGTTTCATTTTTTAATTTCCCTTGATTCTGATTTCTTTCCTGAAGGTATGACTAATTATCATCCGCAAAGCACGGCGGCACGGGCAGGATCAACTGCGATCAGCCCGGCAAGTAACTGGTCCACCGGTGTAAGGCGGGCCTTATCAGCCTCACTGCGACCAGCTTTCAGCCGCAGGAGTTTCAGATGACGGGCCTGTACTTCAAACAACAATTCAGGCTCCCAGTTCGTAAGGGTGAGCTCACCGGCCCGCTCGCCCAGTTGCGCAAAAAGATGCACCGCCAGGTCATTTTTGCCGTACTGCTCCGCGATACGCCCCATCAGCAGGCGCAGCAGCCACTGCTGTCGCGTAGTGGTAACACCCGGGCGATTCTGTAACCAGCCCAGCGCGACCTCCGGTCCGTCGCTGTCCGCCAGCGCCACCGCTTCCGGCTCCAGCGCCAGAATGTCATCGTTGCCAGGGGACATCTGTGCGGAAGGCGTGTCATTGCCCCACCCGCCTGTCGAATCCAGCACGCTCTGCTGGATCCAGTTCAGCGTCACGTCATCCGCAAATGGCGTGCCGTCGCTGAATGCCAGCGTTTCTAGGCCAGAAAGGCGTGTCAGCAGCCCTTTCAGGTCAGCGGCGACAATACCGGCCAGCGTATCCTGACCGGATTTCGTCAGCGCCTGATGGATATACCACTGCAAATCCAGCCACAGGTGATTAGCACCACGGGAAAACGTGCTGTCCGCCGTTTCCAGCATTTCAGCCCAGTTCTGCTGCAGGTACAGGCGTTTGAGCAGTGCCCGCTGGTCTGCCCTTGGCGGCTCAATGCGGGTACGCCCCTGCGCATCCGGGGCCGGTATAGCCCGCAGGGTGTCGTGACGCAGGCTTTTCATCAGATGGTGTGCTGACAGCCAGCCATCCGGCTGCTCGCGCAGGTATTCGGTCAGGGTGCGGGCCTGCGCCAGCAAATCCTGACCGGAGGTGATCCGCCCGATGGCCGGGGCGTCGCTGTGGCTGGTCATGGCAGGTGTGTCGCTGGTACTGGCGTTCTGCGGTACCACCGCATCCACGCCCCCCGCTTTCTGCAGACGGCTTTCCAGCGCACCGTACAGCGCGTTAAGTTCCGGACGGGTTTCATCCGACTCATTTTCGGTCAGTTGTGCTATCAGCAGCAGCGCGCCTGTGGTGCGCATCGCATCGTTCCTGACCACTTCCGGGTACAGGGAGAGTGAATCCGTCATACGCGACCCCGCCAGCCATTCCAGCGCCGCCTTACGGCTGCGGTCGCGCTGCGGGTGCAGCTGTGGTCCAAAGCGCTCCAGCAGACCGGCCAGCAGTTCAAGTCCTTCAGCCAGTCCCTGCTCGCCTTCGCGGTGTAGCTTCGCCCAGCAGTAGTACGTCGCGACGCGAATGTCTTTCGCGGTGGTGGTCAGCAGTTTCTCCGCCAGCCGGCAGATGAGTTCGGTATCCGCGCCGGAGAGTTTGTTGACCTCTTCGCGCATCTGCTGGAAGTCATCATCATAGCCCGGGTCTTCGCCAGCTGGCGATGAAACGGACAGCGGCTGCAGCCAGTTGTCCCACTGCGCCACGCGTTCACGGGTTGCCGCAAGCAGTGGCTCCTGCTCAGTCTGGCAGGCGCTGAGTAAGGCATTGAGCGTGCTCATCAGTATACATCCTCTGTATCATTGCCTGCACTGGCAACCTGGTCTGGTGATGTTGCACCGGAGGTGCTGAAGATGGTTTCCGGCAGACGGAAGTTGCGCAGTTTCAGCAGCGCCAGTGGCCCCTCGCCCGCCTCGGTACGCAGGGTGTAATTGAGCGTACGTCCGTCCTCTGCTTTCCAGCTCAGACTGTAACTGCTGTCAACGCCCGGGTAAGCACTGACCACAGCTTTATCGAGCAGACGTATCCAGCCCCAGGCGCCAGGGATATCGGCGTACTGACGGGTACCGGCCTGCGTGCTTATCCAGCTTAAGGCTGCACCGGGTGCTTCGGTATCCGCAGGCCAGGCGAAGCGCTTCCATGCCGGCAACTGGTTCACATAATTCAGCTTGTGGCTGTCGATAACCATGTCCGTCTGCATCACGCCATCAGCGGTGCCCGGACGCAGTTCGAAGTTCATTCCGGCATTGCCTTCGGTGAAGGCCACATCCGAGATATGGCTCAGGGTATTGATAGCATTAAGGAATGCCGGGTTAAAGACCAGCCCCTGCGAGTTGATGCTGTCCGGCACCCAGTGATTGCCCTCTTTGTGCAGCACACCTTTGAGGCGGGTCTGCAGGAACTGCACGATACGCCCGGAATCGGCATTGAGGTATTTAGCGAGCAATGGCAGAGACACATCACTGCTGGAGTTGTTAAACGGCCAGCGTCCACCGAAGGCACTGTTCCACTCAGCGACCACCGCCTGCTGCCACTGGACATTAAGGCTTTCCGCCGCCGGGGTGAGTACCTGCTGCCAGGCCTGCTCCATCGGCTGAACAAACACGGTACGGCCAAAGCCGCTCCACTCCTGTCCCAGACCTGCGGCAATCAGGCTGCCGTAGTCACGGGTTTCGGTCAGGTCCACGGCTTTGCCCTGGAATACGGTCTGGGCAATGGTCTGGGTCATTGCCTGCGGGTCGGCAGCATTTGTCACCTGCTGCAGGCGCAGACGCACCTGCGTCACACGGGTCAGGAACGACTGCAGGCTTTGCTCCTGTGCCCCCGTGCGGCTCTTATCCATCAGCGCCAGCACCGGGCCAAAGGTCGCATCCAGCGGGCCGTGAACACCTGCACTCTGGTCAATGGCATCCTGGCTATCACCGCCCAGCAGATTTTTCGCTGATTTCACCAGGGAGTCAGAAATCGCTTCGCCGGTCTGCCCGGTACGTCCCTGCATATTCAGGGTGTTCATCAGCGCCACCAGTGGTGACTGCCGTACGTCGGCCATCAGGGTCAACTGGTCAATGGAGTCCGACAGCGTGGTGGCCTGGTTCCAGCGCAGGCTGTTGAGAAACTCAAGCCAGGCACCACCGAAATCGGCGAAGTAACGCTCCGTCAGACGCTTTTTCAGGGCTTCCGGAGATGTCTCATCCTGCTTATTGACCGGACGCTTACTGTCAGTCAGTACCCAGTCGAGCTCGTCCCGGCGCGCCTTCACCACCTTCTCGATGGCAGGCTGCACGGCCTGCTCCCAGGCCTGACGGGTAAACATCCCGGGTACAATTTCGGTGGCGCTGAACAGACGGGCGGCGTCAGTATCGCCGGTCATGTCTTCGAGGCGCATATCGACATACAGGTGCGCCACCTGAGAGAGCATGTTTTGGTACAGGGTCGATTCGCTGTTACGTACCCCCATCAGCCGAACCAGCAGGGAGCGTGCCTGGCTGACCAGGTTCTCATCAGCGCGGAGTTTCCACTGCGGATGCGTCACCAGTTGCGCACCATAAAACGACAGCAGCGACGGCCCCATCCCCTGCCAGGCGCCATCTTTCACACCATCACGCTTTGGCCAGTCGCGCAACAGCGCAGCGCTGAACCAGGCGGCGTCCATATGTTCGGGACGGGCCAGCATCAGATAAAGTTTGAGCTGGTCATAAGTGTTTTTTGCCATCTGCTCACGCAGCGGGCTGCCCGGTGGCAACGCATTAAAGGCACTCAGTTGTGTCTGCAGATGCTCTGCGGCGGCATCCCGCAACAGCGGCAGTGCACTGTCCTGATAGCGCGGCCAGAGTGCGGCCAGCAGCGCATTGTTCTGGCTTAGTCCGGCCTGTTCGTACCACGGCACGCCATGCTCAGAACCGTACTGCAGGCGGGTCAGCGTTTTCTGCAGTTCAGACAGCGCGTGCAGTCGCTGAGCCAGGGGCTGATTCTGTCGGGCGGCAAGTGCAGCCTGGACATTAGCGCCGTCGATCTGGCTGCGGTTTGTTATATACGCAAGCCCCATCCACGCAGCCCAGCCCACCATCGACAGGGCGACAACCGACGCAAACACTTTGCGCCAGGGAATGCCGGGCTTGCACGGACGTAGTCCGGCAGGGAGTGTCCTGACAGACTCAGGCAGGACATCCCAGCGTTTATCCATGCCCCAGTGGTGCGGCACAGCTCGTTCGGCACCGGCTGAAGGCTGACTGAACACCACGCCGGCCAGTGGAAGCGGGCGGTACGGATTGAGCATCACCGCCAGCGGTGCGGTCACGCTCTCCGGCTCACGAATGAGCTGGTCGGCAAGCGTCAGCAGAAAGTTATGTTTCACTTCACCGCAGGTCTGCTGAAGACCCTGTGAAGTCAAATCTGGCGTCAGAGCGGACAGTTGCTCTGCCAGCCCTTCGGTACGGCAACCGGCAGGTAACAGACAACCGACAGCCTGAATAATGCGCCCTTCCGGTTTACCGGCTCGCGGGTGCAGGGACCAGATATACAGCGGGAGCTTCCAGCCAAGCGCTTCTATACGAGCGCTGATGGCATGAGACAGGGAGTCCATGCTGCTTTCAGACGGTACCGGCAGCGGCTGATCCAGCCCTGGTGCTGAGAGCTGGTCAAAAGCCGAGGTGACCCACACCAGCCCGTCCACCGGGCGGCGGCGCAGTTTGCGCAGCGCGGTCAGCCAGGCACTGTCCGCTGGCGTATTGAGGTCACCGCCCCACAGCAACAGTGTGCCGCGGTCTTCCTGCCAGAGCTGGCCTGTCAGGCCAGGGGTCAGTTGTTCCACCTCAGCGGCGGTGCCGGTTATCAGCAGGATGCGTGTTTTACGAAACCACAAAAATCCGTAAGTGGATCTAAGCTGCTGTCGCAAATCCCTGAGTGACAGAAAGCTGGAGGAAACAGCCTCTTTCTTGATAGACTGATTATCTTTACGAGCATTAATATTCTCAGGGCTGTAAATGATCTGTGCCTTCCTCTGTTTTCTCTGTAGCCAGAATGGTGAAACAATGGCACATAGCAATAACGCTGAAAATACGCTTCCCCAAATAAACCAGGCTTTGCGTATCGTGATGTCATTAGCAACAACTCGGTCCTGATTCAGAAACAACAACAATGCACATATCCCGGCAATACCAATAATCAATATGACATACCCAGTGATGCTGTAACGCGCTTCAACTCCCTGCGTGGGTTTTCCTTCCATAATTAAAATAGCTCCCGGGTAATGAGACAAAGTGAATATGCACCTTCCTTCTGTCGAAAAATAAGCAGTTGCATTTCACCTGTATGGACTGCTGCATCTACCATCAATGCGATATAGACGGAAAACGACAATGGCCCGTTAGGACCAAATGTATGATCGAGTGAATAAAATGGATTTTTTGGTGGCAGCTTCCACTGTTGCACGTCGGCATATTGGGCGATTTTAGCCCGACTTTCACCATCCATCCCTGCCAGCCATACATAATGAAACTCATTGTAATCTAACGAGTTATATTCAAACAAAACATCCAAAGCTTTAATTAAATTATTCGAAGGTAAGACCCTTCCAAGCCCGGAAAGTACCGTCAACTTATTTTTCTCAACCAATGAAGGAGAGGCAATCAATTGTCCGGAAATGAACTCACTATATTTACCTCCCTCCCCCTCCTGCCAATCCTGTAGACAAAGCAAAAGAATTATGCCGTCCGGTTGAGAACCAGATTGTATTTCCTCAATTGAGTCTGCATATTCGGGACACAGATCCCATTGTTCATAAACAGCCAGACTTATCTGTTCCGCAAGGTGTCGGTCTGTAAACAATATTTTCACTGAATACAGACTATTCCTGTAACCAGAACATTGTTTCTCTAGCTGATCGTCTACATATTGTAATCGGTTGGGTAAATCAGAGAACGCACTAGACAGCGGACGTGCTTTTTTTGGAAATGCGGGTATATCAGCATAACTTCCCAGGAAAACTCTCACCCCTTGTTCTTCGGGCGCCATCACAATATTACCCACAATGAGCCATTGTTTCATGCACCAACGCTTCCAGAGTGATTTTGTTCGTTCAGTTTCATTATTCCATAATAGAGCATTGTTAAGAGATTGTTCATAACGATGCCAAGCGACCCCAAAAAGACATAACCACAGAAAAAATGCAGGTAGCGCACCATAAAGAAAGACATGCACGTAACGGGTTTCTCTGCCAACAAACAGATTTAAGGCTATACCTGTCACCAGCATCATTAAAAATACCGCCCCCCATTTTTTTAAATCCGGGCGAGGAAGAGATTGTTTTTTTGGGATATCAGGAATAGGCCATGACATGATTATGACTCGATACTGTTTTCGATGTGAGAACTGATAACCCGACAACCACATTCACAAAGACAACCATCTACAACAATAGATATTCCTTCTTCGGTCGCCGTGGGATCGCCTTCAATAATACGGTTTAAGCCATGGCCCGGTATTGGGCAGGATATGAGATCATCGACAAGAGCCACCTGTACCCCATTGATAAACATCGTCGAAGAAGCCGAGATGACTTTACCGCCATGCGTGGTGGCATCTCCGAGGCAAACTAACGCTGGCATACTACACCTCTTGTATTTATTTTCAATTTCAGCCTCAAGATAGTAAAATGGACATTTCCGTGCAGGTCTGAATTACTGAATCTGATACGTTCTATTTTTACTATATTCAGCCAATCAAAAACACCCAGTTAATAGACAGAATACAGCAATCACAAAAACCAGAAATGCGGCAAAAAGTAAACAGAAACGAGCGGGTTTATAAGATACCCAACAATAGATTAAACACACAGATAAAAAAGAAAGAAAAAAAGCGATCCAGCCAATAGTCCTTAACAACTCAGCCATGCCAGCTTGCAATAAATAAACACTAGCCACACATATCCTCCATATAAAAAGACACCTTCATCAGAATCCCTCATAACCCGCAAGGATTGAAGCGAGATCTGTACTCACAAGGCATACAGTAGAACACTAGACTCCAGTGCTATTAGTTTTATTTTTGGTAGACACCGCCGAATAAGCAATAGCCAGGCAAGTCTATGTCTACCATAAATCTCACTACGATTTTTTTCGTTTTATGAACAAGCCAGAATCAGATTTGCATTTCGATTATCTCTATCAAGAAAATCACACCTAAGATAACCAGTTCTGGTAGATGTACTGTGATTATATCGAATGATGCTGTTAACTCCCGAATGCCCCGGGACGCAACCTCAGCGTACCTATAATTTTCCCCCAAGAGCTTATCGCTTCATTTTCTGACAACTGGTTATTACCCGACACCCCACGTTGTAGAAAACTGATATACATCCATGGTGAATTAGGCTTAGTCACATTCTCATTGGCATGAAATATAAAACGAAGCCCTTTTTCATCATTATCCATATCCCCGGTAACCAGCCACTCCTGCGTATAAAGGCTATTTATTTCACGCTTGCCTTTATGGATTGTTCGACCTACCGCTGCTGTTATGTTTTCATTCATTTCAGCACTTCTGTCCAGCATAGTGTCATTTGCCTTATTGAAATTGTCCGTCGAGAAGTCAAAATCAGCCTGAGGATATTGGTTTGCGGTGTATGTTATATCAAGCTCTTCTTTATTTATATCTTGCCCATCTGCAATAAAAACCTCCGGAAGGCAAAAACCCGCCTGCTGCGGTATTTCAGTATCTTTCTTACCTGAGATCCTTTTCAACAACTGTGTCAGCTCTGCCAGTTTATTAGGAACAGAGTTTCTATAAACATCTGGAGTTTGCTTTCGGAATTCATCATATCTTGACGACAAACCATTTTCGGCTTCCATAGCCACTTCTACAGCAACACCATTTGTATACAAATGGGCTTCCAATATGCGTCCAGCATCAGGTACTGAAACACTTTGGTTTCTTTCAAAAATGATCCCTTCCATCCCTACTGGTAATGAGTATACCTGTTTTAGATAAGGCATATCCTGTGGGTTAATGGTTTTTTCTTTCCTTAAGGCTTCTTCTCTGAGCCGGATTTTCTGCTCAAATGCAGGACGGTATTGCCTTTTCGTTTTTACTGGGGCCTCATTGATAAACGCCAGAATATTATCACTCGTTACCGAATATGCTTGCGGCATATCAATCAAATAGCGGCCTATACAGCGGGTCGTCATACCATCCAGAAAATTATTTACCACACCAGCCTCCAGTGCTGTTAATTTTAATTTTGGCGGATACCCACCGTATAAGTAATAGCCAGTTAAACCTACAGCCACCACAAATATTGCCACGAAGTGTTTTTTTAATTTCATGAATAAGCCAGCGTCGTTTGCTTCACATCCTGGATAATCTTCACCAACGCCCGCAGTGTGAACTGCTGAGCCAACGCGTTCTGGTAAGCGGGTTCGTGTTGCACGGAAACCGGAAAACGGGCCTGCAAATACTGCCCGGCAATTCTTCCGGAACGTTCCGGTACTGTACCATCGCCCGCCTCTTGCGGGGGTAACAGTTTCCAGGTCTGATAAATACCCTGCGCCCATCCCTTTCCGTCCAGCGGGGTTGAGACACTTCGACTGGTTGAGTTTTCGGTTTTATCCAGCGCCCTTCCCTCTTCCGGTCTTCTGCTGCGCCCCCGGTTCATCCACTGTTCTATCGTCGGCGTTTTTGACTGCCAGACAATATCACCGTATGACGGAAATAATTGCGCTGCACTGTAAAAGGCATACGTATTCGCATGGTATTTACCTGAAAGCCCTTCGATAAAGGGTCTTATGTCTCCCTGAATAATTTTCGTATAACTGAACCATTCCTTGTCATATCCCATATTCGATGATTTATATCCCGGATTAATAAACTGCTCTTCGCACAACCCCCACCACTTATCTCTCTGCAGATAAATTTCGCCATAAGGATCTTCCTTTGGATAGAAATGCACATCCCTCCCATCCATTATCTTCAGCCACCGCATACCATAATCACGGCCCGGCAGTAGCTGCATCGGACCGGGAGCCTGAGATAACACGGCAGTCATGGCTTCCGCATCGCCTCCCAGAACCTGCGAAGCAGCCCATCCCTCGAGGCTTCCTTCCGGATATTCCGTCCCTGCTTTCATCCTGCGGTAGGTTGCTGCGGCACCCAGCGCGGGCATGACTCCGTGCACTACGCCCAGCACTTTTGTTTCACCTATCAGGTTTTGGGTATAATGGCGGGCAACCAGCCCCCCCATTGAATGCGTAATCAGGATCACTTTTTCACATTTTCGCCCTTTCCCCTGGTAAAACGGAATTATCTCTTTGTCTATTTTGGTTGCAAGGTCTGTAGCTGAATCCGCATTCGACTGAAGCCAGTTATATCCCACCGCAAAAACCGGATAAAGATATCGATAGGTTAAATCAATTTCTTCTTGTTGCAGAGAAATATTTCCGGCATCCATAGATTGTATGCTGGTTAGAAGTTTGCTGCGTTCCCCCTGCGCTGAGGCCTCGAAATCATTTAATTCATCCTGCAGCCAGGAAAGAAAAGGGGCATAGCTGGTGTATGCCACACTCCCCCAACCTCGCTCCTGCCGATTTTTCAGCAGGAAGGTTTCCTCTTTTTCATCAACCTTACCGCTATCATCTACTTTGGTCATTGATGGATCGAGTTTCTTTTTCCGAATATCAGCATTTGCGCCAAACCAAGCGCCAGCAATACCGGCCATACTATCAAGATTCCAGATTTTCTTGCCATTTTTGCGATTGCTTTTAAGGTTACTCCCCATTACCCCAGGAATAAAAATAATCGGTATAACCCGTTCTGGATATACAACACACTGCGGAACAAGCTCACTTCCTTTCGGCTGGCTATGCAGATCGTAATGTGCATTTCCGGATTTATCATACGTTGGGTAAATTTTTACTATATTGTCAGCGTTCTTCATGGTTAACTCTCCTTATTCACGGTGAGACGAACTTTACTGACAGTATTAAAATTCTGAGTGGATGTATTACCAGCAGAAGTCGTATTTTCAGCCGTAGCCCCCATGTCACTGTTCAATACTGTCTGGCGATTAGCGACTGGCTCCCCAGAACCACTCCATACCAGAGTTGGCTGTAATTCATAATTACCCTGTTGATATTTATTCAACATTTTACTGGTGCTTTGCCCCGTAAATTTTTGCCACACGGCCGCTCGCTCAATAATCTTATCTGGTGCCCCACTTTCGACTACCCCATCACCAATCCTGATATAGGCTCCACCGCTACCACTCAAAACTATCTCCTGTTTTGCACTAATGAAAATTTTCCCTTCACTGCTGCTGATATGGATATCTTTCAGCGCATCCAGTGTCATTTCATCACCCTGAGCCTGAATTTCTACTTTACCTTTACTGGCTAATAATTTAATACCCAACTTTTGAGCATACATACTGATACGTTCCCCCGCAGCTACCGTCAGTTTCTTCAGGATACTAAAATCGGTATTACCACCACTGGTCGCAGTGATATTTTCTCCTGCAGATAATTGCAAGGTTTTCGGTGTTACCTGTGCAATACCTTCTGGGGCAGATAGTAGTAAAGCTGATTTTTTGAGATCCCTCAGCGATTCACTTAGCAAGGCTTTCTGCGTTTGTAAATCCGCCAGTTCTGCCTTTGCCGTCTCAGCTGCGCTATTTAATGACTCTGCCAGACTCTGAGCCCGTTCCAGCTGGCTCAGCGCTGCGGCCATATCCAGCATCATTCCATTAGCTGAAGACTGCGTATCCGCCGTAATAAACACCCCAGCCCCACCGCGAATGGAAACGTGTCGGTCAGTACGAAGCTCAGCACCTTTGCCGCGAAGTTTCCTGAAAGCGTCTACATTGTGACCTAAATTAAGCTGGGTTTTACCGCCATACTCAGTACTGAGCTTGACATGCTCTTCGCCGCGCTTGTCCTCCATCCGCAGTTTGTTCAGGCCTGCAGTCCTGACAACATTTCGGGTGCTGTTGGCTTCCGTGACGTGATCAACATGACGGGAATCGTGCAGTGCATGGGCAATATACGGACGATCCGGATCGCCCTCATGGAACGCAATGGCGACTTCAGTACCCTGTATCAGCGGGAAGTGGAAGCCGTACTTGTCGCCACCGTAAGGTTTGGCAAAACGCACCGGCATACTTTCCATGCCCTGACGCTTATCGTCGCGGTCAGCATCAAATTTCACCCGGTACATACCCGACGCATCCTGCCAGGCGTAGATATCGTTATCTTTGGCGCTGGTCACGCGCGCCATCAGCGTGCCGCTGACCACCGGGCGTTTTTTAGGCGCCGGTCGCCAGCACCGATTCTCGTAGTACGGCATGGCCGCCCATTCCACCTTCAGCGCGCTCTGACGACTGGCAGAGTAACCGGCACTGATAATCACGACGCCATTTTCCGTTTCCCGGGGCAGCGTAGGTGGTATGGCCGTTTCAGTAATCGTCAGCACCTGTGCCGGGCCGAGGGTATGGTCGGTACTGCTGCCGGTCACCGTGGTCTGGTTGGACAGAAAACGCTCATGCTCCAGACGTGCCCAGAAATTACCGGTTTCCGCTGTCGGATTAATTTTGTCGCCACGTTCAAGGTGACGCGGGCGGTAGTGATACACATCACCATAGGTAATCCCCTCACCATCGCCGCGGGTCATATCCGCCGGAACGGACGTCAGGATATTCTGGGCTTCGCGGTGGTTGTAATCACCGGCAGTGACCGAGCGTTCCACCACGTTATGCCAGACGTGCACGTCCCACACCGAGTCGGCCGCATTGTCATTCATCCCTGACGGGCTGTTCAGCGGCAGTTTCTTACCAAACGTCCAGGCACTCTGCTTGTCCGCAAAGTGCACCACTTCGGTCTGGGTATCAGGCTGCAGGGTGAAAAAGTAAAAAATCCCCACCTCCGCCAGCAGGCGTTCAATGAAGGCGAGGTCGTTTTCCTGATACTGGTTAATCTGCTCACGCTTTGGATAGACAGCTTTGAGGGTAAACTCATATTCCCAGCCTTTCAGGCCATGTTCCTGCAGCACCTCTGCAACCACTTCCGGCACTGACTTGTTGACGAAAAAGCGGTGAGTACGGAACTGATTACCCAACAGCGCCAGAAACGGCTCCAGTACAATGCAGTATTGCGCTTCATCAGCGGAGCCACCGGTACGCTCGAAACGGGTCACCACCCCGTGAACCACCTTGCGATCCGTCAGGGAAAGCAGGTTGCCCGCGCCCATGGTCAGGGTCGCCGGCTTGCTCAGCATCTGCCGGGCATCAATGTTCTTGTCGGCACTGGTGAAGTTGATGGTGTAGCAGTAAAGCTCGCTCATCGCTTCTGAGCCACTGAAGTCCTCCACGTCGATATCGGCCGTGCAGGAAGGGATATCGAGGCGGTAGCGGTTCAGGGCTTTTCCGGTGACGGTGGCCACCACCGTGTTCAGGGTATCCGTCAGGCTCATGGCGTTGACTCCATTATGTAATCGGTTATTCCATCAGGGCCGGTACGACCGGCGGTGGGCTTAATGTTTAGGGCTGTTTTGCCAACAGGAGAAGAGCTTCACCAGGAGATAAGCCCCAATAGCGCATAGTGTTGCTTTGATCACGATGACGTGCATTTCGAAGCTGTCCATCGCTTCTTCGCCATCACCGTTGATCGGGATATAGGCCTTTATAAAGTCGGCAACCCAGGCATCGGGAATGAAGTGAATCCCCGCCCAGAACAACGCAACAAACAGCAGGATTTTCATTCGGCATTCTCCGCTCGATTCTTCAGAGCCTGCTGCGTCCGGCGTTTCTCCGCCTCTTCCTTTTCCTTAATGTCCTTCTCACACTGGCTGAAATCGGGTGTCCCGCGCACATCTATGCGTGCATAGGCCATCAGGCCATTGCCGCCAGGCACCGGAAAGGTCCCCCGCTTCAACAACAGGCGGCGCAGATGCTGAAAATCACTGTAACGACGCAGGGTGATACATCCCCATGAAACACCGGTTCCGTCGCTGTTCAGAGGATGAAGACGAAAGCCCGTGCGGTTGAGACCGTTCACATTCAGGCTGTCTTTTTTGGTTTTATCGCTAAATAGCGCAAACCATTCAGAATGATGATTCCGGTAACCATGCCAGGCATCAATCGCTTCTGCACGCACCCGGTTGTAGAGACTGCCGGCAGGCCTGTCAGTGACCCAGTAGGTCCCGACAGGAATAGCGGCTTTTTCATGGTCGCCGCAGTCAGGGTTATTGATATAGCGCTCAATGCCCGACAGCACTTCAAACGTCCCGATGCCATAGCATTTCAGGTACGCCGTTTTGCCGTCCGCTGACAGGTTGCCGTAATCCATCATGCAAATCTGCATTTCAGCCTCCGTACGCCTCATTAAACGCCAGTACAATCCCCTCTTCATCATTCCAGCCGAGCGTCAGGGAGTGTGGTTTCTGCTTCGCAGCCATGTGGGTCAGCAGCTGCTGGCTCAGTACCGGCAGTATCTGCTGGTTCAGCAGGCTGTCGATATTGCGCGCGCCGGTGTCCGGCAGCAGGCAGGCGGCGGTCAGGGCGTCATACAGGCTTTCTTCAATATGCGTGGTCAGGCCGTAGTGACGGTGCAGACGCTGGCTGACCTGTGACAGCTTCATCTCCACGATGGTGCGCATGGCCGCTTCGGCCAGCGGGCGATAAATCACGGTCTGGAAGCGCGCCAGCAGCGCCGGCTGGAAGTGGTCACGCAGGATCGGACGCAGCAGCTCGTGCAGGTCGCCTTCGGTGGCGTCCGGCTGTTCATCCAGCAGTTGCATCAGATGGTCGCTGCCGAGATTGGAGGTCATCAGGATGACAGTATTGCGGAAGTCGATTTCGCGCCCTTCGCCGTCGCGCATAAAGCCGCGGTCGAAGACCTGATAGAACAGGTTCATGACGTCGCGGTGCGCCTTTTCCACTTCATCGAGCAGTACCACGCTGTACGGGCGCTTGCGCACGGCTTCGGTGAGGATGCCACCCTGACCGTAACCCACGTAACCCGGAGGCGAACCTTTTAACTGGGAAACGGTGTGCGGCTCCTGGTACTCGGACAGGTTGATGGTAATCAGCGATTTTTCACCGCCGTACAGCACGTCCGCCAGCGCCAGCGCGGTTTCGGTTTTCCCGACGCCACTCGGGCCGATCAGCAGGAACACGCCCTGCGGACCGTTTTCTGACGTCAGCCCGGTTTTGGCTGCCCGCAGGCGCCGGGCGATGGCGGTCAGCGCCACGTCCTGCCCAACCACACGCTTGCCGATTTCGTTTTCCAGGGTCAGCAGTTCGGTTTGCTCGTCTTTCATCAGGGAGGACAGCGGTACGCCGGTCCAGTCGGCAATCACGTTGGCGACGGTGCGTACGTCCACATCCACACAAAGCAGCGGGTTGCTGTGCTGAATGCCATTAAGCGCCTGCTGTAACTCAAGTGTCTCACTCTGACGGGAGATATCCTGGCGGCTTCCCAGCAGTTGTCCGGTGAGTTTCAGTTCCTGCCCGTACTGAGTTTCAAGCTCGTCGAGTGCAACGATAAGGTCGTTCTCTTCCTGCTCAATGACGGTCAGGCGTTCACCATGGTTCTGATTGCCGACAGCAATATCTTCCAGCAGCGCCTGCTTTTCCATTTCCAGCGAAGTGATATCCGAGCGGATGCGGGTCAGCTGTTCCGGCACTGTGTCGAGGCTCATACGCACACGCGCAGCGGCGGTGTCGAGCAAGTCAACCGCCTTATCAGGCAACTGGCGGCCAGTCAGGTAACGACGGGAGAGCGTGACTGCAGCGCGAACCGCATCGTCAGTAATATGCACATTGTGGTGCTCAGCGTAGCGGGATTTCAGACCACGCAGCATCAGACACGCCGTATTATCGTCCGGCTCGTCCACTTTGACCATCTGGAAGCGGCGCTCCAGAGCAGCATCGCGCTCAAAATATTGTTTGTACTCGGACCAGGTTGTCGCGGCGATGGTACGCAGTTCACCGCGGGCCAGCGCCGGTTTCAGTAGATTTGCTGCATCGGCACCGCCCGCCTGATTACCGGCACCAATAATGGTGTGGGCTTCATCGATAAACAACAATATCGGCACCGGTGACTGCTGCACCGCGTCAATCACGTTTTTCAGGCGCTGTTCGAACTCGCCTTTCACGCCCGCTCCCGCCTGCAACAGGCCGAGGTCGAGGGTGCGCAGCACCACTTGCTTGAGCGATTCCGGTACGTTGCCCCCGGCGATACGCAGCGCCAGGCCTTCGACCAGCGCCGTTTTGCCGACGCCAGGTTCGCCGACCAGGATCGGATTGTTTTTCCGGCGACGGGAGAGAATGTCCACCATCTGGCGAATTTCGGTGTCACGGCCAAACACCGGGTCGATTTTGCCCACTTTCGCTCTGGCGGTGACGTCGAGGGTAAATTTATCCAGTGCATTCTGTAGCGCCGGGTTCAGTTCACCGTCTTTTATCTCTGCGCCGATCGGACGTCCGACAAATTCCACTTCACCACCGTGATTTTGTGCCAGTTCTGCTTCTTGCTGTACATCTGGACGCTCATCAGACTGCGCGTCCAGAAGCCCGCGAAGACGATCAAGCTGGCTCTGGCCGAGCGTAAGCAAAGGCCACATACCGTCGCAGCGCGCCAGTTTAGGCTTACCAACCAGCACCATCAGCAGATGGACACTGCGGATGTGCTCTTCGCCGTTAAGGGAGGCAATCAGCCAGGCTTCCTGTATCAGTATCTGGATATCAGCGGACAACTGCGGGCGACTGCGTACCGAACGCGGTTGATTATCCAGCCAGCCGAGCAAATCCTGCCATAGCGCATCCATATCCCACTCGTAGCGACGCGCCAGCACCGTCAGGTCACCTTCCCCTTGCTCCAGCAGCTTCAGAAGCCAGTGCTCCGGCAAAATTTCCGCATGCGCGCGGGTCTGGCAGAGCGAGGCTGCCCCTTCCATCGCACGGGCACAGTAAGGGTTCAGACGTCGCAGCAGGATGGCTGGATTTTCCATGACTTTCTCTCTATATCGGTTCCTGGACACGCTACCGCCCATCGCTGTTTCCCGTGAAGGGGACCAAAGCGCATGAGGTCGGGCTGGCAGATTGTGGGTTTCTTTGCTCAACGCCCGTTTGAGACAGGCACTCAGCAAAAAACTGCGGACAGGAAAACCCTGCCCGCATCAGGATTACGCGGTGGCGCGTTCATTCCATGAGTCGGAATGAATGATGTTGCCGTCTTTGTAGGTCCAGGTGATTTTTTCGTAACGCAGTTCTACGCGCTCAAGATGGTTGTGCTTCTCTTTGGAAGGCTCCTTGATGTCGTACATTTCAGGATTCACTTTCACCACTTTTACGTTCTCGAGTTTGGTGTTGAAGTACTCAACTTCCTGGCCCGCGTCGTTGATTTTGTACCATTTGAATTCCGCAGACTTCAGGGTCTGACCGGTGGTCACGGCTTTGTACAGGTACGGGCTGGACGAATCGATTTCCTTGGTGAACAGGAACGGCGTGTGGATACGGGTACCGGTCAGCTTGCCGGTGTTGTTATCGGTCGGGATGTACAGGTTATGCTCCTGCGCCACCACTTCGATGCTGCCTTCACGGTCCTGAACGTCAACAGATCCTTTGATGTCCGCGCCGCCGTCGTCTTTCAGCCAAAGATAAACAGGAATTGCCATGAAATTACTCTCCATTGTGTAGTGAAGCGCCATCATCCTGCGATGACGCTGAGGTTTTGCCGGGTATCTGACAGGCATTCGCCTGCGGTACCAGACTGATTTCGACACGGCGGTTAAGCGCACGGCCTTCCGGGGTGTCATTGGTTGCGACAGGGCGGCTTTCGCCATAGCCCTGTACCGCAAAACAGCTTTCGGGCACGTCGCCGGTGTCACGCATCCAGTTGCGCACGGACTCCGCGCGCTTAAGCGACAGCACCTGGTTGGATTTGTCATCCCCCGTACTGTCGGTATGGCCCGCCACCACAATCAGCCAGCCTGGTTTCGCCTTAGCGCCTACCAGGGAGTTCACCAGCATTCTGGAGGAGCCAGACTTGAGGTCGTACTTGCCCGAGTCGAACAGCGACATGCTGTCGAGGCGAATGGTTTTCGGACCCCGAATAATTTTCTTAATGACCGGAGGAGGTGGTGACGGAGGTGCCCAGTCGCTGACGGCGGCCTCAACGGGCGGAACCAGACGCAACCCCTGATACAGTCCCAGACGATAACGCAGTGGCTCCCCGCGGCGCTGCCAGTCGTCCAACAATGCGCCATCGGCTCTCAGGCGCTGTTGCGCCCGCAGTTTCGGTGCAACCGGCGTGCCGGTGAGATGGTGGTATAACGCAAGATGATCGCCAACATTACGGATAAGACGCTGGTTGTTCACCCATGACGCCACCATCGCCAGCGCGAGAAAAATCCCGCCCAGTAATCCTGCGTAACGCCAGAACAGCATCCGGCGACTCACACCACGTCGTCGCGGTAACCCTGGCAGCAGCTGTTCAGGCAATGGCAGTGGCTCTGTAGTCAGGACGACATCCGGTGGCAGCTCGGTCACAGCGGTGATGTGCTGTTGCCAGAGATTGCACTTGGTACCGCTCACCGGAACCATGCACATGCCCTGCACGCAGGGTTTCATCGCCGGTAATTCCCCCCTCCTTACCGACAGCAGCTCATTGACCGCGCTGTTCTGCCAGGCAAGCAGACCGTCCAGCCACAGACCCTGACTCAGACGCGAAAGACGCCCGTCTGCACCGGTCTCTCGGATCCATTCAGTCAGTGACACATTGCCCTGACCAGGCTGATACACCTGAATACCGATCCGCTGGCTTACCGTGCTAAACCAGACGGGCTCAGCCTCCGCACAGGCCGCAGGTGGAGATACCCAAGTCACGGTCCACAGCGGAGGGATCATGCCGAATGCCGCACGGCACTGGACGACAGCCCGCTGCCATCCCCGCAGGGACTGGGTAAAATCATCATCGGATGTGTGCAGCTCGGGTACCACCGCCAGCATGACCGAGATTTGCGATACCAGGGCCGGGCGAGCAAGGCTCAGGTGCTGCGCAAAGAGTGGCAGCTGTTCCGCATCCTTTACCCACAGATACCAGCCCTGCCGGGTTTCCCGGAAACGGGCTCCGGACACAAACAGAGGAGTGTTGTCGCCAGAAACAAGGATCACCGCCCCCTGAAAATCTTCCGGCGGTAGGTTTTCATCCGCAATCTCGCGTAGTGCGCTCGCCCGCGCCTGAGAAGCCCGGCGCTGATGCCAGAACATCACCCCGGACACCAGAGCAACAAGCAGGGTGAGTGCCACACGGCTCACCGTTGACAGTGGCCAGAATCCGAGGATGAGCCACAGCGCCAGTACGGCACCCAAGGCAGTTAACAGACTTCGGTACACATCCCGCATCGCTTACCCCGGCCTGACAGTCTGGCTTACCAGCTCGGTAAGCGAGGACGAGAGGAAGAACCAGAGTGCCGCCAGAGCGACAGCAGCCACAGCCCAGGTCAGCCAGTACCCGCGTCGGCCGCTGCGCAAGCTTGATGCGCGGGCAATAATGGGGGCGTCCTGTGCCAGTGTGAAAGCCGGAACCCGTTCAGCGAGTGCGAGAACAACATCTTCCCGTCGCTCATCATCCTGGGCACGATACTGACCAACGAACCCCAGTTGCAGGGTCCGGTACATGCAGGTCAGGACGGAGGAATCAGGGGCGGTTTCTTTCAACAGATTGCGGATCCGTTCCCATAACTCCTCACCGGCATTGAGGGTGCCAAAGAAATGCGCCTGCAGCGGATCACGATGCCAGGCCAGGTAGCCATCATCGGTGGTTCCCCGGTTCATCACGCTCTCATCAAGCAGTGCACACAGGGCATACACCATATGGTCACGGCTGATGTTGCTGTAACCTGCCTCCGTGAGTGCAACCTTCGCATCCTGCACCAGACGACGGGCCCGACGATAGAGCCCTTCTCCGTCACGGACTTCCTGACCGCCCCGCAGCTGGCTAACCATAAGCCAGCCCGGGTAGAAGATACGTTCTGTCTGAATGAGTTCAGATTTTTTCATGTGCGCAGCACCGCAAAGAGTTCAAGTTTCACATCCCCCAGTGAGCGCGGGGTATAGAAGGTGCAACTACCCATTTCAAGCATCGTACGTGCCGCCTCAGTACTCAGATCCAGCGAGAAATACTGGTTCTCAAGACGTAACGGGATAGCAGCTGGAACATGCGTCAGAGGTTTGATAAGCATCCCGCTCAGTGCCACATTCACCACATCCGAAACATCATCAAAGCTGCCCGCTTTACACAGCTGCGGGAATTTCGTCTGAAGCTCATGGTTCGGCATGGATGAGCGTACGGAGAGGTAGAAGTCCGCCCCTTCGCGCAGGCGCGCATCGTGCAGGGCACCTTTCCAGATCTGGTCCTGATGCTCCAGGTGGATACTCACGACCCGCGACGGCAGGCTGGCTTCCAGCAGTTTATCGAGCAGCGTCAGCAACGGCGGGAATACCCGTTCCGGTTCATCGTGCAGATAGGCAGGAATGTCACTGACGTCATGCTCCAGTGAGAAGGTCAGCAGGCTGCCAGCCAGACGGGTCAGTTCGCGGTACAGCAGTTCCGGGTGACGATCCGGTGTCTGCAGTAGTTCCGCCAGCACCGGCTCGGCACTGTTCAGGGCATTGAGAAGCCAGAACAGGGAGACATCCGCGACAGCAAAGTCGGCCATCCTCTCATTGCTTTCGCGTCGCATGGCCATCAGGCGACGGCGACGAACCTGCAGGCGGATCAGCAGGTCACCCAGTTCTACGGTCAGCAACGGGCTTGCAGAAATGGAAAGCATCGGCGGAATGAAATCCGGGTCTCTGCTCCACTGTCCCTGTGCATTACGCACCAGACGGGCTACCGGACAGGTCAGGTAAGCCGTATTTTCCTGACTGGACAGACGCAAGGTCAGAGCATGACGCAGAATGGCGAGTTCTCCACTTTCATGGCCCGCAAGCTCCTGCACCACCACACGTTCGGCTTTCCAGCGACGCGGGCGTTCACTGTCCTGCCCGTTATCGAGATTGCCACCACTGGCGCTCATCAACGGCAGCGCGACAACCACGTCAACAGCCTCACTGCTGGCTGCAATAGACACATCGCAAACCGGAGGAAGATTGTCTGCCAGGTTCGTATCAACAAGAGTACCGTCCTGAAATCGCACCACCAGACGCGTGGCATTCAGGCGCGAGAGCGCCAGTGCAGCATCATCAAATTCCGCCGCAATCACGCCCCATGGATGAGAAATACCCATCCGGGCGACCATACTGGCTACGTGCTCACTCCATCGGGCCTGCTGCTGGAACTGTTGCGGGGCCAGAGCGGCCCCATCCTCCCAAAGCGGGCGGTAAATTTTCATCCCTGATTTCTCCCCGCCTTACGCTTTCGCTTTCGGCATCTGGCTCACCAGCGACAGGTTCACGTCCATGCCTTCCACCTGGAAGTGCGGCACCGCGAACAGCTTCACACAGAAGAAGCCCGGGTTGTCCTCAATGTCTTCCACCACCACCTTCGCGTCGCGCAGCGGGTGGGAGGCCTGCAGCTCGTCGCCCGGATCGGTCATTTCGGTCACCAGACTGCGTACCCACGTATTGAGTTCCAGCTCCAGCAGACGTCTGTCTTTGGTGGTGCCGATGTTTTCGCGCTGAATCAGCTTCAGGTAGTGCGCAATGCGCGACAACAGGAAGATGTACGGCAGGCGGGCATTGATGCGGCTGTTGGCGGTGGCGTCCGCAGTGTCGTACAGCGCCGGTTTCTGGGCGGAGTTCGCTGAGAAGAAACAGGCATAATCGCGGTTTTTGTAGTACGACAGCGGGATAAAGCCCAGGTTGGCGAATTCAAACTCGCGCGTTTCCGGGATCATCACCTCCGACGGGATTTTCACCTGGTTACCGGTGCCAAGGTCATACAGGTGGATCGGCAGATCTTTCACCGCGCCACCGGCCTGCGGGCCACGGATCTGCACGCACCAGCCATTATTGATGAAGCTCTTCACCATGTTCGAGGCGAAGGAGAATGACGCGCTGGTCCACAAATACTTATCGTGATCCGGGCCCTTCACCTGCTCGACATAGTTGAAGCTACGCACCGGCACGGTGTCCGGACCGTACGGCAGACGCCCCAGCACGCGCGGCATCACCAGGCCGATATAGCGTGAGTCGTCGGTGTCACGGAAGGATTTCCACTTAATATACTCAGCGCGATCGAAGTAGTTGCCGATATCTTTAATCGCTGCAACTTCTTCCATGGAGTCTTTCAGGAAGAATTTCGGACCGACGGCACCGATAAACGGCATATGTGCAGCAGCAGACACTTTAGAGATGTTGCGCAGCAGTGCCACGTCCTGCGGACTGGCATCGAACTCATAGGAGGAGATCACCGAGCCAATTGGCTCTCCGCCAGGGGTGTCATATTCGGCGGTATAAGTGTGCCAGTAGAGTCCGCTCTGGATCAGTTCCGGCGCATCTTCGAAGTCCTGACGCAGATCGTCTTTCGAGACGTTCAGAATTTCAGTCTTCACGTTCTGGCGGTAGTCAGTGCTGTCCACCAGCTGCTTCAGGCCGCGCCACAGTGATTCCACCTTCTGGAACTCTTGATGGTGCATTACTGCGTCCAACTGGCGACTGATCTGGAAATCCAGCTCAGCGATGTGGTGGTCAATCAGCGTCTTGTCGAGCTTTTCCACCTGTTGTCCGGACTTGCGGATGCAGTCCATAAACACCTGCATCGCGGCCGTCAGGCGCTCACCTGCCGGAGCGTCAGACAAAGCGGCATCGTCGAGGAAGTCGTTAATATCACCCAGGCTGGATGCCGGGGTCAGATGAATTTTTTCAAACAGGGAGGCGTAAACGCTCTCTTTTTCCAGTACGGTGGTCTGCCCCTGCGCGGAGGCGGTTTCAGAATTTACAGACATCAGCATATTCCCGGTTAATCCATTAAATAACGCACGCCGCTTATTTCGGGGCCAGTGCACTCATTTCGTCGCGTAATTCCTGAGACAGCGCCGGGTCTTTAAGAATTTTCTCGAGTTCTTTTCTGAAAGTAGCGTTATCAAGGAGATTAGATTTCAGATCGCGTAATAAATTACGCATCGCCAGCATGGCACGGAGTTGAGGGATCTGACGGGCCACCTGTTCCGGTTCGAAATCTTTAATATCGGAGAAACTCAGCTTCACGTTCTCTTCCGAACCATCCCCTGCCAGCGTATTCTGCACACTAAGGTTTACTTCCGGGTTAAATTCCGAAAGTACGCTATTAAAGTTATTTTTATTGACGTTGATTTTTTCTCTTTCAGATAATGGACGACTTTCTTTGCCATTACTGAAATCACCGACGGTGAGGAGTTTCAGCGGCAGTTCGACTTTCTTCTGTGCGCCACCAGTGTGCAGAGCCAACTTTAAATTTATGCGTGCCTTCGGCACCTCGTTCTGGAACGTATCGGCCATAGCGGTCCCTTTCCTTAAGGAATGTTTGTTGAAAATAACGACGTTTCTTTACAAATCCATAGTAGAACAAAACACCATTCAAGATCAACTAAACAGATCATAGATCTGACATAAGACTTTTATTAAGAATTTTAATCCATTAACAATTAGCACATAACGCCATTTAAACAAAAACAAAACACAGCATTAACTTTTTAATTACAGAAGGGTGAAATTAAAATCCACTCGCGATGAAAACATCCTCTTTATATCAAAGAACACGCATATTATTGATATAAATCAATGAATGAATACAGCGGCAGATACCCTCACGCTTGAGGGATTTCTGAATCCGCAAATAACAGCACGATATTTTTCTTAAAAGTATCAGCAATAAAAAAGTCCAATACTGGACAAGAAATAATTCCGAGAACGTAATAAAAATATATTTATCATTCGCGATGTGAATGTATTATTCAAACGAAGACCTTTCCAAATAGTAATCGTACCTCAGATACCTGATAGTAATAGCTCGTAAGAGTCAACGAAAGGTTTATTCCATTTGTGGCGCGATTGTCAATATAAAAACGTCATAATAAGATTCCCCAGGCTTAATTGCTGGGTACCATTCGTCGGATGTCGTTGCGGCGGGAGAGGGTCAAATAAAGAGACTGGCGCTGTAAGCGCGCCAGCTCAGGTTTAGCGGTAGTAGCCTTAGGCTAACAGGCAATGATCAGTGCTTTTCGATATACATCGTCCGGCTATAGGCTACGTCTTCGGGGTTATTAATCGGATAACCTTTCACCCACGGCTTGATCAAACGTCCATTGGTATACTGATAAATCGGGGCTATCGGGGCTTTCTCGGTCAGGATTTTTTCCGCCATGTTGTAATCTTCGTTACGCGCTTTCTCGGTGGTTTCAAGCGTCGCCTGGTTGATAATCTTGTCGTAAGCCGGGTCCTTGAAACGGGAAATATTGCCGCTGTGGGTTGAGGTCAGCAGCGAAAGGAACGTGGAGGGCTCGTTGTAATCCCCTACCCACGACGCGCGGATCACATCAAAATTACCGGTGTTGCGGCTGTCAATGTAGGTTTTCCACTCCTGGTTTTGCAATTTGACATCCACACCCAGGTTCTTCTTCCACATTGATGCCACGGCGATGGCAATTTTCTGGTGGTTTTCTGATGTGTTGTACAGCAGAGTTAGCTTCAGCGGACGCTGCGGACCGTAGCCTGCCGCCTGCAAAAGCGTCCTTGCTTGTGCGTTTAACTCCTGCTGCGACATCTGCTCAAAAGGCGATGTCTCCGGCGTAAAACCTGCCGTGACGTCAGGAGTGAAGTGCCAGGCTGGTTTTTCACCTGTACCCAGTACTTTTTCCGCCATAATACGCCTGTCGATTGTCATGCTCAGTGCCAGGCGCACGCGGGCATCAGCCGTTGGGCCTTTCTGCGTGTTGAACGCATAGTAATAGGTGCCCAGCTGCGGCGGCGTATACACCTGCCCCGGAATATCCTTCAGCAGCTTCTGATACATATTTTTTGGGAACGACTCGGTGATATCAATATCGCCAGCCAGATAACGTTTTGTGGCTGAAGACTCCTGGTTAATAGGCACAAAAGTGACTTTTTTCAGAACCGTTTTGGCGTTATCCCAGTAGTGTGCATTCGGCTCCACCACCAGCTTCTCGTTGACCACACGATCTTTCAGCACATACGCACCGTTCCCCACAAGGCTGCCCGGACGCGTCCACTCTTTACCACTCTCAACATTGGCTTTCTGGACTGGATAAAACGCAAAGTTAGCCGTCAGGTTGCTGAACCAGGGCAGCGGCTTATCCAACTGTACGCGCAACGTTTTGGCATCGACGGCCGTAACGCCAAGCGTATCAGGCGCGGCTTTACCATCGATAATCGCCTGCGCGTTGTTTATACCCGCCAGCGCCGCAAACCACGCAAACGGTGAGGTGGTTTTTGGGTCAACCAGACGCTGCCAGCTGTAGACAAAATCCTGCGCCGTCACGGGCGTGCCGTCAGACCATCGGGCGTTGTCTCGCAGCGTGAAGGTCCAGACACGGTTATCGTTGCTCTGCCAGCGCGTTGCCACGCCGGGGGTCAGTTCCCCTTTTTCATTCTGATTCACCAGACCTTCATAAAGGTCACGGATCACCTGAATTTCAGGCAAACCTACGGCCTTAGCCGGATCGAGCGAAGCCGGTTCGTCTTTAATGTGTCTCACCAGTTCCTGTTTTTGCGCCAGAACAGTGCCCTGCGGCACATTAGCAGCGTACGAAAGTGAAGAAAGTCCGCACAGCCAGAGTGCAGTACAGAGACGCGAAACAGGATGCTTCATAAGATCCCCTTGATTGAATTCAGATAACCAGCAGATGCGTAATTATTTGTTTCACAAATGAGAAAAGCAAATACCTTCATCCGGAAAGTTGATATCTGGCAATTTTCCGCTAACACGGAAACTATTTGATAAACAGCAAGTTTTGCACAACACTGCCAATAGAGACATTTTTATCAGGATTTCGTATGACAATCACCCGACCAAGAGCGCAACGTGGTGCTTTTCCGCCTGGCGCTGAGCAATATGGCCGTTCTTTTTTTGGTGCATCTTTGATCTGGTTTCCTGCCCCGGAGGCCGATCGTAACAGCGGTCTGATCATTGCCGGTACGCACGGCGATGAGCATTCATCCATTGTCACGCTGTCGTGCGCGCTGAGGACACTGACTCCCGAACTGCGGCGTCATCACGTGATTTTGACCGTCAATCCGGATGGCTGTCAGCTTGGGTTGCGTGCCAATGCGAGGGGGATTGACTTAAACCGCAATTTTCCGGCAGCAAACTGGCGCGCCGGTGAGACGGTGTATCGCTGGAACAGCTCCGCCGAAGAGCGCGATGTGGTCCTGCTGACGGGAGACACCCCCGGCTCGGAGCCGGAGACGCAGGCGTTATGCCAGCTCATTCATAAGATCCACCCGGCCTGGGTTGTCTCGTTCCACGATCCGCTGGCCTGTATCGAAGATCCGCGCCATACGGCGCTAGGTCAGTGGCTGGCTGAGGCATTTGCCCTTCCGCTTGTGACCAGCGTGGGTTACGAAACACCAGGCTCGTTCGGCAGCTGGTGCGCTGACCTGGGACTGCATTGTATCACCGCAGAATTCCCGCCTATCTCGTCTGATGAAGCCAGCGAAAAGTATCTCAAGGCGATGACAGAACTTCTGCGGTGGGAACCTCAGAGATGAAGCACGCCCGTGGTGAAATTCAGCGCGGGTGAGACGTCAACCGCCAGCCATGTCGGGCCATCGAGATCGGCAAAACGCACTTGATTTGCCAGCGGCAGCGCCGCGCCAATCGCCCGGGATGTGCACAACATGCATCCCAGCATGAGGGTAAATCCCTGCTCCTGCGCCGCTTTTGCCAGCGCAAGCGCTTCGGTTAATCCGCCCGTTTTGTCGAGCTTAATATTAACCATCTCATAGCGGCCTTTAAGGCTGTCCAGGCTGTCACGGGTGTGACAACTTTCATCTGCACAGACAGGAAGTGGATGAATGAAATTCGCCAGGGCGGCATCCTCATGCGCCGGTAAAGGCTGTTCGAGCATGGCAACGTCAAGATCGGCCAGCAGCTGACAGCGTGCGGCCAGTCCCTCGCTATGCCAGGATTCATTCGCATCCACAATCAGCGTTGCCTGCGGCACTGCCGCACGAATGGCAACCATCCGTTCACTGATTAATCGATCGTCGAGCTTAATCTTTAATAACGTCGCACCGGAGTCGTAGAGCGCTTTTGCGCTGGCCGCCATCTGTTCTGGTTCACCAATAACGACCGTCTGCGCGGTCACAACCGCCCCCGGCAACGTAATCCCCAGGTGCGAGGACAAGGTTGTCTGCCGCTGCGCGGCCTCCAGGCTCCACAGCGCGCAGTCAATCGCGTTGCGCGCTGCACCGGCGGGCAGTCGCTGTTGCAACGATTCGCGGGTAAGGCCCGTTTGAAGATCGGGAACCAGGGTCATGATCTGGGCCATCACCGAAGCAAGGCTCTCGCCGTAGCGAGGATAAGGTGTGCATTCACCGACCCCCTTAATGCCGTCCTCCTCTATTTCGACCACCACGACGCAGGCTTCACTGCGACTGCCGCGGGAGATCACAAACGGGGTATGCAATGGCCAGGCTTCTTCATAGACCTTTACGCTTCTCATCACTGACTCCTTGTAGCCCGGTAAGGCATAAAAATTGGTTTGCCGTGTTATCCGCGGATGGCATACACTAGCCCCGACGTTAACTATATGTAAACAGGAAGATATCTATGTCACAACTCGTTCATTTCCAGGGCAACCCGGTCACTGTTGCAGGTGCCATTCCGCAGGTGGGTAACAAGGCGCAGGCTTTTACGCTGGTGGCTAAAGATCTGTCTGACGTCACGTTGAGCCAGTTTGCTGGCAAGCGCAAAGTCCTGAACATTTTCCCAAGCATCGATACCGGCGTTTGTGCCGCATCCGTGCGTAAATTCAACCAACTGGCAACAGAAATGGACAACACCGTCGTGCTGTGCATTTCCGCTGACCTGCCGTTTGCCCAGTCTCGCTTCTGCGGCGCTGAAGGTCTGAGCAACGTCATCACCCTTTCTACCCTGCGCAGCCCTGATTTCCTGGAGAAATACGGCGTTGGCATTTCTGAAGGCGCCCTGAAAGGCCTGGCGGCACGTGCAGTTCTGGTCATCGACGAAAACGACAACGTTGTTTTCAGTGAACTGGTAAACGAAATCACCACCGAGCCGGATTACACTGCTGCGCTGGACGCCCTGAAAGCATAATGATTGCTTAGCATTCTATAAAGCTTAGCATTGTCCTGAAACCTCGCGTCGGCGGGGTTTTTTATTGCCAGATGAACTGAATCGTTAAGGCATAAATACTTTTACCTCACACTTTTCATGTAAATATTGTTTAGTAGATAAACAAACAGGAGAAATAAATCTCATTTTTCAGGTTAAAAAACCGTTATTTTCTCACCAGTGAACCCCATCACATTTCCCCTCCCCTCTAAACATTAGATTTGCTGACGTATTCAAATAATCGTTTCAGCAAAAAGGGATAAATATGAAAATTAAACTGGCGTTGACGGTGGTTGCAGTACTGATTTCGGGTCATGTCTCGGCAAAAACATGGGTGCTGACAAGCGCTGAAAGCGGTGTGGAAAAAGGAAACTGGCGAATTTCGAGTGATGAGCTGAACGCTAAAGGGCCGAACTTCAGCATTGAACAAAAAGTTCTCCAAGGCGGTAAGCAGGAAGGCAGTAAAATCATTGTCATTAGCAGTAAAAATGGCCTGACTATAACGTTGAGTCCAACCCGTGGTATGAATTTACTGCGCGTTGAGGGCTTTGGGTCAAAACTGGGCTGGGACTCTCCGGTTAAAGAGGTCGTTAACCCGGCATTTATCAATCTGGAAAGTCGAAATGGACTCGGCTGGCTGGAAGGTTTCAACGAAATGATGGTTCGCTGCGGCTATGAGTGGACAGGCCACCCGGTAACAACGGACGGGCAGATTTACACGCTGCACGGTAAGGCGGGGAATACGCCGGTATCTCAGGTTGAAGTCGAGGTCGCTGATGCTGCACCGCATGAAATCCGCATTCGCGGTCTGATTAAAGAGAGCACCTTCAAAAAAGCCGATCTGCAAACGATGACCGAACTGCGTTATGTTCCCGGAAGCAACCAGTTCAGCCTGCATGATGTTCTGACCAACCATGCTGACTACCCGCACGACTATCAAATCATCTACCACAGCAACTTTGGCACACCCATCCTTGAAGAAGGCGCTCGCTTCCTGGCTCCGGCCGCCAGCGTGAGTCCATTTAACGATTACGCCAAAGCGGGTCTGAACGACTGGCAAACCTATGCCGGTCCGACAAAAGGGTTCGATGAGATGGTCTTTAATATCACGCCGCTGGCTGACAAAGATCGCCAGACGCTTGCTGCGGTGGTCAACAAAGCGGGTGATAAAGGGGCATCAATTCAGTTTGATACTCGCCAGTTGCCGGTTCTGACGTTGTGGAAGAATACCGACACGTTGAAGCAAGGCTATGTCACGGGTATTGAACCCGGTACCAGCTACGCCTACCCGGTCACGATTGAACGCGAGCAGAAACGCGTTAAGCAGCTGGAACCTGGCGCAAGTACGCAGTTCGATCTCACCTATACCCTGCTTCATAACCAGGATCAGGTGAAAGAGGTGGAGAACAGGATCGCGGCGATTCAGGGTGAGACAAAACCAGACCTCGTTGCCACCCCAATCGCGAAGGAATAAGTGATATTCAAAAGCCTCCATCCGGAGGCTTTTACTTTTATTCGTCGCCTTTCTTATGGTTCAGCCCATACTCACGCAGCTTATTCGCAATCGCGGTATGTGACACCCCAAGCCGCTTGGCCAGCTTGCGTGTGCTTGGATAGCTACGATACAGCTGCGTCAGCACAGAGCGCTCAAAACGACTGGTGATATCGTCGAGCGAGCCTTCCATCGCCTCTTCACCTACCGACACCGTCCCGGCATCGTAATCCGGCAACAGGATATCCTGAGGCCGCAGCTCGTATCCTTCCAGTTGAGTCAACGCGCGATACACGGCGTTCTTCAACTGACGAATATTGCCCGGCCAGCCGTAGCGCGTCAGCACCGTGCCCAGATCGGCAGAAAGCTTCGGACGCGGCACCCCCTGCTCATCTGCAAAGCGGGCCACAAACAGTTCCGTCAGCGGGATGATGTCTTGCGGACAATCGCGCAGCGGCGGGATGTTAAGTGTCAGCACGTTCAGACGATAATAGAGATCTTCCCTGAACACCCCCTTTTGCACCAGCTCCACCAGGTTTTTCTGGGTGGCGCAAATGACGCGAACGTCGACGTGGACTTCATGGTCCTCACCCACGCGACGGAAGGTACCGTCGTTCAGGAAGCGCAGCAGCTTAGCCTGCATCCGAGCAGACATCTCGCCGATTTCGTCCAGCAGGACCGAACCGCCGTTGGCCTGTTCGAAGAATCCTTTTTTCCCTTCCGGCGCGTGGCCAAACAGTTCACTTTCAACGGCATCTTCAGGGATCGACGCGCAGTTCAGTGCCAGGTAAGGTTTTGCCGCCCGCGGGCTGGCCATATGTACGGCATGCGCGAGTAAATCTTTCCCGGTTCCCGTATCTCCTGTTATCAGCAAGGGTGCAGTCAAACTGGCGAGCTTACGTGCCTGATCGACTACATGGCGCATTTTTGGGCTGACGGCAATAATCTGGCTGAATGCGCCGACATCCTGGCTGGAAATGTTCTGCAGTTGACGTCCCATACGGACGGTGGAACGCAGCATGATCACGGCCCCCGTGAGGACACGACTGTCGTTTTCCCCTTTCAGGTAGACAGGCGTGATCTCCATCAGGAAATTTTGCCCGTTAATGACAACATGTTCGCTGTGGGTGCTTTGCGGGTTACTGTCCAGCCAGCGCTGGAAGTTAAAGCCGGGGATCAGCTGCGTAGCGTGATGATTGCTGAGTTTCTCCTGACTCTGCGCAAAAAGCTGGCAGCTGGCCAGATTCACGCGCTCAACTTTACTTTTCAAGTCGAGGGACAAGAAAGGTTCAGGCATGGCTTCCAGCAGCGCGCTCAGCGCCAGGTGCTCACGCTCTGACGGCATCCAGGGGATGGTACGGACATCCGTAACGCCAGCGATACGGCGGATTTCCCCCATCAGGCTACTGAAGGTGTTGAATTCAATTTCGGCAAAATTGAGGTAAATTCGCCCGACAGGATCGATCTCAATGCCACGTAAATCAATGCTACGTAAAACAAGAAGATCGAGTAACTCGCGGGTCAGACCGAGACGGTCCTCACAAAAGACTTCCAGACGCATGGGAAATTCACCGTTCTTAGCCATTAACGCTAAAATGATATGTCAGATCACGGTATTCTGGAAGGTGGCTGTCAACAAATATTGACAGCCAGCACGAATAGTAAGCAAGGCCTTTACGGGGTCGGTTTTTTATTGAGCGTTTCTTTCAGTTGCCCAATGAGCTCACGACGGAAATCGCCCAGACGAGGTTTGTCACCATCGATCCATGGCAGCGGACGGCACACTTCCATCGCTTTGATACCTAAACGGGCAGTCAGCAAACCGGCACCAATCCCCTGAGCAGCACGTGCGGACAGACGCGCCGCCAGATCTTGTGACATCCAGTCCATCCCCACTTCACGAACCAGCTCGCTGGCACCGGCAAACGCGATATTCAGCAGCACCAGCTTGAACAGGCGCAGACGGCTGTAATAGCCCAGTTCGATGCCGTACAGATTTGCAATACGGTTAATCAAACGCAGGTTACGCCAGGCGATAAATGCCATATCCACCAGCGCCAGAGGGCTGACAGCAATCATCAGCGTGGACTCCGCCGCCGAACGGCTGATTTCACGTCGCGCCTGCGCATCCAGCACCGGCTGCACCAGGTGGGAATAAAGCGTCACCACTTCACGATCGTTCTGAGTCTCATGAATGGCGGCATACCAGCGCTGAAGCGCCGGGTGCGACTTGTCTATACCGGCCTGTGCGGCCAGTTTCTCACAAAAGTCCCGGCCCTTCCCCGTGCCGTGGCTGTGAAGCAGATCCCGGGCGATATCTCGCTCGTGCGCGCGCTGTCGTAAACGCCACAGACGCCGCCACTCGGTAGCAACCGACCCGATCCCCGCCCCTACAATGAGCGCACCCGCAGCACATCCCCCCAGCGCCACCCAGTCCTGGGTTTGCCAGGCGTTGATCGTCCACTGAACGCCCTGACCCACCACGCTTACGCCAAATAACGCCAGCCCGGCAGTGACCATCTTCCGCCACAGGCTACGTTTCGGGCGTAAGGCCGCTTCAACCACCGCTTCAGCCGGACCGTCCTCGACGCTGGGCTCTTCAGTCAGCACTGGAGCAAAGTTATCAGCCTGCGCGCCGTTAAAGGTTTGCGACGTTTTAAACGCCTCCTGATGCTCTTTCTCAAGCGTCCCGGTAAAGTCAATGCGCGGTTTTAACGGTTCCGTCATCGCAATTTATCTCCAATCAAAAATTCCAGAGCCGCATCCAGACGAATGTGCGGTAACGGCCGATCGACGCTCATGGTTTGTGGCCGGAAGGCTTCGAACTGGAAGCCCTGATTTTGCCAAAATGCCTGCCCCGGCAGACGAGCCGGTACCTCCCCCGGATAGACGGTCAACGGTTCGCCGTCGCTGAGACGGTTGCCCCGCAGAGCAGGGATCTTTTCGCCATTAAGGTCTATCAACCCGCTCTGTGTCGCCTGTACCGAGGCCAGCCCGAGGCAGTCCATACCGATCCCTTCAAACGCAGCGTTCTGCCAGGCATCCTGCACCAGCTGCTGCAGCAGCGAGACCAAATTGGCATGCTGATCGACCGTCACGTGGTCGGCCTTGGTGGCGGCAAAGAGCAGTTTATCGATCACCGGCGAGAACAGACGGCGGAACAGCGTGCGCTGTCCATAATGAAAACTTTGCATCAGTTGCGTCAGCGCAAGGCGCATATCGTTAAACGCCTGCGGTCCGCTGTTGAGCGGCTGAAGGCAGTCCACCAGCACGATCTGGCGGTCGAAACGTAAAAAATGATTTTTGTAGAAACCTTTAACCACTTTTTCGCAGTAGTAATTGTAGCGCTCGCGCAGCATCCCGGCGTTGGTGTGCTTGTCCGCTTGCGCCAGCTTTGATTCCCCGTATGCATCCACATCCGGCCAGGGGAAAAACTGCAGTGCGGGTGCCCCCGCTAAGTCTCCCGGCAAAACAAAACGGCCTGGCTGGATGAAATGCAGCCCTTCCTGTTTGCACTGATGCAAATACGCCGTCCAGGCCTCAGCAATCGTTGCCAGCCGGTTTTCATCCGCAGGGGCCAGGGGATCTAACCCCTCGCACAGCTGCCGCCATTTTGCCGACCACCCGGCACGTTGCCCCTGCAATAATCCCGTCATCTGGCGGGACCACGTCAGATAATCCTGGGCCAGCATTGGCAAATCAAGCAGCCATTCACCAGGGTAATCCACAATTTCCAGATAGAGCGTCGACGTATCCTTGAAGTGGCGCATGAGGGATTCATTGGAGCGAAAACGGAGCGCAAGGCGAATTTCACTCACACCGCGCGTCGGCGTCGGCCATGTCGGCGGGTCGCCATAAAGCTGTGCCAGCCCTTCATCATAGGTAAAACGAGGAATGCCGAAGTCGCGCTGAGGCACGCGCTTAACGCCCAGCAAACGCTCTTCGCGCACAGCGCTTAGCAGCGGCAGCCGTGCACCGGCGTGCAGATTCAGCAGTTGGTTCACCATCGCCGTGATGAACGCCGTTTTGCCGCTGCGGCTGAGTCCCGTCACTGCCAGACGCAGATGGCGATCAACACCGCGGTTCACCAGAGAGTTGAGTTCGTTTTTAAGTCGCTTCATCGCCGTCCTTCATTGCGTGGAAACCTGAAATGCATGGCTTCAGAATACAATAAATGGGGGCAGATCGTTGATTATCAATTCTTATTTATTGCTATTGCCGTTTTCTCTCCAGTAAGATGAACGGCATTGCTGTTTGTCTGGAGTGAGAGGTGTATGTCACCCACTATCTATGATATCGCCCGGGTTGCTGGCGTTTCAAAATCAACCGTGTCGCGCGTTCTGAATAAACAAACGAATATTTCTCCTGAAGCGCGTGACAAAGTGTTGAAGGCGATTGACGAATTAAATTATCAGCCCAACAAACTTGCCCGCGCCCTGACGTCTTCTGGCTTCGACGCCATTATGGTAATTTCAACGCGTTCAACCAAAACGACTGCCGGTAACCCTTTCTTCTCTGATGTACTTCATACCATTACGGCAAAAGCGGAAGAAGAAGGTTTTGACGTTATTTTGCAGACCTCTAAAAGCAGTGAAGACGACCTGCTAAAATGTGTGAACAAAATAAAGCAGAAAATGATTAAAGGGATCATTATGCTGAGTTCACCGGCCGATGAATCTTTTTTTACTACCCTGGATGCGTATGGCGTACCGGTAGTTGTCATCGGTAAAGTGGAAGGCGATTTTACGAATATTTACTCCGTCGACACGGATAATTTTCATGACAGCGCCACGCTAACAGATAATTTTATTAAAAACGGACGGCATAAAATTGCCTGCCTGCATGCGCCGCTTGATTATCATGTTTCTATCGATCGTCTTTCAGGCTATAAAGCCAGTCTGGAAAAGAATAACATTGCTATTAATCCAGACTGGATAATCGATGGCGGGTATACACATGAGAGCGCGCTTACTGCGGCTATTCAATTATTGTCCTCGACCACGCCACCTGACGCAGTATTTGCGACTGACAGCATGAAGTTACTTGGTCTTTATCGCGCGGCGGATGAGTTAAACCTGATGATCCCAGCGCAGGTTGTGGTTGCGGGATACAGCGATCCGATGCTGTCACTCATTCTCACGCCTGCACCTGGAGGCTTTGATATTCCTACCCGCAAGCTGGGCGAAGAGAGTTGCGACCTGCTGTTTAAGCGTATCGCCGGTCATCCTGCGCCACAAAAGGTACTCGTTGATACCCATTTTTCACTTGCAGCCTCCCTACGGTAATACCAGGGGCGGTTAGCCCCTGGTATTGTGTCGATCAAAATGCGTAATTCACGCCAACGCCCGCATAGTGGAAGCGGTCGCTTTCACCTTCATCATGGTTTTCCCACTCATAGGCGTATTCCAGCGTCATGGATAAACCATTGTTGAAATCGTAAGCGTAGAGGAGACCGAGTCGGTTGAAATCGTGTCCTTCACGCTCAGGATCGTCCTGCCAGTCCCAGTTCGACCAGCGATCAAGCCCAAGGCGGGTATAAGGCGTAAGCGTCGTCTGGCCTAATGAAATGGGCAGATACGCACGAATTTCCTGCGTCGAAAACTCGCCGTTATCACGTGAACTGTCCATATTGAAACCGCGCTCTAAATAGTAATTCACTTTCGCCGCAAAGGTTTCGTTGATGGTCCAGGTAAAGCCCGTTTCGGTTTCGACACGGCTGTCAGAATATCCTGTTTTTTCCAGGTCATTGGCAAACTGATACATGGCAAACCAGCCGCCAAAACGCCAGTCATCGGTTAATTTAATATCCCAGTCAGGCTGAATTTTATAGCGCTGCATATTAGCACTGCCGTCTTTCGCCCCCTTTTCATCTTTGAAATGATATCCATAATTACGGAAACCACCCGTCAGGCCGAGCGTGAAATCATCCGTTCCAATAAAGCGATAGCGCAATTCTAATTCGGGACGGTCGAAATAGGTTCCACGGGTCATGCTGCTGTAATCAACCGGCCCTTCCTGATACATCGCCATCGAAATTGTCCACGCATCCCAGGTGGCGTTAAACCAGACGGAGGGTTCATACAGACCATCTTTATCGTCGCCCTGACCTTCGACGTTTTCAATTTCATACATTGCACCGATATTAAACGTCCAGTGCTTTGTTGTTTCTTCGGCTTGCGCGCAGCTAACCCCTGCGCACAGCACGAGCGCAGCACTTCGTAGTAGAGTACTCATTAAAATATTCCTTTATAATTAACAAACAAAAAAACCGGAAATTTGCATTTCCGGCAAACACCTTTCTTATCTAATAGCCGCTTCGGTATCCGCGTCGAAGAAATGGCACTTATTCATATCAAACTGGATGCCGATAGTGTCTCCGGCAACGTAGTCATTGGCCGCACCCGCCCGAACAACCAATTCATGCCCGCCGACGGTGGCATAAAGCATAAACTCCGCCCCCGTCAACTCGGCTACACTTACTTTCGCGGCAATGTCTTCCCCCTGGCGCTGAAGCGTCAGAATATCTTCCGGTCGGATCCCAAACACCACGGCTTTACGCTGATAGCCCGCGGCGTTCAGTGCCGCAAGCTTCTCTTCCGGGATTTCCAGACGCAGCGTTTCCGTCACAAAATAACGGTCGTCTAACGCCCCGCGAATGAAGTTCATGGCGGGTGAACCAATGAACCCGGCGACAAACATATTCGCGGGCTCGTTATACACCTGCTTCGGTGCCCCCACCTGCTGAATAAAGCCGTCCTTCAAAATCACGATGCGTGTGGCCATCGTCATCGCTTCCGTCTGATCGTGGGTCACGTAAATCATCGTGGTATTGAGTTTCTGGTGCAGCTTGCTGATTTCAGCTCGCATCTGCACGCGAAGCTTGGCGTCGAGGTTAGAAAGCGGTTCATCCATCAGGAAGACACCGGCTTCGCGCACTATCGCCCTGCCTAATGCCACACGCTGCCGCTGGCCGCCGGACAACGCGCCAGGTTTACGCTTGAGATACTCACGCAATCCCAGGATTTGAGCCGCCCAGTTAACGCGCTCTTCGATAACTGCAGGCGGGATTTTCTGCATCTTCAGGCCAAACGCCATGTTGTCGTAGACCGTCATATGTGGATAAAGGGCATAGTTCTGGAAAACCATCGCGATGTCGCGAGACTTGGCGGGGACATCGTTCATGCAAACGCCGTCTATCACCAGTTCACCAGCGCTGATTTCTTCCAGTCCGGCGATCATGCGCAGCGTCGTCGATTTACCGCAGCCAGATGGCCCGACGAAGACGATGAACTCCTTGTCCTCAATTTCGAGGTTGAAATCCTTCACCACGTGGACCTGGTTATCGTAGATTTTCTGAATGTGTTTCAGAGACAGTTGAGCCATTATTAATTCCTTATCAATGCCGTCCGGGACGTCCAGAAATCCGTCAGGCATTTCCAGGTCAGTTCCCGCGTTGAATGAAGTTGTAATCCCGCATGGTTCAGGCCAGGTCCAATCCCAACCGACAACATCCCTGCCGCATTGATCGCTTCAACACCCGCCGCCGCATCTTCGATACCGATGGTCTCTTCAGGACGGACATTCAGCCCTGCGCAGGCAGCGAGGAAGATCTCCGGGTCAGGTTTTGAGCAGGTAATACGAGAAGCATCTGCACAAAAATCAAAAGCCTTATGAATGCCCAACGCCTGTAATATGCCGGGGGCGTTGAGGGAAACGGAGGCCAGCCCAATTTTGATTTTCGCCGCGCGAATATCCGCCAGCACTTCGCGGATACCCGGAAGCAGCGAATCGTGCGTCAACGACGCCAGGGACTGGACATAGAGATCGTTTTTCTTCCCGGCAAGCGCGAGGCATTGCTTGTCGTCAAACGCCCCCTCTTTTCCACCTTGCCGCAGGATCCGCTGCAGGGAATCCATGCGGCTAATTCCCTTTAGCTGCTCGTTGAACACCTCGTCGATGGTGATACCAATCTCCTGCGCCACGCTACGCCAGGCCAGAAAATGCAGATGAGCGGTATCGGTGATCACGCCATCCAGATCAAATACAACTGCATTAAGCGTCATAGCGCCCCTCCGTGGTAGCGGTCCCATTCATTGGCGTAAGAAAATCCGTCCGTGCAAAGACCTGCAGCCCCGAGACGTTAAGGGTTTTACCCCATAGCGTTAACGCGACAGGTGCAGAGGATTCAACGGTCAACGCATCATGTTCAAAAGAGAAACGCATTTGCGCGTTTCGCCACCGCAGCGGGAAGCTCAGTTTTCGCCAGTGGGCAGGCAATTTCGGCGCGAGATGAAGTTCCCCTTCCACAATCTGCACCCCGGCAAAACCCTGAATAACGCCCGACCAGATGGCACCGGTCGCGGCGGCGTGAATACCGTCATCGCTGCTGTGCGGATCGTCACCCAGGTCGATGGCGACACCGTCACGCCATAAAACATATGCTCCTTCAGTGTCGCCGCAACGCGCAGTCACGACCCCGTGAATGGCCTTGCTCAGCGACGAGTCATGGATGGTGCGTGGCTCGTAGAAAGCCAGGTTGGCAGCACACTGTTGCGGTGTAAACCTTTCCGGCAGCAGGTAGTTGAGCATCACCACATCGGCCTGTTTGAGGATCTGCATCTCATTCACTTCAGCGCGAGAGTAATCAAGCAGAATAGTTTGTTTACCCGCTTTTGCTTTATAGCGACTCAGATCGATAGCCGGTTTCGTCATGAAGGTATCATCCTGAGGAAGGACACCTTCGGCATTCGCCTCCGGGAGCCATAAACGCGTCAGAAAACGGGTGGCATTTGCCAGGAAAACGGCATCGTCACGACCAAACATCGACATAAACTGGCGGGCACAGGCGACGTTATGCCAGGCCAGATAGTTGGTGTAAGCGTTGTTGTTAACGTGTTCGGTGTATTCATCCGGCCCGATCACATCATGGATTTCCAGACGACCGTTGGCTTCGACGGCACGTCCCATCCAGAACGTCGCCGTCTCCGTCAGTAACGTCAAACCTTCATTGCGCATAAAAGCGTCATCCCGTGTCGCCTGCCAGTAAGCGACAACGGCCCACGCGATATCCGCCACAATGTGGTGTTCGGCCAGTGCAGAGGCCACTTTCTGACGTGTGCCCGTACGAATGTTGATTGCCGCAAATTCCGGCGTCTCTTCCTGACCGCTCGCGGCGCTTTCCCACGGGAACAATGCGCCAGGCCAACCGTGACGACGCGCCTTTTCGCGTGCGCCGGAGAGGTTAAGCCAGCGATAGCGCAGCAGGTTGCGGGCAATCTGTGGACGGGAGAACAGATGGAAAGGCAGGAGGAAAATTTCGGTATCCCAGAAGATGTGACCTTTGTACCCTTCCCCGGTCAAGCCTTTGGCGGCGATACTGCTTCGCTCGTCATGCGCTGGCGTCATGGTTGTCAGATGCCAGACAGCATAATCAAGCGCCATCTGATCCTGTTTGTCCGTGGATGTCACGTCAACCCGCGCGTCACGCCAGACGTTCTCCCAGGCACGCGCGGAGTTCTCCAGCAGCGATGCGTAACCTTTTGCCGCACACACTTTGAGATCGGCCAGCGCATTGCGCGCATAAGTTTCCTGCGAGAGCGTTTTGTCCTTGCGGTGAGTGATCCACACCAGTTTTTCAAGTGTGACAGTGTCACCGGCAGGAAGCGTCAGCGAATGATGTGCCATTACGCGACGATTTTTCGCGCTAAAGCAGCTATCGCTGCTGTCCGACGACAGACGGCAGCTTGTAGAGATTACCACCTCTGCAGCGCGATCCTGGGTTTCATAGACACCCTGCAGGTAATGCTGGTCAAAGACTCTGACAGAAACTTCATCCAGATGCTGTCTGCCGCTGTTGGTTTGGGTCGCATCAATACCTGTTTTCAACACCACCTGGGATGCAGCATCCAGCGGCGTGATCGACAGTTGCATTGCCGCCAAAGGTAGTTGATCGAGTGACACAAAGCGACGGCTATCCAGACGATAGCGATTCCCATCGGGCGCGCGCCAGAGAACCGTGCGACGCAGTTCGCCGTTGGCAAAATCCAGCTCGCGCTGCCAGCTCAGGATATCCCCTGACAGGAGGGTAAAATTCACACCGTCCAGTTCAACCTCGATGCCTGTAATATCCGGCAGGTTGATCAGTTCATTGGTCTCGTTCCGACCTGCGCGATGATACAGCCCCGCCAGATACATTCCTCTGGTTTGCTGGGTATAGTCTTCCTCATGCGCAGCGCGAATGCCCATATAGCCATTGCCGCAGGCCATAACAGAAGCGAATTTGTTCAGGCTGTGTGGACAAAAGCCCGGGTCGGTTAATACAGACACGTTCAGCATAACGTCACGCTTTCCCCTGTTTCTGCTGATTCATAAAGCGCGGCAACAAGCTGCTGGATAACCAGCCCCTGCTCCGCATCAGCAATCATGACCGGCTCTCCCTGCACATGACGAACAAAGGCGTCCATACTGCGCAAATGGCGTTGGTCGTCAGCCTCTTCGCGCTGCGTGAGGCTCCGTAATACCCCGGCCTCGTCAGTGTAAATGTGTGCCGGGAACAGCGTTGCCCCGGCCTTTTCACCGCAGAATGAGACATTCATGATCGACTGCTCGCGAATATTCAGGGCAAACGAGGTATCCAGACGCAGGATGCCGCCGTTGCAGAATTCAATTGTGCCGAACAGCGCATCTTCGACGGTAAACTGAGCCGGATCCCACTCGCCAAACTGGCCACTGTTTTTCCTGTTTCCCAGTCGCTGGAAGCTGTGCGCCGTGACCCGTTTTACTGCCGGGAACCCCAGTATATACATGGCGGCATCCAGCATATGAATGCCGATGTCGATCAACGGTCCGCCGCCCTGCAACGATTTGTTCGTAAAGACGCCCCAGCCCGGCACGCCGCATCGACGCAGCGCCTGCGCCGTCGTGAAGTAGATCTCGCCCAGGACGCCATTCAACACCGACTCACGCAGCAATTGCGTATCGCGTGCAAACCGGTGGTGAAAATCATACGCCAGCACTTTTCCCGCCTTACGGGCAGCGGTACGCATCTGTTCGGCCTGCTGTGCCGTCATGGCGGGCGGCTTTTCGCACATGACATGGCATCCGGCGTCGAGCGCCGCCATAACATGTTCAAAGTGAAACCGGTTAGGCGAACAAACGCTCACCACATCCGGCCTGACCGTCTCCAGCATGGTTCGTGTATCCTGCCATGAAGACGGGATCCCATGACGTTCCGCAAACGCCTGTGCCTGTTCAGGGCGGCTGTCCATGACAGCCACCATCTGAACATCACTGCGCGTGGCGTAATACGAGGCATGAACTTTGTCCGCGACCTGTCCGGCGCCAATGATGGCTACGCGCAGAGGCGAAGATGTTGAAGCACTCATCACGCATGTCATCCTTAGCACTCACGCAAATAGGTGAGCGAATCCAGATAAGCCTGCGCAGGATTGTCAGCGCGAACGCGGCACTCATAGACCACGTAGCCCTGATAATCGTCAGCACGCAGCCGATCGAACAGGCTAGCAAAATCGAGGCTGCCGCTGCCCGGCTGGTAGCGGTGGTTATCCGCAATGTGCACATGCCCCAGCAGATCGCGGTTCTGGTGCAGCGCATCCGCAAGCGAGTCTTCTTCGATGTTCATATGATAGAAATCACCGATGATCTGCACGTGTTTGAGCGCATTCTCTTCGATGTAACGACGCGCATCCGCCAGGGTGTTGATCATATGGTCCTGATAGCGGTTCAGCGGCTCCAGGTATACCGTCGTCCCGGTGCGTGCGGCCACTTCATCCAGCCAGCGCAGGGAGGCGCTGACTGCTTTGCGGTCACCGTCCAGGCTGCGTGGAGAGGTCATCGGCGGCAGACGGAAGGTAAACATCCCCCAGGCTGCAGGGACGATAATACCCTTCCCGCCCACCTCAGCCAGCGCTTCCAGAATACGTTCAATCTGCTGTAAACCGTTAAGACGGCGTTCCTCGATAAAGTCACCGATCCAGCCGTCGTATCCACCGCAGGCCGTCGTCACCGGCAGGCCAGTCGCGTTAATAGCCGCTTTCACCTCATCGAGATTATCTACAAGCAGTCGGCCATCAATTTCGTAGCCATCAAAACCCATCGCTTTGATGTACTCGAATTTTTCCATGATGTTGGTCGGGAAAAAGGCCTGATTTTGTGTTGCGATCTTCATTGCTTGCTCTCCTTAGCTTAAAAAGTGACGCCCATTTTGATGCTCAGTTCAGGGTGCCGATCGACATATTTCATATAGCTCTCGGGGCTAGTGATGAAGGTGACAACCGGGTCGATCAGATCCTCGCAATTGAGATAACCGTTCATCAGCAATTCCCAGCAGGTTTCTTCAATACGCTTGCGGCTCCAGCGCGGGAAATCCGGATTGGGTTCACTGCAGGCACGGGAGAAGACAATTTTCGCATTATTGAAATGCGCTTCACGACCAAGGTTGAATCCTGCTGCAAAGGGTTTGGCGAACGCCACGTAGGAGATCGTTCCGCCGTAAGCGAGACCGCGCAGAGCAGATTGCAGCGCATCGGCAAAACCACTGGTTTCGATGATGACATCCGCCCCCTGCTTATCGGTCAGTTTTTTAATTTCAAGACCGACATCGGTACCGATTGGGTTCAGGCAGTGGTCCGCGCCATGACGGCGAGCAATCTCACAGCGATGTTCAATAGGATCAACACCGATGACCACTGACGCGCCAGCTTTCTTCGCCAGCTGAATCGCGATCTGACCAATCGCCCCCAGCCCGACAACAACCACAAAATCACCTACACGGACATTGGCATCACGCACACCGCTCATGGCGAATTGCGCCGGATCGTAGCAAACGGCATTTTTCCAGGACGAACCCTGCGGCATTTTGCGCAGCTTGTAGTTGTTAACTGCGTTAACGATGACCGTTTCCTGCAATGGACCGTAGCAGCAGACGCTGTCGCCGATCTGGTATTCCGTCACGTCAGCCCCGCATTCGATAATGTCGCCGACAATCATGTTCCCCAGCTGGAATTTGCCGAACTCAATACCGCGGGCCGCGCCCTCTTCACGTGGCGTGAACATCTGCCACTCGGCGTTGAACTCTTCATCGATAAATGGGCTTGCCGCGCGGAAATCCACCACTTCTGTACCGTGCTTCGGGGCACCAAAGCGCGCGCGGATCTTCACTTCGTGAACGGCAACAGGACGATCTTCATATTCCACCAACGCCGCCACACGAGGCGCTGTCGCAACTAACTTTTTCATGACTTACTCCTTGTTAAAATTGGCCGCCTCAGCCCTTCACGCCACCGGCGGTCAAACCACTTTTAATAAAACGTTCAGACAGCGCGTACATGATGACCACAGGCAGTGCCGTCACCAGCGATGCCGCCATCATGCGACCCCAGATGTAATCTGGCGTGCTAAAGAGCGTGTTCAGCCCTACCGGCAGGGTGAAATTGCTGGCGCTGGACAGGAAAATGGAGGCAAACAGATAGTCGTTCCACGCCACCATGAAGCAGTAGACAAACACCGACACCAGACCGGAAATCGCCAGCGGCACGGTGATGCGGAAGATGATTTGCAGCCGGTTAAGGCCGTCCATCATCGCGGCTTCTTCTATCTCATCCGGAATGGTGTCGAAGTAACTGCGCAGCATGAATACCGCCGTCGGCAGCGTCTGGGTCACCATGGTGATAATCAGCGCCAGTGCGGTATCGTAGATCCCGAGTGCAGTGATGATTTTGAACAGCGGCACCACCAATAAAATCCCGGAGAACATGTAGACGGTGTAAAAACTCGCATTGATCGTCGTGCGTCCTTTAAAACGCAGTTTGGACAAGGCGTAGGCACCTAATGTACCGAGAAACACCGCAATCACTGATGAAGTCAGCGACACCACCATGCTGTTGCGAAAGTAATCCACAAACGGGAAAATCAGTGGGTTAAAGATGTCGACGTAATGCTGTAACGTCCACTCCTGCGGCAGAATCGTCGGATGCAGCGAGATCGCCTCTTTGGCGCTTTTAAACGACGTCATCAGCATCACGAAGAACGGGAACAGCGTGATGATGAGGAACATCGCCAGCCCCAGATAAAAACCGATACGGCCCAGCACGCGTTTATTTGTTGCCATTGAGGTTTACCCTTTTTCTGGTCAGCAGAATGACGGCGAAGATGATCACGAACAGGACCACGGAGATAGCGGCGGCTTTACCCAGATCGTTGAAGGCAAAGGCCGTTTTATAGAGATAGACGCCCAAAATATCGACCTTCGTTGTCAGCAGATAGACATCCGCAAACATGTAGAACATCCAGATGGTTCGCAGCGTAACCACCGTTGCCAGAACCGGCATGATCGCGGGCAACGTGACAATGCGAAAACGCTGCCAGGCATTCGCGCCATCCATTTCAGCCGCTTCATATAACGACTTATCAATGGTCTGCAAAATGGCCAGAAACGAGATGAACGCATAGGGGAAATAGCGCCAGATGGCAAACAGCACCACCAGCACAAAACTGCTGCCGGGGTTGTCAAACCACAGCGGTGCCTGGTCATACAGATGCAGCAGGTCAACGCCCAGATAGTTCACAATGCCGTAGCCGTTGTTGAACATGTACTTCCAGGCAAACACCAGCGAAATTGACGGCGTAACGTAGGATAAAATCACCAGTGAACGGGCCGTTTTGCGCAGGCGAAATTCACGGTTAAAGAAGATTGCGACGGCCAGCCCAAGGCCCGTACTGCCCATAACGACCAGCGCGGTGTACCAGAACGTCATCCACAGCGAGTGCCAGAACGCAGCATCGCTCAGAATGCGGATGTAGTTATCCAGCCCAACAAACACGGCATCGATGCGCGGGTTGAGCGGCAAGCGTAAGAAACTGATTTCAATGTTGGAAATCATCGGCCAGGCCACAAGGCCCCCCAGCAAAATCAGGCTGGGGGCCAACAGCAGCATGGCGAAAGGCATATCTGAACGACCCGAAAACAACGTCTTCATAATTCCCTTCGCAAAGCGCTCCTATCGTTGTGAAATCAAGTCAGTCAGTCGCTTCTGGCTGTTGCTTAACGTTGCACTGAGATCTTGTTGACCTACCGTGACGTTATGCACCATAGAACTGATAATGCCGGAACCCGTGACATCGCCCATGCGGGTGAAGTTTTTGTCACCCACGGCACCAAACACCTGCACGTTCGGGAACTGGGCGATCAGCTCGTAAGGCAGTTGCCCAAACGCTTTAATCACATCGTTGTTTTTCCAGGTTTCAGTGCCCACAACCCGTTTGTTCACGGGCAACGCTGCACCAGGCGACATCATGACCCAGTCTGTTGCGTTCTGAGCCTGCTCCATCCAGGTGACAAATTTCTCTGCCGCTTTGGTTTCCTCTTCGGTTTGACCTGTGGTGATCGTCAGTGATGTGATCATGCCGTAGACCGCAGAGGATTTTTCAGTAGGGACCACAAAGCCCAGGTTCGCGGGATTGCCGTCTTTGAAGACCGCCGGAAGGATGTAGGTGGAGTAAACGGCCATCGGCGCGGAGCCGTTCATAAAGGCGTCTTTGATCTCCATGACATCGTTTGATCCAGGCATGGTGGTTGCCGCCAGCGCTTTATAAAAGGCCAGCGCTTTCGTCATCTCTGGCGTATCAATCTCCACGTCACCTTTCGCATCAAAGACGTTTGCGCCACCCGAAAGGGCGAACTGGGAGAATGCCTGTTCCGTCATCACACTTTCTGCCGTTGGCAACGCAATGCCGTAGTGTTTCTTGCCCGGATCGTTGAGTTTCTGACTGGCTTGCAGCAACTGCTCCCAGTTATGCGGCTCTTCAATGCCCGCAGCCGCCAGGATGTCTTTGTGGTACCAGACGCCGGACAGCCAGGCACTGACAGGAACGCCGGTCCACGCCGTGCCGTCTTCAGTACGAACCACGCGAAGAATGCCGTCGTAGAAGGTGTCTTCCCCTACGGCTTTAATCGCTTCACCGATCGCGTCCCGATCCAGCAACTGCTCTTTGTCCATCACCTTTGCGTAGTCATGGCTGACTTCGATCACTTCCGGCAATGCGCCGGTACGGGCCAGAGTGATGACCTTGGTGTTGTAGGCATCCTCTTCCACCGGTACCTGTTTCACCGTGATGGTTGGGTTTTCCTTCTCGAATTTCTCAATCAGTTTCGTAATGACGGCCTGACGTTCCTGCTCCACCGACGAATGCATAAATTCAATGGTGACGTTCGATGGCTTGTCGTCCTTACATCCTGATATCAGGGCGCACGAAACCAGTGCTGACAGCAGCACAATTTTAGTCATCTTCATTTTTGAGGTCCTTTTTAGTTTTCTTTAATCCACATCACCTGCCATGGATTAAGGGTCAGAGTCGTACCGCTAATATTCTGTTTCGCAATCAGCTCCGTACCGGATATCCCTTCAGAATTCACGGTCTGAATATGTTGGCTAAAGTTAAATAATGCCGTTATTCGCTCACTCTTTTCGGTCACGCGAATAATTTTAAGAATATGTTCACCGGTTGTTTCGAAAAGTGCGTGACTGTCTGGATGAAATATCTGCTCCGCTCTGCGAATCGCAATCAATTCGCTTAGCTGTTTAAATATTTTATGGCGGATGCCTGTTTTGTTTGAGAGTTCTGAATCAATCTCACTGACAATGTATTTTTTGCGGTTAATTGCGCGATTATATCCTAGTCGCTCAACGCCTTCATAATCATTACGTGAGCCCAGCGCACTCTGAATATAAATGGCAGGTACGCCAGGAAAACTCAATAAGACCGCATGCGCCAGAATAAAGCGTGCAATACGTTCGTTATCAGGTGCATTTTTTGGGCTTAATGCGTCCAGATAGGTAACATTAATTTCATAAGGACTTCGGGTGCCATCAGGGTTATTTTTCCAGTTGACCAGAGCCCCTTCCTGCTGAAGTTTTTCCACCAGCGAAAGGATGTCGGATTCAGGTAAAATCCCGCGTAACGGATTCAGACCGATACCATCATGCGAAGCTAAAAAATTGAACCAGGTGGTTTTCGTGGAAGGGAGTTCCAGCGATGAGGCCCACTGGCTCAGGGTGCGGACATCCTGACGATGGATGGCATGCAACACCAGCGGCGGTAAAGAGAACTGATACACCATCTGCGCTTCATTTTCGCCGTTGCCGAAATAAGAGATGTTGTCTTTATGCGGTACGTTTGTTTCGGTGATGATGACCGTTCCCGGTGCCACAGCCTCGGTAATCGCGCGAAAGAGCTGGATGAGCTGGTGGGTTTGTTCCAGATGGATGCAGTGTGTTCCGGGGATTTTCCACATAAAACCCACGGCATCGAGACGGATGTAATTCGCCCCTTCCATCAGGTAATGAAGCAGTACATCCACCATCGCAATTAACACGTCCGGCGAAGCAAAGTTCAGATCGATCTGGTCTTCGCTAAAGGTGGTCCACAGGTGGCGGACGCTGCCGTCATGGAGCGTAAAAGGCGTCAGAAGCGGTAACGCTCGCGGGCGCGTCACGGCGGATAAGTCTGTTTCCGGATCGACAGAGATAAAGAAATCTTCATAGCCAGGCGTTTGCTGAAGATAGTTTGCAAACCATTGGCTTTTTGCCGACATATGATTGCACACGTAATCAAACATCAGGCTGGTGGACTGTTTTAATTCAGCAATATCACTCCAGGTTCCGGTTTCTGGTGCCACTTCATGATAATCGATAACAGAGAAACCATCGTCAGAGGACCACGGATAAAAAGGTAAAAGATGGACATGAGAAAAGGAATGAGAAAGCCACTTATTATAAAAACGGGTAAACACCGGCAGCGCTTTCTCCCCTGTTGCCGAAAACTGATCGGCATAGGTAATGAGGACGAGATCTTTTTCATCCCAGCCGGATTTACGTTTTTCCGTAATAAGAGAAGCGGCATTACCGATTTTTTCCAATAACACCTTGCGGTGTGTATCAGTAAAAGTTTCCCCGTAAATAAGATCAATGAGTTTATTAATTTTTGCGTTCACTTTGTTTTCCATGGTAGCGGTCCCACGGATCGCAATCTACTCCCATGGAAAATATCTGTCAACGGACCAGGAAGCATAAAATCGCCCTGACAAAGCAGCGCAGAGCAGTAATGTGAGCTACAGCAAAGAAAGAATAAAAAGACGGAGAGGAAGGCAGAAACGCCGCTAGCCCTTCTCTCGGGTGAGAAAGGGCTAACGTAATCGGGAAGGGTCAGGAAAAGTATCGACGAGAAACGCGTTTTGCCAGTTTCTGCAGCATCGGTTCCAGCGCCACGGCAAGCAGCATTCTGACCGGTTTACGGGCAACAGATTTTATCGCCCAGCCCGCCACACCGGCCGGACCGTAACGCAACGCTGTCAGCAGGACCAGTTTACCTGCGATTTTCAGGCCGGGTTTTACCTTCTGACCGGCCTGTTGCCAGTTTTGTTTCATTAATGTTCTCTCTTAAAGCTGATGAAAACGGCTTCTCAGCGTAAAGGTATCAGAGGTGATATAGCGTTCCATTTCCCGCAGCCGCTTTTCCCCTTCAGCCAGTTGATCATCAACGGCGTTGAGCAGATCGCTGCTGGTCGGGGCGCCTTCCGCCGCCAGTTCACCGTCAGGCATGGGATCGAGCACAAACGACAGAACGATATAGGCCACCAGAGTAATAAAAGCCAGACCAAAGAAAATCGACAATACCGTCACCACACGCACCAGTTTCACCGGTACATCGAGATAATGGGCCAATCCAGCACAAACGCCGCGTACCATGCCCTGCTGCGGGATGCGCCACAATTTTTTGTTCAGGTTCAGTCCAGACATTAACGCTCCCTCCAGTTCGGATGTTCTGCATCCAGGATAGCTTCCAGCGCCTGAATGCGATCGCGCATCTTATTCGCCTGATCGGTAAGCTGCACAAGGCGTTGTTGCTCACTCTGAGAAAGCTCTCCACGCGAAGAACGGTTACTGTAGTGCAGCCATAACCAAATCGGCAGAACGAACAGCACGAAGATGGTCAGGGGAATTGCCAGAAAAAGCGCGCTCATGTGTACTCCTTGTTTTATGATGCGGCACGCTCAGGTGCCGCACGAATTATTACTGGTTGTCTTGCTTCATTTTGGCTTTCAACGCCGCCAGCTGCTCGCTGATTTCGTCGTCGGCTTTCAAATCGGCAAACTGCTGATCCAGCGTTTTCTGCTTACCGATACTGTGACTTTCCGCTTCCGCTTCCATGTGGTCGATACGGCGTTCGAAAGATTCGAAACGGGCCATCGCTTCGTCCAGCTTACCGCTATCCAGCTGACGGCGAACGTCACGGGAAGAGCTTGCCGCCTGGTGGCGAAGCGTCAGCGCCTGTTGACGAGCGCGGGTTTCGCTGAGTTTATTCTCAAGCTCGCCGATCTCTTTCTTCATACGAGAGAGCGTGTCATCAACCAGCGTCACTTCGTGTTCGAGCGCGGTTACAACATCTGACAACTTCTGTTTTTCAATTAGCGCGGCACGAGCGAGGTCTTCTTTATCTTTACGTAACGCCAGTTCGGCTTTTTCCTGCCATTCGTTGAGCTGGGTGGTCGCCTGCTCAATGCGACGCGTGAGCTGCTTTTTCTCAGCCAGCGCACGAGCGGAGGTGGAACGCACTTCAACCAGCGTGTCTTCCATTTCCTGAATCATCAGACGCACCAGCTTCTGTGGATCTTCCGCTTTCTCAAGCAGTGAGTTGATATTGGCGTTCACGATGTCGGCAAAACGAGAAAAAATACCCATAATCAAATCCTCATATTTCTGTTATCGGGCGATGCCCTGCTACAGAGATAATACAAATCCCATGCCAACTTTTTATCTCATTGATATTATTAGATGTGATTGATATTTGCACATTATGGCACTATCCTCACCTGGTGAATATCACTAAGGAGTGGTTAATTTCATCATGACCGGATACAAAGACAACTTACTGGGTGAAGCGAACAGTTTTCTTGAAGTTCTTGAACAGGTTTCGCGCCTGGCGCCTCTCAATAAACCGGTACTCATTATCGGCGAGCGCGGTACGGGTAAGGAACTGATAGCCAACCGTCTCCACTATTTATCCGGGCGCTGGGATGGGCCATTTATTTCACTAAACTGCGCGGCGTTGAATGAGAATCTGCTCGACACTGAACTGTTTGGTCATGAAGCGGGTGCGTTTACCGGTGCACAAAAACGCCATCCCGGACGGTTCGAGCGTGCAGATGGCGGCACACTGTTCCTCGATGAACTGGCGACAGCCCCAATGCTGGTTCAGGAAAAGCTGCTGCGCGTCATTGAATATGGCGAGCTGGAGCGCGTCGGCGGAAGCCAGCCGCTGCAGGTTAACGTGCGTCTGGTCTGCGCGACCAACGCCAATCTGCCGGAAATGGTGGCGGAAGATACATTTCGCGCAGACCTGCTCGACAGGCTGGCGTTTGACGTCGTACAACTGCCGCCGCTGCGTGAAAGGCGCAGCGACATCATGCTGCTGGCAGAGCAGTTTGCCATCCAGATGTGCCGTGAGCTGGGTCTGCCTCTTTTCCCCGGCTTCAGCGATTACGCCACAGAAACCCTGCTCGGCTACCCGTGGCCGGGGAATATTCGTGAACTGAAAAACGTGGTAGAGCGTTCGGTTTATCGCCACGGCAGTAGCGAAACCGAACTGGACAACATTATTCTCGACCCGTTTAAGCGCAACGCTCGGCCCGCTGTTGTGCCTGTCGATAACACTGACGCGCCGTCTCTGCCGCTTGATTTGCGTCAATTTCAGCATAAACAGGAACAGCAGTTACTGGAACAGAGCCTCCAGCAGGCGAAATATAACCAGAAACAGGCGGCTGATTTGCTGGGTCTGACCTACCATCAATTAAGGGCATTGCTCAAAAAGCATCAAATGCGCTGACATTATCAGCACTTATCTGCAGACATTTTTACGAAGCAGGTGTAAGTGCGATACACTTTGCAGATCGAACCTAAAAACCTTAAAAATTATGCGTCTGGTTTTATCGTCCTTGTTGGCACTCGGTCTGTTCAGCAACCTGGCTGTTGCTGCGCCTGAGCGATCTGCGCTCCCTGATATTCGCGATAGCGGATTTGTCTATTGCGTCAGCGGGCAAGTTGATACCTTTAACCCGCAAAAAGCGGGTAGCGGCCTGATTGTCGATACGCTGGCCGCACAGCTGTACGATCGTCTGCTTGATGTTGATCCGTATACCTACCGCCTGGTGCCAGAGCTTGCTGAGAGCTGGGAAGTGCTGGATAACGGCGCAACCTACCGTTTCCATCTCCGCGATGATGTCGACTTCCAGCGCACGCCATGGTTTACCCCAACTCGCAAACTGAACGCGGATGACGTGGTGTTTACCTTCCAGCGCATCTTTGACCGTCACCATCCGTGGCATAACGTTAACGGCGAAAACTTCCCCTATTTCGACAGTCTGCAGTTTGCCGATACCGTCAAAAGCGTGCGCAAGCTGGATAACCGGACGGTGGAGTTCCGGCTGGTTCGCCCGGATGCCTCTTTCCTCTGGCATCTGGCAACGCACTATGCGTCAGTGATGTCGGCAGAATACGCGGCTACGTTGACGAAAAAAGATCGCCAGGAACTGCTCGACCGCCAGCCTGTCGGCACTGGCCCGTTCCAGCTGGCAGAGTATCGTGCCGGACAGTTTATTCGCCTGCAGCGTCACGAACATTTCTGGCGCGGCACGCCGCTGATGCCCCAGGTGGTTGTCGATCTGGGCTCTGGCGGTACAGGACGTCTTTCGAAGCTGTTAACCGGTGAGTGCGATGTGCTTGCCTGGCCAGCAGCCAGCCAGCTGACCATTCTGCGTGACGATCCGCGTCTGCGCCTGACATTGCGTCCGGGGATGAACATTGCCTATCTGGCGTTCAACACCGACAAACCGCCGCTGAACAATCCTGCCGTTCGCCACGCGCTGGCGTTAGCAATCAATAACCAGCGTCTGATGCAGTCGATTTACTACGGTACCGCAGAAACGGCGGCTTCTATTTTACCGAGAGCCTCCTGGGCCTACGACGGCGAAGCTAAAATTACGGAATACAATCCGGCGAAAGCGCGCGAACAGCTCAAGGCTCTGGGAGCGGAAAACCTGACGCTGCAACTCTGGGTGCCGACCAGTTCACAGGCGTGGAACCCAAGCCCGCTGAAAACAGCGGAACTGTTGCAGGCCGATATGGCGCAGGTGGGCGTTAAAGTGATCATCGTCCCTGTCGAAGGTCGTTTCCAGGAGGCTCGCCTGATGGATATGAACCATGATTTGACGCTGGCGGGCTGGTCTACCGACAGTAACGACCCGGACAGCTTCTTCCGCCCGTTGCTCAGCTGCGCCGCGATTAACTCGCAGACCAACTACGCGCACTGGTGTCATCGGGAATTTGATGCCGTGTTACAAAAAGCGCTCGCCTCACAACAGCTTGCGTCGCGGATAGAAGCCTACGACGAAGCTCAGAATATTTTGGCTCGGGAACTCCCGGTGCTCCCGCTGGCCTCATCCCTGCGCTTGCAGGCCTATCGGTACGATATTAAAGGGCTGGTACTGAGTCCGTTTGGCAACGCCTCCTTCGCAGGGGTCACTCGTGAAAAAGAGCAAGAGGTGAAGAAACCATGATCATATTTACCTTGCGCCGTCTGCTGTTGCTGTTGGTTACGCTGTTCTTTTTGACCTTCGTGGGCTTTAGCCTGAGCTATTTCACGCCCCACGCCCCGCTTCAGGGGTCGTCACTGTGGGATGCGTGGCTGTTCTGGTTTAACGGCGTACTGCACTGGGACTTCGGGGTTTCCAGCATTAACGGACAGCTGATCTCAGAACAGTTGAAAGAGGTTTTCCCGGCGACCATGGAACTGTGCATCCTGGCTTTTGGCTTTGCTTTGATGGTGGGCATTCCCGTGGGGATGCTGGCGGGCATTTATCGCAATAAATGGCAGGATAAATTTATCAGCGCCATTGCGCTGCTCGGCTTTTCAATCCCGGTATTTTGGCTGGCGCTGTTGCTCACCCTCTTCTTCTCTCTGACGCTGGGCTGGCTGCCGGTTTCCGGGCGATTCGATCTGCTTTATACGGTTAAAACGGTGAGCGGGTTTGCCATCATCGATGCATGGCTTTCGGATTCGGTCTGGCGCGATGAGATGATCATGAGTGCGCTGCGTCATATGGTGCTGCCGGTTCTGACTTTAGCCGTTGCGCCTACCACCGAAGTGATCCGCCTGATGCGCATCAGCACCATTGAGGTGTTCGATCAAAACTACGTCAAAGCGGCCGCCACGCGCGGGCTGTCGCGTCTGACTATTCTGCGTCGCCATGTGCTGCACAATGCGCTGCCGCCGGTTATTCCCCGCCTGGGATTACAATTCTCTACCATGCTCACGCTGGCGATGATCACGGAGATGGTCTTTAGCTGGCCGGGTCTGGGGCGCTGGATGATCAACGCCATTCGCCAGCAGGATTACGCAGCGATCTCCGCCGGTGTGATGGTGATTGGCTCACTGGTGATTATTGTGAACGTTCTTTCCGATATTTTGGGTGCCATGGCCAACCCTCTGAAGCATAAGGAATGGTATGCCTTACGATAGCGTATACAGTGAAAAGCGCACGCCCGGTGCGCTACGTACCGTGTGGCGTAAATTCTATGGTGACACCACGGCTATGATCGGCCTTTACGGCTGCGCTGGCCTGGCCTTGCTGTGCGTGTTGGGTTCGTGGTTTGCACCCTATGGCATCGATCAGCAGTTCCTTGGCTATCAACTTTTGCCGCCTTCGTGGTCCCGCTATGGTGAAGTCTCCTTCTTCCTCGGGACTGACGATCTTGGACGTGACGTGTTAAGCCGCCTTCTGAGCGGCGCGGCCCCGACGGTGGGCGGTGCGTTTGTGGTTACGCTGGCGGCCACGATCTGCGGCCTGGCACTGGGCATTTTTGCAGGCTCTACTCACGGCCTGCGTTCGGCGGTGCTGAACCACATTCTGGATACCCTGCTCTCTATTCCATCTTTGCTGCTTGCCATTATCGTCGTGGCGTTCGCTGGGCCACATCTGTCACACGCGATGTTTGCCGTCTGGCTGGCGATCCTGCCGCGTCTGGTTCGCTCGGTATACAGCCTGGTGCATGACGAGCTGGAAAAAGAGTACGTTGTCGCGGCCCGTCTGGACGGCGCGACCACGTTTAATATTTTGTGGTTTGCCGTATTGCCAAACATTGCTGCCGGACTGGTCACAGAGATCACCCGCGCCCTGTCGATGGCTATCCTGGACATCGCCGCGCTGGGTTTCCTCGATCTGGGGGCGCAACTGCCCTCCCCTGAATGGGGTGCAATGCTCGGTGATGCCCTGGAGCTTATCTATGTCGCACCGTGGACGGTCATGCTGCCAGGGGCAGCCATTATGGTGAGCGTACTGCTGGTTAACCTGCTGGGCGACGGCATTCGCCGTGCGATTAATGCGGGGGTGGAATAATGCCGTTACTTGATATCCGCAACCTGACAATCGAATTCAAGACCGGTGAAGGCTGGGTGAAGGCAGTGGACCGCATCAGCATCACGCTTGCTGAAGGCGAAATCCGCGGGCTGGTTGGAGAATCTGGCTCCGGTAAGAGCTTGATCGCCAAAGCCATCTGCGGCGTGGCGAAGGACAACTGGCGCGTCACCGCTGACCGCATGCGCTTTGATGATATCGACCTGCTGCGCCTCTCCCCTCGGGAACGCCGCAAGCTGGTGGGTCATAACGTGTCGATGATTTTCCAGGAGCCGCAATCCTGTCTTGACCCATCCGAGCGCGTGGGTAAACAGCTGATGCAGAACATCCCCGGCTGGACCTATAAAGGACGCTGGTGGCAGCGTTTTGGCTGGCGCAAGCGCCGTGCCATTGAGCTACTGCACCGTGTCGGGATTAAAGATCACAAAGACGCGATGCGTAGCTTCCCTTACGAACTGACCGACGGCGAATGTCAAAAAGTGATGATTGCCATCGCGCTGGCAAACCAGCCACGCCTGCTGATTGCTGATGAACCCACAAACGCGATGGAGCCCACCACGCAGGCGCAAATTTTCCGCCTGCTGACGCGTCTTAATCAGAACAATAACACCACCATTTTGCTGATCAGCCATGACCTGCAGATGCTGAGCAAATGGGCGGATAAAATTGACGTGATGTATTGCGGTCAGACGGTCGAAACTGCCGTCAGTGAAGATCTGGTAAATACACCGCATCATCCATACACCCAGGCACTGATCCGCGCGATACCGGATTTCGGTAGCGCGATGCCGCATAAAAGCCGTCTGAATACTTTGCCGGGTGCCATTCCCCTGCTGGAGTCGTTGCCTATTGGCTGCCGTCTGGGGCCACGTTGTCCCTACGCTCAGCGTAAATGCATTGAGACGCCGCGTCTCACAGGGGCGAAAAGCCACCTTTACGCCTGTCATTTCCCGCTGAACATGGAGAGAGAGTGAAATGGTCGAAACCTTACTGGAAGTTCGTAACCTGAGTAAGACATTTCGCTACCGCACAGGGCTCTTTCACCGCCAGACCGTAGAGGCGGTAAAGCCGTTGAGCTTCACGCTGCGCGAGAAACAGACGCTGGCGATCATTGGCGAGAACGGTTCCGGAAAATCCACGCTGGCGAAAATGCTGGCGGGCATGGTTGAGCCAACCGATGGCGAAGTGCTGATTGACGATCACCCGCTAAAATTTGGTGACTACTCTTTCCGCAGCCAGCGCATCCGCATGATCTTTCAGGATCCGTCTACTTCCCTCAATCCGCGCCAGCGAATTTCGCAGATCCTGGATTTCCCGCTGCGGTTGAATACCGACCTGGAGCCTGAAGCCCGACGTAAACGCATCGTCGAAACGCTGCGTTTAGTCGGACTGCTTCCCGATCATGTAAGCTACTACCCGCACATGCTTGCACCGGGTCAGAAACAACGTCTGGGGCTGGCACGCGCGTTGATTCTGCGTCCTAAGGTGATTATTGCCGATGAAGCCCTTGCCTCGCTGGATATGTCGATGCGTTCGCAGTTAATTAACCTGATGCTGGAATTACAGGAAAAACAGGGTATCTCTTATATCTACGTGACCCAGCATCTTGGCATGATGAAACACATCAGCGACCAGGTCATGGTGATGCACCAGGGTGAAGTTGTCGAACGAGGAAGTACGGCTGATGTGCTGGCCTCCCCGCTGCACGATTTGACAAAACGGCTCATCGCCGGGCATTTCGGTGAAGCATTGACCGCCGATGCGTGGAGAAAAGATCGATAAGCACGAGATAGACGCTCCTGACGCAGCACTGAACTAAATTACTCAGCTGAATTAAGGATTAAATAGTTTATATACGCTATTTAATCCTTTGCATTTTCGTCTCCACCCCCGCTCCATATTTCACACAAAATAAATCAATAGTTCCCCTCCAGAATATCCAGAAATTACGGAGGAGAAGAAATGAATAACGCCACTTACGTTCTCAAATACACTGAATATCTAATAAGAAAATGCCGCTCTTTTTTAATCACAGACCTGCATTTCCATACTACCAGGCTTAAAAAAGCCTCAGGAAGAATCCCAGACATTCAATCACCCACTACGTTGAGTGAAAAAATATGTCATCGTCTGGTCTATGATCATAATAACCTCTACACAATGCTCGCCGATAAACTCGCCGTTCGGGCATACGTATCCTCCAGAACAAAACGAGTGAAAACGGTGCCCCTAATTGGCGTTTATTCCCGGGCGTCTCAGATTGATTTTTCAGCACTCCCTGACAAGTTCGTCCTTAAGTGCAACCATGACAGTGGCAGCACAATAATATGTACAAACAAAGCGCAATTTAACTATAGGGAAGCGTGTATAAAACTGAGTCTCGCGCTAAAGAAAAATTTGTATTACACCACGCGCGAATGGCAATACAAAAACATTGCGCCGAGTATACTTTGTGAGCCACTCATCGATCTCTTCGATGATGCTGACAGGGATATAACGCCCGAAATGCTCAGGATCCATTGCTTTCATGGCGTTGCCCACTATATTGAAGCGGATTTTACGGATGATAACGGCAAAGGTTTTATCAACGTTTATGACAGGCACTGGAACTTACAACCCTTTCAGATGGAATATCCGAATACTTCAGCAGATCCAGGCGAACCGGTCTTGTTCCGACAGGCATTGTTGGCATCCCAGGAGCTGGCGGCTGGAATTGACTACTGCCGCGTTGACCTTATGCTAAAGAAAGATGAAATCTATTTCAGTGAAATAACCTTAAGCCCAAGACGCGGTAAACTGACGATTACCCCGCAGGAATGGGATGCTAAGTTAGGAAAAATATGGCATTTATCGCGGGCAGGAACATTTGACCTGCCGCTGAATCTCACGAGTCGGGCCAGGTGAGTTTAAATATCGAATGGTTTTGCGTCGATAAGGTATAGGTAACATCGCCATCATGAGCCAGCATGATGGCTTTTACCACCGACAGGCCCAAACCACAGCCTTCCGGGTTCAAATGTCTGGTGCCATTATCGCGCTGAAAGGGCTGAAATAAAAAATCATGAAACTCCCTGGGGATGCCCGGTCCCCCGTCCTGAATAAGGATATAATTGCCTTTATCAGAAACGCCATTTTTCACGATGAGTTTGCGCGAGGTTGAATAGTGTAAGGCATTGTCAAATAAAACGGTCAGACACTGATTGATGCGTAATGGATCGAATACGCATTGCTGATCTCTCAGTTCAGTATTGACGGTAAATGCCTTACGGTTGAACTCGGGCATGAATGTATCGAGTGCATCCTGTATTGTCCCTTTTAGATCCGTTCTGGACTGATATAAGGTGTATCCCGCCCCGCCACCCGAACTGATAACCCGGAGATCTTCAATCAGACGGGTTAACCCTTCCGTCTGCTTGAGAAGATTATTAAACAGAACCGGCTCCGGGGTAAAAACACCGTCAACCAACCCCTGAAGCCGTCCGCGTAAGATCGTGACCGGGGTTCTCAGCTCGTGTGCAATAGCGGCATTCCAGGATTTCCTCTGAATATCCAGCGTCTGTAATTTTTCCGCCATTTCATTGAAATCCGTCACAAGGTGATTGATCTCACCAAGCCGGGAACTGGTACAAAATGCCCGGGCGTCCAAATCGCCCTGAGAAATCTTTTTCAGGCTGGACGCTACTGCGTTAAGCGGGGTGAGTATTCGCGATGAAAGTTTGACCGTGAAAAAGAGTGCAATAATCAGACTAACCGTTGTCACGGTCCCAATCCATACCCAGTCCCACATCGTCATCTGCTCGTCATCGCCCGCAGCAGCGCCACCCGGGAGATGATCCAGAATAAAGGAGTAAAAAAACCAGGAGCCCAGTATGGCGATGGCAATTATCGTAAACGTCAGCAACAGCATATACGTTAAGATCTGACGGCTCAGGACAGACTCTTTGTTCATTTCTTTTCCCCAAGCCGATAGCCCATACCTCTGATGCTCTCGGGAACACCGTAAAGGCCAGCAAGCTCCAGTTTTTTACGCAACTTGCTCATATGGCTGTCAACCGTTCTGTCGAGAGTATCACCTTCCGGCAGACACGCGTTGAGTAACTCTTCGCGCGAGCAGACCCTTCGCGGATATCTCACCAGCCAGGTAAGTAATTTAAATTCGGTCGTCGTTAATACCGGGGAGATAACCTCTTCGCCCACGGTGACTTCCACGTAGAAGTCATCCGGATAGACCGTAATAAATGGCGTTCTGAGCGGCAGGGAACCCGCATGCTGTAGCGTGGGTTTCGTCCTGCGCAGCACCGCCTCAACCCGTGCGACAACTTCTGAAGGATTGAAGGGTTTGATCACGTAATCATCCGCGCCCAGTCTCAGCCCCATGAGTTTATCGACATCCTGATCAAGAGCAGAAACCATAATAACGGGGACAGAACTTTCCTGACGAAGCGTGGTAAGTACGCTCCAGCCGTCACATAGGGGCAGATGAATGTCCAGCAAGATGAGATCCGGTTTATGGAGGCGATTAAGCGTTATTGCCTGCTCGCCCTGGCTGGCCCTAAGCGTTTTCATTCCCGAGCGTTCTAAGTAGCTCATGAGTATATCGGCGATTTCATCTTCATCTTCAACGACAAGGATCAGTGTATTTTTGTACATTTTATCTCCGTGGGTGAAATCCCTTTGAGCACGCTATCAGACATCTTTAGCACAATAAGACACAGTCTTCGGGAAAAAGTGCCGTGGTCACAAAATTTTCCGGGGTGGATTTAAATTCCCTGTTATTTCTCCACACAGCATACACATTCAGGCAATAAAGACTCGACAATGCCTGTTCAAAATAGCTGTGCAGGCATATGCCGTCTTTTCATCGATCGTAACTAATTAATCCTGTCCCTTAAAGACATTCTGAAGTTGGCTGAGATAATGAACATGGAACTCTCTAAATATTTTCACCCTAAAAAAATCGGCATATATTCCCTGTTCCTGATGCTGTCCTGGGGATTATTATATATTTGGCTAGTGCTGATACACAGACTGGACGAAAAAGTCGCCTCGACACTACCCTCTACCCCCATCATGTATGGCTGCATCGCATTGTCGGTTGTCTCTTTGACAATCCAAAATAAAGCTGGCGCGCTGACTGAACTACTTGTCATCGCCTTCTGGTTAATGGTGATTTTTGTTTATCTCATTATTACGTTCACCGTGCTGTTAAACGTGATGCCCGACATCGAAGATCTGATTTTTTATTACGAGTGTTATTTGATCATTTTTTTTGGCGGAACACCGCTGTACCTCATTATGAGAATGATTTGAATCTGAGCTCCACACGTCCTCCACAAACCACCCATATCCTCTAAACAGGCACGCGGTAGTCTCTCTACCTCATTTTTTTCACAAAAATAATACACTGAAAAAGTCTGACACGACTTACCCATAATGATGAATCGTAATAATAATCTCCGTTCTTCGGAATCTGTCGGTGTGATGCACTCGCTTAAAAAACTCGCGATACGGCACCGAAAAAAATTGGTTGTCACTTTCTTGCTGGTGGTGGCCGAAAACGTCACTTTTTTACTTTATCCCGTTCTGGCAGGTATCACGATAAATGCCATCCTCGCAGGTGAGACGCTTAACGCCGCGCTGTATGGCCTGATGGTACTTTGTATGTGGTTCATCGGCGCGGCCAGACGGAGCGTAGACACCCGCACGTTTGCACGCATTTATGCCGGACTCGCGGTATCCGTCGTCCTGGCACAGCGCAAATATCAGCTAAACCATTCGGCAATCGCCGCCAGGGTAACGCTCTCGCGCGAATATGTGGATTTCTTTGAAATGCACCTTCCCCTGCTTATTACATCGCTGAGTTCACTTTTTGGTGCTGCAATCATGTTGCTGTTTCTTGAATTTTGGGCCGGCGTCATGTGCTTTGCGATTGTACTTATCCTCCTGGGATTTGTTTCCGGATATGCCCGTAAAAATGAATGGCTTTTCATGCGCCTGAATAATCGGCTGGAAAAAGAAGTGGATTATGTTCATCAGGCGGGTACGGCCACCCTTCACCGACATTACTCCACGCTTGCGCGTTTACGTATCGCATTATCTGACCGCGAGGCGTGGGGTTATTTGTGGGTTGGCGTACTTGTTGCCGCACTTTTTACGCTGACTATCGTCTGGATGACGCGCTCAACCGGCATCACCGCCGGACATATCTATTCCGTGATGACCTACATGTGGATGTTCGCGACGAGTCTCGATGACGCACCGCAGCTTCTTGAGAAGTTTTCGCAACTCAGGGACATCGGTAAACGCGTTTCCACTGATGATGAAATTCACGTAACTGGACGTTAATTTAATGCCTCATTTTTTTATTGAACGCCCCGTTTTTGCCTGGGTAGTGGCGCTTTTTATCGTTCTGGCGGGACTTCTTTCTATTCCCCGTTTACCGATTTCGCAGTATCCGGCGGTGGCACCACCGGGAATCATTATTTCCGTCAGTTACCCGGGGGCCAGCCCCGATATCATGAATACGTCGGTGGTGTCGTTAATAGAACGCGAAATCTCTGGAGTCGATAACTTGCTCTATTTCGAATCATCCAGTGACACAACCGGTTCAGCATCAATTACCGTCACCTTTAAACCAGGCACGGACATCAAGCTGGCGCAGATGGACCTGCAGAATCAGATTAAGATCGTTGAGCCTCGTTTACCTCAGGCGGTAAGACAAAACGGCATTAACGTAGAGGCCGCTAATTCTGGATTCTTAATGATGGTGGGGCTGAAGTCCGCGACAGGTCAATTTGAGGAAGCCGATTTAAGCGACTACTTTGCCAGAAACGTCAGTGACGAGCTTCGTCGCGTGCCCGGCGTAGGGAAAGTTCAGCTATTTGGCGGCGAAAAAGCGCTGCGCATATGGTTGGATCCAACGAAGCTCCACAGCTATGGGCTTTCGGTAAGTGATGTTCTTACCGCTGTTGGCCAGCAAAATGCCCTGGTTTCGCCCGGTAAAACGGGAGATGAGCCAGCATCTGAAGGACAAGGTGTAACGTATCCCATCACCGTAAAGGGACAGCTCTCTTCGGTCGAGGCGTTCAGGAATATCACCCTGAAATCTGACGCATCCGGCGCCCGCCTGAAACTGTCCGACATTGCGCGGATTGAATCTGGCCTGCAAAGCTACGCCTTTGGTATCCGCGAAAATGGCGTGCCCGCAACGGCGGCGGCAATCCAGCTGTCGCCTGGCGCGAATGCAATGAGTACGGCTTCAGGCGTACGGGCGCGCATCGACGAGCTTTCCCGGGTGTTACCCGACGGAATGGCGTTTACGATCCCCTTCGATACCGCGCCGTTTGTAAAACTTTCTATCATGAAAGTTGTTCAGACATTTGTGGAAGCGATGATCCTCGTCTTCCTGGTTATGCTGCTGTTTCTGCACAAGATACGCTGTACGCTTATCCCGGCGATCGTTGCTCCCGTCGCACTTCTTGGCACCTTCACGGTGATGCTGTTGAGCGGCTACTCCATCAATATTCTGACGATGTTCGGCATGGTGCTGGCGATAGGGATTATTGTTGATGATGCCATTGTGGTCGTAGAAAGCGTTGAACGACTGATGGAGGAAAAAAGCCTGTCCCCGCGTGACGCCACGCGGCAAGCCATGCAGGAAATCACCCCGGCGATTATAGGCATCACGCTGGTGCTAACCGCCGTCTTTATCCCCATGGGGTTTGCTGAAGGTTCCGTCGGGATTATCTACCGACAATTTTGTATTTCCATGGCGGTCTCCATACTGCTGTCCGCGTTTCTTGCCCTGACACTGACACCTGCCCTGTGCGCAACGTTACTCAAGCCGCATAGGGCAGGAAAGAGCGGAGGTGGAGGGTTCGCGGCAGGGTTTAACGCACGCTTCCGTTCGCTCACGGTCTGTTACGAAGCCGGGCTGGGTGCCGTTCTGAAGCGAAGCGGACGTATGCTGTTGCTGTACGTTGCGCTTTGCGCTGCGCTGTTTTTAGGAATATCTACGTTACCGTCGTCCTTTCTGCCGGACGAAGATCAAGGCTACTTTATGTCCTCAATCCAGCTGCCTTCTGATGCCACGATGCAGCGCACCCTCAACGTGGTTAAAAAGTTTGAAGAGAAAATTGCGGCCCGGCCGGATATTGAAAGCAACATAATGATCCTGGGGTTTGGGTTTTCAGGTTCGGGACCGAATTCGGCTATGGCCTTCACCACGCTGAAGGACTGGAAAAATCGGCAGGGTTCGACGGCTCAGGAAGAAGCCGACCATATACAGGCCAGCATGGCGAACGTCTCGGATGCCGTCACGATGAGCCTGCTCCCGCCGGCCATTTCGGATATGGGCACCTCTTCGGGGTTCACCTGGTACGTGCAGGACAGAGCAGGACTGGGCTACGAGACGTTAAAGCGTGCTGCCGACGCGCTGGTCCTGCACGCTAATCAGCGCCCTGAACTGAGTGACGTCTACATAGACGGTCTGCCGGAAGGAACAAGCCTCGCGCTCCAGGTTGACAGAGAAAAGGCGGAAGCGATGGGCGTCTCATTTGATGAAATCAACCAGACGCTCTCCGTCACCCAAGGCTCAAATTACGTCAATGACTATACGAATAACGGCCGCGTTCAGCAGGTGATTATTCAGGCCGATGCGCCCTACCGAATGCAACCTGAACAGATACTGACATTATCAGTGAAAAACCGGTTGGGGCAGATGGTACCGGTATCTACGTTTGCCACGCTTTCCTGGAACGTTGCGCCGCAGCAGTTGACGCGTTACCAGGGATATTCTGCTATTCGCATTACCGGAAATGCGGCTTCGGGAGAGTCCAGCGGCACCGCAATGAAAATTATGGAGAGTTTGTCCAGAGATTTACCTCAGGGCATGGCGGGCGAGTGGGCCGGAAGTTCATTACAGGAGCGAAAATCGGAGTCTCAGCTTCCGGGCCTTATCGTCCTGTCGATCCTGGTCGTATTTATGGTACTCGCCGCCCTGTATGAGAGCTGGTCTATTCCTTTTGCGGTCATGCTGGTCGTTCCGCTGGGTCTTATCGGCGCGGTGATAGCTGTGTCTGTTGCCGGCATGACGAATGACGTTTTCTTCAAGGTCGGCCTGATTACGCTTATCGGCCTGTCAGCCAAGAACGCCATTTTAATTGTTGAATTTGCCAGGCAACTCCATCGCCAGGGGCAGCCCCTGCTGGCGGCAACCATTCATGCCGCCAGCCAGCGCCTGCGCCCTATTCTGATGACCTCGTTAGCCTTTACTTTAGGGGTTGTTCCCTTGATGCTGGCCAGGGGGGCGAGCGACAGTACGCAGCATGCCATCGGTACCGGCGTATTTGGAGGCATGATCAGCGGTACGCTTCTCGCGATCTTCTTCGTACCCGTTTTCTTTATCGTCATTGCGCGTTTCGTCGACAACATCAGGAAAGCGTGAATACCCTGGTGGGATCACCCTTCCTCTCTGGTTGGATGAGGCGAAGCTGTTGCCGGGTGATATACTGGACGAATGCTGAAATTTTGAGCCCCCGCGAGTCCGCGGTGCATTCTTCGGGGCAGGCGTCTTCGGAGAAGTGCGAGAAATATCGTGACACAAGGGGCTGTGAGTGGGCTATAATTTCGAGCTAATTTCGAATGATTTTGAAATACTGCCTGTAACGCTATGAATTACAAGGCAAAATTAGCAATGAATATAAGGATTAAAGCTATGGGTTTTCTTTCCGGTAAGCGCATTCTGGTGACTGGCGTTGCCAGCAAACTGTCCATCGCATACGGCATCGCACAGGCAATGCATCGCGAAGGCGCTGAGCTGGCGTTCACCTACCAGAACGACAAGCTGAAAGGCCGTGTTGAAGAGTTTGCCGCGCAGCTGGGTTCCAGCATTGTTCTGGAATGTGACGTTGCACAAGACGAAAGCATCGATGGCATGTTTGCTGAACTGGCTAAAACGTGGGAGAAATTCGACGGTTTCGTTCACTCCATCGGTTTCGCGCCTGGCGATCAGCTGGACGGCGACTACGTGAACGCGGTTACCCGTGATGGCTTCAAAATCGCTCACGACATCAGCTCCTACAGCTTCGTTGCGATGGCAAAATCCTGCCGCGCGATGTTGAACCCGGGCGCAGCCCTGCTGACCCTGTCCTACCTGGGCGCAGAGCGTGCTATCCCTAACTACAACGTGATGGGTCTGGCTAAAGCCTCTCTGGAAGCCAACGTTCGCTACATGGCGAATGCAATGGGTCCTGAAGGCGTGCGCGTTAACGCCATCTCTGCAGGTCCTATCCGCACCCTGGCCGCTTCCGGTATTAAAGATTTCCGTAAAATGCTGGCACACTGCGAAGCGGTTACCCCGATTCGTCGTACTGTGACCATTGAAGATGTGGGTAACTCTGCAGCTTTCCTGTGCTCTGACCTTTCTGCGGGTATCTCCGGCGAAGTGGTTCACGTTGACGGCGGTTTCAACATCGCTGCCATGAACGAGCTGGAAATCAAATAAGCGCGTGACTCTCTTCCCGTCCGGGAAGAGAGTTTCTCTCCCCCTGCAGCGCTCTTCGTTATTCCCTTCTGTTATTTGTTATCACCTAACAATATTTTTCCCCTCATCCGCCTTACGCCAGGATATTGATCGCCATTTTGAGATCAAGGAACGCCCATGGAACAACGCCGCTTTTCCGGCAAAGGCCACTGGTATCATGAAACCCAGTCCAACCACTCGCAAACGGATGTCCTGCCTTTGGTGCCCGAAGCCGCTAACGTCGACGATCGTTTTTTGCTCGATTTAGAACTCCCTGAAAAGATTGTCACCGCCTGCCATGGCTGGCTCGCTCCCGCCAGGGCCTTGTGCCACCTTCTGTTCCCGCTCAATATTGAGGTTAACCGACTGCACACACTCAGTGCGTACGACAGACTCAGCACGGCGTTGACGGTCGCTCAGGCGTGTGGTGTTCAGCGACTTTGTAACCACTACGCTGCCCTGCTCGCCCCCCTCCCTGGTCCTGACTCCTCACGCGAAAGCAATCGCCGCCTGGCACAAATCACGCAATATGCCCGCCAACTTGCCAGCTCACCAGACGTCATTGACCACAAAGCGCAGCTACAGCTCGATGAAGTGGGCCTGACAACCTATGACATTGTGCTGATCAACCAGATTATCGGCTTTATTGGCTTTCAGGCGCGTGTTGTGGCGGTGTTTCAGGCGTTGCTGGGGCATCCTGTACGCTGGTTGCCCGGACACCATATTCCGCCGCATTCCTTACCGGTGACTATTCGTGTCTGGACCCCTGTACTGCCCGTCGTCGAACTGCGCTACGCGACCCCATTCCAGCTTGAGTCGCTTTCACGCTGGCAAGCAGAGCCAGAACTTCAGGCGCTCACGCCGGTGCTGAGCCACGAGCCTGCGCTACTCAACCTGACGGGCGAGATTCTGATCAATCACCGTCAAAGCGAGCCACAAACGCACGGGGCGCTTACTGCGGCAGTAGAGCTACTGACCCGTTCACCGGATCGTTTTAGCGCGGCACAATTCACGCCGCTGATTGATGCTGGGATCCCTGATATCCGCGCCATCAATCTGCTTACTCAAAGTGCATTTACTGGCTGGCTCGACCGCCTGCGAGTGGCGCTTGGCAAAGCGGAATAACCGTATTTTTTACCCAAAGAGCGCTTGCTGAAGCAGTAAGATTCGCGTAAAACTGTCAGCCGCTCAATGGCTACGAAAATAGAACATTATGTTTCAGGACAACCCGCTGCTAGCGCAGCTTAAACAGCAACTGCATTCCCAGACGCCGCGTGCAGAAGGGGTCGTAAAAGCCACGGAAAAGGGCTTTGGCTTCCTTGAAGTTGACGGGCAAAAGAGCTATTTCATCCCGCCTCCGCAGATGAAAAAAGTGATGCACGGCGATCGTGTCACAGCGGTTATTCATACGGAAAAGGAACGCGAGTCCGCCGAGCCAGAAGAACTGATTGAACCCTTCCTGACTCGCTTCGTGGGCAAGGTACACAGAAAAGATGACCGTCTTTCCATCGTGCCGGACCATCCCCTCCTGAAAGATGCTATTCAGTGCCGTGCTGCACGTGGCGTTGAGCATGATTTTAAAGAGGGTGACTGGGCCGTTGCTGAAATGCGCCGCCACCCTCTCAAAGGCGACCGTGGTTTCTATGCTGAGCTGACGCAATTTATCACCTTCGGCGACGACCACTTCGTCCCGTGGTGGGTAACGCTGGCGCGTCACAATCTTGAAAAAGAGGCGCCAGACGGCGTCGCGACAGAAATGCAGGACGAAGGTCTGTCACGCCGTGACCTGACCAGTCTGGACTTTGTCACCATCGACAGTGCCAGCACCGAAGACATGGACGATGCGCTGTTTGCAGAAGAGACTGCGGATGGCAAAGTGCATCTCACCGTCGCGATTGCCGATCCTACCGCCTGGATTGTCGAAGGCAGTAAACTGGACGATATGGCAAAAGTGCGTTCGTTCACCAACTACCTGCCGGGCTTCAATATCCCGATGCTGCCGCGTGAACTCTCTGACGATCTCTGCTCGCTGCGCCCGAATGAAGTGCGCCCGGTACTCGCCTGCCGCATGACTATCGCCGCCGACGGCACGATTGAAGACGATATCGAATTTTTTGCTGCGACCATCGAGTCCAAAGCCAAGCTGGCCTATGACGACGTGTCCGACTGGCTGGAAAACACCGGCACCTGGCAACCTGAAAACGACGCCATTGCCGCGCAAATTCGACTGTTGCATCGCGTGTGTCTGAACCGCAGTGAATGGCGTAAAACCCATGCGCTGGTCTTTAAGGATCGTCCGGACTACCGTTTCGTGTTGGGTGAAAAAGGCGAAGTGCTGGATATCGTTGCTGAACCACGCCGTATCGCTAACCGTATTGTTGAAGAAGCCATGATTTCGGCCAACATTTGTGCCGCCCGCGTATTGCGCGACAAGTTAGGCTTCGGCATCTATAACGTGCATACCGGATTCGATCCGGCTAACACTGAGGCGCTGGCTGCCCTGCTGAAAACGCATGACGTGCATGTCGATCCTGAAGAAGTGCTGACGCTGCAAGGCTTCTGCAAACTTCGTCGCGAACTCGATGCGCAACCATCCGGTTTCCTCGACAGCCGTATTCGCCGCTTCCAGTCCTTTGCCGAAATCAGCATCGAACCGGGCCCGCATTTCGGTCTGGGGCTTGAAGCCTATGCTACCTGGACCTCTCCGATTCGTAAGTACGGCGACATGGTAAACCATCGCCTGCTGAAAGCGATTATCAAAGGGGAATCGGTCGCACGTCCTCAGGATGATTCCACCGTGCAAATGGCCGAGCGCCGCCGCCTGAACCGTATGGCTGAACGCGATGTCGGTGACTGGCTGTACGCGCGCTTCCTGAATGATAAAGCTGGAACGGATGCCCGCTTCCCGGCAGAAATCATTGATATCAGCCGCGGCGGTATGCGCGTACGTCTGGTGGACAACGGTGCCGTTGCTTTCATTCCTGCGCCATTCCTGCATGCTGTACGCGACGAACTGGTGTGTAGCCAGGAAAACGGAACCGTGCAAATCAAAGGCGAAACGGTTTACAAAGTCACTGAGGTGATTGATGTGAATATCGCTGAAGTTCGCATGGAAACGCGCAGCATTATTGCGCGCCCGGTCGCCTTATAAGCTGTTAAATTGTCGACCCTTTCCTTCATGGGTGGGTCGACAAATTCTTCTCTCATCACAAACCACAAAATCACTGACTATTTTCAGTCTCCTCCCGCCCAAAATCGCCATAATTATCTACATTAAAAGAATCCCTTGATATTCGGTTACGTGAATTTTTATCTGCTGAGTATCCTTTTTAACCTGACTCGTTTTATTATAAGAAATCAGGGAAAAAACAATAAGTTCACTTCGGTTTTGCCGCTGTATCACAACGGAAAAGTCGACAACAAATGAATGATTTGTGCGCTAATGAGTAGCTGCGGGAGAAAACAGGATGGACGATTTGGAGCAGAATTTGCTGTTTCGTTACATGGGAACCCACAGCCCCTGGTGGCGACTGACCGCTGACAGCAATGCTCTGCATCTCTCCACCAGTGAAAATGCCGATGTGACGCAAGTGATCGCGCTGAATGATGAACAGGCCGCGCTCATCCGCCAGTTAACCGTTATCACTTCCAGTATCTCGATGACCCTCTCTTTGTACGGTGAAGATGTTCCTGTCCATCTGGTCGGGCGCAAAATTACCCGAAACGAGTGGGCCGGTACAGCCTCTGCCTGGCACGATACCCCTTCCGTTGCGCGCGATCTGGCGCAGGGCCTCTCTTTTGCAGAACAGGTTGTCTCAGAAGCCAATTCAGTTATCGTTATCCTGGACCAGAACGGCAATATCCAGCGCTTTAACCGCCTGAGTGAAGAGTACACCGGGCTGAAAGAGCACGAGGTGATCGGGCAAAACGTCTTCAAACTGTTTATGACCCGCAGCGAAGCCGCTGCTTCAAGACGTAATATCGCCGGTTTTTTTCGTAACGGCAGTTCCTACGAAGTTGAACGCTGGGTCAAGACCCGCAAAGGGCAGCGATTGTTTCTGTTCAGAAACAAATTTGTTCACAGCGGCAGCGGTAAAAATGAAATTTATCTTATCTGTTCCGGTACCGATATCACGGAGGAGCGGCGTGCTCAGGAACGCCTGCGCGTGCTGGCTAATACGGATACCATCACCGGACTGCCAAACCGAAACGCGATCCACGAGCTGATTTCCGATGCCATCGCCACCCGGGGAGACACTCAGGTCGGCGTGGTCTATCTCGACCTGGATAATTTTAAAAAGGTTAACGATGCCTATGGGCACATGTTTGGCGACCAATTATTGCAGGCCGTCGCCCTTGCCATTCTGAGTTGTCTGGATGAAGGTCAGGTGCTGGCGAGACTCGGCGGTGATGAGTTTATTGTGATGGCAACCGATACTTCGCAAGGCTCACTGGAAGCCATGGCATCGCGTATTTTGAGCCGGTTACGGCAACCCTTCCGCATCGGCTTAATTGAAATTTATACCGGCTGCTCTCTGGGCGTCGCCCTTGCCCCGCAGCATGGCAACGACCGCGAGAGCGTCATTCGCAACGCGGATACCGCGATGTATACCGCGAAAGAGAACGGGCGAGGCAAGTTCTGCGTTTTCTCTCCAGAGATGAACCAGCGCGTGTTCGAATATCTTTGGCTGGATACCAACCTGCGCAAAGCGCTGGATAACGACCAGCTCTTGATCCACTATCAGCCGAAAATGACCTGGCGCGGTGAAGTCAGAAGCCTGGAAGCGCTGGTGCGCTGGCAATCGCCAGAGCGCGGACTTATTCCTCCGCTGGAATTTATCTCTTACGCTGAGGAGTCCGGATTGATTGTGCCGCTCGGTCGCTGGGTTATGCTGGACGTGGTGCGTCAGGTGGCTAAATGGCGCGATAAAGGCATTAACCTGCGGGTGGCGGTCAACGTATCAGCGCGTCAACTGGCAGACCAGACCATATTCAGTGACCTGAAACAGGCGCTGAAGGATCTGAATTTTGAATATTGCCCTATCGATGTTGAACTGACCGAGAGCTGTCTTATCGAAAACGAAGAGCTGGCCCTTTCGGTCATCCAGCAGTTCAGCCAGCTTGGAGCGCAAATTCATCTGGACGATTTCGGTACAGGCTATTCATCCCTGTCACAGCTGGCGCGTTTTCCTATCGATGCCATCAAGCTCGATCAGTCGTTTGTGCGGGATATCCATAAACAATCCATTTCGCAGTCGTTGGTCCGTGCGATTGTGGCCGTCGCTCAGGCACTGAATCTGCAGGTCATTGCGGAAGGCGTGGAGAGCGCAAAAGAAGACGCCTTTCTGACTAAGAACGGCGTCAACGAACGGCAAGGTTTTCTGTTTGCTAAGCCGATGCCCGCTGCCGTTTTCGAGCGATGGCTAAAGCGCTATCAGTCACGAAAGATGCGTTAACTGGCCTGGCGCAACCCCGCCGCCTGATGGCGGTTTTGCAGCATAACCAGACGTTCCATATAAGCGATATCTTTCGGTTCAAGGCAAAACGCGGCATCGACCCAGTCTTCTGTAATATCCATCAGTTCACTGCGTGGCAGCTGCAAAACGCGGGTGCGCGCGCGCAGCATTGCCCTTACACCGTTCAGTTTAGGCTGCAGCGTGTCGATAAATGTTCGGACGGTGACATAGCTTTGTCCCGGTTCAAACAGCACATCCACCAGTCCGTGCTGTTCGTACCACTCAGCCGTATGGGATTCCCCTTTGTAGATGAGCTCCTCTGCCAGCTTCATGCCTGAGCGGCGTGCAACGAGCGAATAGCCCCCCATCCCGGGGAAAAGATTAAAGGCGATCTCCGGGAACCCTAACCGGGTATCGCGCTGAGCCAGGAGAAAATGGTGCGCCAGCGCAGCCTCGAAGCCGCCTCCTAAGGCGCTCCCTTCGACCATCGCCAGCGTAATTGCCCCGGTATCAAAACCCCGTGATGCGGCGTGTACGCAATCAACACAGGCACGCGCATATGCACGTAATGCTTCCCGGCGCCCGTTTTGAATACAGTCTACGAAGAACTGCAAGTCCCCACCGGCGTTATACATATCGGGTACCAGCGATCCGGTAACCCAAAAATCGACCGCAAAACCGGACTGGCGAACCAGCCAGGAAAGATTCATGATCTCCTCTATTAATGCGTGGTTGAAGCAAGGGCGCGGTTGCGACCGCAACATCATCCAGACAGTGCGACGCTCCGCCTCATAATAGCCCGCTAGCTGAGTGAAACGTTCAGTATCGGTAAACAGTGTGCAGGTTGCTTGATTGATAACGGTCATAGTCTAATTCCTCTTAAAAAAAAGCGCCTTGCGCGCAGTTTTAGACTAATCCACTCATTAACCCTGCAGCATGAGAGGGAATAAAATTATCACTTTCATTTATGTACTTTAGTTATTGCATTTTTTCCCTTCTCTTTTGTTCCCATTTTCTGCATCATTGAAAATATTAACTTTTCGCTCCTGGGGTGAGATTATGTCTGACATTGATGCACTGGCTGTGGCACGACGTATTGATACGGTGCTGGATATCCTGGTTGCAGGTGATTATCACTCTGCGATCCGTAATCTTGAGATCCTTAAATCAGAGTTACTGGCTCACAAAGATTCCGATTCTGCGCCAGAAAGCGCCCAGCCAAAAGCCCCGTGGGAAGTTTGACTCCACCGTTTCCGACCTCGTTTTGCTTTTTAAATGGATGCTATGAATTCCCGACAACAAATCATTTTGCAGATGGTCATCGATCAGGGGCGCGTAAGCGTGGTCGATCTCGCTAAAACGACCGGCGTTTCTGAAGTCACAATCCGTCAGGATCTTAACCTTCTGGAAAAACAGAGCTACCTGCGTCGCGCGCATGGTTATGCCGTCCCACTGGACAGTGAAGACGTTGAAACCCGCATGATGAACAATTATGCCCTCAAACGAGAACTGGCAGAATTTGCTGCGTCCTTAGTGAACAATGGTGAAACGGTCTTTATTGAGAATGGCAGCAGTAATGCCCTTCTGGCACGCACACTGGCCGATCAAAAAGACGTAACCATTATTACCGTCAGCAGCTATATTGCGCATCTGCTGAAAGAGACGCGCTGTGAGGTCATTCTGCTGGGCGGTATTTACCAGAAGAAAAGTGAAAGCATGGTGGGACCACTCACTCGCCAGTATGTCCAGCAGGTTCATTTCAGCAAAGCGTTCATTGGTATTGATGGCTGGCAACCTGACACCGGGTTCACCGGCCGGGATATGATGCGTTCTGACGTAGTAAATGCCGTGCTGGAAAAAGAGTGTGAAGCAATTGTCCTTACCGACAGTTCTAAATTCGGTTCCGTACATCCTTATATGATGGGCCCGATAAACCGATTTAGCCGCGTGATCACCGATGAACGACTGAGTGATGAACATCGCCAGCAGCTTGAGCATGACGGCCTGACCGTCGATATTGTGAGAAAACCTGCCTGACTCTCCTCTGCGCCTGAATAACGGGCGCAAATCTCTCCCTCTCTCTGAGATGATTCCGAAGCCTGCTTTAAGAGTTTTTACCTGTTTAACCTGGGCTAAAGAGGTAAAATTATTATTAGCGATATAACAGGAAGTGACTATCACTTGCGTGATTACGTAACACCTGCGCGACTAGCTTTCATGGAAAACAGAATTTAAGTATGACTATTGTCTATACTTAAAGTGCACTTCTTTCCGTGAATCGATAATTCAGGAGAAAGTATTATGACCTTTACCAGCAAAAAAATCGCTGCCGCTGTTCTGGCAATTACAGTAGCTATGTCCCTGAGCGCCTGCTCTAACTGGTCTAAACGTGACCGTAACACCGCGATTGGTGCGGGTGCCGGTGCTCTTGGTGGTGCGGTATTAACGGATGGTAGTACGCTGGGTACATTAGGTGGTGCTGCTGTCGGCGGCATTATCGGTCACCAGGTGGGCAAATAATCACCATAACGGCTCTCACCGGTCTAATAATATATTCAGTATTTTTCAGGTCTGACTTACACACGTATAAAGAGCCACGGTTAACGCCGTGGCTCTTTTAATTTAGCCACCCGCCAGTTTAACTTTCATTCCTTTGGCTTCGAGCAGCGTTTTAATTAAATCGCGTTTGTCGCCCTGAATTTCGATCACGCCATCTTTCACGGCACCGCCGCAGCCGCATTTCTTTTTTAATTCTGCGGCCAGTTTAGCCAGCTCCGCATCATCCAGATCGATACCGGTAATCAGGCACACTCCCTTGCCCTTGCGACCACTGGTCTGACGCTGGATGCGCACGATGCCATCACCTTTAGGACGTTCAGCTTTCTCTTTTGGCTCATCGATACGCCCGGTGCCGGTGGAGTAGACCAGGCGGCTGTTGGAATCGCTCATCAGGCACCCTTTTTCAATGACGCGTTGATCGCTTTTAGCGTCTGCGCCGGATCCGCAGATTGCGTAACGGGACGGCCGATCACCATATAATCTACACCTGCAGCCAACGCTTGCTCTGGCGTCATAATGCGGCGCTGATCGCCAACCTCACTGCCCGCGGGACGAATACCCGGCGTGATAAGCTTAAATTGTTGGCCCAGTTCGGATTTGAAGCGCACCGCCTCCTGGGCTGAACAGACTACCCCATCGAGACCACAGTTTTGCGTCAGACGAGCCAGACGTTCAGCTTGCTCAGCAGGTGACAACGTCACGCCAAGATCGCGCAGGTCAGATTCATCCATGCTGGTCAGCACGGTGACCGCAATCAGGAGCGGTGCATCTTTGCCGAAGGGCACCAGCGCCTCGCGCGCGGCGGTCATCATACGCGCCCCACCCGATGCATGGACGTTGACCATCCACACACCAAGCTCGGCTGCTGCAGCGACGGCATGCGCAGTGGTGTTGGGAATATCATGGAATTTCAGGTCCAGGAAAACGTCAAACCCACGCTGCTGAAGATCGCGGACAATTTGCGGACCAAACAGCGTAAACATCTCTTTGCCAACTTTCAGACGGCAATCTCGCGGATCGATACCATCAACAAAGGCCAGCGCGGTGTCGCGGTTATTATAATCAAGCGCAACAACAACAGGAGAATCAGTAATTACGCGGGAAGCGGAGGAAGTAACAGACGTCATGACCAGCCCTTTTCGTCTATGGGCGCGCAGCGGCGCGGAACAGATAAACGGCCAGCATTCTACCTGCCAGCGGTGGAAATTGACAGAATCGATTTCCTTTCCTGCCTGACCGAAAAATTGCACGGTGCTGACTCAGTGACAAAAACCCAACAGTATGTTGTAACTAAAATGAGGCGTTTTAAAAAATTACTGCCCGTCAAGACCACGAATCGGCTTGATGGTTGACCAGGCGCGGCACGAAGGACAGTGCCAGTACAGCGTATAGGCAGTAAAACCGCACTTCTGGCAGCGGTAGCGCGGCTTACTGCGTACCTGCTCGCCGACCATATCGCGCAGCACCATCAGGCTCTCTTTGGCACGCCCTTCTTCTGCGTCGTTCAGGTGGTAATCCATCAGCTTATGGAACACCCGCATGGTCGGATGACGCTGCAGCTGACGCGTAATATAAACCTGCGCGGTGTCGCTTCCCTCATACTGCTCAACAACGTCTGAGAGCATCAGTTCAGCGGTGGCGCCAGTATTTTCTTCCACGCAACGACGCAGGAATGCTACCCACTCATCCTGCTTGTCGAGCTGTTGATAGCAGGTTTGCAGCATTTCCAGCGTTTCACTGACCAACTCTTTATCCTGGTCGATAACCCGCAACAGGCTTTCAACGGCTTTGGCGTAGTCGCCATTCGCCATAAAGACGCGCCCCATCATGATGGAGATTCGTGCGCTGTTGCGATCCGCAGCGGCGCCTTTCTTCAGCAGTGCCATGGCTTTATCCATGTCGTCGTTGCCCATTTGCTGAAGCGCCAGTTCGCAATAGAAGTGAGCAATTTCTACGCGTTGCTTATCTTTGCCAAGCTTCACCAGACGTTCGGCTGTATCTATGGCTTTTTGCCATTCGCTGGTCGCCTGGTAAATCTGCAGTAACTGCTGGAGCGCACTGATACGGAAGTCGGTCTCATCAACCAATTGGGTGAACATATCTTCGGCACGGTCGTACAGCCCCGCCGCCATGTAATCACGTCCCAGCTGTTGAACGGCCAGCAAGCGTTGATCGTAGGTTAACGACGCGCTTTCCATCAGCGTCTGGTGAATACGAATAGCGCGATCAACCTCACCGCGCGAGCGGAACAGGTTGCCCAGGGTGAGATGCGCTTCTACGGTGCCCGTATCCTCTTTCAACATATCAAGGAACAGATCAACCGCTTTATCCTGTTGATTGCTCAGGAGGAAGTTCACCCCCGCTACATAGTCGCGGGAGAGTCGGTTGGCCTCATCCTGTTTTGTTTGTTGCGCACTTCTGCGGCCCATATACCAGCCATAGGCTGCGGCTACAGGCAAAAGCAGAAACAACAACTCCAGCATATTCGATTATTCCTTGGCTACCGGCACACCAGAACTCTCCGGAATGTCAGTCGCGGGCGCAATTTGATGTTCAAGGCGTTTGATTTTACGTTCAGCGCGCACAAGCGAAACACGAACTTTAAGCCAGAAGAGACCACACACCAGCCAGCCGATGATAAAACCGGCGGCGAAAAGGACCGCGAGCAGGCTCGATACCCGGTACTCGCCCTGTGCAAGCAGATAGTTAAAGGTCACCTGCTGATCGTTTTGCGCACCTAAGGTGACGGAAATAACAAAAATCGCCAACACCAGTAAGAAAATGAGTAAATATTTCACATGACTTCCCGTTATGTGGTTCAAGCGAATAAAGTCTGTTCAACTCACCGCAATCAGCCTTATAAACTACCATTTTAGTGACGGGGGCGAAACGGAAAAAGTTGCGCGCCCGTCATGGATTTATGGGCAAAATACGGAAAATCAACCTTCAGACACCGCTTTGCTCGCGCTCGGCGATTTCTTCCTTCTCTTCCGGTGGCGGCGTCAGCGGCCCACAGAATCGTTCGGCAAGCCAGGTGGCTAACGTTACCAGCAGCCAGGAAATCAGCGTGGCCACGACTAAATCACGCGGCCAGTGCATCCCCAGCAGTAAACGGCTCCCCATCACGCCGGTTGCCCAGACTAACAGAATCGCAATAGTGACCGTCCGGCGCCGCGGCCACAATAACCCGACGCCGAGTAACGCCCAGCTTGCGGCAAACATCGTGTGCCCGGAAGGAAACGCGAAACCGGTCTCTTTTTGCCAGTGTTTACGCAAAAATGCCGGAATATCCTCTTGTTCTGCAAGCTGCTCTTTTACCAGCGCACCGCGATCTTTACGTTTTAAAGTGTAGAACTCATCTACTGGCACATGGTGCGTTTTTTCCATCCAGATGACGAAAGGACGCGGCTCCTGTACACGATCTTTAACCCAGGATTTTACGCCCTGCCCCACCAGAATGGCCCCGCCGAGGATAGCAAATAACACCAGCGCTGCGCGAAGACGAAAACGCAGGCACCACAGGAACCAGGCGCAGAGAAGAACATGCGTGATGATCCCCCACGGCTGTGTCACCGTTTCCGTGATCCAGTATAACGTTTTCAGCCACATGGCGTTTTGGCCCGGCTGCCACATCCAGCCGGAGCACCATACAACCAAAGGCATCACAAGTAGTACGGCCGCACCCGCTGCCGTTCGTCTGGCGATTGAAAGCATGTCTTCTCCTTTTATGCTAAGCACCACAATCATAACTGAAATTCATCGATGTGGTGGATATGTCGGATCGTGCGTTTAACGCGCGTATAGCATGGTGGTGATTAGGCGAACTTGAGGAGCTTGTGGCAAAATGAACAGATAGAGAAAGCCAAACAGGCAGACGGCACGAAACGTGTCAGCCGATTCTGGAGAATCACATGCAGCTTAAACGTGTGGCAGAAGCCAAACTGCCAACCCCATGGGGCGATTTCCTGATGGTGGGTTTTGAAGAACTGGCAACCGGACAAGATCACGTCGCGCTGGTCTATGGCGACATTGCAGGGCAGACGCCGGTGCTGTCCCGCGTACATTCAGAGTGTTTGACCGGCGATGCGCTGTTCAGCTTGCGCTGTGACTGCGGTTTCCAGCTCGAAGCCGCCCTCTCGCACATTGCGGAAGAAGGCCGTGGCGTGCTGCTGTATCACCGTCAGGAGGGGCGTAATATTGGTCTGCTGAATAAAATCCGCGCTTATGCGCTACAGGACCAGGGTTACGACACGGTAGAAGCCAACCACCAGCTGGGCTTTGCCGCTGACGAACGCGATTTCACCCTGTGTGCAGATATGTTCAAGCTGCTGGGCGTGGATGAAGTGCGTCTGTTGACCAATAACCCTAAAAAGGTCGAAATTCTGACCGAGGCGGGGATCAACATCGTCGAACGCGTGCCGCTGATTGTAGGACGTAACCCGAAAAACGCGCACTACCTCGACACCAAAGCCGCGAAAATGGGCCATCTGCTCAGCGAGTAATCCTGAAAGCCCGGCCGTAAAGCCGGGCGTTTTCTTTCAATCCAGCATCTTACGGATCACATAGTGCAAAATGCCGTCGTTCTGGTAATAGGTCAGCTCTGTTGCCGTATCGATGCGGCAACGGCATTCCAGCACCTCAATCTTCCCATCTGCCCGCGTTAACTTCACGGGAACCGTTTTACCCGGCTGCAGATTTTGCAGACCGCTAATGTCAATCTGCTCCTCCCCGGTCAGGCCCAGCGTTTTACGGGTGACGCCCTGTGGAAATTCGAGTGGCAGGATCCCCATCCCGATCAGATTCGAGCGGTGAATACGTTCGAACGATTCGGCGATGACCACCCGAACCCCGAGCAGGCGCGGCCCTTTTGCTGCCCAGTCGCGGCTTGAGCCAGATCCGTACTCCTTCCCGGCAATGACCGCCAGCGGCGTGCCTTCCTGCTGGTATTTGACGGCCGCATCATAAATGGAAACGACCTCCGTTCCCGGCAGATGACGCGTCATGCCGCCTTCCACACCCGGCACCATTTCATTACGGATACGAATGTTGGCAAACGTCCCGCGCATCATCACTTCATGGTTGCCCCGGCGAGAACCATAGGAGTTAAAATCACGGCGTTCTACACCCCGGCTTTGCAGATAGCGTCCAGCCGGGCTATCGGCTTTGATGCTTCCCGCCGGTGAGATATGGTCCGTGGTGACAGAATCCCCCAGCATCGCGAGAATGCGCGCGCCGTGGATATCCTGAAGCGGCGCAGGCTCAGCCAGCATTTCATCGAAGAATGGCGACAGGCGGATATAGGTTGAATCATCCTGCCAGTCATAGGTATCCGAGCCGACGATGTTGATGGCTTTCCATTCCGGCGTGCCTTCAAACACCTCCGCATACTCTTTGCGGAACATTTCGGTCGACACTTTTTCTACCGCACGGGCAATTTCTCGCGACGACGGCCAGATATCTTTCAGATAGACCGGCTCGTTCCTGCGATCGTGACCAATCGGATCGGTAACCAGGTTGATGTTCATATTCCCGGCCAGCGCGTAAGCCACGACCAGCGGCGGTGACGCCAGCCAGTTGGTTTTGACCAGCGGATGAATACGACCTTCAAAGTTTCGGTTGCCCGAAAGCACTGCGCCAACGGTCAAATCGCCCTGCTTGATAGCCACTTCAATCGGTTCCGGTAGCGGACCGGAGTTACCGATACAGGTGGTACAGCCATAGCCAACCAGGTTAAAACCCAGTTCATCCAGATACGGGGTCAACCTGGCCTGCGCAAGATAATCGGAAACCACTTTGGAGCCCGGCGCGAGAGAGGCTTTCACCCATGGCTGAGGCTTGAGGCCCAGCTCCACCGCTTTTTTCGCCAGCAGCCCGGCGGCCATCAGTACGCTTGGGTTGGAGGTATTGGTGCAGGATGTAATTGCGGCGATGACCACAGCACCATCAGGGAGCTGATACTGATGCCCGTTCATGACATAGTCGACCGGACGGTGATCCTTTTGTGCCGTATTCACTTCCAGCTCATTGCTGGCCGCAAACGCCTTTGGCACATCGTTCAGGGCAACGCGATCCTGAGGCCGTTTTGGCCCCGCCAGACTCGCTTCAACCGCGCCCATATCCAGCGCCAGCGTGCTGGTAAAGACCGGTTCATCCCCGGGATTGCGCCACATGCCCTGCGCTTTGGTGTAGGCCTCGACCAGCGCCACCTGTTCTTCGCTGCGACCACTCAGACGCATATATTCCAGCGTGACATTATCGATTGGGAAAAAGCCGCAGGTTGCGCCATATTCCGGCGCCATATTGGCGATAGTGGCGCGATCCGCCAGCGGCAATGAATCAAGTCCGTCGCCGTAGAATTCAACAAACTTGCCAACCACGCCATGCTTACGCAGCATCTGGGTAACCGTCAACACCAGGTCCGTGGCGGTAATCCCTTCTGAGAGCTTACCTGTTAGTTTGAAACCGACGACATCAGGAATGAGCATGGAGACAGGTTGCCCAAGCATCGCCGCTTCCGCTTCGATGCCGCCGACACCCCAGCCCAAAACGCCCAGGCCGTTGATCATGGTGGTATGGGAATCCGTACCAACCAGCGTATCCGGGTAAGCGACCCATTCCTTATCCTGTAATTCGCTCCAGACGGCTTTGCCAAGATATTCGAGATTCACCTGGTGACAGATGCCGGTGCCCGGTGGAACAACGCTGAAGCGGCTGAAAGCCTGCTGTCCCCACTTCAGGAAAACATAGCGTTCATGATTACGCTCCATCTCCAGACGCACGTTCTCACCAAACGCATCATCATCGCCAAAATGGTCAACGGTCACCGAGTGGTCAATAACCAGATCGACGGGGGAAAGTGGATTCACTTTTGCCGTATCGCCACCCAGACGTTTTACCGCTTCACGCATGGCGGCTAAATCAACGACGGCAGGTACGCCGGTGAAATCCTGCATCAGGACCCTTGCCGGGCGATAGGCTATTTCTCTGTCAGCATGGGCATCCTTGAGCCATCCTGCCAGAGCGTGAATGTCCTCGGCGGTGACAGAATCTTCATCCTGCCAGCGCAGGAGGTTTTCCAGTAAAACTTTCAACGACTTGGGTAACCGCGAAATGTCTCCAAGCGTGTTGGCTGCCAGCGGCAAGCTATAGTAATGCCAGGTTTTATTTTCTGCCTGCAACGTATCCTTACTGGCTTCGCGTAGGGTTAACGACATAAGCTCCTCCTTAATCACAGGGAAACCCTGACAATCATCAGGGCCGTAATTAAAGATAACACAAAGATGTCGTAACGTTTTGATAACAACCCAAATTGATAAATCCAGGAAGGTTCTGGTGAAGCATAAAAACAAAAAACCCCGCCGCAGCGAGGTTTTAGCATTTAGTGGATAGCCAGCCAGATAAGCTGACACCAGAAGAGAATCGACACGGAAAAAACGCCGATCCATGACCAGTATTTGAGAGTTGTCATGTTATTCATCATAGGGGCACCAGGCTTTAATTATTAAAGATTCCGAGGTCAGCCCTCAGGTCTATATTGCTGATGTGTATTTATTAAAGAGTACAAAAGCACAGAGTCTTTATTCAGACTATTTGCATCATTACGCAAAAAAACTAAATTATTGTTTTTTGGGTTCGTCTTCCGCGAACACATCAATAAATGCTTGCTGCTGTGCTGTCAGCTTCCAGGACGCAGGTACGGTAGTCGCAGGTGCTTTGCGAGCTTTGTGCCCGTTGTCACGGTGTTGACACATTGGTTTTAGCGTTTCAGAACGTACCGTCACTGCCATATTCAACCCCAATATCTCCAGGCCAGGAGAGCAACCACCACCCAAAACAGGGTAGAGACGAGAAAGACCGCCAGCCAGGCTTTACGCTTGAGCGCAGGATCCCTTTGCGGTTCTTCACTTCCTGAAGGCATTGCTAACCTCAT
>Ga0209281_1000285_pt1 | contig 95379 bp, 82 predicted proteins | sample MedtruBG_FD_187514 | JGI IMG/M metagenome (GOLD analysis project Ga0209281, IMG submission 187514) | Root nodule microbial communities of legume samples collected from California, USA - Medicago truncatula BG (SPAdes) (version 2) | ecosystem: Host-associated > Plants > Roots > Nodule | place...
ATTAAGCAGTAAACTGATGTAAAAATCAGTGGTTGTAGAAAAATTCGGTGGAGCGGTAGTTCAGTTGGTTAGAATACCTGCCTGTCACGCAGGGGGTCGCGGGTTCGAGTCCCGTCCGTTCCGCCACCCTAATTAGGGGCGTAGTTCAATTGGTAGAGCACCGGTCTCCAAAACCGGGTGTTGGGAGTTCGAGTCTCTCCGCCCCTGCCAGAAAATAATCCTTAGCATCTGCTAAGGATTTTTTTTGTCTGTAAAACGCGCTTCCAGATACCGATTTCTTCCTTTTCTAGCATCCTTGCCAACCTAGTTTTTGCTTACTCTTCCAGCACATCTATCTTTAGAAGATCTTTGATCAGTGCATGTTTATCACTATTTTGCAGCCAAATAGCGTATAACGGACGCGAAAGCGTTGCGCTGTTTGCAACGGTATGCAACCCTCCTTTCTCTTTCGCCCAACGCGTGGGTAACCAGGTGCAACCGTTCAGAGCGTGAAGTTGCTGTCTGGCCAGTTCAGCAGAACTAGTGGTGAGTATCGGGACTTCATCGGCGGCAATCAAACCCACTTCGTTCTGTTGAAAGTCCGGTCCCCACTCCAGGCGCAGATAGTTCAGAGTCTCTTTCATCGTTGAAGGGCTGGCGCAGTATAACGCCAGGGTGAAATACCCCAGTAACTGACTGCTAAACTCATCCATTTTGGGGGCTTCTGTGGTGATAAGCAGATCAAGCTGGCGTTCATGCAACTGTTTTACCAGTGACTGGCGCTGCGCAATACGGGCTTCGAATTGCAGACCGTTCTGGGGCTCTTGTGATTGGTACAAGCGTCCTAACCAGCTGTTGAGCATGCACTCCCACAGAGAGGCGCTGGCACCGATTGAAAATTCATTATGCCGTGATGTATGGGCGACCTCTTTGCGTGCTGCCTGCCATGTATTCATCAGCGTTTCCGCATAGGGCAGAAGCTTTTCACCGGCTGCCGTTAAGCGGATATTATTTCTGTGGCGGGTAAAAAGATTCACACCTAGTTGATTTTCCAACTGTCTGATGCGAAAGCTTACCGCCGACTGAGTCAGGTAGAGCGCTTCCGCAGCCCGGCCAAAGTGGCGGGTTCGGCTAACTTCCAGGAAAGTTTTTAACAATTCCGTATCCACAGTGCTCTCCGCAAAATTATTTGTCGTTATGATTTAAATGTTTTGTTTTACACTCTGTCAAGCGTAACTAATACTCCGCGCCATAAATAGCTCGGCCAAAAGAATTAGGAGCGTGCAGGATGGCGGAAAGCTTTACGACGACTAATCGATATTTCGACAACAAATATTATCCACGCGGATTCTCTCGTCATGGTGATTTCACCATCAAAGAGGCGCAACTGCTTGAACGTCATGGTTATGCCTTCAACGAGCTGGATCTGGGCAAACGCGAGCCGGTTACCGAAGAAGAGAAGCTCTTTGTCGCGGTATGTCGTGGTGAACGTGAGCCGGTGACCGAAGCGGAACGCGTCTGGTCCAAATATATGACGCGTATCAAGCGTCCAAAACGTTTCCACACCCTGTCCGGCGGTAAACCGCAGATGGAAGGTGCTGAGGACTACACAGAGTCTGATGACTAATAAAAAAAGGGCGAAGGCCCTTTTTTTATGTCAGTTGTTTCTGCAGGTGAGCAAGCAGTCGATCTATAGCCCGGTAGCTGACCGCCTCCTGCAAGTGTCTCCGTGAAATGTGTTCGGCTTGCGCCAGATCGGCAATAGTCCTCGATACCTTTAATAACCGCTGCCAGGCCCGTATAGACAATCCAAGATGGATGAGTGTCTCTTCAAGCCACTGCGCGTCTTCATCCGCTAGCGGACAATATTCACGTATCTCTCTGTTTTGCAGGTGCGCATTCAGTTTTCCTTGGCGTTTATGCTGACGTTCCCGCGCAGCAATGACCCGCTGTTTAACCGTAAGACTGCTTTCTCCCTTTACACCGGGCTGGCTGAGTATACCTGGCGGTGGGAGAGGGATCTCAATAGAAAGATCAAAGCGGTCCAGAAAGGGGCCCGATAGCCGACTGAGATAGCGTAATGTCTGTTCAGGCGTATTGCGGTTATGGTTGCCCTGATAATGACCGGTGGGACTGGGATTCATTGCCGCCACCAATTGAAAGTGCGCAGGATAGGTGATCTTAGCGCGCGTGCGCGAAAGGTGGATCTGACCAGACTCTATCGGTTCACGTAGAGCATCTAGTGTCCGTCGTTCAAACTCAGGTAACTCATCAAGAAACAGTATGCCATTGTGCGCCAAAGAAATTTCGCCTGGCGCGGGGATGGTACCGCCACCGACCATGGCGGTCAGGGATGCGCTGTGGTGCGGTGAGCGAAAAGGTCGTTGTTTCCACAACTTTTGCACGCTGGTTGAATTAACCAGACTGAGGATGGCGGCGCTTTCCAGGGCTTCTTCGTTACTTAATGCCGGCAGCAGACCATTAAGACGGCTGGCAAGCATCGTTTTCCCTGTACCCGGTGGGCCAACTAACAGTAGATTGTGCCCACCCGCGGCGGTGATCTCAAGACTGCGCTTCCCTTGCTCCTGACCAATAATGTCGCTGAGATCGTCAGATGACACACTGATAGTTTCGTTGCTGACAACAGGATGGCTAAGATCATGTTTTCCTTCCAGGAAGGCACAGACGGCTTGTAGATGATCGGCAACCAGACATCCTTCACCCTCAATCAGCCCGACTTCTTCTTCGTTCTCTTTTGCTACGATAATGCCCCTTCCCGCCCGTATCGCTTCGGTTGCACTGGATATGGCGCCGGGAACGCCGCGTAATGCACCTGTAAGCGCTAATTCACCCACTAACTCATATTGGTCGAGTTTATGGGTTGTAAGCTGCTCAGATGCAACCAGAAGCGCCACAGCAATAGGTAAATCATATCTCCCGCCCTCTTTGGGAAGATCGGCTGGGGCGAGATTGATGGTGATTTTCTTTGCGGGAAAGTCATATCCGCTATTAATGATCGCGCTGCGTACCCGGTCGCGCGCCTCTTTGACGGTCGTTTCTGGTAACCCCACCAGTGTTAAACCGGGTAAACCGTTGCTGATATGTACTTCGATAGTAATCGCCGGGGCATTGATACCCAGCGCAGCACGTGTATGAACAATTGACAGTGACATAACCCCTCCAGATGCCACTATTATGTCTGAACTCTTTTCTGCAATATCATTGCAAAATGATGTTTATTCGCAGCGGATTCCGCACTTTTAATGCAACTTTCCTGGGCTTTCTCTTTTACTGGAAGGGTGCTCGCAGTCAGGTTTCCCCTTTCCCTGGCCTTCTGAAAAAGGGGGTTACTCCCGCCCGGAAAGTGAATTTTTTTCAATTCTTTGTTTTTGTATAAAAAACAATGATTTTTCACTAATCCGTTAGCTGAGTCAGAAAAATGAAAAGAAAAAAATCTTGTGTTATTGGCGAAATCTATGGTAACTCTTTAGGTATTCCTTCGAACAAGATGCCAGAATAGACAAAAATGACAGCCCTTCTACGAGTGATTAGCCTGGTCGTGATTAGCGTGGTGGTGATTATTATCCCACCGTGCGGGGCTGCACTTGGACGAGGAAAGGCTTAATAATCAAGCCTTAACGAACTAAGACCCCCGCACCGAAAGGTCCGGGGGTTTTTTTTGACCTTAAAAACACAACAGAGGAACAGAAAATGAATAACAGCATAAAATTCTGTTTCTTAAGATTTAAGACGGGGAACTAACTATGAATGGAGCACAGTGGGTGGTACATGCGTTGCGTGCACAGGGTGTCGAGACAGTATTCGGCTATCCCGGTGGCGCAATTATGCCGGTCTACGATGCGTTGTACGACGGTGGCGTGGAACACCTCCTGTGCCGACACGAACAGGGGGCCGCGATCGCAGCCATTGGCTATGCCCGTTCCACCGGTAAAACGGGCGTCTGCATCGCCACTTCTGGTCCGGGGGCAACCAACCTGATCACCGGACTTGCAGATGCGCTGTTAGATTCAGTCCCTGTTGTAGCAATCACCGGGCAGGTTGCTGCGCCGCTCATCGGCACTGATGCGTTTCAGGAAGTGGACGTATTGGGGCTGTCGCTGGCCTGTACCAAGCACAGTTTCCTGGTGCAGTCGCTGGAAGAGTTGCCACGCATCATGGCCGAGGCGTTTGAGGTCGCTAATACCGGTCGTCCGGGTCCGGTTCTGGTTGATATCCCAAAAGATATCCAGTTAGCCAGCGGAGCGCTGGAGCCGTATTTCACGACCGTCGAAAACGCGGCTGTTTTCCCTCAGGCTGACGTTGAGCAGGCACGAAAAATGCTGGCCCAGGCGCAAAAACCGATGCTGTATGTGGGCGGCGGCGTAGGAATGGCGCAGGCGGTTCCGGCGCTGCGTGAGTTTATTGCGGTAACGCAAATGCCAGTCACCTGCACGCTGAAAGGACTGGGGGCTGTCGAGGCGGATTATCCCTACTATCTGGGGATGCTGGGCATGCATGGCACCAAAGCCGCGAACTTCGCCGTGCAGGAGTGTGATTTGCTGATTGCGGTAGGCGCACGTTTTGATGACCGGGTGACCGGTAAACTGGATACCTTCGCGCCGCATGCCAGCGTGATCCACATGGATATCGACCCGGCCGAACTGAACAAACTGCGCCGGGCGCATGTCACCTTGCAGGGCGATTTGAATGCGCTGCTGCCTGCGCTGCAACAGTCGGTCGACATCGATGAATGGCGTCAGCGTAATGCGGAGCTGCGTACTGACCACACCTGGCGTTACGATCATCCCGGAGAGGCTATCTACGCGCCGCTGCTGTTGAAACAGCTGTCGGAACGTAAGCCTGACAACAGTGTAGTAACGACGGATGTCGGTCAGCATCAGATGTGGTCTGCACAACATATGACGTACAGTCGCCCGGAGAATTTCATCACCTCCAGCGGCTTAGGCACGATGGGTTTTGGTTTACCGGCTGCCGTTGGGGCGCAGGTTGCGCGACCGGACGACACCGTTATCTGTATCTCCGGTGACGGCTCCTTCATGATGAATGTTCAGGAGCTGGGCACCGTAAAACGTAAGCAGTTACCGTTGAAGATAGTTTTACTGGATAACCAACGGTTAGGCATGGTTCGACAATGGCAGCAACTGTTTTTCCAGGAACGATATAGCGAAACCACCCTGACCGATAACCCCGATTTCCTCACGTTAGCCAGCGCCTTCGGCATCCCTGGCCAACACATCACCCGAAAAGACCAGGTTGAAGCGGCACTCGATACCCTGCTGAACAGCGACGGGCCATACCTGCTTCATGTCTCAATCGACGAACTTGAGAATGTCTGGCCACTGGTGCCGCCTGGCGCCAGCAACTCTGAAATGCTGGAGAAATTATCATGATGCAACATCAGGTCGCCGTAGAGGCTCGCTTTAACCCGGAAACGCTGGAGCGTGTTTTACGTGTGGTACGCCACCGTGGTTTTCAGGTATGTGCCATGAATATGGAAGCCGCCCGTGACGCGCAGAATATAAATATCGAATTGACCGTTGCCAGCCCACGGTCGGTCGACTTACTGTTTAGTCAGTTAAGTAAGCTGGTGGATGTGGCACATGTTGCCATCTGCCAGAGCACAACAACATCACAACAAATCCGCGCGTAAGCGTGACAGGAAGAAGAAATGACGACGAAAAAAGCTGATTACATTTGGTTCAATGGCGAGATGGTTCGTTGGGAAGACGCGAAAGTTCACGTAATGTCCCACGCGCTGCACTACGGTACGTCTGTCTTTGAAGGCATTCGTTGCTATGACTCGCACAAAGGCCCGGTGGTGTTCCGTCATCGCGAACATATGCAACGCCTGCATGACTCAGCCAAAATTTATCGTTTCCCGGTCTCTCAGAGCGTGGATGAACTGATGGAAGCCTGCCGTGAGGTGATCCGTAAAAATAACCTGACCAGCGCTTATATTCGCCCGCTTGTATTTGTTGGCGATGTGGGTATGGGCGTGAACCCGCCTCCGGGATACTCCACCGACGTCATCATTGCCGCGTTCCCCTGGGGCGCGTACCTGGGCGCTGAAGCGCTGGAACAAGGGATCGATGCAATGGTTTCCTCATGGAACCGTGCCGCACCTAACACTATCCCGACCGCGGCAAAAGCGGGCGGTAACTACCTTTCGTCACTTCTGGTCGGTAGCGAAGCACGTCGTCATGGCTATCAGGAAGGTATTGCGCTGGATGTGAATGGTTATATCTCCGAAGGCGCCGGTGAAAACCTGTTTGAAGTGAAAGACGGTGTGCTGTTTACCCCGCCGTTTACCTCTTCCGCGCTGCCGGGGATCACCCGTGACGCCATCATTAAACTGGCGAAAGAACTGGGTATTGAAGTCCGCGAGCAAGTTCTGTCCCGCGAATCCCTGTATCTGGCGGATGAAGTATTCATGTCTGGTACCGCGGCGGAAATCACTCCGGTTCGCAGCGTTGACGGCATCCAGGTGGGTGAAGGCCGCTGTGGTCCGGTCACCAAACGTATCCAGAAAGCCTTCTTCGGCCTGTTTACCGGCGAAACCGAAGATAAATGGGGTTGGCTGGATCAGGTAAATTCATAAGTATACCCGTCATACTTCAAGCTGCAGGTGCGTTGGCTGCGTTCACTCACCCCAGTCACTTACTTTAGTAAGCTCCTGGGGATTCTATCTCTTGCCGCCTTCCTGCAACTCGAATTATTTAGGGTATATAAGAAATTGAAGGGACGGCACGCACCGTCCCGCAAAATAGTCAGACGGGAGTAAATAACGCATGCCTAAGTACCGTTCCGCCACCACCACTCATGGCCGCAATATGGCAGGAGCCCGCGCGCTGTGGCGCGCAACCGGAATGACGGATGCCGATTTTGGCAAACCGATCATTGCCGTCGTGAACTCATTCACCCAGTTTGTGCCAGGGCACGTGCACCTGCGCGATCTCGGTAAACTGGTCGCTGAGCAGATTGAAGCGTCCGGCGGCGTGGCTAAAGAGTTCAATACCATTGCCGTGGATGATGGTATCGCCATGGGCCACGGGGGCATGCTTTATTCACTGCCGTCGCGCGAACTGATCGCCGATTCGGTGGAGTACATGGTGAATGCCCATTGCGCCGATGCGATGGTCTGTATCTCCAACTGCGACAAAATCACCCCGGGGATGCTGATGGCTTCCCTGCGCCTGAACATTCCGGTGATCTTCGTTTCTGGCGGTCCGATGGAAGCCGGGAAAACCAAGCTGTCTGACAAAATCATCAAGCTCGATCTGGTTGATGCCATGATTCAGGGTGCAGACCCGAAAGTGTCTGACGATCAGAGTAATCAGGTTGAACGTTCCGCCTGTCCGACCTGCGGTTCCTGTTCCGGGATGTTTACCGCAAACTCGATGAACTGCCTGACTGAAGCGTTGGGCCTGTCGCAGCCGGGTAACGGTTCTCTGCTGGCGACCCACGCCGACCGTAAACAGTTGTTCCTCAATGCCGGTAAACGCATTGTTGAGCTGACTAAACGTTATTACGAGCAGGATGACGCCTCCGCGCTGCCGCGCAACATTGCCAGCAAGGCGGCGTTTGAAAACGCCATGACGCTGGATATCGCGATGGGCGGTTCCACCAATACCGTTTTGCACTTACTGGCGGCGGCGCAGGAAGCGGAGATCGACTTCACGATGAGTGATATCGACAAGCTTTCCCGTAAAGTGCCGCAGCTGTGCAAAGTGGCGCCGAGTACGCAGAAATACCACATGGAAGATGTTCACCGTGCGGGCGGGGTACTGGGGATTCTGGGCGAGCTGGATCGCGCGAACCTGTTGAACCGGGACGTGAAGAACGTGCTGGGGCTGACGCTGCCGCAAACCCTTGAGCAGTATGACATCACGGTGACGCAAGATGACGCCGTGAAGCAGATGTTCCGTGCGGGCCCAGCGGGGATTCGTACCACAGAAGCGTTCTCGCAGGATTGCCGCTGGGACTCGCTGGATGACGATCGTGCCGATGGCTGTATCCGTTCGCTGGAACATGCCTACAGCAAAGATGGCGGTCTGGCGGTACTTTACGGTAATTTCGCGGAGAATGGCTGCATCGTCAAAACCGCCGGCGTGGATGACAGCATTCTGAAATTCACAGGCCCGGCCAAAGTGTATGAAAGCCAGGATGAGGCGGTTGACGCTATTCTCGGCGGCAAAGTGGTGGCAGGCGATGTGGTTGTGATCCGCTACGAAGGGCCGAAAGGCGGACCGGGGATGCAGGAAATGCTCTACCCGACCACCTTCCTCAAATCAATGGGACTCGGCAAAGCGTGCGCGCTGGTTACCGACGGTCGTTTCTCTGGCGGCACCTCTGGTCTCTCCATTGGTCACGTTTCACCGGAAGCGGCCAGCGGCGGTAATATCGCGATCATTGAAGACGGTGACATGATTGCTATCGATATTCCAAACCGTGGCATTCAGCTGCAACTGAGCGATGCGGAAATTGCAGCGCGTCGTGAAGCTCAGGAAGCACGCGGCGACAAAGCCTGGACACCGAAAGATCGTCAGCGTCAGGTGTCGTTTGCGCTGCGCGCCTATGCCAGTCTGGCGACCAGCGCTGATAAAGGCGCGGTCCGCGATAAATCGAAACTGGGAGGCTGATGATGGCCGAATCACAACCTCTGTCAGCGGCCCCGGAAGGGGCAGAATATCTGCGTGCGGTACTCCGCGCGCCGGTATACGAGGCGGCGCAGGTGACGCCGCTACAAAAAATGGAAAAGCTCTCATCGCGCCTGGATAACGTGATTCTGGTGAAACGCGAAGACCGGCAGCCGGTGCACAGCTTCAAGCTTCGTGGCGCTTACGCGATGATGGCAGGGCTGACCGAGGCGCAAAAAGCTCACGGGGTCATCACCGCTTCTGCGGGCAACCATGCCCAGGGCGTGGCGTTTTCCTCCGCTCGTCTGGGCGTGAAGGCGCTGATCGTAATGCCTGTTGCGACGGCGGATATCAAAGTCGATGCCGTTCGTGGTTTCGGCGGCGAGGTGCTGCTGCATGGCGCAAATTTTGATGAAGCGAAAGCGAAAGCGATTGAACTGTCGCAGCAGCAGGGCTTTACCTGGGTTCCGCCATTCGATCATCCGATGGTGATTGCCGGTCAGGGGACGCTGGCGCTGGAATTACTTCAGCAAGATGCTCATCTCGATCGTGTGTTTGTGCCGGTCGGCGGCGGCGGTCTGGCGGCGGGCGTTGCGGTACTGATCAAACAGCTAATGCCGCAAATCAAAGTGATTGCGGTGGAAGCAGAAGACTCCGCCTGTCTGAAAGCGGCGCTGGACGCGGGTCATCCGGTCGATCTCCCGCGTGTTGGGCTATTTGCCGAAGGCGTGGCGGTGAAGCGCATTGGCGATGAAACCTTCCGTCTGTGCCAGGAATATCTCGACGACATTATCACCGTGGATAGCGATGCGATATGTGCGGCGATGAAAGACCTGTTCGAGGATGTGCGTGCAGTGGCGGAGCCTTCCGGCGCGCTGGCGCTGGCGGGAATGAAAAAGTACGTCGCTCAGCACAACATCCGCGGCGAACGTCTGGCGCATATCCTTTCCGGTGCTAACGTCAATTTCCACGGCCTGCGCTACGTTTCCGAGCGTTGCGAGCTGGGTGAACAGCGTGAGGCGCTGCTGGCCGTGACCATTCCGGAAGAAAAAGGCAGCTTCCTGAAGTTTTGCCAGTTGCTGGGCGGTCGCTCGGTCACTGAATTTAACTATCGCTTTGCCGATGATAAGAACGCCTGTATTTTCGTCGGTGTCCGGCTGAGCAGGGGGATGGAAGAACGCACCGAGATCCTGAATCTGTTGCGCGACGGTGGCTACAGCGTGGTCGATCTCTCTGACGACGAAATGGCGAAGCTGCACGTGCGCTACATGGTGGGTGGACGTCCGTCGAAACCGCTACAGGAACGTTTATTCAGCTTCGAGTTTCCGGAATCACCCGGCGCGCTGCTCAAGTTCTTGCATACGCTGGGGACCCACTGGAATATCTCGTTGTTCCATTACCGCAGCCACGGCACGGACTATGGTCGCGTCCTGGCCGCGTTTGAACTGGGCGATCACGAACCCGATTTCGAAACGCGACTGCAAGAGCTGGGCTATGAGTGTCACGACGAAACGCATAACCCGGCATTTCGGTTTTTCCTCGCGGGTTAAGCGTGTTGGCATGACCGGATGGCGCAGGGCTTTGCGCCGTCCGGCAATTATTTTAGAGGCAAGCAGATGGCTGGACGCTTTCAGGGATTTGCGCAGGAAGGGCTGACGTTTCTTCAGCAGGTAAAAATTGAAAATGATAAAACGTGGTTCGAAGAGCACCGTTTTATTTACGATCGCAGCATACTTACGCCGTTCCGGGCACTGGTGGATGACTTAGCGCCGGTGATGCTGGAGATCGATCCTCAGCTTGAGACACGTTCCGCCATCGGCAAAACGCTATCTCGCATTCACCGCGATACCCGCTTTTCCCATGACAAATCGCTTTACCGCAGCCGGATGTGGCTGACCTTCAAACGTTCAGCCAAAAACTGGACCGATGCGCCCGCGTATTTTTTTGAGATCAGCCCCGATACGATGCGCTATGGACTGGGTTACTACAGCGCCAGTAAGCCGACGATGGACCTGTTTCGCCATACGCTAAAACAGCGCCCTGTGCAGTTTCTGGAAGTGGCTGACTGTTGTCGGGCGCCGTTTGAGCTGGTGGGTGAGCGCTATAAGCGGCTGTTGGTAAAGGATCTTGATCCGACGATTTCCGACTGGTATCACCGTAAATCTTTTGCCGCAATGGCAACGGATACCGGCGTGGAAAAACTCTTCCATGCCGATCTGGTGACGTTACTGGCCGACGGTTTCCGCCAGCTGGAACCGCTGTACCAGTGGCTCATGCAGGTGGAAACACTGAAGCAAATTGACCCGGCGGATCTGTAACCGTTACCGTCCTTCGTCGATTTTCCTTTCGAGGACTATTTTCCAGAACGCATCAATAAGCGGCTCATGCAGCCGCTTTTTCGGCGCACAGACGCCCAGTTCGAACGGGGTTTTCTCGTCGCTGCGTTCTAAAATCATCACGCGATTGCGCACCGGTTCGGGGCTGTTTTCCAGCACCACTTCGGGCAGTAGCGCCACGCCACAGCCGAGCGCGACCATCGACACCATCGCTTCATGCCCGCCTACGGTGGCGTAAATCTGTGGATTGCTGATTTTATGGCGACGGAACCACAGTTCAATGCGACGGCGAACGGGTCCCTGATCGGCCATGATGAATGGCACTGTAGACCAGTCGGGTTTCTCCACCGAAACCTGATTGCGTACCGGGCAGGGCAGCGCCGGGGCAATGAGTACCACCGCCAGATTCTCCAGCATCGAAAACGCCACCGCGCCGGGCAGCGTCTCCGGCTTTCCGGCAATCGCCAGATCCGCTTCGCCGGTAACCACTTTTTCCATGGCGTCGGCGGCGTCGCCGGTGGTGAGTTTAATTTCTACTGAGGGATGCTCAGCGCGAAAGCGATCAAGGATTGGCGGCAGATGGCTATAGGCGGCGGTCACCGAACAGAAAATATGCAGTTCCCCCGACAGCGACGGACCTTGCTGATCGAGAGTGTGGCGCAATTGCTGATACTGCAACAGCGTCTGTTGGGCAAACGTTCGTAGCTCTTCACCGGCTTCGGTCAGCGTAACCGTGCGATTATCGCGGACAAACAACGGTTGGCCGAGGTCTTCTTCAAGGCGCTGGATCTGTCGTGACAGTGTGGAAGGGCTGACGTGCATCGCCCGCGCGCTGCGACCAAAGTGGCGGCTTTCCGCCAGATGCAGGAACATTTTCAGATCGCGTAAATCCACCGGCGGACCTCTTCATTTTTACGTTGCAGTTATTGCAATGTGACGTTGTGAATATATCAATTTCCGCAATAAATTTCCTGTCATATAGTGGATTCATTCTCGCAAAAGCGAACCGAATAATAAGCACCACAACACAACATCACGGAGTACACCACCATGGCTAACTACTTTAATACACTGAACCTGCGCCAGCAGCTGGCACAGCTGGGTAAATGTCGCTTTATGGGCCGCGATGAGTTCGCCGATGGCGCGAGCTACCTTCAGGGTAAAAAAGTGGTCATCGTCGGCTGTGGCGCTCAGGGTCTGAACCAGGGACTGAACATGCGTGATTCCGGTCTGGATATCTCCTACGCGCTGCGTAAAGAGGCGATTGCTGAGAAGCGCGCGTCCTGGCGTAAAGCGACTGAAAACGGCTTCAAAGTCGGCACGTATGAAGAACTGATCCCGCAGGCGGACTTGGTGGTTAACCTGACGCCAGACAAACAGCACTCCGATGTGGTGCGTTCCGTACAACCGCTGATGAAAGACGGCGCGGCGTTGGGTTACTCTCACGGCTTCAACATCGTTGAAGTGGGCGAGCAGATCCGTAAAGACATCACCGTGGTGATGGTGGCGCCGAAGTGTCCGGGTACCGAAGTACGTGAAGAGTACAAACGTGGTTTCGGTGTGCCGACGCTGATCGCGGTTCACCCGGAAAACGATCCGAAAGGCGAAGGTATGGCGATTGCTAAAGCCTGGGCTGCGGCCACTGGCGGTCACCGTGCGGGCGTGCTGGAATCTTCTTTCGTGGCGGAAGTGAAATCTGACCTGATGGGCGAGCAGACCATTCTCTGCGGCATGCTGCAGGCCGGTTCTCTGCTGTGTTTCGATAAACTGGTGGAAGAAGGTACCGATCCGGCGTATGCCGAGAAACTGATTCAGTTCGGCTGGGAAACCATCACTGAAGCGCTGAAACAGGGTGGTATCACGCTGATGATGGACCGTCTGTCCAACCCGGCGAAACTGCGCGCTTACGCGCTGTCCGAACAGCTGAAAGAGATTATGGCGCCGCTGTTCCAGAAACACATGGATGACATCATCTCCGGTGAGTTCTCTTCCGGCATGATGGCTGACTGGGCCAACGACGATAAGAAACTGCTGACCTGGCGTGAAGAGACCGGTAAAACCGCGTTTGAAACCGCACCGCAGTTTGACGGTAAGATCGGCGAGCAGGAGTACTTCGATAAAGGCGTACTGATGATCGCCATGGTGAAAGCAGGCGTTGAGCTGGCGTTCGAAACGATGGTGGATTCTGGCATCATCGAAGAGTCCGCGTACTACGAATCACTGCACGAGTTGCCGCTGATCGCCAACACCATCGCGCGTAAGCGTTTGTACGAAATGAACGTGGTTATTTCTGATACTGCAGAATACGGTAACTACTTGTTCTCTTACGCTTGCGTACCGCTGCTGAAAGAGTTCATGACGACGCTGCAGACCGGAGACCTGGGTAAAGCGATTGCTGAAGGCGCAGTGGATAACGCTCAACTGCGTGATGTAAACGACGCGATTCGCAGCCATGCTATCGAGAAAGTCGGCCAGAAACTGCGTGGCTATATGACCGATATGAAGCGCATTGCCGTTGCTGGCTAAGATGTTGCTGAATGGCCGGATGGCGGCGTGAATGCCTTATCCGGCCTACAAAAAGAGAAGGTTTCGTAGGCCGGATAAGCATCGCGCCATCCGGCAAAAAAAGCCCAGAGTCTGAATGCTCTGGGCTTTTGCTTAGTTACGGTACAGCACTTTGATGATGTGGTAGCCGAACTGGGTGTGCAGTGGGCCGGTAGGCTCCAGCACCGGGCAGGAAAATACCACTTTATCGAACGCCGGAACCATTTGGCCCTGGCGGAATTCACCTAAGTCACCGCCTCTTTTGCCGGACGGGCAGATAGAGTGTTTCTTCGCCAGCTTGCCGAAGTCGGCGCCGTTTTTAATCTGCTCCAGAAGATCCAGTGCCAGTTTCTCTTCTTTAACAAGAATATGCAGTGCTGCTGCGGTTTTTGCCATTATTTCGTTCTCATGTCTCAAAGGTTGCCCGCCACTTTATCATTCCTCAGGGCGTCAGACATATACTCTTCGCCAGCGCAGGACAGATGTCTCATCGGGTTTATTGAATCGGGAGATAGACAGCACTTTCATCTGGTGTATTCCTGAGGGGCGGGACAGCGGTCCTGTCTTTCCGTTAGTGGAGAGAGATAACATGGACACAATGAAAAAAGCAGATTTTTCAGGCGACTGGCTTATCGGGTTAACCCAGGTTGTACACGATCCTCTGTTGTATGAACTCCTCAAATATTGCCCGCTGGAGGTCATGCAGCGCTGGCGTTTTGAAGATATCCCGTGCGGCGCGCTGATTTGTCGTCAGGGTGAGGTTTGTCGACAGTTTTCACTGATTGTAGCGGGTGAAGTGGATGTCTTTTACGAGACTGAAGATGGTCGTCGTTATCAACAGGCACATTACTGTAAAGGCGACATGCTGGGTGAACTGGAGATATTTGAGTCGCGGCATTACATCTGCTCGGTGGTGGCGGTGGGGAATGTCCAGTTGTTAAGTCTGTCGCAGGAACATTTTAGTCACTGGCTGGCGCTGGATAATCATTTCAACCAGCGAATGTTGCGCTTCTTCAGTCAGCAATATTATCAGCTGTCGAAAAAGGCCAGCAGCGACAATTTATATTCACTGCACCAGCGAGTATGCCAGGCATTATGGCAGCGATATCAACACAATAAATCGACGTCTCTTTTGCTGGATAAGCAAAATCTGAGTCAAGAATTTGCGGCGACCACACGCAGTATTAACCGTATTTTGCACGATCTTAAGGTATTGAAAATTATTGATAGCAATGGGGATCGTATTGTTCTGCTGGCTCCTGAAAAACTGAAGCAGGAGGCGGAAAGTTAAGCGCCCGAAGGCGTAAGGAGGCGAGAGATGCAACCCCATATTCGATTAAGTAAAAGCATGACGAGGGCAAAGTATGCGCTATTGCCTGGCGATCCCGAACGCGTGGATCGAATCGCTCGTTTTCTGGATAAGCCCGAAATACTGGGGCAAAACCGGGAGTTTCGCGCGGCGCGTGGTGAGTATAAGGGCGTTGAAATTCTGGTGCTATCGACGGGAATCGGCGGACCATCAACGGCTATTGCGATTGAAGAGTTACGCCAGATTGGCGTCGACACGCTGATCCGAATCGGAAGCTGCGGAGCATTGCAGGATACGCTGGCGCTGGGCGAGGTGATTATTGCCCACGGTGCGGTCGCGGATGATGGCACCAGTAAAACCTATGCGCCTGTCAGCTATCCGGCATGCGCGGATCCGCAGCTCACGGCAATGCTGATGCAGCTGGCGTTGCAAATGAACATTCCCGCCCGTTGCGGACTGGTACGCAGCCATGACAGTTTTTACACCGACCGCGAGGCTGAGCTGGATGCGCAATGGTCTGCTCGCGGCATTCTTGGCGCAGATATGGAGACGGCCGCACTGATGGTGGTCGGTGCGCTACGCGGGCTGCGTACGGCGTCGCTGCTTAATGTGGTTGTCGCCCATAACGGCTGTCTGGACAGCAGTATCAACCATTATGTGCAACAGGAAACGCGCTGTCAGCAGGGTGAAGTTCATCAGATTTCCCTGGCGCTACAGGCCATTTACTTCGACAGTCAGCAAGGAGAGCAATGATGGACTTTTTCAGTATTAACAACGTAATGGTCAACATTCCTCTCGGGGAGGGTGGGTATGCGCTCTCGTGGATTGAAGCTATCGGCACCGTTTTTGGTTTACTGTGTATCTGGTGCGCCAGCAGGGAAAAAATTATTAATTACCTGTTCGGCCTGATTAACGTTACCCTGTTTGCCGCGATCTTTTTCCAGATCCAACTGTATGCCAGTTTGCTGCTTCAGGTGTTCTTCTTCGCGGCGAATATCTACGGTTGGTATGCGTGGAGTCGCCAGAATGAGGAACAAGAGGCGGCGCTGAAGGTTCGCTGGCTTTCCCGACAACAAACGCTGGTGCTGGGTAGTGTTTGCATTGTTGCTATCCTGCTGATGACACTGTTTATTGATCCGGTATTTGCGACACTCACTCGTATCATGCTTGCGCTGTTGCACACAGTGGGGGTGTCGGTGGCAATGCCAGAGCTACAGCCGGATGCTTTCCCGTTCTGGGATTCCACCATGCTGGTGTTGTCGATTGCCGCAATGGTGTTGATGACCCGCAAGTATGTGGAAAACTGGTTGCTGTGGGTGCTTATTGATGTCATTAGCGTCGTGATTTATGCGGTTCAGGGCGTCTATGCCATGTCGCTGGAGTATGTCCTGCTGACAGCCATTGCGGTGATGGGTTCTTACAGTTGGATTCTGAGCGCAAAACGTAACGGCTATACGCCGCTCGCGGCCAGCGCATCCTGATGGCTATTTTTCAGGCTGCCTGACGGGCAGCCTCAGACCGCAGCAAAGAAGGAAAAAACGTGGTTTTTCCTTCTTTGTGGTTATCAGCCGAAAATCAATGAATTGATTTTCCTGGTTTTTAATGAGGTGCTCTCTGCTTGCCCGGTATAAAAATGAGGTTTGTCATCACTCTCAGGCTGCCTGACGGGCAGCCTGTTACTCCCTCGGCCTCGCTTTCTGCTACAATTCGTCCCCCGTTCGAAGATTGAGCACTTTTTCCTATGCGTTTAAACCCCGGCCAACAACAAGCTGTCGAATTCGTCACCGGACCGTGCCTGGTGCTGGCGGGGGCGGGTTCCGGTAAGACACGCGTTATCACCAATAAAATCGCTCACCTGATCCGTGGCTGCGGCTACCAGGCGCGACATATTGCGGCGGTGACCTTTACTAACAAAGCGGCGCGCGAGATGAAAGAGCGTGTCGGACAGACGCTGGGATGCAAAGAAGCGCGCGGGTTGATGATCTCCACTTTCCATACGTTAGGGCTGGAGGTGATTAAACGCGAATACGCCGCATTGGGGATGAAATCGAATTTCTCGCTGTTTGACGATACGGACCAGGTTGCGCTGCTCAAAGATCTGACGGAAGGGCTGATTGAGGACGACAAAGTTGTGCTGCAACAGCTGATCTCGACGATCTCGAACTGGAAGAACGATCTCAAAACGCCCGCACAGGCGGCGGCCGGTGCGAAAGGCGAGCGCGATCGTATCTTTGCGCACTGTTACGGGCTGTACGATGCACATATGAAAGCCTGTAACGTTCTCGACTTTGACGATCTGATTTTGCTGCCGACGCTGCTGTTGCAGCGTAATGAAGAGGTGCGTGAGCGCTGGCAGAATAAGATCCGCTATCTGCTGGTGGATGAATATCAGGACACCAACACCAGTCAGTACGAACTGGTGAAACGGCTGGTAGGAAACCGGGCGCGATTCACCGTCGTGGGGGACGACGATCAGTCGATTTACTCCTGGCGTGGGGCGCGTCCGCAAAACCTGGTGTTGTTAAGTCAGGATTTCCCGGCGTTACAGGTGATCAAACTGGAGCAAAACTACCGCTCCTCCGGGCGGATCCTGAAGGCGGCGAACATCCTCATTGCCAATAACCCACACGTCTTTGAAAAACGGCTTTTTTCCGAGCTGGGATACGGCGCTGAACTCAAAGTCCTGAGTGCGAATAATGAAGAGCACGAAGCCGAGCGGGTGACCGGGGAACTCATCGCCCATCACTTTGTGAATAAAACGGAATATAAAGATTACGCCATTCTGTATCGCGGCAACCACCAGGCGCGGGTGTTCGAAAAATTCCTCATGCAGAACCGTATTCCCTACAAAATTTCCGGCGGCACCTCGTTCTTTTCGCGTCCGGAAATTAAAGATTTGCTGGCCTATCTGCGGGTGTTGACCAATCCGGATGATGACAGCGCGTTCCTGCGTATCGTGAATACGCCAAAACGTGAAATCGGCCCCGCCACGCTGCAGAAACTGGGCGAATGGGCGATGACGCGGAACAAAAGCCTGTTTACCGCCAGTTTTGATCTGGGGTTGAGCCAGACACTCACCGGCCGCGGCTATGACTCACTCACCCGTTTTACCCACTGGCTGGGCGAGGTTCAGCGGTTGGCAGAACGTGAGCCGATTGCCGCCGTTCGCGATCTCATCCACGGAATTGATTACGAATCATGGCTTTACGAAACCTCACCCAGCCCAAAAGCCGCTGAAATGCGCATGAAAAACGTTAACCAACTGTTCAGCTGGATGACCGAAATGCTGGAAGGCAGCGAACTGGATGAGCCGATGACGCTCACTCAGGTTGTCACCCGCTTCACACTACGTGACATGATGGAGCGCGGCGAGAGCGAGGAAGAGCTGGATCAGGTGCAACTGATGACGCTGCACGCCTCGAAAGGGCTGGAGTTCCCGTATGTGTTTATGGTGGGTATGGAAGAAGGCTTCCTGCCGCACCAGAGCAGCATTGATGAAGACAACATTGATGAGGAGCGCCGTCTGGCCTATGTCGGTATCACCCGAGCGCAGAAAGAGCTGATTTTTACGCTGTGTAAAGAGCGGCGTCAGTACGGTGAACTGGTGCGCCCGGAGCCGAGCCGCTTCCTGCTGGAGTTACCGCAGGACGATCTGATCTGGGAGCAGGAGCGTAAAGTGGTGAGCGCCGAAGAACGAATGCAGAAAGGGCAAAGCCATTTAGCAAATCTGAAAGCCATGATGGCGGCGAAAAGAGAAAAATCGTAGGTTGTAGGCCGGATAAGGCGTTTACGCCGCCATCCGGCAGTTAATGATTAATGCACTTCTAACGGCCAGTGAACATAGCTCTGCCACTGGCTTTCTTGTTCAATCAACTCTTTCCCCAGCGGATGCTGTTCCAGCCAGTCCGGCGGCAGCGTTAAGGCGAGAATTTCATTTGACGCCTGCAGCGTAATGGCTGGCACCAGATCATCACGACGGCGGCTGGCAAAGATAATCGCCAGTCTGAGCAGACGACAAAGATGCTCCGCCACACGCGGCGGTACGGCATTTTGCTGATGCAACGACGAAAGATCGACCGGGTTGGTCTGATTTAACAATAGCGTGGCGAGCAGTTTTTTCTGTGCAGGCGTGAAGCCAGGCAGATCCAGATTACGGACGAGATAGGCGGCATGCTGAGGCGCTTGCTTAAAATCAACGCTCAGGCCTATCTCGTGCAGCTGGCAGGCGCTGATCAGCAGTTCGCGGCTGATCGGCTCAAGATGCCACTCCTTTTCCACCTGATCGAGAAAACTCATCGCAAGATTCGCAACGCGATGCGCCTGTTCGGTATCCACCATAAACCGGCGCTGAATGTTACGCAGCGTGCGGCTGCGAATATCCTGATCCACCGCGAGATGCAGCATCCCGTAGACCAGCCCTTCACGCAATGCTCCACCGGCCAGGGTCATACACTGAATATTGAGCTCGGTGAAGATGGCGATCAGAATGGCCAGTCCACTGGGGAACACCAGCGCGCGTTCCAGGGTTAAGCCTTCAATTTCCAGTTCTTCCAGACGACCGCAATGAATTGCCCGCTGTTTCAACTGCTGCAATTTCGCCAGGGTGATGCGTTCATCCATCCCTTGCGCCATCATGATTTCCTGCAACGCCTGAACGGTACCGGAGGCACCGACGCAGACTTTCCAGCCGTGATAGCGAAGTTCATCAGCAACCGGGCGCAACACGTCACGCGCCGCTTTTTCCGCTTCGTCGAAATTTTCCTGCGCCAGATTGCGATCGGTAAAGTAGCGTTCAAGCCAGGTGACACAGCCCATCGACAGGCTGAACAGGGAGGTGGTTTGCGCCCCCGTTCCGGTAACCAGTTCGGTACTGGCGCCACCAATATCGACGACCAGACGCTGATCCGCTCCGCCAGTGGTGTGCGCCACGCCCTGATAAATCAGGCGCGCTTCTTCTTCTCCGCTGATGACCTGAACCGGACAACCGAGGATTTCCTGCGCTTTAGCGATAAACTCGCTGGCGTTCACCGCGATACGCAAGGTTGCCGTGGCGACCACGCGGATTTGCGGCTGCGGAATATCCTGAAGGCGCTCGGCGAACAGACGCAGACATTGCCAGCCGCGTTCCATTGCTTCAACAGAAAGGACATTGTTGCTGTTCAGACCGGCGGCCAGACGCACTTTGCGTTTAATGCGCGTGAGCGTCTGGATACTACCCGCTACCTCGCGTACAACCAGCATATGAAAACTATTAGAACCGAGATCGATAGCTGCATACAACGAGGTTGAATTCATACACTTCATCCTTCAACCTGTATCTGTGTTGGCTGCGTTCTCTCACCCGAATCACTGACTACAGTAAGCTCATCGGGATTCGTTTTCTTGCTGCCTTGATACGGGCTGAATGATTTTGTGTATGGCATAACTTTTCTTAACCTGAACGACGACGATTACGCGGGGCACCGCCAGAGCGACGCGGGCCATTGCCAGGACGCGTGCGCGTCAGACGCAGCGGTTTCGGCAGATTGTTCATCAACGCATCCGGATTATATTTACTGACCGGAATAGAGTGACCAATGTAGGTTTCAATCGCAGGCAGGTTCAGGGCGTATTCTTCACAGGCCAGGCTGATGGAGTGACCGCTTGCGCCAGCACGGCCTGTACGACCGATACGGTGTACGTAGTCTTCGCAATCGTCCGGCAGATCGTAGTTAAAGACGTGCGTAACGGCAGGAATGTGCAGGCCGCGCGCGGCAACGTCGGTTGCGACCAGAATATCCAGATCGCCACGGGTGAATTCGTCGAGAATACGCAGACGTTTTTTCTGCGCCACATCGCCGGTCAGCAAGCCAACGCGATGACCATCGGCGGCCAGATGGCCCCAGATATCTTCGCAGCGGTGTTTGGTGTTCGCGAATACAATGGCGCGATCCGGCCATTCTTCTTCGATCAGTGTTTGCAGTAAGCGCATTTTCTCTTCGTTAGACGGATAGAAAAGCTCTTCTTTAATACGGTGACCCGTTTTCTGTTCCGGCTCGACTTCAACGTATTCGGCATTGTTCATTTGTTCGAACGCCAGTTCACGAACGCGGTAAGAGAGGGTGGCAGAGAACAACATGTTCAGGCGCTGGTTGGCCGGCGGCATGCGGCGGAACAGCCAGCGGATATCTTTAATAAAGCCCAGATCGTACATGCGATCGGCTTCATCGAGGACCACCACCTGGATGGCGCCAAGATTGATGTGATTCTGTTTCGCGTAGTCGATCAGACGACCCGTGGTGCCGATGAGAATATCGACGCCGCTTTCCAGCACTTTCAGCTGTTTGTCGTAACCGTCACCGCCGTAAGCGAGACCCAGCTTCAGACCGGTCGTCTGTGCCAGCGGCTCGGCATCGGCGTGGATCTGCACGGCTAACTCACGCGTCGGCGCCATAATTAAGGCGCGTGGCTGGTTCACCTTGCGATCGTCAATCGCGGGATGAGAGAGAAGATAATGAAACGTTGACGTCAGGAACGCCATCGTTTTTCCGGTACCGGTTTGCGCCTGCCCTGCAACATCGCGACCAGCCAGCGTAAGCGGCAGTGCGAGGGCCTGAATGGGCGTGCAGTTATGAAAGCCTTTATTTTCAAGGGCTTCGATAACCTTTGGGTGCAGGGCGAAGTCGGAAAACTTCTGTTCTGTTAAATGTGTTTTGCTCATAGTGTGGTAGAATATCAGCTTACTATTGCTTTACGAAAGCGTATCCGGTGAAATAAAGTCAACCTTTAGTTGGTTAATGCTGTACACAAATCATTCATGATGCGTCGAGGCGGCAAGCGAACGCGTTCACAAGAGCGTACAGAGTACGTGACCGGAGCGATGAGCGCAGCCAACAAAGAGGCAGCTTAAAGGATGATGTGTATACACCAACACACCAGGCTTATTCCTGTGGAGTTTATATGAGCGATAAAATTATTCACCTGACTGACGACAGTTTTGACACGGATGTACTCAAAGCGGACGGGGCGATCCTCGTTGATTTCTGGGCAGAGTGGTGCGGACCGTGCAAAATGATCGCCCCGATTCTGGATGAAATCGCTGACGAATATCAGGGCAAATTGACGGTTGCTAAACTGAACATTGACCAAAACCCAGGCACTGCGCCGAAGTATGGTATCCGTGGCATCCCGACCCTGCTGCTGTTCAAGAACGGTGAGGTTGCAGCGACCAAAGTGGGCGCACTGTCCAAAGGTCAGCTGAAAGAGTTCCTCGACGCTAACCTGGCGTAAGCCGGACGTCTCATGTTCGGGTGCCCAGGATCCTAATTGATTCGGATGACTGGACGCCCGACTTGAGTCGTGCTAAGTTAGTGTTGACTTCGTATTAAACATACCTTATTAAGTTTGAATCTTGATAACTCCAATACTTCCCGTTTTTTCTCGCACGCGAAGTGGACAGATTCCTGGCTTATCATTCAATCCGTCTTGTCGTTTCAGTTCTGCGTACTTTCCTGTGACCAGACAGCGAACAGACATGAGTTGATGGCCGTAAACAGGCATGGATGACCCTGCCATACCATTCACAACATTAAGTTCGAGATTTACCCCAAGTTTAAGAACTCACACCACTATGAATCTTACCGAATTAAAGAATACGCCGGTTTCTGAGCTGATCACTCTCGGCGAAAATATGGGGCTGGAAAACCTGGCTCGTATGCGTAAGCAGGACATTATTTTTGCCATCCTGAAGCAGCACGCAAAGAGTGGCGAAGATATCTTTGGTGACGGTGTGCTGGAGATATTGCAGGATGGATTTGGTTTCCTCCGTTCTGCAGACAGCTCCTACCTCGCCGGTCCTGATGACATCTACGTTTCCCCCAGCCAAATCCGCCGTTTCAACCTCCGCACTGGTGATACCATCTCTGGTAAGATTCGCCCGCCAAAAGAAGGCGAACGCTACTTTGCGCTGCTGAAAGTTAACGAAGTTAACTACGACAAACCGGAAAACGCCCGTAACAAAATTCTCTTCGAAAACTTAACCCCGCTGCACGCAAACTCTCGTCTGCGTATGGAACGTGGTAACGGTTCGACCGAAGACTTAACGGCGCGCGTTTTGGATCTGGCTTCACCAATCGGTCGTGGTCAGCGTGGTCTGATCGTCGCACCGCCGAAAGCCGGTAAAACCATGCTGCTGCAAAACATTGCGCAGAGCATCGCTTACAACCATCCTGACTGTGTGCTGATGGTGCTGCTGATTGACGAACGTCCGGAAGAAGTGACCGAGATGCAGCGTCTGGTGAAAGGTGAAGTCGTTGCTTCTACCTTTGACGAGCCAGCATCCCGTCACGTTCAGGTTGCGGAAATGGTGATCGAGAAAGCGAAACGTCTGGTTGAACATAAGAAAGACGTTATCATTCTGCTCGACTCCATCACCCGTCTGGCGCGTGCTTACAACACCGTGGTTCCGGCCTCCGGTAAAGTGCTGACCGGTGGTGTGGACGCTAACGCCCTGCATCGTCCGAAGCGTTTCTTCGGTGCGGCGCGTAACGTGGAAGAGGGCGGCAGCCTGACCATCATCGCAACGGCGCTGATCGATACCGGTTCTAAGATGGATGAAGTCATCTACGAAGAGTTTAAAGGCACCGGTAACATGGAACTGCACCTCTCTCGTAAGATTGCTGAAAAACGCGTCTTTCCGGCTATCGACTACAACCGTTCCGGTACCCGTAAAGAAGAGCTGCTCACCACTCAGGAAGAGCTGCAGAAAATGTGGATCCTGCGCAAGATTATTCACCCGATGGGCGAAATCGACGCAATGGAATTCCTCATTAATAAACTGGCGATGACCAAGACTAACGACGACTTCTTCGACATGATGAAGCGCTCGTAAACGCGCTCTCAGCCGAAAACGCCACGTTTTTACGTGGCGTTTTGCTTTTATGTCTGTAATCTTAACGACAAGTTAACAAATCAGGGGTTATCGTCCTCCGCTGCACGTGCGTCAGCTATCAAGTGCGACACGTGGTTAATAATTATACAAAACAGACGGTTCGGAGTGGAGTTTCCCTTCTGAATACAGGCCTTCGTGGTTATACTTCTGCTTATAATTTTCTCTGAGAGCACGCATTGTGAATTTACTGACAGTCAGTACTGATCTCATCAGTATTTTTTTATTCACGACACTGTTCCTGTTTTTTGCGCGGAAGGTCGCAAAAAAGGTCGGTTTAGTGGATAAACCCAACTTCCGTAAACGCCACCAGGGATTGATACCGTTGGTTGGGGGCATCTCAGTTTATGCGGGGATTTGTTTCACATTTAGCATTGTGAATGTCTATATCCCCCATGCTGCTCTCTATCTGGCTTGTGCCGGTGTCCTGGTCTTTATCGGCGCACTGGACGATCGCTTTGATATTAGCGTAAAAATTCGTGCCACCATTCAGGCTGCTATCGGCGTGATTATGATGGTGGTGGGCAAGCTCTATCTCAGCAGCCTGGGTTATATCTTTGGCCCGTGGGAGATGGTGCTCGGGCCGTTTGGTTATTTCCTCACGCTCTTCGCCGTATGGGCCGCGATCAACGCCTTCAACATGGTGGATGGTATTGATGGCTTATTAGGCGGACTCTCAAGCGTTTCATTTGCCGCAATGGGGCTTATTCTGTGGTTTGATGGACAGACCAGTCTGGCTATCTGGTGCTTTGCCATGATCGCCGCCATCCTGCCCTATATCCTGTTGAATCTCGGTGCGCTTGGCCGTCGCTATAAAGTGTTTATGGGTGATGCCGGCAGTACGCTGATTGGTTTTACCGTTATCTGGATCCTGCTTGAAACCACCCAGGGGAAAACGCACCCGATAAGCCCGGTTACCGCGCTGTGGATCATCGCCATTCCGCTGATGGACATGGTGGCCATCATGTATCGTCGTCTGCGTAAAGGGATGAGCCCCTTCTCGCCAGACCGCCAGCATATTCATCATTTGATCATGCGTGCAGGGTTTACTTCCCGTCAGGCGTTTGTCCTGATCACACTTGCCGCCGCAATACTGGCCTCGATTGGCGTGCTGGCGGAATATTCTCATTTTGTCCCGGAATGGGTCATGCTGGTGCTCTTTTTGCTAGCATTCTTCCTCTACGGTTACTGCATTAAGCGTGCCTGGAAGGTGGCGAGGTTTATTAAGCGCATGAAGCGCAGATTACGAAGAAACCGTGATAACAATCCAAAATTAACCAAGTAAATGAGGGTGCGATGACTCAACCATTACCGGGGGCACACGCTGTGAGCGCTGAAAATGAACTGGATATTCGTGGGTTGTTTCGTACCTTGTGGGCCGGGAAGGTGTGGATTGTCGGTATCGCGCTGTTATTCGCGCTGATCGCGCTGGCGTATACTTTTTTTGCTCGTCAGGAGTGGAGCGCGACCGCGATCTCCGATCGCCCCACGGTGAATATGCTGGGCGGCTACTATTCCCAACAGCAGTTTTTGCGGAATCTGGATACGAAAGCGGACAACGCGTCAGGCGATCAACCTTCGGTGATGGATGAAGCCTATAAAGAGTTTGTGATGCAACTGGCCTCCTGGGATACGCGTCGCGACTTCTGGCTGCAAACCGACTATTACAAGCAGCGGATGGTTGGCAACAGCAAGGCCGATGCCGCCATGCTGGATGAGATGATCAATAACATTCAGTTCACCCCCGGTGATTTTGCCCGCGCAATTAACGACAGCGTCAAGCTCATTGCCGAAACCGCGCCTGATGCGAACAATCTGCTGCGTCAGTATGTGGCGTTCTCCAGTCAGCGTGCGGCAAGCCATCTCAACGAAGAACTGAAAGGCGCGTGGGCTGCGCGGACCGTGCAAATGAAGGCGCAGGTCAAACGTCAGGAAGAGGTGGCGAAAGCGATTTTCTCCCGCCGCGTGAGCAGTATTGAACAGGCGCTTAAAATCGCGGAACAGCACAATATCTCCCGCAGTGCGACCGATGTACCGGCGGATGAATTACCGGATTCGGAGCTGTTTCTGCTCGGACGTCCCATGCTCCAGGCGCGCCTTGAAAATTTACAGGCGGTCGGCCCCTCTTTCGATCTGGACTACTTCCAGAATCGAGCCATGCTAAATACATTGAATGTGGGGCCAACTCTGGACCCGCGTTTTCAGACCTATCGCTATTTGCGTACACCGGAAGAACCGGTAAAACGCGATAGCCCGCGCCGTGCCTTCCTGATGGTGATGTGGGGCATCGTGGGGGGGCTTATCGGCGCAGGTGTTGCGTTAACCCGCCGCCGCACGATTTAGCACGACTACCGCAGTGAGGGGCTGGGCCCTCACTGACTATTCGAAGAGAATCGATGTGAAAGTACTGACTGTATTTGGCACGCGACCGGAAGCCATAAAAATGGCACCTCTGGTGCATGCGCTGGCAAAGGATCCTGATTTCGACGCAAAAGTCTGCGTCACCGCGCAGCACCGCGAGATGCTCGATCAGGTATTGAATCTCTTTTCTATTGTTCCTGACTACGATCTCAACATTATGCAACCAGGTCAGGGATTGACAGAGATAACCTGTCGGATACTGGAAGGGCTGAAGCCTATCCTCGCTGACTTCAAGCCGGATGTGGTACTGGTACACGGAGATACCACCACCACCATTGCGACCAGTCTGGCCGCTTTTTACCAACGTATACCGGTCGGCCATGTCGAAGCCGGGTTACGCACTGGCGATCTCTATTCCCCGTGGCCGGAAGAGGCAAACCGTACGCTGACCGGGCATCTGGCGATGTATCACTTTGCGCCGACGGAGAACTCGCGACAAAACCTGCTGCGCGAGAATATTGCCGACAGCCGCATCTTTGTTACCGGCAATACGGTGATCGATGCGCTGATCTGGGTGCGCGATCGCGTTCTGGCGAGCGATACGCTACGTTCCGAACTGGCCGAACAGTATCCATTCCTCAGCTCGGATAAAAAGCTGATCCTGGTGACCGGTCACCGTCGCGAAAGTTTTGGTCGCGGATTTGAGCAGATTTGCCATGCGCTGGCGGAGATTGCGGCCGCCAATCAGGATGTGCAGATTGTCTATCCGGTGCACCTGAACCCGAACGTCAGCGAGCCGGTCAACCGCATTCTCGGCCATGTTAACAACGTAACGCTGATTGAACCGCAGGACTATCTGCCCTTTGTCTGGCTAATGAATCACGCCTGGCTGATTCTGACGGACTCCGGCGGGATTCAGGAAGAGGCACCGTCACTGGGTAAGCCGGTGCTGGTGATGCGTGAAACGACCGAACGACCCGAGGCCATTACGGCGGGGACCGTGCGTCTGGTGGGGACAGACCCACAGCGCATTGTTGAAGAGGTCACGCGTTTGCTGCATGACGAAAATGAATATCAGACCATGAGCCGCGCTCATAACCCTTACGGCGACGGGCAGGCCTGTGGTCGCATTTTACACGCGTTAAAAAACAATCGGGTATCGCTATGAGTTTTTCTACCATTTCTGTTATTGGGCTGGGATATATCGGTTTGCCGACGGCGGCTGCCTTTGCTTCGCGCCAAAAGCAGGTAATTGGGGTGGACGTTAACCCGCATGCGGTGGAGACCATCAACCGCGGTGAAATCCATATTGTTGAGCCGGACCTGGATAACGTCGTGAAAACGGCGGTGGAAGGAGGTTTTCTGCGCGCCACCGCGACCCCTGTCGATGCCGATGCGTATCTGATTGCCGTACCGACGCCGTTTAAAGGTAAGCATGAGCCGGATATGACCTATGTCGAAGCGGCGGCGAAATCCGTTGCGCCGGTGCTGAAAAAGGGCGCGATCGTGATTCTTGAGTCGACTTCTCCGGTTGGCGCGACCGAACAGATGGCGGCGTGGCTGGCCGAAATGCGTCCGGATCTCACTTTCCCGCAACAGGTGGGCGAGCAGGCGGATGTGAATATCGCCTATTGCCCTGAGCGCGTTCTGCCGGGCCAGGTGATGGTTGAACTGATCAAGAATGACCGGGTCATCGGCGGCATGACACCGGTGTGTTCGGCGCGTGCCAGCGAGCTGTACAAAATATTTCTTGAAGGCGAGTGCGTGGTGACCAATTCCCGTACGGCCGAAATGTGCAAGCTGACGGAAAATAGCTTCCGCGACGTCAATATCGCTTTTGCTAATGAACTGTCGCTGATTTGCGCTGAGCAGGGGATTAACGTCTGGGAACTGATTCGCCTGGCGAACCGTCATCCGCGCGTCAACATTCTCCAGCCGGGACCGGGTGTGGGCGGGCACTGTATTGCTGTCGACCCGTGGTTTATCGTGGCGCAGAATCCGTTGCAGTCACGTCTGATTCGTACCGCGCGTGAAGTGAATGACGGTAAACCTCACTGGGTTGTCGATCAGGTCAAAGCAGCCGTAGCGGACTGCCTGGCGGCAACGAACAAGCGCGCCAGCGAAGTGAAAATCGCCTGCTTTGGCCTCGCATTCAAACCCAATATCGACGATTTGCGTGAAAGCCCGGCAATGGGGATCGCAAAAAATATCGCCCAGTGGCACAGCGGTGAAACGCTGGTGGTGGAACCGAACATTCACCAGTTGCCGAAAAAGCTGGACGGTCTTTGCACTCTTGCCGAACTGAACGACGCGCTGGCGACTGCCGACGTACTGGTGATGCTGGTCGATCATAGCCAGTTTAAAGCCATTCAGGGCGATGCTGTGCAGCAGCAGTACGTCGTAGATACCAAAGGAGTGTGGCGTTAATGAAACGGATTCTGGTGACGGGTGGCGCAGGTTTCATCGGCTCAGCGGTGGTACGGCATATCATTAATGAGACAGCAGATGCGGTCGTGGTGGTGGATAAGCTCACCTACGCCGGCAATCTGATGTCGCTGGCGCCGGTTGCGCAGAGCGAGCGCTTTGCTTTCGAGAAAGTGGATATTTGCGATCGCGCTTCGCTGGATCGGGTTTTTCAACAGTATCAGCCAGACTGCGTGATGCACCTGGCCGCCGAAAGCCACGTCGATCGCTCTATCGACGGTCCGGCGGCGTTTATCGAAACCAACATTGTTGGCACTTACACGTTGCTGGAAGCGGCGCGGGCGTACTGGAATGAACGGGCTGATGAGAAAAAATTGGCGTTTCGCTTCCACCATATCTCGACGGATGAGGTGTATGGCGATCTGCACTCAGCGGATGATTTCTTTACCGAGACGACGCCGTACGCCCCAAGCAGTCCCTATTCCGCGTCAAAAGCCAGCAGCGATCACCTGGTGCGCGCCTGGCTGCGTACCTACGGTTTCCCGACGCTCATTACCAACTGTTCCAACAACTATGGCCCATATCACTTCCCGGAAAAACTGATCCCGCTGATGATTCTTAATGCGCTGGCGGGCAAACCGCTGCCGGTGTACGGCAACGGACAGCAGGTCCGCGACTGGCTGTATGTGGACGATCACGCCAGAGCGCTGTACTGCGTGGCGACCACCGGAGAAGTCGGTGAAACGTATAACATCGGCGGCCATAACGAGCGTAAGAACCTGGACGTGGTTGAGACGATTTGCGACCTGCTGGAAACGCGGGCACCGAACAAACCGCAGGGTATTGCATACTATCACGACCTGATTACCTTTGTGGACGATCGTCCTGGTCACGACTTACGTTACGCCATTGATGCGTCAAAAATCGCCCGTGAGCTTGGCTGGACGCCGCAGGAAACCTTTGAAAGCGGTATGCGTAAAACCGTGCAGTGGTATCTGGCGAATGAGGCCTGGTGGAAGCCCGTACAGGACGGCAGCTATCAGGGGCAACGTTTAGGTCTGAAGGGCTAAGCTGTGAGCATCCACGCCAGTATTGAGCCGCTGGGCTGGGAAAACCGCTTCTTTGGCGTCAATAGTGCCATTGTCCGACTGGATCCGGCGGCACCGTTATTGACCGCAGACGCCTTACAGCCCTGGTCACGGGTACAGGCTAAAATTTCGGCGGCTGATACCGCCGGGCTGGATGCTCTGCAACAACTGGGTTTCGCGTTAGTGGAAGGGGAAGTGGATCTTGCCGTCAGCGTCGGGGAAATGGGTGGGCAAACTGGCGCAGAAATTGCAAAACTGACGGACATTCCGGCGTTGCGCCAGCTCGCGGCGGCGGCTTTTGCGCAAAGTCGCTTTCGCACGCCGTGGTATGCGGCTGACGCCAGCGCCCGCTTTTATGCGCAGTGGATTGAAAACGCGGTGCGCGGCACGTTCGATCATCAATGTCTGGTTCTTCGCACCTCAAACGGGGATATTCGCGGCTATGTCTCGCTGCGTGAACTGGACGACCGCGAGGCGCGAATCGGCTTGCTTGCCGGACGTGGCGCAGGGGCTGAACTGATGCAGGCGGCGCTGGGCTGGGCACAGGCGCGCGGCAAAACAACATTGCGGGTAGCGACCCAGATGGGCAACACCGCCGCGCTTAAACGTTATATACAAAGCGGTGCGAATGTAGAAAGTACCGCGTACTGGTTATACAGGTGACAACATGATTCCGTTTAATGCACCGCCGGTGGTGGGAACCGAACTCGACTATATGCAGTCCGCGATGGGCAGCGGCAAACTGTGCGGCGATGGTGGCTTTACCCGCCGTTGTCAGCAGTGGCTGGAGCAGCGTTTTGGTAGCGCGAAGGTGCTGCTGACGCCTTCCTGTACCGCCTCACTGGAGATGGCGGCACTGCTGCTGGATATCCAGCCGGGTGATGAAGTGATCATGCCGAGTTACACCTTCGTGTCGACCGCGAATGCCTTTGTGCTGCGCGGCGCTAAAATCATCTTTGTGGATATCCGCCCGGATACCATGAACATCGACGAAACACGCATTGAAGCGGCGATCACCGAAAAAACGCGGGCAATTGTGCCTGTGCATTATGCGGGCGTGGCCTGTGAGATGGACACCATCATGGCGCTGGCGGATAAGTACAACCTGTTTGTGGTAGAAGATGCCGCGCAGGGGGTGATGTCGACTTACAAAGGCCGGGCGCTGGGTACGATTGGCCACATCGGCTGCTTCAGTTTCCACGAAACCAAAAACTACACCGCCGGCGGCGAAGGCGGCGCAACGCTGATTAACGATCGTCACCTTATTGAGCGTGCGGAAATCATTCGCGAAAAAGGCACTAACCGCAGTCAGTTCTTTCGTGGCCAGGTCGACAAATATACCTGGCGCGATATCGGTTCCAGCTATTTGATGTCCGATTTACAGGCTGCTTATCTCTGGGCGCAACTGGAAGCGGCGGACCGCATTAATCAGCAGCGTCTGGCGTTGTGGCAGACTTACTACGATGCCCTCGCACCGCTGGCGCGTGCGGGCAGAATTGAATTGCCATCTATCCCGGATGACTGCAAACAGAACGCCCATATGTTTTATATCAAGCTACGCGACATTGACGATCGTAGCGCGCTGATTAACTTCCTGAAAGAAGCCGAGATTATGGCGGTGTTCCATTACATTCCGCTGCATGACTGCCCGGCTGGCGACAAGTTTGGTGAATTCTCCGGCGAGGACCGTTACACCACCAAAGAGAGCGAACGTCTGCTGCGCCTGCCGCTGTTCTATAACCTGTCGGCAGTGAATCAGCGCACGGTGATTACGACATTGCTGAACTATTTCGCCTGATATGTCGCTTGCGAAAGCGTCCTTGTGGACGGCGGCCAGCACGCTGGTCAAAATTGGCGCGGGGTTACTGGTCGTTAAGCTGCTGGCGGTGTCATTCGGCCCGGCTGGCGTCGGGCAAGCGGGAAATTTCCGTCAGATGGTCACTGTGCTTGGTGTCCTGGCGGGGGCCGGGATTTTCAACGGCGTCACCAAATACGTTGCGCAGTCTCACGATAACCCCGAACAACTGCGGCGGGTGGTCGGGACATCCTCGGCCATGGTGCTGGGTTTTTCGACGCTGCTGGCGTTGGTGTTTCTGCTCGCGGCGGCACCGATTAGCCAGGGACTGTTTGGTCATACTCAGTATCAGGGGTTAGTGCGCTTAGTGGCGCTGGTGCAGATGGGAATTGCCTGGGCCAACCTGCTGCTGGCGTTAATGAAAGGATTTCGCGATGCGGCCGGGAATGCGCTGTCGCTAATTGTCGGCAGCCTGGTGGGTGTCGTTGCCTACTATGGCTGTTATCGGCTGGGCGGCTATGAAGGTGCGCTGCTCGGCCTGGCGCTGGTGCCCGCACTGGTGGTGATCCCGGCAGCAGCCATGCTGATGAAACGCGGGATGATCCCGCTGCACTATCTGCGGCCATCCTGGGACAAGGGACTGGCGGGTCAGCTCAGCAAGTTTACCCTGATGGCGCTGATCACTTCCATTACGCTGCCGGTGGCGTATGTGATGATGCGAAACCTGCTGGCGGCGCACTACAGTTGGGACGATGTCGGGATCTGGCAAGGGGTGAGCAGTATCTCGGATGCTTACCTACAATTTATTACCGCGTCGTTCAGCGTCTACCTGTTGCCGACGCTGTCGCGCCTTACCGGAAAGCGGGACATCACACGAGAAGTGGTGAAGTCGCTGAAGTTTGTTCTGCCTGCGGTGGCTGCCGCGAGTTTCACCGTCTGGCTGCTGCGTGATTTTGCTATCTGGCTGCTGTTCTCTGAGAAATTCACCGCCATGCGCGATCTGTTTGCCTGGCAGTTGGTCGGAGATGTGCTGAAAGTCGGGGCATATGTCTTCGGTTATCTGGTGATCGCCAAAGCGTCACTGCGGTTTTATATTTTGGCTGAAATCAGCCAGTTCATTTTATTGACGGCATTTGCGCACTGGCTGATCCCGGCACATGGCGCGCTGGGTGCGGCACAGGCCTATATGGCCACGTATGTCGTCTATTTTTCTCTGTGTTGTGGCGTATTTATACTCTGGCGTAGGCGGGCATGACTGTACTGATTCACGTACTGGGATCGGATATCCCTCACCATAATCAAACCGTGCTGCGGTTTTTCAACGATACGCTGGCATCGACCAGCGAGCATGCCCGTGTCTTTATGGTCGCCGGTCAGGATGCCGGGCTGACGGAAAGTTGCCCGGCACTCTCCATCCGTTTTTACAGCGGTAAAAAATCACTGGCAGAAGCGGTGATAGCGCAAGCCAGGGCGAACAGACAGCAGCGCTTCTTCTTCCACGGTCAGTTTAATACGGCGCTGTGGCTGGCGTTACTGAGCGGCGGCATTAAGTCCAGCCAGTTTTACTGGCACATCTGGGGCGCGGATCTGTATGAAGTCTCCCGTGGACTGAAATTCAAACTGTTTTATCCACTTCGCCGTCTGGCGCAAAGCCGTGTTGGGGGCGTTTTTGCCACTCGTGGCGATCTGAACTATTTCGCCCAACAGCATCCGCGCGTGCCAGGGGAACTGCTCTATTTCCCGACGCGAATGGATCCCTCGCTCAACAATATGGTGAACGATCGCCAACGCAGCGGAAAAATGACCATTCTGGTGGGTAACTCAGGCGATCGCAGCAACGAACATATTGCCGCGCTGCGGGCGGTGCATCAGCAGTTTGGCGATACGGTAAATGTGATTGTCCCGATGGGCTATCCGGCGCATAACGAGGCGTATATTGCGGACGTCCGTCAGGCGGGGCTGAAACTGTTCAGCGCAGATAACCTGCAGATCCTCAGTGATAAGCTGGCGTTCGACGACTATCTGGCACTGCTTCGCCAGTGCGATCTTGGGTACTTTATTTTTGCCCGTCAGCAGGGGATTGGCACTTTATGCTTGCTGATTCAGGCAGGTGTGCCGTGTGTGTTGAACCGCGAGAATCCCTTCTGGCAGGACATGGTGGAACAGCATCTTCCGGTGCTGTTTACGAGCGATGCGCTGAACGAACAGGTGGTGCGTGAGGCGCAGCGCCAGTTGGCGTCGGTGGATAAAAATACCATTACCTTCTTTAGCCCGAACTATTTTCAGCCCTGGCATCACGCGTTGCAGGTCGCCGCAGGGGAGGCGCTATGAGTCTGATGCAGTTCAGCGGCCTGTTTGTCGTCTGGCTTCTCTCCACGTTGTTCATTGCCACGCTGACCTGGTTTGAATTCCGCCGCGTGCGCTTCAATTTCAACGTGTTTTTCTCACTGCTGTTTTTGCTGACTTTCTTTTTTGGTTTTCCGCTAACCAGCGCGCTGGCATTCCGCTTTGACGTCGCTATCGCGCCGCCAGAAATTCTGCTACAGGCGCTGCTTTCCGCCGCCTGTTTCTATGCGATCTACTATGTGACCTATAAGACTCGCTTACGCAAACGGGTTGCGGATGTGCCGCGCAAACCGTTGTTCATCATGAATCGGGTGGAAACCCATCTCACCTGGGTGATCCTGATGGGGATTGCGCTGATCAGCGTGGGCATTTTCTTCATGCATAACGGTTTTTTGCTGTTTCGCTTACAGTCGTACAGCCAGATTTTCTCCAGTGAAGTTTCCGGCGTGGCGTTAAAGCGCTTCTTTTACTTTTTCATCCCGGCAATGCTGGTGGTCTATTTCCTGCGCCAGGACAGCAAAGCGTGGCTGTTCTTCCTGGTCAGCACCGTCGCATTTGGCCTGTTGACGTATATGATCGTCGGCGGCACGCGCGCCAATATTATCATCGCTTTCGCCATTTTCCTGTTCATCGGCATTATTCGCGGCTGGATCTCGCTGTGGATGCTGGCGGCGGCAGGTGTGCTGGGGATTGTCGGTATGTTCTGGCTGGCGCTGAAACGATACGGACTGAACGTCAGCGGCGACGAGGCGTTCTACACGTTTCTCTATCTCACCCGTGACACGTTTTCTCCGTGGGAGAACCTGGCGCTGCTGCTGCAAAATTACGACAAGATTGAGTTCCAGGGGCTGGCGCCGATTGCCCGCGATTTCTACGTCTTTATTCCTTCCTGGCTGTGGCCGGGACGGCCGAGCGTGGTGCTGAATACAGCGAATTACTTTACGTGGGAAGTGCTGAACAACCATTCCGGTCTGGCGATTTCGCCAACGTTGATTGGTTCGCTGGTAGTGATGGGCGGCGCGCTGTTTATCCCGCTGGGGGCGATTGTGGTGGGGTTGATCATCAAATGGTTCGACTGGCTGTATGAGCTGGGCAATCGGGAGACCAACCGCTACAAGGCCGCGATCTTGCATAGTTTCTGCTTTGGCGCGATTTTCAATATGATCGTGCTGGCGCGAGAGGGACTGGACTCGTTTGTCTCGCGTGTTGTTTTTTTCCTGGTGGTTTTTGGTGCCTGTTTACTGGTGGCAAAACTTCTGTTCTGGCTGTTTGATCAGGCCGGACTGATCCATAAACGTTTGCGAGCCCTGCCAGACAAACAGGTTGAAGGATAGCAATGACTGATAATACAACGGCACCAATTTACGATCTGCGTGGGCTCCAGCTAATTGGCTGGCGAGATATGCACCATGCGCTGGACTATCTCTATGCTGGCGGCCAGCTTAAACAAGGTACGCTGGTGGCGATTAACGCAGAAAAGGTACTGACGGCGGAAGATAGCCCGGAAGTTCGCACCCTGATTGAGGCGGCTGAGTATAAATATGCCGACGGGATCAGCGTCGTGCGCTCAATACGCAAAAAATTTCCGCATGCCCAGGTTTCTCGCGTGGCGGGTGCCGATCTCTGGGAAGCGTTGATGGCCCGAGCGGGTGAGGAAGGCACGCCGGTATTCCTGGTTGGCGGGAAACCCGAAGTGCTGGCGCAAACGCAAGAGAAACTCCGCGCCCAGTGGAACGTGAACATTGTGGGTAGCCAGGACGGCTATTTTACGCCGGAGCAGCGTCCTGCGCTGTTTGAGAAAATCCATGCCAGCGGGGCGAAAATCGTCACCGTGGCGATGGGATCGCCGAAACAGGAAATCTTTATGCGCGATTGCCGCCAGGTGCATCCGCATGCGCTCTATATGGGGGTCGGTGGTACCTATGACGTTTTCACCGGTCATGTAAAACGCGCGCCGAAAGTGTGGCAGAACCTGGGGCTGGAGTGGTTGTATCGCCTGTTGTCGCAGCCGAGCCGCATTACCCGTCAGCTCCGTTTACTGCGTTACCTGCGCTGGCACTACAGCGGAAATATCTAAAACCCCTTTCTCATGCGGGTAGCGCATTCTGCTTCATGCGCTGCCTCGTTGCCGCATTTTTGCTCCGTTATTACACAAAACATGCATTTTTTTAATGCTTCGTTTGCCATTTTGCCAAATTTGCGAAAACATGCGCCCCCAGCGATGTACCCATAACAATAACCGGCGATGCCGGAAAGCATGTAAACACGACAAGAGGATTTATGGCAGAGAAAAAACCTGAGCTACAGCGTGGGCTGGAGGCTCGTCATATCGAATTGATTGCCCTCGGGGGCACCATTGGCGTCGGCCTGTTTATGGGGGCGGCAAGCACCCTGAAGTGGGCAGGACCCTCGGTACTGCTGGCATATATTGTCGCCGGCCTGTTCGTCTTTTTCATTATGCGTTCAATGGGCGAGATGCTGTTCCTGGAGCCGGTTGCCGGTTCTTTCGCCGTTTATGCTCACCGCTACATGAGCCCGTTCTTCGGTTATCTCACCGCGTGGTCATACTGGTTTATGTGGATGGCAGTCGGTATTTCGGAGATCACCGCGATCGGTGTCTATGTCCAGTTCTGGTTCCCTGAGATGGCGCAATGGATACCGGCGCTGATTGCAGTCGGACTGGTGGCGCTGGCAAATCTGGCGGCCGTTCGTCTGTATGGCGAAATCGAGTTCTGGTTTGCAATGATTAAAGTCACCACCATCATTGTAATGATAGTGGTGGGTCTGGGGGTGATTTTCTTCGGCCTCGGCAACGGCGGTCAGCCGATGGGCTTTGGTAACCTGACCGAGCACGGCGGTTTCTTTGCTGGCGGCTGGAAGGGCTTCCTCACCGCATTATGTATTGTGGTCGCCTCTTATCAGGGCGTGGAGCTGATCGGGATTACGGCGGGCGAAGCCAAAAACCCGCAGGTCACGCTGCGTAGCGCGGTGGGTAAAGTGCTGTGGCGTATTCTGATCTTCTACGTGGGCGCGATTTTCGTGATCGTCACTATCTTCCCGTGGAACGAAATTGGCAGCAACGGCAGTCCGTTTGTCCTGACCTTTGCCAAAATTGGTATCACCACTGCGGCGGCGATTATCAACTTTGTCGTGCTGACTGCTGCACTGTCTGGCTGTAACAGCGGAATGTACAGCTGTGGACGTATGCTCTACGCATTGGCGAAAAACCGTCAACTGCCTGCGGCGATGGCGAAAGTCTCCCGTCATGGCGTTCCGGTGGCGGGTGTCGCACTGTCGATTCTGATTTTGCTGGTCGGTTCGTGCCTGAACTACATCATTCCTAATCCGCAGCGCGTCTTCGTCTATGTTTATAGTGCAAGTGTGCTGCCGGGGATGGTGCCGTGGTTTGTGATCCTGATTAGCCAGCTGCGTTTTCGCCGGGCGCATAAAGCGGCGATGGCCAGCCATCCGTTCCGTTCAATTCTGTTTCCGTGGGCAAACTATTTGACGATGGCCTTCCTGGTTTGCGTACTGATCGGCATGTACTTTAATGAAGATACCCGTATGTCGCTGTTTGTCGGTATCATCTTCCTGTGCGCCGTGACGCTCGTTTATAAGTTTTTTGGCCTCAACCGTCAGGGTATTGCCCAGAAAACGGGGGAATAAGCGACAAAACGCGCAAAGCGTAACCAAACGCGCATTTTATTTAAAAAGGCACTAGACAGCGGGGTGTGAAGTCCGTATTATCCACCCCCGCAACGGCGCTAAGCGCCCGTAGCTCAGCTGGATAGAGCGCTGCCCTCCGGAGGCAGAGGTCTCAGGTTCGAATCCTGTCGGGCGCACCATTTACCCGGTGCTGGAGCTGCGGTGGTTTTGATACCGCGTAAAAAGATTTGTAGTGGTGGCTATAGCTCAGTTGGTAGAGCCCTGGATTGTGATTCCAGTTGTCGTGGGTTCGAATCCCATTAGCCACCCCATTATTAAAAGTTGTGAAATGCGAAGGTGGCGGAATTGGTAGACGCGCTAGCTTCAGGTGTTAGTGTCCTTACGGACGTGGGGGTTCAAGTCCCCCCCCTCGCACCACGACTTAAAGAGTTGAACTAAAAATTCAAAAAAGCAGTACATCGGCGAGTAGCGCAGCTTGGTAGCGCAACTGGTTTGGGACCAGTGGGTCGGAGGTTCGAATCCTCTCTCGCCGACCAATTTTGAACCCCGCTTCGGCGGGGTTTTTCTTTTTCTACGCCACTCTCTTTCTTCTTTTCCCCTGTTGCTTCCCTGAGATAACCCTGTTTGCCATTGTCGCCATTTGGTGACGATTAACCTTATGATATTTCTAGACTTTCGCGTATCGGGCGAGAACTGTCTCTGCTGAGCGACAATGTGGTGTATTCCCGGCTGGGAGAAAAAGGGAAAGTCGCCGACAACCCGCGCCAGTACAGGGATAGTGAAATACTGTAATCCCTATTTTTAGCGGTGCATTCCTGGCATGCAATGTGCAATAATAAACGGGTAGATGCTCATTCCATCTCTTATGCTCGCCATAGTGCCTCATAAACTCAGGAATGATGCAGAGCCGTTTACGGTGCTTATCGTCCACAGACAGATGTCGCTTCGGCCTCATCAAACACCATGGACATAACGTTGAGTGAAGCACCCATTTATGTTGTCATACAGACCTGTTTAACGCCTGCTCTTTTAGAGCAGGCGTTTTTTTATGAATACACAAAATCATTCAGGCTGCATCAAGGCAGCCTGAATGATTTTGTGTATTCGATTAATGCCCGGAGCGCGGAGCGCCACCGGGCGTCAGGGCGTTACTGCGGGGGCGTGTTCTGTAACGTCAGCATCAGGCCGTCACGGCGCATGGTGGCCGCTTCTTCCGGTTGATGCAGGCGGTCGAGCGCGTCGGCAAGCCAGGCGTAATCGTACGCGTCCGGGCGCTGCTTCAGCGCTGCGCGGAAGGCAATGGTCGCTTCCTGCCATTCGCCATGTTTCATCAGTGACTGACCCAGCGTGCTCCACAGCAGTGGGCGATCGCCGACGGTTTTGATCTGCTGACGCAGCACTTTCTCCAGCTGTTCCGGGTTATTGGTTTTCAGCCGCGGAATTGGCAGCACCAGGCGATCGTCATACTGACGCTTCAGGCCGTCGATAATGATTTGCTGCGCCATGTCGTGATCGTCACATTCAATCAGATGCTCAGCCATGGCCACCTGTAGAGCGACCTGATGGCGGGTTTTACGGCTCTGGTTTTTCCACCACTCGCGCAAACCATCGCTGCCCTGATCGGCACGTGCCTGATCCATCAGACCAATCCACGCCTGCTGTTCCAGCATCACACGATGCTCTTCATCACCGACGTTCGCTTTCGCCATTGACGGGATGATATCCAGCAGCGAGCTCCAGGCACCAGTGCGAATGTAGGCCTGTTCCGCCAGACGCAATACTTCCGGATGACGCGGCGTCACCTCCAGCAATTTATCCACGCCGTGGCGCGCGGCATGATTCTCATTGCGCGCCAGTTGCAGGCGGACACGCGCAATCTCAACCGGGATCGTGTCGTTGCCCGCGAGTTCTGTCGCACGTTCCAGATGTTGGTTCGCGCGCGCTTCATCACCACGCTGTTGCGCTGCTTCAGCGGCGAGCAGGTAGTTCACTACCGGCTGTTCAGCATGATCGGCATTTTTCGCCATCAGCTTCTCAACCTGCTGATAGTCTCCTTCCGCCAGTTTCAACAGCGCCTGTTCGGTCTGTTTGCGGGCGCGACGACGTTTGCGACCCACAAACCAGCCGCGCGTATGTGCGCCGGTACGGAAGAGGCGACGCAGCAGCCATTCGATGGCAAACAGTACCACCATCGCAAGGATCAGGATGATGACCAGCCCGGTCACGCTGGTTTCAATGTTGTACGTGTCGGTCTGGATCAGGACGTAACCCTGATGACCGGCAATCATCGGGCCGATCACGATACCCGCGATCAGCAGCACAAAGAGCAACAATACTTTTAGCATCATTATTCTCCTTGCGGCGCGGCTGCCGGGGTTTCTGCCTGCGGTGCTTCAGGCGCAGGTGTCGCTTCAGATGGCGCGGCGCCCGGTTGTGCCAGCAGGTTACGCACGCGGGTTTGCATTAATTTTTCAAGGATCGCCTGGCTTTGCAGTGTTTCTGGTACGTCCATCGTGATGCTCTGCTGGCTGAGCTTGTCCACTTCTTCAAGGAAGGCTTTTGTCGTGGCGTCCTCGGTATCGTAGTAAGCCCGTACCCAGGTGGAGACGTTATCCAGCGCCTGACGGTATGTCTCTTCCTGATGACGCGGTACCGCCTGTGCGGCAACCAGCAGACGAGAGCGGATGTTTTCCCGCAGATAGACATCCTGATTCGGCGCTAACAGCGGGACCGCGGTGTCATCGCGGCGGCGGATGGTGATAAAGCTGTCCATAAAGTTCTGCCAGCTTTTTTGCAGATTGACGCGCCATTCGCTGATTGAACTGGAAAGCTCAGGGCTGTCGGCGTCCATTGGCGAACCGTCGCTGTCGTTATCCGCCAGACGCAGGTTATCGATCTGATTAGAAAGCTGATTAATTTTCAGGATGATGCCGTCGTAATCCACCTGAGCGACAGAGGAAAGACTGGCAATATCATCGGTGATTGCCCGGCGAGCGGTAATCAGGCTGGGATCGTTCATGTCCGCGAGGCTGGCATCTGCGCTCTTCAGCAGCGCGGCCGCCGTCGTCACATCCTGATCGCTCCACAGCTTACGTCCGGCCAGCTTGACCAAAAAATCGGCCTGTGCGAGCAGCCACGTTTTGGCATCGCTGCCAGAGATGGTGGCGACTTTCTGTTGGACTTCATCCAGCTGTTTCGCCAGTTCAGTTTGCTGACGGTTGGCCTGCTCCAGCTGCGCCGCCTGCTGTTTAATGACGCCTTCCAGCTCCGCCTTTTGGCTTTCCTGCGCTTTTTGCAGCGCGGTCAGTTGATTAGCCAGCGTATCGCTGGTGGCGGTCTGCGTGGCCGCCTGTTGTTTTCCCCAGCCATAGAGCCCAACACCGGCTGCCAGCGCGATGGCGATTGCCACCGCACTCAGGATCAGCGCAGTGCCATTTTTACTCTTTTTTTCTGCAGTAGCTGGCTGTGGCTGAGTCTCCACGGCCTCCCTGGTCTCTTCAACCACGGCGGAGGATTTTTCTTGTTCCGTCATTATGGCTTCCCATTATGAGAGTTATTGTAATGCGCGCAGTAGCGCATCGTTGTCGGCGTTATCAGCGACCTTAATATCTTGCCAGCCCAGTTCCCGGGCGAGGTGCGCCAGACGCTCGCTGACGACAATAAGCCGACAGCGTAGTAACCAGTTTTCGCGATACCACTGCGGGATCAGCGCGTTAAGCTGTTGCAGCATCTCCCCGCTGGTGACCACTATCGTTGTCACGCCGCGCGACTGCCAGCGCATCGCTTCTTGTGCCCCATCGTAATGTTTAGCACTACGTTGATAACATTCATAAAACGTGACATCCGCTCCGCGTGCCGCCAGGGTTTCGCCTAACAGCTCCCGACCGCCGTTGCCGCGTAAGATCAGCGCACGTTTGCCCGCAATATTTTGTAATTCAGGTAATTGTAGCAAGACTTCGCTGATTTCCCGATCCAGTGGATAGCGAATGTCGTATCCACTGACGGTATGCAGCGCCAGGGCGGTCGTGCGACCAATAGCAAAATAGTGCGCGCCGGCGGGCCACTTCAGCCCTTCGCGTTCCAGTTGCGCATGGGCAAAAGAGACCGCGTGCTGTGACAACACAAAGAGCAGATCGTTATCGGTGATCGTCGAAAACACCCCGGCCAGTCGCGATAAATCCTGCCCCGGGGTAAATTCGATGAGCGGAAAACTCCAGGCCTCCTGCCCCAGTGTGCGCAGACGGCTCACTAACGCTTCCCCTGCGGGAGACGGGCGGGTGACCAGGATACTCATGCGGGGGATTCTCCGTTATAAACTTCGGTCAGAATCGCGCGCGCACCGTTATCCAGCAGCTCTTCGGCCAGCGAAATGCCCATCTGCTCTGCCTGATCGGGAGAGCCACGGCGCTCTCCGCGTACCATTTGTGAACCGTCTGGCGCACCGACCAGCGCACGTAACCAAATCTCATCGTCAATGATTTCAGCATAGCTGCCAATCGGCACCTGACAGCCCCCTTCCAGGCGAGTATTCATGGCGCGCTCGGCTTTGACGCGAAGCGCGGTCATTTCATCATTCAGCGGTGCCAGTAGCGCCTGAGTCCGGCTGTCGTCGAGGCGGCACTCGATGCCCACCGCGCCTTGCCCCACGGCAGGCAGCGACACTTCTGGCGGTAGCGCCGTGCGGATACGCGATTCCAGCCCTAAACGTTTTAAACCGGCAACGGCCAGGATAATGGCATCGTAGTCGCCGTTATCCAGCTTGCTCAGGCGGGTGCCTACATTGCCGCGTAGTGAACGAATGACGAGATCCGGACGGCGTTCTGCCAGCTGACACTGGCGGCGCAAACTGGAGGTGCCCACGATGCTGCCGGCAGGCAGTTCATCAAGGGAGTTGTAAGTGTTCGAGACAAAGGCGTCGCGCGGATCTTCGCGTTCGCAGATGGTGACCAGTCCCAGGCCTTCCGGGAATTCAACCGGTACATCTTTCATTGAGTGCACCGCGATGTCGGCGCGTTTTTCGAGTAGCGCAACTTCCAGCTCTTTTACGAACAGGCCTTTGCCGCCTACTTTCGCCAGTGGGGTATCAAGAATGACATCACCACGTGTCACCATAGGCACCAGCTCCACGACCAGGCCGGGATGGCTCGCCATCAGAGCGTCTTTGACATAATGTGCCTGCCAGAGCGCAAGGGGGCTTTGGCGTGTGGCAATTCTTAAAACATTGTCTAACATGCTTGTTACCGTCATTATCGTCCGTGGTTCATCCTAACATCCTTACAAGTGGGATGTCAGTGTTACGGTCAAAGGTAAGTCAAGGATAAGACGCGGCGTTGCGGCTGGCACTATTTAATGACGAGAAACCGTCCGGGCGTACTTCAGAATTTACGCGAAGCGATTGGTGCTACACTTGTATGTAGCGCATCTTTCTTTACGGTCAATGAGCAAGGTGTTAAATTGATCACGTTTTAGGCCATTTTTTCGACTGAACGCACAAAAAAAGGTCGTAAAAGGTAACGGTTATTTTTGTCATTTGGTTTATCCCGAATGGTGAAGGTTGTTGGTAAGCGGATCGCGCTGCGACAATCGACAGCATGACGGGTAGCAACATCAGGCGATACGTCTTGTACCTCTATATTGAGACTCTGAAACAGAGACTGGATGCCATTAATCAACTGCGTGTGGATCGCGCGCTTGCTGCCATGGGCCCTGCTTTCCAGCAGGTGTACAGTCTTCTGCCGACATTATTGCACTATCACCATCCGCTGATGCCGGGATACCTCGATGGTAACGTTCCCAAAGGCATTTGCTTCTACACGCCTGATGAAACCCAACGCCACTATCTGAACGAACTGGAACTGTATCGCGGTCTGGCGCCGCAGGATCCGCCAAAAGGTGAACTGCCGATTACCGGCGTGTACTCCATGGGCAGCACCTCCTCTGTCGGACAAAGCTGTTCGTCGGATCTTGATATCTGGGTGTGCCACCAGTCCTGGCTCGACAGTGAAGAACGACAACTGCTGCAGCGTAAATGCAGCCTGCTGGAAAGCTGGGCCGCCTCGCTGGGGGTGGAAGTCAGCTTCTTCCTGATTGATGAAAACCGTTTCCGCCATAATGAAAGCGGCAGTCTGGGTGGTGAAGACTGTGGCTCGACGCAGCATATCCTCCTGCTGGATGAATTCTACCGCACCGCGGTGCGTCTTGCCGGTAAGCGTATTCTGTGGAATATGGTGCCATGCGATGAAGAAGAGCATTACGACGACTACGTCATGACGCTCTACGCTCAGGGCGTGCTCACGCCAAACGAATGGCTGGACCTGGGCGGCTTAAGCTTGCTCTCCGCCGAAGAGTACTTTGGTGCCAGCCTCTGGCAGTTGTATAAAAGTATCGATTCACCGTACAAAGCGGTACTGAAAACGCTGCTGCTGGAAGCCTACTCCTGGGAATACCCCAATCCGCGCCTGTTGGCGAAAGACATTAAACAGCGCCTGCATGACGGCGAGATCGTCTCGTTTGGTCTTGACCCGTACTGCATGATGCTGGAACGCGTGACTGAATACCTCACGGCGATTGAAGATCCGACGCGTCTGGATTTAGTGCGCCGATGTTTCTACTTAAAAGTCTGCGAAAAATTGAGCCGCGAACGTGCCTGCGTCGGCTGGCGTCGTGAAGTGCTCAGTCAGTTAGTCAGCGAGTGGGGATGGGACGAAAATCGTCTGGCCATGCTCGACAACCGGGCGAACTGGAAAATTGATCAGGTGCGTGAAGCGCACAACGAACTGCTCGATGCCATGATGCAGAGCTACCGTAATTTGATCCGCTTTGCGCGCCGTAATAATCTCAGCGTCAGCGCCAGCCCGCAGGATATTGGCGTTCTGACCCGTAAACTGTATGCCGCGTTTGAAGCGTTACCCGGTAAAGTCACGCTGGTGAACCCGCAGATTTCGCCGGACCTCTCTGAACCGAACTTAACCTTTATCCACGTTCCGCCGGGCCGCGCCAACCGTTCAGGCTGGTATCTCTACAACCGTGCGCCAAACATGGATTCCATCATCAGCCATCAGCCGCTGGAATATAACCGCTATCTGAACAAACTGGTGGCCTGGGCGTGGTTTAACGGTCTGCTGACGTCGCGCACACATCTGTTTATAAAGGGCAACGGTATTGTCGATTTGCCGAAGTTGCAGGAGATGGTGGCCGATGTGTCGCACCACTTCCCGCTGCGTTTGCCTGCACCGACGCCGAAAGCGCTCTACAGCCCCTGTGAAATTCGCCATCTGGCGATCATCGTTAACCTCGAATATGACCCGACGGCGGCATTCCGCAATCAGGTGGTTCATTTTGACTTCCGTAAGCTGGATGTTTTCAGCTTTGGTGAAGAGCAAAATTGCCTGGTGGGCAGCGTAGACCTGCTGTACCGCAACTCGTGGAATGAAGTGCGTACGCTGCATTTCAACGGCGAACAGGCGATGATCGAAGCGTTGAAAACGATTCTGGGCAAAATGCACCAGGATGCCGCGCCGCCGGACAGCGTGGAAGTGTTCTGCTACAGCCAGCATCTGCGTGGTTTGATTCGTACCCGCGTGCAGCAACTGGTTTCAGAGTGCATCGAGCTGCGTCTCTCCAGTACCCGTCAGGATACAGGGCGCTTTAAGGCACTGCGCGTTTCCGGTCAGACATGGGGCCTGTTCTTTGAACGCCTGAATGTGTCGGTACAGAAGCTGGAAAATGCTATTGAGTTTTACGGCGCAATCTCGCATAACAAATTGCACGGCCTGTCTGTTCAGGTGGAAACCAATCAGGTGAAACTGCCATCGGTGGTGGATGGTTTCGCCAGCGAAGGGATCATTCAGTTCTTCTTTGAAGAGACCAGCGATGAGAAGGGCTTTAACATCTATATTCTGGATGAGAGTAATCGTGCGGAAGTCTATCATCACTGCGAAGGTAGCAAAGAAGAGCTGGTACGTGACGTCAGCCGTTTCTACTCCTCATCGCACGACCGCTTTACCTACGGCTCCAGCTTCATCAACTTCAACCTGCCGCAGTTCTATCAGATTGTGAACACGGAAGGGCGCGCGCAGGTGATCCCGTTCCGCGCACAATCACTCGGCAACGTTCCGCCAGCCAATCAGGATAACGACACGCCGCAGTTGCAGCAGTATTTCTCGTAATGGTTTTGCCGGATGTCATCCGGCAAATAAGACTTAACGGAAGCTGACTTCTTCGCCCGCCTGATGTGTTGCCGCCTGTTCCAGCAGATCCCAGAAGGTTTCCCCGCTCCGGTCACAAACCCATTCATCGCCTTTCAGATCAAAATGGTAGCCGCCCTGTTTGGTCGCCAGCCACACCTGGTGTAGCGGTTCCTGACGGTTGATAATGATTTTGCTGCCGTTTTCAAAGCTAATGGTCAGTACGCCGCCATTGATTTCACAATCGATATCGCTGTCGCCATCCCAGTCGTCAAGACGCTCTTCGATGGTCATCCACAGGGTATCGGCCAGGCGATGAAATTCACTGTCGTTCATTGTCGTTTCCCGTTTTTTCGTGATGGCGGCAGTATAACCTGAAACAAATCGCGTTGCAGATTACAGGCAAACTCTTGCTTTTACGCCTTCTCCTGCGATGATAGAAAACAGAAAGTATGAACTTACAGGCAATCCATAATGAAAAACGTGTTTCAGGCACTCGCTGTTCTTCTCACTCTGTTCAGCCTGACGGGTTGTGGCCTTAAAGGGCCGCTCTATTTCCCTCCGGCTGATAAAAATGCACCGCCGCCGACTAAACCGGTTGATCCACAAACGCAATCCACCACGCCCGATCAAAACGATCGCGCCACGGGAGATGGGCCTTCCCAGGTGAACTACTGACGGTGTGTTTCTGTACCCGCGTGAACGGAGTGAATAATGCAATTCTCTAAAATGCATGGCCTTGGCAACGATTTTATGGTCGTCGACGCGGTAACGCAGAATGTCTTTTTTTCGCCAGAATTGATCCGTCGCTTATCTGACAGGCATCTGGGGGTGGGGTTTGATCAACTGCTGGTGGTTGAACCGCCGTACGATCCTGAGCTGGATTTTCATTACCGCATTTTTAATGCCGACGGCAGTGAAGTGTCGCAGTGTGGTAACGGCGCGCGCTGTTTTGCTCGTTTTGTGCGCCTCAAAGGGTTAACCAACAAACGTGATATTCGCGTCAGCACGGCGAATGGGCGGATGGTGTTGAGCGTGACGGACGATGAGCTGGTGCGCGTCAACATGGGCGAACCCAACTTTGAGCCATCGCAGGTGCCTTTTCGCGCTAACAAAGCGGAAAAGACCTATATTATGCGAGCGGCGGAACAGACAATATTGTGCGGTGTCGTTTCAATGGGAAATCCGCACTGCGTGATTCAGGTCGACGATGTTGACACGGCGGCCGTGGAAACGCTGGGACCGGTTCTGGAAAGTCACGAACGTTTTCCTGAACGGGCCAATATCGGCTTTATGCAGGTCGTGAAACGCGAGCATATTCGCTTACGCGTTTATGAGCGCGGCGCGGGAGAGACGCAGGCCTGTGGGAGCGGCGCATGCGCGGCCGTCGCCGTCGGCATTCAACAAGGTTTGCTGGCGGAAGAGGTTCGCGTGGAATTACCGGGCGGTCGCCTTGATATCGCCTGGAAAGGTCCGGGTCATCCGTTATACATGACTGGCCCGGCGGCACATGTCTATGACGGGTTTATCCATCTATGAAGCAACCAGGGGAAGAACTACAGGAAACGCTTACGGAACTCGATGACCGGGCGGTCGTCGACTATCTGCAGAAAAATCCTGAGTTTTTTATCCGCAATGCGCATGCCGTGGAAGCGATGCGGGTACCGCACCCGGTTCGAGGCACTGTCTCGCTCGTTGAGTGGCACATGGCCCGCGCGCGCAATCACATCAACGTCCTTGAAGAAAATATGTCGCTGTTGATGGCGCAGGCGAATGCCAACGAAAGCCTGTTTTATCGCCTGCTGCATTTGCAGGGACGTCTGGTTGCAGCGACCAGCCTGGACGATATGCTGATGCGTTTTCATCGCTGGGCGCGTGAACTGGGCCTTGCCGGTGCAACGGTGCGTCTGTTTCCCGATCGCTGGCGTCTCGGCGCGCCGTCGAGCTATACCCATCTGGCGTTAAGCCGTCAGGCCTTCGAACCGCTGCGTATTCAGCGACTGGGGCAGGAACAGCACTATCTGGGCACCTTAAACGGTCCGGAATTGCTGGTGGTGCTGCCGGAGGCGAAGGCGATTGGTTCGGTGGCGATGTCGATGCTGGGACGCGACGGCGATTTGGGCGTCATTCTGTTCAGCAGCCGCGACATGCATCACTATCAGGCAGGCCAGGGAACGCAACTCCTGCATGAAATCGCGCTGATGATGCCGGATCTGCTGGAGCGCTGGATTGAACGCGTATGACGGACTTCACCACCGATGTCACCCGATTTCTGCGCTATCTGGGCGTAGAGCGCCAGCTTAGCCCCATTACGCTGAAAAACTATCAGCGTCAGCTTGATGCCATCATCGCCTTAGCCGGAGAAACCGGACTGCAAAGTTGGCAACAATGTGACGCTGCAATGGTGCGCAGTTTCGCGGTGCGCAGTCGCCGTAAAGGGCTTGGCCCTGCGAGTCTCGCGCTACGTCTTTCTGCACTGCGCAGCTTCTTCGACTGGATGGTCAGCGAAGGCAAGCTGAAAGCCAATCCGGCGAAAGGGGTACAGGCACCCAAAGCGCCGCGCCATTTGCCGAAAAATATCGACGTTGATGATGTGAACCGTCTGCTGGATATCGACCTTAACGATCCGCTCGCCGTGCGTGACCGCGCGATGCTGGAGGTGATGTACGGTGCGGGTCTGCGTTTGTCTGAGCTGGTGGGGCTGGACATCAAACATCTGGATCTCGACACCGGTGAAGTGTGGGTGATGGGGAAAGGCAGCAAAGAGCGTCGCCTGCCTATTGGCCGCAATGCGGTGGCGTGGATTGAGCACTGGCTGGATCTGCGCGGGTTGTTTGGCAGTGAGGAAGACGCGCTGTTCTTGTCGAAGCTGGGCAACCGTATTTCCGCGCGCAACGTGCAAAAGCGTTTTGCCGAGTGGGGCATTAAGCAGGGATTAAACAGCCATGTGCATCCGCATAAGCTGCGCCACTCGTTTGCCACGCATATGCTGGAATCGAGCGGTGACCTGCGAGGCGTACAGGAACTGCTGGGACACGCCAACCTCTCGACCACGCAAATCTATACTCATCTTGATTTTCAACACCTGGCCTCGGTGTATGATGCGGCGCATCCGCGCGCCAAACGGGGGAAATAATGCGTTTTTACCGGTCTCCAGGACCTATCTCGGCGATCACTTTCGATCTCGATGACACCCTTTACGATAACCGCCCGGTTATCCAGCGTACCGAACAGGAAGCGCTCGTCTTTATGCAGAACTACCATCCGGCGCTACGCACGCTGCAAAATGCTGATCTGCAACGCTTGCGTCAGGCGGTACGGGAAGCGGAGCCGGAAATTTATCACGATGTAACCCGCTGGCGTCATCGTGCCGTCGAGCGTGCCATGCTGAACGCCGGACTCTCTGCACAGGAGGCGATTACGGGGGCGAATGCCGCGATGATGAACTTTGCGAAGTGGCGCAGTCGGGTCGATGTCCCGCAAGAGACGCACGACACGCTGAAAGCGTTAGCGAGAAAGTGGCCGCTGGTGGCGATCACCAACGGCAACGCGCAGCCGGAGCTGTTCGGCCTTGGTGATTACTTCGAATTTGTACTACGTGCCGGTCCGAATGGACGCTCAAAACCGTTCAGCGATATGTACGTCCTGGCGGCGGAAAAGCTGAATGTGCCGATCGGTGAGATCCTGCACGTGGGCGACGATCTGACGACCGATGTAGCCGGAGCGATCCGTAGCGGGTTGCAGGCTTGCTGGATTAAACCGGAAAATGCTGACCTGATGCACACCTCTGACAGCCGCTTACTGCCACATATTGAGATTTCACAGTTGGCATCTCTGACCTCGCTGATATAATCACCAGCAGTTCTGTATAAATACACAGCTTTTTGGCGGGTGGCGCGATGCTTATCTGCCCTACCTCTTTTAATGCGGCGGTGCCAATGGACGTTTCTTATCTGCTCGACAGCCTCAATGATAAACAGCGCGAAGCGGTGGCCGCGCCACGTAGCAACATGCTGGTTCTCGCGGGGGCAGGGAGCGGTAAGACACGCGTACTGGTACACCGTATCGCCTGGTTGCTGACGGTAGAAAATAACTCGCCGTACTCGATTATGGCGGTGACCTTTACCAATAAAGCAGCGGCGGAGATGCGTCACCGTATCGGCCAGATTATGGGCACCAGCCAGGGTGGCATGTGGGTCGGTACCTTCCACGGTCTGGCGCACCGACTGCTGCGCGCGCATCACATGGATGCGAATTTGCCGCAGGATTTCCAGATCCTCGACAGCGAAGACCAGTTGCGTCTGCTCAAACGTCTGATTAAGGCGATGAACCTCGACGAGAAGCAGTGGCCGGCGCGTCAGGCGATGTGGTACATCAACGGACAGAAAGACGAAGGTCTGCGCCCACATCATATTCAGAGTTTTGGTAACCCGATTGAGCAGACCTGGCAGAAGGTGTATCAGGCCTATCAGGAAGCGTGCGATCGCGCGGGACTGGTGGATTTTGCCGAGCTGCTGCTGCGTGCGCATGAGTTGTGGCTCAACAAACCGCATATTCTTCAGCACTACCGTGAGCGTTTCACCAATATCCTGGTGGACGAATTCCAGGATACCAACAACATCCAGTATGCCTGGATCCGTCTGCTGGCTGGCGATACCGGCAAAGTGATGATCGTGGGCGATGATGACCAGTCTATCTACGGCTGGCGCGGCGCGCAGGTTGAGAACATTCAGCGCTTCCTCAACGATTTCCCTGGCGCACAGACGATCCGTCTGGAGCAGAACTACCGTTCAACCAGCAATATTCTCAGCGCGGCGAACGCTCTGATTGAAAATAACAACGGGCGTCTGGGTAAAAAGCTGTGGACCGATGGCGTTGAAGGCGAACCTATTTCGCTCTACTGCGCGTTTAACGAGCTGGATGAGGCGCGCTTTGTTGTCAACCGGATCAAAACCTGGCAGGACAACGGTGGCGCGCTGGAGCAGTGCGCCATTCTCTACCGCAGTAACGCCCAGTCGCGTGTGCTGGAAGAGGCGCTGCTGCAGGCCAGCATGCCGTACCGTATTTACGGCGGCATGCGCTTCTTCGAGCGTCAGGAAATCAAAGATGCGCTCTCTTATCTGCGTCTGATTGCGAACCGGAATGATGACGCTGCCTTTGAACGCGTGGTGAATACCCCGACGCGCGGGATCGGCGATCGGACGCTGGACGTAGTGCGCCAGACGTCACGCGATCGCCAACTCACGCTGTGGCAGGCGTGTCGCGAACTGTTGCAGGAAAAAGCGCTGGCCGGTCGTGCCGCCAGTGCGCTGCAACGCTTTATGGAACTCATTGACGCACTGGCGCAGGAAACTGTCGATATGCCGCTGCATGTGCAGACTGACCGGGTGATTAAAGATTCCGGCCTGCGCATGATGTACGAGCAGGAGAAGGGCGAGAAAGGTCAGACCCGCATCGAGAACTTAGAGGAACTGGTGACGGCGACGCGCCAGTTCAGCTACAACGACGAAGACGAAGATCTGATGCCGTTGCAGGCATTTCTCTCCCATGCGGCGCTGGAAGCGGGCGAAGGGCAGGCAGATACCTGGCAGGATGCAGTACAGCTCATGACGCTGCACTCGGCGAAAGGGCTGGAGTTCCCGCAGGTGTTTATCGTCGGGATGGAAGAGGGGATGTTCCCCAGTCAGATGTCGCTGGATGAGGGCGGACGCCTTGAAGAGGAGCGTCGTCTGGCCTACGTCGGCGTGACTCGTGCGATGCAGAAACTGACCCTAACCTATGCCGAAACGCGTCGGCTGTATGGCAAAGAGGTGTATCACCGTCCGTCGCGCTTCATCGGTGAGTTGCCGGAAGCGTGCGTTGAAGAGGTCCGTCTGCGCGCAACGATCAGCCGTCCGGTGAGCCATCAGCGGATGGGGACGCCGATGGCGGAGAATGACACTGGTTACAAGCTGGGCCAGCGTGTGCGTCATGCTAAGTTCGGCGAGGGCACCATTGTGAATCTGGAGGGCAGCGGCGAACACAGCCGGTTGCAGGTGGCTTTCCAGGGACAGGGAATTAAATGGCTCGTTGCCGCGTACGCGAAGTTGGAAACGGTCTAACTTATAGATAAATATCACTTTAATTTCCCTCTCTGCTAACCTTTCTGCATAAGGGGAAATTATTACTTTTTCGCGTTTCGTTGCGTGTTGACGGCAAATTTTTGCTGGCGTAACATGCGCGCACGATTACGCTAAGAGGACATTCGCCTTGGACACACCCAGTAGATACTGGCTCATTATCCTGTTATCCAGGATCAACTCCTAAGGCTATCCCTTTTTGCTGATAGCCTTAGCGGTTGTCAGCGACCTTCTCTATTTTCCCGTCGCGCTGAGTCAGGCTGTTTAATGGTCTGAAACCCAATTTGTTTCTGTGTGCCCACCGAACTGTCCGATATTTTTAAGCATTGGGAGTCCCGGTCATGCTGAGCGCATTTCAACTGGAAAATAACCGACTCACCCGGCTGGAAGTCGAAGAGTCACAAACCCTGATTGATGCCGTCTGGGTCGACCTTGTCGAGCCCGACGACGACGAGCGACTGCGCGTACAATCTGAGCTGGGCCAGAGCCTGGCAACCCGTCCTGAACTGGAAGACATCGAAGCATCCGCCCGTTTTTTCGAAGACGAAGACGGTTTGCACATCCACTCTTTTTTCTTCTTCGAAGATGCGGAAGACCACGCGGGTAACTCCACCGTGGCATTCACCATCCGCGATGGCCGCCTGTTTACCTTGCGTGAACGTGAGCTGCCCGCGTTTCGTTTGTATCGTATGCGCGCCCGCAGCCAGGCCATGGTTGACGGTAACGCCTACGAACTGTTGCTGGATTTGTTCGAAACCAAAATCGAACAGCTGGCGGATGAAATCGAAAATATCTACAGCGATCTGGAAGAGCTGAGTCGGGTGATTATGGAAGGGCACCAGGGCGATGAGTACGATGAAGCGCTCTCGACGCTGGCGGAACTGGAAGATATCGGCTGGAAAGTCCGCCTGTGTCTGATGGATACCCAGCGTGCGCTGAACTTTCTGGTCCGCAAAGCGCGTTTACCGGGCGGACAACTGGAACAGGCGCGCGAGATCCTGCGAGATATTGAATCCCTACTGCCGCACAATGAATCCCTGTTCCAGAAAGTGAACTTCCTGATGCAGGCGGCGATGGGCTTTATCAATATCGAGCAGAACCGCATCATCAAGATCTTCTCGGTGGTGTCCGTGGTCTTCCTGCCGCCGACGCTGGTGGCATCCAGTTATGGGATGAACTTCGAGTTTATGCCTGAGTTACGCTGGAGCTTTGGCTACCCGGGCGCGATTATCTTTATGCTGCTCGCCGGTCTGGCGCCGTATCTGTACTTTAAACGGAAGAACTGGCTGTAAGATCCCGCCCGGTGGCGCTTCTGTATGACCGGATACATAGGTGACAGATCAGACCGGGAACATAGGTAACACTTTTAGTCTATCCGGAGCACACTCTGGGTTTTCTGGTCGTAGTACGCAAGCGTTATCCCATTAAAGATGATGGCCTCCAGGCCATCATCTTGTTCTTTCAGCATAATGTACTCGTCAGTCAGCGCTTCACTCAGGAACACTGCCCCTTTTTTGCCCATATAAAGTGTTCCCCTCGACTTCACCCTGTAGACCGTGCCTCCTGCCGGATACGCATATTCTGGAACACTGCGGCCCGACGGTTGCCACACCGTTCCGGGCGTTGCGCCTGCCAGGGCTTCATGTGGCCTCTCGTGGTTAAATTCTTCCCGGTAGTCACTTAACCACTGCTGTTGTTCAGCCATCGTCATGAAGGTATTGCCACATTTCACCACACTTTTCAGGGAGCGATGCATTCGCTCATGGCGGCCATTTTCTTCCGGATGACCCTTTCTGATACGTTCCGGTCTGATGCCCGGCTTGATTAGCCAGACGGCAAGACGACTTAATCCGGCTATACCTGTTCCCGCGAAGGGTTGACCGTTATCAGTTCTGAGGACTTCCGGCAGGCCATATTCCAGGAACGCATCAGTCAGGCACTCTCTGACAAAGGACTCACTCTCCCGGAATGTTCCGCGGCAGCTCAGCAGATATCGGCTGTGATTGTCGGTCAGAGTGAAGGGATGGCAGTACTCTCTGCTCAGCAACCTGAACTTGCCTTTAAAATCAGCGCTCCAGACCTGATTGTTTTCAGTGATGAGGGTCAGGGGCTGGCGATTACCCGGCGTTCTGCGTTTTCTCTTTTTATCCGGGACCAGGCCTTCACGCTTGAGGATATCGCCGATAGTGCTGGCAGCAGGTACGGTAAAATCGACATGGTGATTGAGCAACCACATCCACAGTTTTTTAGGCCCCAGTCAGGGTGTTTTTGACGCAGGGCCGTCAGATGTCCGACGATATCATCGGGAACAGTTCGGGAGTGGGAGTGAGGGGCGCGGGACCGGTCAGCGAGAGATGAGAGGTTAGAAGGGTCAAAACGTTCAAGCCATTTATAGCCAGTTTTTCGGCTGATGCCGAAAAGACGGCAAAGAGCAGAGAAGGAGCCCGTACCTGCATGGCAGGCACGGATGAAATCAAGGCGTTGCATAGGTCGGGTCTCAGTCCAGGGCATAGCGAGTCTCCTCTTCTATGCCAGTTATAACTGTTACCCATATATCCGGTCTAAAGTGTCACCCATGTTTCCGGTTCATACCCTACGCTTACCGGGCCTACAAACCCCAGGTTTGCTCGTTCTTAACCTTCAGCAGATAGAACCAAATATTCGCTCTGAAACCCACTAATGCGGATATTGCGTATCCGATGATACTCATGTCATAGGCGATGGAGATTGCACCTACCGCCAGAAAGAGGAGTAACACGGTAATGCCTTTCTTCCACAGACCTAAATAAAAAAGGTAAATGAAAGAAAACACAAATGCCCAAACATTAAACCCCCATATTCATTCTCTGGCTGAAAGAGAGGGTTTTATAGCCTGAAGCGTAAAGCGGAGGTGTTTTCCAGAAACCAGGAAGACCGTACTGGTCATAGAATGCAAATCTGGCCTGCCACTTTTCGCTAAGTTCTCCGATCTTTTCCTCGTGCTTTTCCATCACATTCCATTTTCTATGAAATGATAAACATGCTAAGCATTCGTCAGTGAAAAAAAGAACGAAACAAGATTATGGGAAAGTGGCGTTATTTCAGAATTTATAAAGATTTTCCCGGCAGAGGAACACAGCCGGATGGCGCTTCGCTTATCCGGCAATCCCCTAACTCCGACGTCCCCGTCTCTGGGTATAAATCGCATCCGTCACGAAGATCGCCAGTGCGACCCAGATAAAGGCAAATGTCACCATTTTATCCGATCCCGGCACTTCGCCGTAGAACGTCACGGCCAGCAGGAACATCAGCGTCGGGCCGATGTACTGGAAGAAACCCAGCGTGGAAAGGCGCAGGCGCGTCGCCGCACCGGTAAAGCACAGCAGCGGAACCGTGGTCACAACCCCGGCGGCAATCAGCAGCAGGTTGAGCGACATTGGGTTCTGCGCCATATGGCTGGTTGAGCTGTCGGCGATACCGAACAGGTAGATTGCAGCAACGGGCAGCAGCCACAGAGTCTCCACCAGCATCCCGGTTTGCGCTTCAACGGCGATCTTCTTGCGCACCAGACCGTAAAACGCAAAGCTGAACGCCAGTCCCAGTGCGATGATGGGCAGCGAACCGAAGGTCCAGAGCTGCACCAGAACGCCACAGGTCGCCAGAATTACCGCCAGCCACTGCATCCGACGAAAGCGTTCACCGAGGAAAAGCATTCCCAGCACAATGTTCACCAGCGGGTTGATAAAGTAACCCAGGCTGGCTTCCAGCATATGGTGGTTGTTTACCGCCCAGATAAATAGCAGCCAATTGCCCCCCACGAGTACCGCCGAGAGCGCCAGCAGAAAGATCTTTTTCGGCGTTTGCAGCAGCGCTTTCACGCTTGACCACTGTCGGCTGATGCTGATCAGCACCACCATAAAGAAAAACGACCAGATCACGCGATGGGTCAGGATTTCATCTGCGGGGACGTAATAAATAAGCTTGAAGTACGCCGGAGCGATCCCCCAAATAAAATAGGCGGCAAGCGCGAGTAACACGCCCAGCCGCGTTTGTTTTGCATCCATCGGGAAAACTCATGTCTGAAATGTAACAACAGTTTACCTGTTTTTACCCCACCATATAAGTGGCGGTGGCGCTGGCAATATAAAGCTGATCTTCGTTATGTAATTCCACACGTGCCACGGCGACTTTGTTCCCGGCGCGCAACAGACTGCTGGTGGCGGTAAAGCGATTGCCCCGCCCCGGACGCAGGTAGTCTACACGCAGATCGATGGTCCCCATGCGGGACAGGCGCTGGCGCAGTTCGTCTTCACTGATGGTTTCATGACGCGTCAGGGTACTGCCGACACATACCAGTCCGGCGGCCACATCCAGAGCGGAGGCGATTACCCCGCCATGCAGAATGCTCTGCGCCCAGTTTCCAACCATCATCGGCTGATTATTAAAGGCCAGTTGGGCAAACTCTTTCTCATAGCGTTCCAGTTCCAGCCCCAGCGCCCGGTTGAACGGCATGTGGTAGACAAACATTTCGCCCACGAGCTTCAGGGCTTGCTCAGCAGTCAGTACGGCAGACATACAATTCTGACACTCCATTGGTTAATGAAGTGTTGATATTATGCTTCTTAAATGTTGTTTTCCACTTTAAGACGGGATAACTAACGAGGAAGTGTGTAACCATGTAAAATGGTTGGCAGAATAATAGACAAATCAAAAATCTTTCGTTCAGGAGAACAACAAGAATGCGGGCGATTCTGGCTTGGTTGCTACCAGCAGCACTGCTGCCTCTGGCGGCGTATGCGCAAGAGGCGACGGTGAAAGAGGTTCATGATGCACCTGCGGTGCGGGGCAGCATTATCGCCAATATGCTGCAGGAGCATGATAATCCTTTTACGCTTTACCCCTACGATACGAACTACCTGATCTACACCAATACCAGCGACATGAACAAAGAAGCGATCAGTTCCTACAACTGGTCAGAAAACGCCCGCAAAGATGAAGTGAAGTTCCAGTTGAGTCTGGCGTTTCCGATCTGGCGTGGAATTGCGGGGCCAAACTCGGTTCTGGGCGCCTCTTATACGCAGAAGTCCTGGTGGCAGTTATCCAACACAGAAGAGTCGTCGCCATTTCGTGAAACCAACTATGAACCGCAGCTGTTCCTGGGTTTTGCTACCGATTATCGGTTGGCCGGATGGACGCTGCGCGACGTGGAAATGGGTTACAACCATGATTCTAACGGGCGTTCCGACCCGACATCACGTAGCTGGAACCGTCTTTACACGCGCCTGATGGCGGAAAACGGCAACTGGCTGGTGGAGGTTAAACCGTGGTATGTCATCGGCAGTACCGACGATAACCCCGATATCACCAAATACATGGGCTATTATCAGCTTAAGGTCGGCTATCACCTGGGCGATGCGGTACTGAGCGCGAAGGGCCAGTACAACTGGAATACCGGTTACGGCGGTGCAGAACTGGGGCTGAGTTATCCGATGACGAAGCATATTCGTCTCTATACCCAGGTGTATAGCGGTTACGGCGAATCGCTGATCGACTATAACTTTAATCAGACACGCGTCGGCGTGGGTGTGATGCTCAACGATATCTTCTGATCGATGATTGTGTTTTAAACATTGCAGTTTCTCCCTCAGGCGCTGAAAATAGCGCCTGTTTTGATTTAAGCGAACGGGGTTAATGTGGCGCAGGCGGAAGTGTTGAATCTGGAATCAGGGGCTAAGCAGGTTTTGCAAGAAACCTTTGGCTACCAACAGTTTCGCCCGGGTCAGGAAGCGATCATCGACACTGTCGTTTCGGGGCGCGACTGCCTGGTCGTGATGCCGACCGGGGGCGGAAAATCCCTCTGCTATCAAATTCCTGCCTTACTGCTCAACGGCCTGACTGTGGTTGTTTCGCCGCTGATCTCCCTGATGAAAGATCAGGTCGACCAACTGTTGGCGAACGGCGTGGCGGCCGCTTGTCTGAACTCGACGCAAACCCGCGAGCAGCAGCTTGAAGTGATGACGGGGTGTCGTACCGGACAAATCCGTCTGCTGTATATCGCTCCTGAACGCCTGATGCTGGATAACTTCCTTGAGCACCTGGCGCACTGGAATCCGGTGTTACTGGCCGTGGACGAAGCGCACTGCATCTCGCAGTGGGGACATGACTTCCGCCCGGAATATGCCGCACTTGGCCAGCTCAGACAACGTTTTCCCGCACTGCCGTTTGTCGCACTGACCGCGACCGCCGATGAAACCACGCGGCTGGATATTGTTCGTCTGCTGGGGCTGAACGATCCCTTAATCCAGATCAGCAGTTTTGACCGTCCGAACATTCGCTACATGCTGATGGAGAAGTTTAAACCGCTCGATCAACTGATGCGCTACGTGCAGGAACAGCGTGGTAAATCCGGGATTATTTACTGTAACAGTCGTGCGAAGGTGGAAGACACAGCCGCGCGTCTGCAAAGCCGGGGCATTAGCGCCGCGGCGTACCATGCGGGACTGGAAAATCACATCCGCGCTGACGTGCAGGAGAAATTCCAGCGCGACGATCTGCAAATTGTGGTGGCAACCGTCGCATTTGGTATGGGCATCAACAAACCTAACGTGCGTTTTGTGGTGCATTTCGATATTCCCCGCAACATTGAATCCTACTACCAGGAGACTGGTCGAGCCGGGCGAGACGGCCTGCCCGCTGAGGCGATGCTGTTTTACGATCCGGCGGATATGGCGTGGCTGCGCCGCTGCCTGGAAGAAAAACCGCAGGGACAGCTACAGGATATCGAACGGCACAAGCTGAACGCGATGGGTGCGTTTGCCGAGGCGCAAACCTGTCGTCGTCTGGTGCTGCTTAACTACTTCGGCGAAGGGCGTCAGGAACCGTGCGGCAACTGCGATATCTGTCTTGATCCGCCAAAACAGTATGATGGCGTGAAGGATGCACAGATTGCGCTCTCGACCATTGGTCGGGTAAACCAGCGCTTTGGGATGGGTTACGTAGTGGAAGTGATTCGCGGGGCTAACAGCCAGCGTATTCGCGAGCTCGGCCACGACAAGCTCAAAGTGTACGGTATGGGGCGCGAGCAGAGCCACGAACACTGGGTGAGCGTGATCCGCCAGTTGATTCACCTGGGCTTCGTCACTCAGAATATCGCCCAGCACTCCGCGCTGCAGCTCACCGACGCTTCACGTCCGCTGTTGCGCGGCGAGGTCGCCCTGCAACTCGCTGTGCCGCGTATTGTCGCCCTGAAACCGCGCGTGATGCAGAAATCTTTCGGCGGCAATTACGATCGTAAACTGTTCGCTAAACTGCGCAAGCTGCGTAAAGCCATTGCCGATGAAGAGAATATCCCGCCGTACGTCGTCTTCAACGACGCCACGCTGATTGAGATGGCGGAACAGATGCCGGTTTCCGCGAGCGAAATGCTCAGCGTCAACGGGGTGGGAATGCGCAAGCTGGAGCGCTTCGGCAAAGAATTTATGGCGCTGATCCGCGCCCACGTCGATGGTGACGACGAAGAGTAGTCAGCCAGGCAAAAAAGTGCCAGGATGGTGACTCACTGAACTGTTTCCCCCGCGAGTATTTTCGATCATGTTAATGTTATTTCTCACCGTGGCGATGGTGCACATTGTGGCGCTGATGAGCCCAGGGCCGGATTTCTTTTTTGTCTCGCAGACGGCGGTTAGCCGCTCGCGCAAAGAAGCGATGATGGGCGTGTTGGGCATTACCTGTGGCGTCATGGTCTGGGCGGGCATCGCGCTGCTCGGCCTGCATCTGATTATCGAAAAAATGGCCTGGCTACACACCATCATCATGGTCGGCGGCGGTCTGTATCTGTGCTGGATGGGCTACCAGATGCTGCGCGGCGCGTTGAAAAAACAGGATGTTGCCGCACCCACGCCGCAGGTTGAGCTGGCACAAAGTGGTCGTAGTTTCCTGAAAGGGTTACTGACGAACCTGGCTAACCCGAAAGCCATCATCTACTTCGGTTCGGTCTTTTCTCTGTTTGTCGGCGACAGCGTCGGTACTGCCGCGCGCTGGGGGATTTTCGTGCTGATTATCGTTGAGACTTTCGCGTGGTTTACCGTGGTTGCCAGCCTGTTTGCGCTGCCGAAAATGCGGCGTGGTTACCAGCGTATGGCGAAATGGATCGACGGTTTTGCCGGGGCGTTGTTTGCCGGGTTCGGTATCCATCTGATCATTTCGCGGTAAGTCTTCGTGCCGGATACGCGCCAGCCGCTATCCGGCAACCTGTCAGGCGTGGCGTGCCGACGCCAGCAGAGCGCCTACCAGCATAAACAGCGAACCGAAGACTTTATTCAACGCCTTCATCTGCTTCGGCCCTTTGATCCACAACGCGATACGCTGCGCCAGCGTGGCGTAGCCGATCATCACCACGATATCGACCACAATGGTGGTTACGCCGAGCACGATGTACTGCATCAGCTGTGGTTCTTTGGGCATCACGAACTGTGGGAAAAGGGCCGCCAGAAAGACGATGCTTTTGGGGTTTGTCAGATTCACGAATACGGCGCGTTTAAACAGGCGACCGCGTGACTGGGTCTGGGCCATGGTTTTCAGATCGATGGCACCAGCGGCGCGCCATTGCTGGATGCCTAACCAAATCAGATAGGCAGCGCCCGCCCATTTCAGCACCTCAAAGGCGATGACGGAGCGAGAAAACAGCGTGCCCAAACCGACGCCGACCAGCACGATATGAATGCCCAGTCCGGCCTGTAACCCGGCAATCGACGCCACTGCGCCGCGATAACCGTGGTTAATGGAAGTCGTCATGGTGTTGATGGCGCCGGAGCCAGGTGAAAGGCTCAAAATTATGGATGTCAGCAGGTAGGCGAACCACCATTCAAAGGTCATGAGAAACTCCCTGATTGCACTTTAAATACACTAAATAATTCGAGTTGCGAAAGGTGGCGACGCAGTGAATTCCCAGGTGCGTACAAGTAGTACGTGACGGGGATGCGCGAGGAAAGCCAACGTATCTGCAGCTTGAAGTATGACGGGTATATGCCACAATACGCTACTGTTGCTGTGTTGTGTCTGACATGACTGAAAAAACGATTTTTACCTGGTAAACGAGGCTGGATACCCGATGTTTCAGCAGCAAAAAGACTGGGAAACGAGAGAAAACGCGTTTGCGGCTTTTTCCATGGGGCCACTGACAGACTTCTGGCGTCAGCGCGAGGAAGCGGAATTGACCGGCGTTGGCCGCGTGCCAGTGCGTTTTGTCCGGTTTCGCGCAGCACATAACGATCGTGTCATCGTCATTTGTCCGGGTCGAATAGAAAGCTATGTGAAGTACGCCGAGCTGGCGTATGACCTGTTTCATCTGGGCTTTGATATCCTCATTATTGACCATCGCGGTCAGGGACGTTCAGGGCGCATGCTATCGGATCCTAATCGCGGTCATGTCGACAATTTCAACGACTATGTTGATGATTTATCGGCATTCTGGGAACAGGAAGTGCAGCCGGGACCGTGGCGTAAACGTTATATTCTGGCGCACTCAATGGGCGGGGCGATTGCGACGCTGTTTTTGCAGCGTCATCCGCATCAGTGCGATGCGATCGCGCTCTGCGCGCCGATGTTTGGTATTGTGATGCGCTTGCCTGACTGGATGGTGCGCCATATCCTCGACTGGGCCGAGGGTCATCAGCGTATCCGGGAAGGGTATGCGATCGGCACCGGACGCTGGCGGGCATTGCCCTTTGGCATGAATTTATTAACCCACAGCCGACAGCGCTATCGGCGTAATTTACGTTTTTATGCCGATGAGCCACAGCTGCGTGTCGGCGGCCCGACCTTTCACTGGGTACGGGAAGGTATCCTGGCGGCTGAACAGGTGCTGGCTGGTGCGGGCGATGACGCCACGCCAACTTTGCTGATTCAGGCCGAAGAAGAGCGTGTGGTGGATAACCGCATGCACGAACGCTTTTGTGAACTCCGCGCCGCAGCGGGCCATCCTGTCGAAGGGGGGCATCCGCTGGTCATTAAAGGCGCTTACCATGAGATCCTTTTTGAAAAGGACGCTATGCGCTCAGTTGCGCTTCAGGCTATCGTTGATTTTTTCAACAAGCATAACTCATCAGCGGAAACCGCTTTGCTCAGAGGTTGAATTTTTATATGTATCAGGTTGTTGCGTCTGATTTAGATGGCACACTGCTTTCTCCCGACCATACCCTATCCCCCTACGCGAAAGAGACGTTGAAGCTGCTGACCGCACGCGGCGTTAACTTTGTCTTTGCGACCGGTCGTCATCATGTCGACGTGGGGCAGATCCGCGATAATCTGGGGATTAAGTCCTGGATGATCACCTCCAACGGTGCGCGGGTACATGACATGGACGGAAATCTGGTGTTTACCCATAATCTCGATCGCGATATTGCCAGCGATCTGTTTGGGGTGGTGAACGCGAATCCGGATATCATCACTAACGTTTATCGCGATGATGATTGGTTCATGAACCGCCATCGTCCGGATGAGATGCGCTTTTTCAAAGAGGCGGTGTTCCATTACTCGCTGTTTGAACCTGGTTTACTGGAGCCGGAAGGCGTCAGCAAAGTGTTTTTCACCAGTCATTCCCATGACATCCTGCTGCCGCTGGAACAGGCCATTAATGCGCGCTGGGGCGATCGCGTGAACGTGAGCTTCTCTACGCTCACCTGCCTGGAAGTGATGGCGGGCGGCGTGTCGAAAGGCCATGCGCTGGAAGCGGTCGCCAAAGCGATGGGTTACAGCCTCAAAGATTGCATCGCGTTTGGCGACGGCATGAACGACGCTGAAATGCTGTCGATGGCGGGTAAAGGCTGCATTATGGGCAATGCCCACCAGCGCCTGAAGGATTTGCATCCGGAGCTGGAAGTGATTGGCATCAACGTCGATGATGCGGTGCCGCACTATCTGCGCGATCTTTTCTTACGCTAAAATGTCTGCTTGTTAATTAATCAGTTGTCAACTTAACTCTCCGCTACAATGGATACTCCTTATTCTAAGAGATATCCATTGTGGCGTTACTGATCATTACCACGATCCTGTGGGCCTTTTCCTTCAGTCTGTTCGGGGAATACCTTGCCGGGCACGTTGATAGCTACTTTGCGGTGCTGGTTCGGGTCGGCCTGGCCGCGCTGGTGTTCCTGCCTTTCCTGCGTACGCGCGGGCACAGCCTGAAAACTATCGGCCTGTATATGCTGGTGGGCGCCATGCAGCTTGGCATCATGTATATGCTGAGTTTCCACGCTTATCTCTACCTGACCGTCTCTGAACTGCTGCTGTTTACCGTGTTGACGCCGCTCTATATCACGCTGATTTACGATCTGATGAGTAAACGGCGGCTGCGCTGGGGTTATGCTTTCAGCGCGCTGCTAGCGGTGATTGGCGCAGGGATTATTCGCTATGACCAGGTGACCGATCACTTCTGGACCGGTCTGCTGCTGGTACAGCTTTCCAACATCAGTTTTGCCATCGGGATGGTGGGCTATAAACGCCTGATGGAGACGCGCCCGATGCCGCAGCATAACGCGTTTGCATGGTTTTACATCGGCGCGTTTCTGGTCGCGGTAGTCGCCTGGTTCATGCTGGGCAATGCGCAGAAAATGCCGGAAACCACGCTCCAGTGGGGGATTCTGGTGTTCCTGGGCGTAGCGGCTTCAGGGATCGGCTATTTTATGTGGAACTACGGCGCTACACAGGTCGATGCGGGGACACTGGGCATTATGAACAATATGCATGTGCCCGCCGGGCTGCTAGTTAACCTGGCGATCTGGCACCAACAGCCTCACTGGCCGAGCTTTATTACGGGTGCGATGGTGATACTGGCTTCACTGTGGGTGCATCGCCGCTGGGTCGCTCCGCGCTCCGAACAAACGGCAGATGATCGCAGGCATGATTGCGCGCCGAGCGAATAAACGCTTCGGTCACCGGCTGGCGCTGCTCGCCGTCACGCACGGCGGCGTACAGGCGACTCCACAAGCCATCTCCCAGGGTTCTGGTTACCACCAGCCCCTGGCGTTCAAAACTCTCCACGACCCAGTGCGGCAGGGCGGCAATGCCCATATTTGCCGCCACCATCTGAATCAACAGCAGAGTATTATCCACGCTTTTCAGTGACGGGCTGACCCCTGCGGGCTGAAGAAAATGACGCCAGACGTCCAGTCGACTGCGCTGTACCGGATAGATCAGCAGCGTTTCGCTGGCTAAATCTTCCGGCGTGATCTGCGTTTTGCTGGTCAGCGAGTGATCGGGTGCCAGCACCAGGCGGACTTCAAAATCAAACATCGGCGAATAGTGCAGCCCGCTGCGCGGCAGAATGTCAGAGGTCATCACCAGATCCAGCTCGTCCTGCTGGAGTGCCGGTTGAGGGTCAAACGTCACGCCGGATTTAAAATCCATCTCCACCTGCGGCCATTTGGCGCGGAAGTTTTCCAGCGCCGGGGTCAGCCACTGAATACAGCTATGACACTCAATGGCGATACGCAGACGGGTCTGCTGCGGTTCGTTGCAGGCTTGCAACGCGCGGTTAATTTGTGGCAGTACCTGGCTGGCCAGTTGCAACAGGATCTCACCCTGTGGGGTGAAACGCAGCGGCTGACTTTTACGTATGAATAGCCGAAAGCCAAGGCGCTGTTCCAGATCGCTGAACTGGTGAGACAGGGCGGATTGGGTCTGATGCAGCGTCGCCGCGGCGGCTGCCAGTGACCCGGTATTCCGCAACGCCTGGAGCGTTTTCAGGTGTTTAATCTCGATCATGAAAGTCCTTCACTTCGGCATGAACAAATTGCGCTTGAGGAATATACAGTACTTGCGAATTATAGCAGTGTAAACATCTGGACGGCTAAAACCTGCAAATTTTCTAAGAGGCATACAATGACAATACTGAATCACACCCTCGGTTTCCCTCGTGTTGGCCTGCGTCGCGAGCTGAAAAAAGCGCAAGAGAGTTACTGGGCGGGCAATGCGACCCGTGAAGAACTGCTGGCGGTGGGTCGCGAACTGCGGGCACGTCACTGGGATCAACAAAAGCAAGCGGGTGTCGATCTTCTGCCGGTCGGCGACTTCGCCTGGTACGACCATGTTCTGACCACCAGCCTGCTGCTCGGTAACGTCCCGGCTCGTCATCAGAACAAAGACGGCTCCGTCGATATCGACACCCTGTTCCGCATTGGTCGCGGTCGTGCGCCGACCGGCGAGCCGGCGGCAGCGGCAGAAATGACCAAATGGTTTAACACCAACTATCACTACATGGTGCCGGAGTTCGTTAAAGGTCAGCAGTTCAAACTGACCTGGACACAACTGCTGGATGAGGTGGACGAAGCGCTGGCGCTGGGTCACAAGGTGAAACCTGTGCTGCTCGGCCCGGTGACTTATCTGTGGCTGGGCAAAGTGAAGGGCGAGTCGTTCGATCGCCTGAGCCTGCTGAAAGACATTCTGCCGGTTTACCAGCAGGTGCTGGCGGAACTGGCAAAACGCGGCATCGAGTGGGTGCAGATCGATGAACCGGCGCTGGTGCTGGAACTGCCGCAGGCATGGCTGAATGCCTTCAGACCGGCCTACGATGTGCTTTCCGGGCCGGTGAAACTGCTGCTGACCACCTACTTTGAAGGGGTGACGCCTAACCTTGATACCATTACCGCGCTGCCAGTACAGGGACTGCACGTTGACCTGGTCCACGGTAAAGATGACGTGGCGGCACTGCACAAACGCCTGCCGACTGACTGGCTGCTGTCTGCAGGGCTGGTCAATGGACGTAACGTCTGGCGTGCCGATCTGACAGAAAAATATGCCCAGATTAAAGATATCGTAGGCCTTCGCGATTTGTGGGTGGCCTCGTCCTGCTCACTGCTGCACAGCCCGATCGACCTGAGCGTCGAAACGCGTCTGGATGCGGAAGTGAAAAGCTGGTTTGCCTTTGCTCTGCAAAAATGTGGTGAACTGGCGCTGTTGCGCGATGCATTGAACAGTGGCGATACCACCGCTATCACCGAATGGAGCGCACCGATTCAGGCGCGTCGCCACTCAACCCGTGTGCACAATGCAGCAGTAGAAAAACGTCTGGCGGCCATCACCGCACAGGACAGCCAGCGGGCGAACCCATACGAGGTGCGTGCTGAAGCTCAGCGTGCGCGTTTCAACCTGCCGGCGTGGCCAACGACCACTATCGGTTCTTTCCCGCAGACCACTGAAATCCGCGGCCTGCGTCTGGACTTCAAAAAAGGTCAGCTTGATGCCAACAACTACCGCACCGGCATTGCGGAGCATATTAAGCAGGCGATTATAGAGCAGGAACGTCTGGGCCTGGACGTGCTGGTCCACGGCGAAGCCGAGCGTAACGACATGGTGGAATATTTTGGCGAGCACCTCGACGGTTTCGTTTTCACCCAGAACGGCTGGGTGCAGAGCTACGGCTCCCGCTGCGTGAAACCGCCGGTGGTGATCGGCGACGTCAGCCGTCCGGAAGCGATCACCGTGGAATGGGCGAAGTATGCGCAGTCGCTGACTGACAAACCGGTAAAAGGCATGCTGACCGGCCCGGTGACCATTCTCTGCTGGTCCTTCCCGCGTGAAGACGTCACCCGCGAAACCATCGCCAAACAGATCGCGCTGGCACTGCGTGATGAGGTGGCGGATCTGGAGGCGGCAGGCATTGGCATCATTCAGATTGATGAGCCCGCACTGCGTGAAGGGCTGCCGTTGCGTCGTAGCGACTGGGCCGCTTATCTGGCGTGGGGCGTAGAAGCGTTCCGCATCCACGCGGCGGTGGCGAAAGACGATACCCAGATCCACACTCACATGTGTTACTGCGAGTTTAACGACATCATGGATTCTATTGCCGCGCTGGATGCCGACGTGATCACCATTGAGACCTCACGTTCCGACATGGAACTGCTGGAGTCGTTCGAAGAGTTCGACTATCCGAACGAAATCGGGCCGGGCGTGTATGACATTCACTCGCCAAACGTCCCGAGCGTGGAGTGGATTGAGGCGCTGTTGCAAAAAGCGGCGCAGCGTATTCCGGCTGAACGTCTGTGGGTGAACCCGGACTGCGGCCTGAAAACCCGCGGCTGGCCGGAAACCCGCGCCGCACTGGCGAACATGGTGAAGGCCGCGCAGAATCTGCGTCAGGCATAATTTCCGCAGGCCGGGTAAGGCGAAGCCGCCACCCGGTCGTTTGCCCGGTAGCGTGACGCTTACCGGGCCTACAATGCGCTGTTCAGTTTAAGCAGGTAATCAATACACCACTGGCACACTTTTCCCATACCGTCTGAACGTGCGGCCAGGAACAATTTGGTCGCATGTTTATGTTCTCGCATCGGTTTTTTCAGCAGTTTTCCGCTATTGAGCAACGGTAGTGCTAAATGATGGGGAATGTAGCCAATTCCCACATTCTGCTCGATGAGTGCAATTGCTGTCGTGAAATCAGGAACAAACAGCGGCTTTTGCCCCTCCAGTAACCATGCCTGCAATGGCGTAAAGTTAACCGACGTATCGCGAATACACACCGCCGGATACTGGCGAAGCTCGGCATTTTCCAGCGGATGATGTTCCCTTGCCAGCGGGTGCTGTGGGCTAACGACAAAGTCCCACTCCAGTTGGCCGAAAGGCTCGCTGATCACCCCTTCGGTGCTCGGGACAGCGTGCGGTGCACCAATCACCAGGTCGGCTCGTCTGCTGTAAAGGGCATCCCAGCAGCCGTTATACACCTCAAGACAGACCGTCAGCGTGGTTGAGGTAAACTGATGTTCGAAATCGCGGATGAAGTCCACCAGCAACGAGGAGGGAATGATGTTATTCACCGCGATAGTCAGTTCGCGTTCAATTCCGTCGTGGATCAGGACAGTGTTGCGCTTGAGCGCTTCCATATCGCCGAGAATGGTTTTGCTGTGTTCAATAAAATAGCTGCCCGCAGGTGTGATTTCGATATAGCGCCCTTTACGCGTAAACAGCGCAACGCCCAGACTTTCTTCCGCTTTTTTAATGGTATAGCTGATGGCGGAAGGCACCTTATTCAATTGCTCAGCGGCGACGGTGATGCTCTGGTGTCTGGCGACCAGATGAATCACGCGCAGAGTTTCGTCGGAGATGAACATAACGCTTCCCGTTTGGCAGAGGGGGCTGGATCGATAGACCCAGCCATGATGAATTCGCCAATTATACCCGGGAATTATCGATGTTGACTCAGACGACTTAACAACCCATAAGCGATACAGGCCACAACAATGGAATCTACCGAGGGAATGGTTGTCAGGGTGAACACCCCGTTTACCGTCATAAAGCCCACCGCGGCTCCGAGGATCCAGGCCACAAAGGTGAGTACTTTCACCTGTGGCTCCTGCGTCAGAACCGCCTCCTGATAGCCGTTTCGGCGATAGAGGAAAAAGTCAGCGATATAAATCCCGGCGACCGGCGGCGTTGCGATCCCCAAAAACAGCAGGAAGGGGATAAACCACGCCATGATGTCCAGACTGCCGACGATGGCAGATAAAACGCCCAGCGCAACGGTTATTTGCCATTTCGGGAAGCGGGTCAGCAGCGTGGAAACCACCAGCGTTCCCTGGAACATATTCCCGGCATTACCCGTGACGCAGGCAAAAATCAGCAGTAGCGCTGCGGGTAACACGGCGCCAAATACGGCCATTGCGCCAAGTAATGACCCCTGACCGCTGAGTGCGCTGGGGGTTGCGCCCGCCCAGTAAAGTAACGGATAGGCAATAAGGAACGTCATGGACGCCGCGATGAGAGCATGTTTGCGGTTATGCACAAAGCTGCCGAAATCGGGCAACGTAGCGACCAGCACAATAATCGTTCCGACGACCGTAGAAACGGCGACTCCGGTGTTCATACTGTTCAGGGTGGCAGGCGCAGCAACGTCGGTGTGCGTCGCTACATAGAGGATGTAACACAGCACCAGGGCGATGACGGGCACGGCGATCTGCGCCACTTTGCCCAGGACCTCAAAGCCAAAGGCCGTAGAGGCGACGAAAATAAGGCAACCTGCCGCGACCAGTAGTGGTAAAGGAAGCGTCACACCGTGTTGCGCCAGTAAATCATGGACAGAGTGACCAAACATATTGGCCGTCACCGCAATCCAGCCAAACAGACTGATTGCCATCAGAATATTGATAGCAATCGCCCCTTTCTCACCAAAAGCATATTTTACGATCCCGTAGGTGGGTAGACGGGCCTTTTCACCTACGCTGATGGTGATGGCAGAAAGAATGGTCAGGATTAACCCGCCCAGCAGTACCACGCTAATCAGGTTGCTGCTGGACAACTGGTTGCCGAGGCTGGAGGACGACAGCAGAACCGGCGTCACCGCGATACCCAGCAAAATCATAGCAATACGTAAACCTGATGCCGTGTTGAGACTCTCTTCTGTTTTACGCATATCTTGTTCCCTCTGAAACGCGTGTTACGCGGTATGGAAATGTCCGGTGTATTTACGCCAACTTCCCAGCTCAGTGATTTCTCGCTGACCCTCCGTGAGCCAGTTTTCGGCGAGAACGCCGAGAACCTCACTGCCATCTGCCAGTTTGACTTTGCCAATCGCCAACCCGGCGGGCTCGCTTACCAACAGATCAGCAAAGCTCGCCAGCGGTAGCGACCAAATTTCCAGCTCAACATGGTTGCCGCCTTCTGTCACACGAATCATGCCGGGGTGTCTGTCGTGAATACTCCACAAACGGTAATGTGCGTCAGTGCGATCTTCACGGACAAAGACACCGCCCGCTTTTAGCATATTCTTGTTCAGTTCCAGGCCGCGCATCAGTGTGCCGTTCACAGCCAGTAGGGTGGTGGTGGTCATCCTCATCTCCGTTAAATTAAGGGGTTATCCAGGTGCCGCTCTGATGTGCCAGCGCTGCTTTGATGGCCTGTGGGCTGGTGATCAAACCGTGAGCATTTTTGCCGTGTTGTCGACTGGCGTTCACGAAATCGAGGATCGCTTCCACCTTTGGCTGCATGCTACCGACACCAAACTGGCCTTCCTGTAAGAGTTTCTGCGCTTGTGCGACGCTGAGCGTGTCCAGCCATTGCTGTTGCGGTGTGCCAAAGTGAATCGCCACTTTTTCCACGCCGGTAGGAATGACCAGTAAATCTGCCCCTAACTGACTGGCAAGTAGCGCAGAAGCGAGGTCTTTATCAATTACCGCCTCCACACCAGTGAGCTGCTGTTGTTCATCGCGTACGACCGGGATCCCGCCGCCGCCACAGGCGATGACGATATAGCCCTGTTGTAATAACTGTGCGATGGTCGCGGACTCGAGGATTTCCAGGGGAGCCGGAGAAGGTACCGTGCGTCGCCAGCCGCGACCCGCATCTTCCATAAGCGTCCAGCCCAGTTGCTGTTGCCGTTCCCGAGCCGTGGCCTCATCAAGAAAGGCACCAATGGGTTTGCTGGGGTTGGCGAATGCGTCGTCGTGCAGGCTGACCCGCGTCTGGGTAACGAGCGTGACCACGGGCTTACGAATGCCACGGCGCGCCAGTTCGTTATGCAGCGCTTTCTGGAACATGTAGCCAATCGCTCCCTGGGTATCGCCGACGGCGTAGTCCAGCGGTACCGGGGAGACTTCGCCACTCGCCAGTTCAGAGCGGCGCAGAATAAAGCCCACCTGCGGACCATTGCCGTGGGTCAGCACGATATTCCAACCCGCCTCGACCATGTCGGTGATGTGCTTAACGCTTTCCATGACGGCAGCGTACTGATCGGGAATACTGTTGCGCCGTTCGTCCAGGATCAGCGCATTGCCGCCAACGGCGACGACAGCCAGTGGCGTAGTCATGGTTTATCTCCTCCGGCAACGTTCTGCGCCAGTGCCGTTATTGCGTCGACAAAACAGGACATTGGCGCGGTGGTAATTCCTGCGCCAATCTGGCCGATACCGGCCTGCTTATGAGCTATCCCTGTGTTGATGACGGGCAAAATGCCACGATCGGCGACTTTACGAGCGTCGATACCCGCCGCAGTGGGCGCGAAGTTAAGGGCAGGTAAGGTAAAGGCCGGATTCCCCCCCAGCGTGATGGACTGCATACGACGGCTGTTGTTGGTGGCATCGGCTGGCGTACCGCCGACAAATTTCACGATTGCCGGAGATGAGGCCATCGCAAATCCGCCCACGCCCGCTGTTTCCGTGATCGCGCTGTCGCCAAGATCGGCGGCGGCGTCATTCACCCCATAGCCCGGGAAGAACAGTCCTTCCACGGCATTCGCCGGGGCCTGGAACCAGCGATCGCCGGTGCCGGAAAGGCGAATCCCGAAGTTCACGCCGTTGCGGGCCATCACGGTGACCATCGAACTGAACGGGACATTTGCTGCGGCATCCATCATGGCTTTACAGGCCGTCATCGACAGATTGAGGAAGAAATGGTCATTGCCCGTGATGAATCCCACGACCCGCTGGACATTTTCTGGCGGCAGATCGCAGGCCAGCAACGCCGGGAGCAGGCGCTTGATGAGCAACCCGGTGGCGGCTGCATTGCGGTTATGGACTTCGTCCCCCATGTGCAGCGCCTGGGCCATCAGCGGTTTTAGCTCCAGTTCACCCAGTTTGTGTACTGCGGCTTTTAGTGCAGGGGCAAGTTCATCACGCATCCAGTTCAGACGGTTGATCACCTCTTCGTTATTGGCCCCGAAGCGGAGCACTTTACCCAGTCCTTCGTTGAAGTTGCTGAACGTACGCTGACCGTTCGTCTTGTTTTCGATAACCCACAGGGGCATTGAAGGGCTGATGATTCCCGCCATTGGCCCCACGGCATGGTAGTGATGACAGGGCTCAAGGCTGATTTCCCCTGCCAGTATCTGACGCTCCGCGTCTTCAGGATGGGTCGCCCACCCTTCGAACAGCATCGCGCCGACAATGGCGCCTTTTACCGGACCACACATATTTTCCCAACGAATCGGCGGGCCGGAATGGAGAATCAGCTTACGTGCTGCCATTTCCGTAATAGCGGTGCTGGCCGGCATCACATCTACCCACACCGGTTGCGCGTTGAGATAGCGCGCCATTGCAATCTGGTTCGCCTGTTCAACCAATGGATGGCGCAATAGCGAAGCCAGATCCAGACCGGCATCAATATTCCCTTGTGCCGGGGGCTGCCAGGTCAGCGCTATCGCTTCTCCGCCGACCTTCTGAATATTGCTGGCAAAACTGTGTAGCCCGGCATTCACAACCTTTAACGGCTGATTAAATAAGGTATTCATGCGCTTACATCCTTTTTCTGAACCTGAATCTGTGCCACGGTGCTGGCCCAGGCTGCGGCCTGCGCGTTGCAATCGGCGATCATCACGCCCGCCTGTCGTAATGCGTTGACCTGACGGCTTTGTTGTTGCGGATCGCTTTCCGTACCGCAAACATGTGCGATCAGTAGCGGCGACGGCTGAGTGCCTACACGAGACAGGATGTCCAGTAGCTCAGTCGCCGGGGCTTCAGACGCGCCATAACCGAGTACCAGATCGAACAGGACGACGGCCGTCCGGGGATCGTTAATTTCAGCCAGCAGACGCTGATTACGCAACGTTGGATCGATCATCGGATGCGGTTTTCCACGGGTAAAATCATCGTCGCCCATGTCAATGAGCGTGTGGTCGACGCTCTGCCAGATGTCGGCAAGTTTATGGTTACCGGAGACCGGCGTATTGGATGAGGCGGTAAAACCGTTCTGCTGGCAGATCAATTGCGCCTCATAGCAGAAGGTGCCGCCGGCAAACACTCCCCGGATTGCCTGACGTGTAGCAGGCAGGTGTTGGCAGGCCTGATGTAACCGGGCAACATCCTGCGCCAAGGATGCAGTCTGCGTGTCTGGTAGCGGTTGATGGTTGAGCAACGCGACGGCGAGATCGGCGGCGCTGGCCAGCGTGGTCGCCGCCGTGATGTTCGGACGCATAATCGCCTGCGGGTCGGCACCGAGGAAATTCACCACCACCGGTTTACTGGCCGCCTGTGCCAGTTCAAGAATACGTTGTGCGACCTCAGGTGAAGGTGGTTTTGAGATCAACACAATCACCTGCGTGGCGTCATCTTCTATCAGCGCCTGCAGGCCAAACAGCATGGAGATCCCGCCAATGGCTTCACTGAGATCGTGACCGCCGGTCCCGAGCGCCTGAGAGATCCCCGCCCCCAACTTATCAATACGGCAGGTCACTTCCTGTAAACCCGTACCGGAAGCGCCTACCACGCCAATGGCCCCGCGTTTCACCACGTTGGCGAAACCTAATGGGATACCGTTGATGATTGCGGTTCCGCAATCAGGGCCCATAACGATAAGGTTGCGTTCGCGGGCGAGGATTTTGATGGCCTTTTCCTGCCCGAGGCTGACGTTATCGCTAAACAACATGACGTTCATTCCGAGGTTCAGCGCCTTGATGGCCTCGGCGGCGGCATAGTCGCCGGGGACGGAAATCAGCGCCAGATTCGCGTCGGGGACTTTCTCCAGCGCCATCTCGAGACTCACCAGATCGGGCGCTTTTACGCCGTCGCTATTTCCCTCTTCAGGTTTGCTGGTCAGACGTTCCTCAGCAAGGGTAAGCGCTTGCGCGCAGATGTCATCTGCGCCCATTACGGCGATCACCAGGTCGTTCGGGCCCGCGCTGATGCCGTCACTCAGTCCGGCATCCTTGAGCTGTTCAAGATTGGTGGGCGTACCCATGACCACGGAAGCCTGTTGAATTCCGGGCAATGCGCTAATCTGCGCGGAAATCTGCATCAGGGATACGGAATCCTGATAGAGATTTTTGAAAATTTTATGCTTTACTTTCATTTAATTACGTCCGGTTTTATCACCCAATGTTAAAATTTGGGTACAGCGAGTCCACGTAGCGACGATCGCAACGAGAAAGTGTCTTTTATTTAAAGATGTGCGTTCAGCGTTCTCATGCCATGCAGTAAGCCGGCGAGACAGTCGACGCCTGACGTCGCGCCAAATTGCATGACCTGTTCGGCGCAGGTGCCAAGGGTTTTCACCGGGGCACGGGCACTAAGTTGCTCCAGCAGATCGCAAATCGGCTGCGAGAAATGCCCCTGAAGCGCACGGCTCAGGTAGTGGCGGCTAATATCAGTTGTACAGTGCAGTTGTCGTTCAATCGCCAGTTGCAGTCTACGCTGGTGGGCGGCAAGGTCGGCGGATAGCCGCCAGGGCCACAGCGCGGCCAGATAGCCCAGCAGATAATCATCCCCGTCCGGTGTGAGCCCCTTACCGTAGCCAATCAGTTGGGGAACCTGACGCTCGAGTTGCTCTGGCGATTCCTGCACGCTAAGTCCCTGATGAAAGGCATTACCCTGCCACTGCAGTGCACTTTCAACGTGATGCTCAAGGCAAAACAACAGCAGTTGCGACGCGAGCGTCTGGTAGTCATGTTCTCCCCATGAACCGGTTTTCAGATCCCGGCTTCTTCCGTGAAGTCTGGGTTGCCATACCGTTGCGGTCGCCAGTTCCACGCAAAATTGTTGTGCATGCAAAACACCGTTGGCGAGGCTAACTGGGGCGGAATCGACGATGTGTTGTCGCCAGTCCCAGTGCGCTGGCAGCACTACCCGCGCGGCATCGGCCAGATTCTGATACCTGTCTGCGCACAAAAGAGTGAGGCAAATTCCCTCTTCTGAGCGCAGGTTAAGCGCATGCTGAAATGCACTGTGAACCCGAAGCTCCCGCGTTTCATTCGCCGGAAACAGATAGCCGAGTGACAAGGCAGAGAGCGTGACCGGAGCCATCCACGTTAGCCTTTCAGCCCTGCGATGATGGCGTTTGCATCACTTACCCAGCCAAAAATTGCCCCCTGGGCTTTGATCATCTCCAGCGCATATTTCTGGAATTCCGGGAAATAAGAGCCCACGCAATCTTCGGGAATGATGCACTCATAGCCGCGGTCATTGGCTTCACGCACCGTGGTATTGACGCAAACTTCCGTCGTAACGCCACAGACAATCAGTGTTTTGATACCGCGGTTTTGCAAAATCAGATGCAGATCGGTCTGGTAGAACGCACCTTTTCCGGGCTTGTCGATGACCGGTTCACCCGCCACAGGGTAGAGTTCAGGAATGATGTCATGGCCTGCTTCGCCGCGAACCAGAATACGCCCCATTGGACCGGCTTCACCGATGAACGTTTTACCGCCGCGCGTGAGTTTTGCTGGCGGGCAATCGCTGAGATCGGCACGGTGCCCTTCACGGGTATGGATCACCATCAGTCCCTTACTACGCGCCGCCGCCAACACCTTTTTACAGGGTTCGATTGCGCTACGGACGAATGACACATCGTTACCCAGGGCTTCGCCAAATCCACCGGCTTCAACAAAATCACGCTGCATGTCGATCATGACCAACGCAGTCGTCTGAGGATCAAAAGGCAGAGCAAAGGGTTGAGCCTGGAAAGTCTGTTGCGTCATGATAAATCTCCTGTTCACAAAGTAAGCGATCCATGTGTCTGGGATTGAGTATCCAGGAGAATGGCGGTGTAAAACAGAGAAATAGTTTGGTGCTCAGTGACGAAAATTTTGCATACGAAAGGAAAGTCAGCGGTGGGTGTGAAGGGGGTCATAGTGCGGCTGTCAGCGACAAAAATATTGATGCTGGAAGTGGATGTGAATAAAAAAATTGTCGCAAGAATGTGATGTAATACACTTAATGCTGGCAGTGATACCCCTGGCCTGCGCCAGGGGTATCACGTTATTTCTTACTTCCGTACTGCGCAAACCACGCCAGCATTCTTTGCCAGCTGTCTTTGGCGGATTCTTCGTGATAGCTCGAGCGGTAGTCGGCATTGAAGGCATGACCGGCATCGGGATAGACGACAATCTCCGTATTGGCGTTAGCGGCACGTAAGGCCTGGCGCATGGTCTCCACGCTCTCCTGCGAAATACTGTTATCCTGACCGCCGTACAGACCCAACACCGGGGCGTTCAGATCGGTCGCCACATCGACAGGGTGTTTCGGTGAATTCAACGACTTATCGCCAACCAGTTTCCCATACCAGGCCACGGCGGCTTTCAGCTGCGGATTATGCGCCGCGTACAGCCACGCAATACGTCCGCCCCAACAAAAGCCAGTGATCATCAGACGATGAACATCACCGCCGTTACGGGACGCCCAACTGGCGACGTGATCCAGATCGGCCAGAACCTGAGAATCCGGCACTTTCGCCACCAGACCGCTCAGTAGCGTGGGAATATCGGCGAAATCATTGGGATCGCCCTCGCGGAAGTAGAGTTCTGGCGCGATAGCCAGATATCCGTCCAGCGCCAGACGACGGCAGATGTCACGGATATGTTCATGCACGCCAAAGATTTCCTGCACTACAATGACCACAGGCAGTGGGCCATCGCTCTTTTTCGGGCGTGCGTGAAACGCCGGCATATCGTCCCCCTGGGAAGGGATTGACGTAATACCTGCGACGATGGCGTCGTCCGGCGTATGAACTGAGGTGGAGGCAATAGGGGATGCTGCAGGTGCAAAACCGGTTTGTGGTGTTGATGTCATGGTATTCTCCGTACCCTTAGAAAAATAGCGCACTATTAACTATAGACAGCCTTTAACCATTCACACTGCCTCAAACGGCTCGTTTTTTGTGCAAAGAAAGAGAAAATCGGGCTGTTGATGTGATGTTTGTCACTTTTTGTCGGTAAATTTATGCAAATGAATTACATCATGGTGACGATGGTCACGAAAATATCTTAAGTCCTTCGGTAAAGTGTCTTTTTGCTTCTTCTGACAAAAACCGAATCACAGAGGAGTTTTATATGTCCAGGTCTGACGTTTTTCATCTCGGCCTCACCAAGAACGATTTACAAGGGGCTACGCTGGCTATCGTCCCTGGCGATCCGGAACGTGTGGAAAAGATCGCCGCGCTGATGGAGAAGCCGGTTAAGCTGGCATCTCACCGTGAATTCACCACCTGGCGTGCAGAACTGGACGGGAAAGCCGTCATCGTCTGCTCTACCGGTATCGGCGGCCCGTCTACTTCTATAGCGGTGGAAGAACTGGCCCAGTTGGGCATTCGTACTTTCCTGCGTATTGGCACCACTGGCGCCATTCAGCCGCACATCAATGTCGGCGATGTTCTGGTCACCACGGCGTCCGTTCGTCTGGATGGCGCGAGCCTGCACTTTGCTCCGATGGAGTACCCGGCAGTCGCTGATTTTGAATGCACTACCGCGCTGGTTGAAGCGGCAAAATCCATCGGTGCCACGACTCACGTGGGTGTAACCGCCTCTTCTGACACCTTCTACCCAGGACAGGAACGCTACGACACCTTCTCCGGTCGTGTGGTGCGTCGTTTCAAAGGCTCTATGGAAGAGTGGCAGTCAATGGGCGTGATGAACTACGAAATGGAGTCCGCCACGCTGCTGACCATGTGTGCAAGCCAGGGCCTGCGCGCCGGGATGGTTGCGGGCGTGATCGTCAACCGTACCCAGCAAGAGATCCCGAATGCTGAGACGATGAAACAAACCGAAAGCCATGCGGTGAAAATCGTGGTGGAAGCGGCACGTCGTCTAATCTAATTCTCTTCTCTTCCGTAAAAAGGCCGACGCGTTCGGCCTTTTGCTTTTACGCGATTATTTGCGTAGCGCCTCGCAGGAAAGTTCTTTAAAACTGGACGTTTATACAGCACAATTCTATTTTGTGCGGGTGATGTATGGCGTCGGGAGGCATTTTGGATATCTCAATCATCATTTATGCGGTTATTGCGCTGGTGGGCATTGCGCTTGGTTGGCTGATGGCCAGCTATCAGCATGCGCAACAAAAAGCCGAACAATTCGCTGAACGTGAAGAGAGGGTTGCGGCATTAAGCGCAGCCAGACAACAGCTTGCCCAAAGTGAACACTGGCGTGATGAGTGCGAATTGCTCAATAACGAATTGCGTAGTCTGCGCAGTATTAACACCTCGCTGGAAGCGGATTTGCGTGAAGTGACTACGCGAATGGAAGCCACACAGCAGCATGCGGAAGATAAAATCCGCCAGATGATCAACAGCGAGCAGCGTCTGAGCGAACAGTTTGAAAATCTGGCAAACCGAATCTTTGAGCAAAGCAATCGCCGGGTTGATGAGCAAAACCGACAGAGCCTGAATGGTCTGCTGACGCCGCTGCGTGAACAACTGGACGGTTTCCGTCGCCAGGTTCAGGACAGCTTTGGTCAGGAAGCGCGCGAACGTCACACCCTGGCGCATGAAATTCGCAATCTCCAACAGCTTAATGCACAAATGGCCCAGGAAGCAGTCAACCTGACGCGTGCGCTAAAAGGCGATAACAAAACGCAGGGGAACTGGGGCGAAGTGGTGCTCACCCGCGTGCTGGAGGCCTCCGGATTGCGGGAGGGATACGAGTACGAAACGCAGGTCAGTATCGAGAATGACGTCCGTTCCCGCATGCAGCCCGACGTCATTGTGCGTTTGCCGCAGGGAAAAGATGTGGTGATCGACGCCAAAATGACGCTGGTGGCCTATGAGCGCTATTTTAATGCGGAAGACGATGACACCCGCGAAAGCGCGCTTCAGGAACACATTGCTTCGGTGCGTAACCATATTCGCCTGTTGGGACGTAAGGACTACCAGCAGCTTCCGGGACTGCGCACGCTGGATTACGTGCTGATGTTTATCCCGGTGGAGCCCGCGTTTCTGTTAGCGCTCGACCGACAGCCCGAACTGATTACCGAAGCGCTTAAAAATAATATTATGCTGGTCAGCCCCACGACGTTACTGGTGGCGTTGCGAACCATTGCGAATCTGTGGCGTTACGAGCATCAAAGTCGTAATGCGCAACAGATTGCGGACCGTGCGAGTAAGCTCTACGACAAGATGCGCCTCTTTGTCGATGATATGTCCTCCATCGGGCAGAGTCTGGACAAAGCACAGGATAACTATCGTCAGGCGATGAAAAAGCTGTCGTCGGGGCGCGGCAACGTGCTGGCGCAGGCCGAAGCGTTTCGCGGCTTAGGGGTAGAAATTAAGCGCGAGATTAATCCTGAACTGGCGGAACAGGCCACGACGCAGGATGAAGAGTATCGGTTGCGATCGGTACCTGAAGAGCAGGAAGATGCATCTTATTCCGACGATGACGGGATAAAGCAGCAATCGAATTAGTCCGTTCGGGGTAGCCAGGACGGGCAGAAGGGTAGGGCAATGAGCCCCAATCTGTTACACTTCTCGAACAATTTTTTGATGAGCAGGCACTGAGATGGTGGATAATTCACAAGAAACGACGCACTTTGGTTTTCAGACTGTCGCTAAAGAGCATAAAGCGGACATGGTGGCCCACGTTTTTCATTCTGTGGCATCAAAATATGATGTTATGAATGATTTGATGTCTTTTGGCATTCATCGTTTGTGGAAACGCTTCACCATCGACTGTAGCGGCGTCCGCCGTGGTCAGACAGTGCTGGATTTAGCCGGCGGAACCGGCGATCTGACGGCCAAATTCTCCCGTCTGGTCGGGGAGACCGGCAAGGTAATTCTGGCGGACATCAATGACTCTATGCTCAAAATGGGCCGTGAGAAGCTGCGCAATATCGGCGTGATTGGCAACGTAGAATACGTTCAGGCCAATGCGGAAGCGCTGCCGTTCCCGGACAATACCTTTGACTGCATTACGATTTCCTTCGGTTTGCGTAACGTCACGGACAAAGACAAAGCTCTGCGTTCCATGTTCCGTGTCCTGAAACCGGGTGGTCGTCTGCTGGTGCTGGAATTCTCTAAACCGATTATCGAGCCGCTGAGCAAAGCGTATGACGCCTACTCTTTCCATATCCTGCCGCGTATCGGCTCAATGGTCGCCAATGATGCCGACAGCTATCGCTATCTGGCGGAATCCATTCGTATGCATCCCGATCAGGACACGTTGAAAGCGATGATGCAGGACGCCGGGTTCGAAAGCGTCGACTATTACAACCTGACAGCGGGTGTGGTTGCGCTACATCGCGGCTATAAGTTCTGACAGGAGAACGGGAATGCCTTTTAAACCCTTAGTGACTGCAGGAATGGAAAGTTTGCTTAATTCATTCCTGTATCGTTCGCCGGCGTTGAAAACGGCGCGAGCGCGTCTGTTGGGAAAAGTGCTGCGTGTAGAGCTAAAAGGCTTTTCGACATCATTAATTCTGCTGTTCAGCGAACGCCAGGTTGACGTGCTGGGCGAGTGGGCTGGCGAGGCCGATTGTACGGTGATCACCCATGCCAGCGTGTTGCCAAAATTACGCGATCGCCAGCAACTGACAGCGCTGATTCGCAGTGGCGAACTGGAAGTGCAGGGTGATATTCAGGTTGTGCAGAATTTTGTTGCCCTTGCCGATCTGGCGGAATTCGATCCTGCTGAACTGCTGGCGCCCTATACCGGCGATATCGCAGCGGAAGGGATCAGCAAAGCCCTGCGCGGCGGGGCAAAATTTCTCCGTCACGGGATCCAACGTCAGCAACGTTATGTTGCCGAAGCCATTACGGAAGAGTGGCGAATGGCGCCCGGACCGCTTGAGGTTGCCTGGTTCGCGGAAGAAACGGCAGCTGTGGAACGCGCTGTCGATGCGCTGACCCGGCGGCTGGAAAAACTGGAGGCTAAATGACGCCAGGTGAAGTACGGCGCCTATATTTCATCATTCGCACTTTCCTAAGTTACGGACTTGATGAGCTCATCCCCAAAATGCGGATCACGCTGCCGCTACGGTTATGGCGTTACTGCCTGTTCTGGATGCCAAACCGGCATAAAGACAAATTACTGGGAGAGCGACTGAGACTGGCTCTGCAGGAGTTAGGGCCGGTGTGGATCAAGTTTGGCCAAATGCTCTCAACCCGCCGCGATCTCTTCCCTCCGCATATCGCCGACCAGCTGGCGTTGTTACAGGACAAAGTCGCCCCCTTCGATGGCAAGCTGGCGAAAGCGCAAATTGAAGAAGCGATGGGTGGACTGCCTGTTGAAGCCTGGTTTGATGAGTTTGAGATTCAGCCGTTGGCATCGGCGTCGGTTGCCCAGGTGCACACCGCAAGACTGAAATCGAACGGCAAAGAGGTCGTTATCAAAGTCATCCGTCCGGACATTCTGCCGGTCATCAAAGCAGATCTGAGACTGATCTATCGGCTTGCCCGTTGGGTGCCGCGCTTACTGCCGGACGGTCGCCGTCTGCGCCCGACGGAAGTGGTGCGGGAATATGAAAAGACGCTGATTGATGAGCTGAATCTGTTGCGCGAATCGGCCAACGCGATTCAACTGCGGCGAAACTTTGAAGACAGCCCAATGCTCTATATCCCGGAAGTCTATTCTGACTACTGCAGTGAGAATATGATGGTGATGGAACGCATTTACGGCATCCCGGTTTCCGATGTGGTGACGCTGGAGAAAAACGGCACCAACATGAAGTTGCTGGCGGAGCGCGGCGTGCAGGTTTTCTTCACTCAGGTCTTTCGCGACAGCTTTTTCCACGCGGATATGCACCCCGGGAACATTTTTGTCAGTTATGAACACCCCGAAAACCCGAAATATATTGGCATTGATTGCGGCATTGTCGGCTCCTTAAACAAGGAAGATAAGCGTTACCTGGCGGAGAACTTCATCGCGTTCTTTAATCGTGATTACCGCAAGGTTGCGGAACTGCATGTCGATTCTGGCTGGGTTCCGCCGGATACCAACGTTGAAGAGTTTGAGTTTGCGATTCGTACCGTGTGCGAGCCTATCTTCGAGAAACCGCTGGCAGAAATCTCGTTTGGTCATGTTTTGTTAAACCTTTTCAATACGGCGCGTCGATTTAACATGGAAGTGCAGCCCCAACTGGTATTGTTGCAGAAGACATTACTGTATGTTGAGGGCGTAGGTCGTCAGCTCTATCCGCAGTTGGATCTCTGGAAAACGGCGAAGCCTTTTCTGGAGTCATGGATTAAAGATCAGGTCGGTATTCCGGCGCTGGTCAGGGCATTTAAGGAAAAAGCGCCGTTCTGGGTCGAAAAAATGCCAGAACTCCCCGAACTGGTGTACGACAGTTTGCGCCAGGGCAAATATTTACAGCACAGTGTTGATAAGATTGCGCGCGAGCTTCAGGAGAATCATGTGCGTCAGGGCCAATCCCGTTACTTATTGGGAATTGGCGCCACGTTACTATTAAGTGGGACATTCCTGCTGATTAATCGTCCTGAATGGGGCTATATGCCCGGCTGGTTAATGGCGGGCGGCCTGGTCGCCTGGATTGTCGGCTGGCGCAAAACTCGCTGATTTTTTCATCGCTCAAGGCAGGCCGGGTAACGTATACTACGGCCTTAATAATTCATCATCTATCACAGAGGAACATGTATGGGTGGTATCAGTATTTGGCAGTTGGTGATCATTGCCGTCATCGTTGTACTGTTGTTTGGCACCAAGAAGCTCGGCTCCATCGGTTCCGATCTTGGCGCATCCATCAAAGGCTTCAAAAAAGCCATGAGTGATGATGATGCTAAACAGGATAAAGCCAGTCAGGACGCTGACTTTACCGCGAAGTCTATTACTGACAAACCGGCAGACGCTGATAAAGAAACTGCGAAAAAAGAAGACGCGAAAAGCCACGATAAAGAGCAGGTGTAATTCGTGTTTGATATCGGTTTTAGCGAACTGTTACTGGTGTTTATTATCGGCCTCGTCGTACTGGGGCCGCAGCGATTGCCGGTAGCCGTCAAAACGATAGCTGGCTGGGTACGCGCATTGCGATCCCTTGCGACCACCGTTCAGAATGAACTGACCCAGGAGCTTAAGCTCCAGGAGTTTCAGGACAGCCTGAAAAAGGTTGAGAAAGCGAGCCTGGAAAACCTGACTCCCGAGCTGAAAGCTTCGATGGATGAACTGCGCCAGGCGGCGGAGTCAATGAAGCGTTCCTATAGCGCAAACGAGCCCGAAAAAGCGAGCGACGAAGCGCACACCATCCATAACCCGGTGGTGAAAGGGAACGAAGAACAGCATGAAGGGGTCACGCCCGCCACTGCTGAAGTCCAGGCCAGCGCACCGGAACAGGCTCCTGAGATTGTCGGGGAGACGCCTCCTGCCGTCAACGTGAAGGACGCTGAACCGAAAACCGCTGCCCCTGTTGCTGGCTCCTCCCCTACGTCGAGTGATAAACCGTAAACATGGCTGTAGAAGATACTCAACCGCTTATCACGCACCTGATTGAGCTGCGTAAACGTCTGCTTAACTGCATTATTGCGGTTATCGTGATTTTTCTGGCATTGGTCTATTTTGCCAATGACATCTATCACCTGGTTTCCTCGCCGCTTATCAAACAGTTGCCGCAGGGTGCGACCATGATCGCGACGGATGTCGCATCACCGTTTTTCACCCCGATCAAATTAACCTTCATGGTGTCGCTGATCCTGTCAGCGCCGGTGATCCTTTATCAGGTCTGGGCGTTTATCGCGCCAGCGCTGTATAAGCATGAACGCCGCATGGTAGTGCCGTTACTGATCTCTAGCTCGTTACTGTTCTATATCGGCATGGCGTTTGCCTACTTTGTTGTGTTCCCGCTGGCGTTTGGCTTCCTTGCCAATACCGCGCCGGAAGGCGTGCAGGTCTCGACGGATATTGCCAGCTATCTGAGCTTTGTCATGGCGCTGTTTATGGCGTTCGGGGTCTCGTTTGAGGTTCCCGTAGCCATTGTGTTGCTCTGTTGGATGGGGGTGACTACACCGGATGATTTGCGTAAAAAACGGCCTTACGTGCTGGTCGGCGCGTTTGTGGTGGGGATGTTGCTGACGCCGCCGGATGTTTTTTCGCAGACGTTACTGGCGATTCCGATGTACTGCCTGTTTGAAGTCGGCGTTTTCTTCTCACGTTTCTATGTCGGTAAACGACAGACGCGGGATGAAGATAACGAGGCGGAATCAGAAGCCAACGCTGAGAAAGCCGAGAAGACAGAAGAGTAAATTCAACCGCCCGCCAGGGCGGTTGTCATATGGAGCGAAGCATGTTTGATATCGGCGTTAATTTAACCAGCTCGCAGTTTTTAAAAGACCGTGATGAGGTGATGGCACGCGCGACCGCCGCTGGTGTGAATGGCCTGCTTCTTACCGGAACCAATCTGCATGAAAGCCAGCAGGCGCAGCGACTGGCGCAGATCTATCCTCACTGCTGGTCGACGACCGGTGTTCATCCACACGACAGCAGCCAGTGGCAGCCCGCAACTGAGGAGGCGATTGTGGCGCTGGCGTCCAGGCCTGAGGTTGTGGCGATAGGTGAATGTGGCCTTGATTTCAATCGTAATTTTTCCACCCCGCAGGAACAAGAGCGGGCGTTTGACGCACAGTTGCGTATCGCTGCTGAGTTACAGATGCCGGTCTTTATGCATTGTCGTGATGCGCATGCACGATTTCTGACGCTGTTGGATCCGTGGCTGGACAAACTCCCGGGTGCGGTGCTGCACTGCTTTACCGGCACGCGCGAAGAGATGCAGGCGTGTGTCGACAGGGGCATGTACATCGGTATTACGGGCTGGGTATGTGATGAACGTCGTGGGCTTGAGCTGCGCGAATTGCTACCGTTTATTCCGGCCGAACAGTTGCTGATTGAAACCGATGCGCCGTATCTGTTGCCGCGCGATCTCTCGCCGAAACCCGCATCGCGACGTAACGAACCGGCACATCTGCCACATATTCTTGAGCGTATCGCCCACTGGCGCGGAGACGATCCACAATGGCTTTCCGCCACAACGGATGCGAACGTCAGGAAGCTGTTTGGAATTACGTTCTGAGTCGCCGTTAAAGCTTACGGAAACCGGTATTTTTCACGCTCTGCTTTACCTCTTTATTCAACAGGTTGAGCAGCAGCATGGAACGCGCTTCCCCGTCCGGTTCAGTGAAGATCGCTTGCAGGCCTTCAAAAGCTCCTTCCGTGATGACCACACGGTCGCCAGGGTAAGGCGTTTCAGGGTCGACAATGCCTTCTGGTTTATAGACGGAGAGTTGGTGAATTACCGTGGAAGGGACAATTGCCGGTGATGCGCCAAAGCGGACAAAATGGCTGACGCCGCGTGTGGCATTGATCGTCGTGGTATGAATCACTTCCGGGTCAAATTCCACGAACAGATAGTTAGGGAACAGGGGTTCGCTGACTGCAGTACGTTTTCCACGCACCATTTTTTCCAGGGTGATCATCGGTGTCAGGCAACTCACTGCCTGTCTTTCGAGGTGTTCCTGAGCACGCTGAAGTTGCCCGCGTTTGCAGTACAGTAAATACCAGGATTGCATAATGACTCTTATCCGCTTATTCGGGGCGCAAGCATAGCAAATGCAAGGCGTGAAGTTAATTATAATCCCGGCGGCAGCGGCGGGCTGCCAGAGTTCACGCTAATTTAACAAAAATACAGCATCACGATGATGAACGCCGTATAATGAGGCGCTTACGAAGAGGCCACAATGGACGCCATGAAATATCACGATTTACGCGACTTCCTGACGCTGCTTGAACAACAGGGCGAACTCAAACGCATTACGCTTGAAGTGGATCCATACCTGGAAATCACAGAAATTGCCGACCGCACGCTGCGTGCCGGTGGCCCTGCGCTGCTATTTAAAAACCCCAAAGGCTATTCAATGCCGGTGTTGTGTAACCTGTTTGGTACGCCAAAACGTGTCGCGATGGGGATGGGGCAGGATGATGTCTCTGCGCTGCGGGAAGTGGGTAAATTACTGGCCTTTTTGAAAGAACCGGAGCCGCCGAAGGGCTTTCGCGATCTGTTTGATAAGCTGCCGCAGTTCAAACAGGTGCTGAATATGCCGACGAAGCGACTGCGCGGTGCGCCTTGTCAGCAAAAAATCATCTCTGGCGATGACGTCGATTTAAATCGAATTCCCATTATGACCTGCTGGCCAGAAGACGCTGCGCCGCTCATCACCTGGGGGCTGACCGTAACGCGTGGCCCGCATAAAGAGCGGCAGAATCTGGGCATTTATCGCCAGCAGTTGATTGGCAAAAATAAACTGATCATGCGCTGGCTGTCCCATCGTGGCGGCGCGCTTGATTATCAGGAGTGGTGTGCGGCGCATCCGGGTGAACCTTTCCCGGTTTCCGTTGCGCTGGGGGCTGATCCTGCCACCATTCTTGGCGCGGTGACGCCGGTACCGGACACACTCTCAGAGTACGCCTTTGCCGGTCTGCTGCGCGGCACGAAAACCGAAGTGGTTAAATGCCTGTCTAACGATCTTGAAGTGCCTGCCAGTGCGGAAATTGTGTTGGAAGGGTATATCGATCCGGGTGAAATGGCGCCGGAAGGCCCGTATGGCGACCATACGGGGTATTACAATGAAGTGGATAGCTTTCCGGTCTTTACCGTCACGCATATTACCCAGCGTGAGGATGCGATTTACCATTCGACCTACACCGGTCGTCCGCCGGATGAGCCTGCCGTACTCGGTGTTGCGCTGAATGAAGTGTTTGTGCCGATTCTGCAAAAACAGTTCCCGGAAATCGTCGATTTTTACCTGCCGCCGGAAGGGTGCTCTTATCGCCTTGCCGTCGTCACGATTAAAAAACAGTACGCGGGACATGCGAAACGCGTCATGATGGGTGTCTGGTCATTTTTACGCCAGTTTATGTACACCAAATTTGTTATCGTTTGTGATGATGACGTCAATGCACGCGACTGGAACGATGTGATTTGGGCGATTACCACCCGTATGGACCCGGCCAGGGACACGGTGCTGGTAGAGAATACGCCAATTGATTATCTGGATTTTGCCTCGCCGGTCTCCGGTCTGGGTTCAAAAATGGGGCTGGATGCCACAAACAAATGGCCTGGTGAAACCCAACGCGAGTGGGGACGTCCAATTAAAAAAGATCCCGACGTGACCGCCCGCATCGATGCGATTTGGGATGAGCTGGCCATCTTTAATGACGGTAAAGGCGCCTGAGGCGCTCGTTTTGCCCTACAGACCCATAGAGGGAGCGCATGACAACCTTAAGCTGTAAAGTGACCTCGGTAGAAGCTATCACTGATACCGTATACCGTGTTCGTTTAGTACCCGACGCGGCATTTTCCTTTCGTGCCGGTCAATATTTGATGGTCGTGATGGATGAGCGGGACAAACGCCCGTTCTCGATGGCCTCTACGCCGGATGAGCAAGGTTTTATTGAGCTCCACATTGGCGCGTCAGAAATTAATCTCTATGCCAAAGCAGTGATGGATCGCATCCTGAAAGACCATGAGATAACGATAGATATTCCGCACGGCGACGCATGGCTGCGTGACGATGAAGAGCGTCCGCTGATCCTGATTGCTGGCGGTACGGGTTTTTCCTACGCCCGTTCCATTCTGCTGACGGCGCTGGCACATAATCCCAATCGTGAGGTGACGATTTACTGGGGGGGGCGCGAAGAGAAGCATCTCTACGATCTCTCTGAACTGGAAGCGCTCTCTGTCAACCATCCCAATCTGCGCGTCGAAGCCGTGGTGGAACAACCGGAAGCCAGCTGGCGTGGACGTACAGGAACGGTCTTAACGGCGGTGATGCAGGATCACGGAACGCTGGCTGAGCATGATATCTACATTGCCGGGCGTTTTGAGATGGCGAAAATTGCGCGTGACCTGTTCTGTAATGAGCGCAGCGCACGTGAAGATCGCCTGTTTGGCGACGCGTTCGCATTTATTTAAGCAGATAAGAATAAAAAAACCCGCCCCTGACAGGCGGGAAGAACGGCAACTAAATTGTCTCTCTTCGCCAGTGACGCCATAACTGCGTTGGCTGCGTTCGTTCACCCGAATCACTTACTTGAGTAAGCTCATCGGGATTCGCTCGCTTGCCGCCTTGTTCTGACGTCATTGGCTTTGAGATACTTTTCCTGATTTACACTCTTTCAAATACCGTCGCGATACCCTGACCCAATCCAATACACATCGTCGCCAGACCGAACTGGACGTCTTTGCGTTCCATCAGGTTCAGCAGCGTGGTGCTGATACGCGCGCCAGAACAACCCAGCGGGTGACCGAGCGCGATCGCGCCGCCGTTAAGATTGATCTTCTCGTCGATCTGCTCCATCAACCCCAGATCTTTAATGCATGGCAGGATCTGCGCAGCAAACGCTTCGTTCATCTCAAACAAACCGATATCGCTGGTGGAAAGCCCCGCTTTTTTCAGCGCCAGTTTTGACGCAGGCACCGGGCCGTATCCCATGATGGAAGGGTCGCAACCCACCACCGCCATTGAACGCACACGGGCGCGTGGTTTCAGGCCCAGCTCGCGGGCACGACTCGCGCTCATCACCAGCATGGCGGCGGCGCCATCGGAGAGTGCAGAAGAGGTGCCTGCGGTGACCGTGCCGCTGACCGGGTCAAACGCCGGACGTAAGGTAGACAGCGCTTCAACCGTGGTTTCCGGACGGATCACTTCGTCGTAGTTAAACTGCTTCAGCACGCCATCGGCGTCATGCCCGCCGGTTGGGATAATTTCATTCTTAAACGCGCCAGACTGCGTTGCGGCCCAGGCGCGGGCGTGTGAACGCGCGGCAAAGGCATCCTGCATTTCACGGCTGATGCCGTGCATGCGGGAGAGCATCTCCGCCGTCAGTCCCATCATGCCCGCCGCTTTGGCGACGTTACGGCTCAGACCCGGGTGGAAATCGACGCCGTGACTCATCGGCACATGACCCATATGCTCCACGCCACCCACCAGGCAGGCCTGCGCATCACCGGTCATGATCATTCGTGCGGCGTCATGCAATGCCTGCATGGAGGAGCCACACAGACGGTTGACGGTCACCGCCGGAACGGAGTGGGGAACTTCCGCCAGCAATGCAGCGTTGCGGGCAATGTTAAAGCCCTGCTCCAGCGTCTGCTGCACGCAACCCCAGTAGATGTCATCAAGCGCAGCCGCTTCCAGCGCCGGATTACGCGCCAGCAGACTGCGCATCAAATGTGCGGAGAGATCTTCCGCACGCACGTTGCGAAACGCGCCCCCTTTCGAACGGCCCATCGGGGTACGGATCGCATCAACAATTACAACCTGTTCCATTGTGACTCCTTAAGCCGTTTTCAGGTCGCCGACCGGACGGGCAGGCTCAACCGGGGGATAATACGGTTCATTATGACGCGCTTTATTACGCAGACCTTCCGGAACGTCGTATAAAGGACCGAGGTGCTGATATTGTTGCGCCATGTCGAGATACTTCGCGCTGCCGAGCGTATCCAGCCAGCGGAATGCGCCGCCGTGGAACGGAGGGAAGCCCAGACCGTAAACCAGCGCCATATCGGCTTCTGCCGGGCTGGCGATAATGCCTTCTTCGAGACAGCGCACCACTTCGTTGACCATCGGGATCATCATGCGGGCGATAATCTCGTCTTCACTGAAATCACGCTTCGCGTTACTGATGTCAGCCAGCAGGTCGTCAACGGTGGCATCCTCTTCTTTCTTCGGCTTACCTTTGTTGTCTTCTTTATAGCGCCAGAAGCCCAGACCGTTCTTCTGACCAAAACGACTGGCGTCAAACAGCGCATCAATTGCGTCGCGATAATCTTTTTGCATCCGCTGCGGGAAGCCTGCGGACATCACGGCCTGCGCGTGATGTGCGGTATCAATGCCCACGACGTCAAGCAGGTACGCCGGGCCCATCGGCCAGCCGAACTGTTTTTCCATGACCTTGTCGACTTTGCGGAAGTCCGCGCCGTCGCGCAGTAACTGGCTGAATCCCGCGAAGTAAGGGAACAGCACGCGGTTAACAAAGAAGCCGGGGCAGTCGTTCACCACAATCGGTGTTTTGCCCATTTTGCTGGCCCAGGCGACGACTTTGGCGATGGTTTCATCCGAGCTTTTCTCGCCACGAATGATCTCAACCAGCGGCATCCGGTGAACCGGGTTGAAGAAGTGCATCCCGCAGAAATTTTCCGGGCGTTTCAGCACGCTCGCCAGTTCGCTAATGGGAATAGTGGAGGTGTTCGATGCCAGCACGGTATCCGGTCGAACTTTATCTTCGGTTTCCGCCAGCACGGCCTTTTTCACTTTCGGGTTTTCAACCACCGCTTCCACTACCACGTCCACGCGCTCAAAACCGGCATAATCCAGAGTCGGGTGGATGGTGGAGATCACCCCGGCCATCTTCAGACCGTCAATTTTGCCTCGCTCAAGCTGTTTGTTCAGCAGCTTGGCGGCTTCGGTCATCCCCAGCGTCAGCGACTTGTCGTTGATGTCTTTCATGACAACCGGCACGCCTTTCCAGGCCGACTGATACGCGATACCGCCGCCCATAATACCCGCGCCCAGCACAGCAGCCTGCTTTGGCGTCTCAACGTCTTTGGTCAGCTTCTTCGCTTTGCCTTTCACATACTGATCGTTAAGGAAGATGCCGACCAGCGCGCGGGCTTCATTGGTGTGCGCCAGCGGAACAAAGCTTTTGTTTTCCAGATTCAGCGCTTCTTCACGGCCAAAGCGCGCGGCGGCTTCAATGGTTTTCACCGCGGTCATCGGGGCTGGATAATGTTTGCCTGCCGTTTGCGCGACCATGCCTTTGGCAATGGTAAAGCTCATGGCGGCTTCAATTTTGCTGAGCTTCAGCGGTTCCAGCTTCGGTTGACGCTTCGCTTTCCAGTCCAGATCGCCGTTGATGGCCTGACGTAAAACGGCTTTTGCGCCCTCAATCAGTTTTTCTGCTTTTACGACGCCATCGACCAGACCGATTTTCAGCGCCTGTTCAGCACCAACGTCTTTACCGGCAGCAATGATTTCCAGCGCGCTGTCCGCGCCTAACATGCGCGGCATACGTACGGAACCGCCAAAGCCTGGCATGATGCCCAGTTTTGTTTCTGGCAGACCGATACGCAGATCCGGCGTCGCCAGGCGATAATCGGTCGCCAGTACGCATTCACAGCCGCCACCTAATGCATAACCGTTAACCGCAGAGAGGGTTGGGACCGGCAGATCTTCCAGACGGTTAAAGACGCTATTGGCGAAATGCAACCACTGGCTGAGCTGTTCTTCGGGAACGAGAAACAGCGACAAGAATTCGGTGATATCCGCACCGACGATAAAGGCCGCTTTATTCGAACGCAGCAGCAGCCCTTTTAAATCTGTTTGTTTTTCCAGTACATCCAGCGCCTGGCCGAGGCTGGCGACGGTTGCCGTGTCGAGTTTGTTCACTGAGCCTGGGGCATCGAACACCAGTTCGGCGATGCCATCTTCCAGCCAGTCGAGGTACAGGTTGTCGCCTTTGTAAAGCATGTCAGTCTCCTGAATCCGCAAGGTGATCTGGTCATACCAGATGAAGCGAAGTGTGTATTTTATGTTAAAAAAATGCAAATGACTGATTAAAGAAATGCCGATCCGATCACACCTGGTAGAAATCACGCTCTCGTGAATCGATGTGCTAAGATGCGGAGACTTGAGGTCGAAAAAACAGAAGGATAGAAAATGGAATCACTGGCCGCACTCTATAAAAATCATATCGTTACCTTACAAGAACGGACGCGTGATGCGCTGGAACGCTTTAAGCTTGATGCGCTACTTATTCACTCCGGCGAGCTGTTTAACGTATTCCTCGACGATCATCCTTACCCGTTTAAGGTTAATCCGCAGTTTAAAGCCTGGGTACCGGTGACTCAGGTGCCAAATTGCTGGCTGCTGGTTGATGGGGTGAACAAACCCAAACTGTGGTTCTACTTGCCGGTCGACTACTGGCACAACGTTGAACCGCTGCCGACCTCCTTCTGGACTGAAGACGTTGAGGTGATTGCCCTGCCGAAAGCGGATGGCATTGGCAGTCAACTGCCTGCTGCACGCGGCAATATTGGCTATATTGGCCCGGTTCCGGAGCGTGCGTTGCAACTGGAGATCGCCGCCAGCAATATCAACCCGAAAGGGGTGATCGACTATCTGCATTATTACCGTGCCTACAAAACGGACTACGAGCTGGCCTGCATGCGTGAAGCGCAGAAAATGGCGGTGAATGGGCACCGCGCGGCGGAAGAAGCCTTCCGTTCGGGGATGAGCGAGTTCGACATCAACCTGGCCTATCTGACCGCGACCGGTCATCGTGACACCGATGTGCCGTACAGCAATATCGTGGCGCTGAATGAGCATGCGTCGGTTCTGCATTATACGAAGCTGGATCATCAGGCACCGTCTGAAATCCGCAGCTTCCTGCTGGATGCCGGTGCGGAGTACAACGGTTATGCCGCAGACCTGACCCGTACCTGGTCGGCGAAAAGCGACAACGAATATGCGCAGTTAGTGAAAGATGTGAATGACGAACAGCTGGCGCTGATTGCCACCATGAAAGCAGGTGTCAGCTATGTGGACTATCACGTTCAGTTCCATCAGCGAATTGCGAAACTGCTGCGTAAGCATCAGCTCGTCACCGACATGAGCGAAGAGGCGATGGTCGAAAACGATCTCACCGGACCGTTTATGCCGCACGGTATCGGCCATCCGCTGGGCCTGCAGGTGCATGATGTTGCTGGCTTTATGCAGGATGACAGCGGTACGCATCTCGCCGCGCCGTCCAAATATCCGTATCTGCGCTGCACCCGTGTGCTCCAGCCGGGCATGGTGCTGACCATTGAACCGGGCTTTTATTTCATCGAATCTCTGCTCGCGCCTTGGCGTGAAGGGCAGTTCAGCAAACACTTCAACTGGCAGAAAATTGAAGCGCTGAAACCGTTTGGTGGTATTCGTATTGAAGACAACGTGGTGATCCACGAGAACAACGTTGAAAACATGACGCGGGATCTGAAACTGGCGTAATGGACAGTTGGTTAATCCCTGCGGCATCGGTCACCGTTGTCGAAGAGATCAAAAAAAGCCGTTTCATTACGTTGTTGGCGCATACCGATGGCGTTGAGGCGGCAAAGGCGTTTGTGGAATCAGTCAGAGCGGAGCACCCGGACGCCCGTCACCATTGCGTGGCGTGGGTGGCGGGAGCGCCCGATGATTCGCAGCAACTGGGCTTTTCAGATGATGGTGAACCGGCGGGAACGGCAGGCAAGCCGATGCTCGCGCAGTTGATGGGCAGCGGAGTTGGGGAAATTACCGCCGTCGTCGTGCGCTATTACGGCGGGATCTTACTCGGCACCGGCGGACTGGTTAAAGCCTACGGCGGTGGCGTAAACCAGGCATTGCGTCAGTTAACGACGCAGCGCAAGACGCCATTAACCGAATATACTTTGCAGTGTGAGTACGCGCAGTTGGCTGGCGTTGAAGCACTTCTGGGTCAATATGACGGCAAAATCGTCACCAGTGATTACCAGGCATTCGTTCGGTTACGGGTGGCGCTTCCTTATGCGAAAGTGGATGAATTTTCAGCAAAGCTGGCGGATTTTAGTCGTGGTTCATTGCAATTGTTAGCGATTGAAGAATAATCCCCACCTCATTTTGAAGAACTAAGGAAGCGGCAGAGATGCATTTTCGCGCCATTACCCGAATCGTAGGATTACTGGTCATCTTATTTTCGGGCACGATGATCCTCCCGGGGCTGGTAGCACTTATCTATCGTGATGGGGCGGGACGCGCATTTACGCAAACCTTTTTTGTCGCGCTGGTGATTGGCTCCATGTTGTGGTGGCCGAACCGTCGCGAGAAAGGCGAACTGAAATCCCGTGAAGGGTTTCTGATCGTGGTACTGTTCTGGACCGTGCTGGGCAGCGTGGGGGCGTTGCCCTTCATTTTTTCTGAAAGCCCGAACCTCACGATTACCGATGCGTTTTTTGAATCATTCTCCGGACTGACCACGACCGGCGCCACCACGCTGGTAGGGCTGGATTCGCTACCGCATGCGATCCTCTTTTATCGCCAGATGCTGCAATGGTTTGGCGGGATGGGAATCATTGTACTGGCCGTCGCGATCTTGCCGATACTCGGCGTCGGTGGGATGCAGCTCTATCGCGCTGAAATGCCTGGGCCGCTAAAAGATAACAAAATGCGCCCGCGTATTGCCGAAACGGCAAAAACGCTGTGGTTGATCTACGTCCTGCTGACGGTCGCCTGCGCGCTGGCGCTGTGGTTTGCCGGCATGCCGGCGTTTGACGCCATCGGACACAGTTTTGCCACTATCGCGATCGGCGGGTTTTCCACCCATGATGCCAGCGTGGGCTATTTTGACAGCCCAACGATTAACACCATCATCGCTATCTTCTTATTAATCTCCGGCTGTAACTACGGCCTGCACTTCTCGTTACTGAGTGGCCGCAGCCTGAAGGTTTACTGGCGTGACCCCGAATTTCGCATGTTCATTGGCGTCCAACTGACGCTGGTGGTCATCTGCACATTAGTGCTCTGGTTCCATAACATCTATAGCTCCGCGCTGACGACGCTCAATCAGGCCTTTTTCCAGGTGGTGTCGATGGCCACCACGGCCGGATTTACAACCGACAGTATTGCGCGCTGGCCGCTTTTCCTGCCGGTACTGCTGCTATGCTCCGCGTTTATCGGCGGCTGTGCGGGATCAACGGGAGGAGGACTGAAGGTTATCCGTATCCTCTTGCTGTTCAAGCAGGGGAACCGCGAGCTGAAGCGCCTGGTACATCCCAATGCGGTCTATAGCATCAAACTGGGGAATCGCGCGCTGCCGGAGCGTATTCTTGAAGCGGTCTGGGGATTTTTCTCGGCGTATGCGCTGGTCTTTATTGTCAGTATGCTGGCGATTATCGCCACCGGCGTGGACGATTTCTCTGCTTTTGCTTCCGTGGTGGCGACGCTGAACAACCTTGGGCCCGGGCTGGGCGTCGTGGCGGATAACTTTGCCAGTATGAATCCAGTGGCAAAATGGATCCTGATTGCCAATATGCTGTTCGGTCGTCTGGAAGTCTTCACTTTGCTGGTACTTTTTACCCCGACCTTCTGGCGTGAATAATGGAGCAACACGTGAAAACACTGATTCTTTTCTCATCTCGTGATGGACAGACCCGGGAAATTGCCGCTTATCTGGCGTCAGAACTCAAAGAGCTTGGCATTTACACGGATGTGGTCAATCTGCATCGTACCGAAGAGCCTGACTGGGAACGCTATGACCGTGTGGTCATTGGCGCATCCATTCGTTATGGACACTATCATTCCGCATTCCTCGAGTTTGTGAAGAAACATGCAACGCGACTGAATCGCATACCAAGCGCGTTTTACTCCGTCAACCTGGTGGCGCGTAAACCGGAAAAGCGGACGCCGCAGACCAACAGCTACGCGCGCAAGTTTTTAATGAACTCGCAGTGGCGGCCAGACCGTTCTGCGGTTATCGCCGGGGCGCTGCTGTATCCACGCTATCGCTGGTATGACCGCATAATGATTCAGCTCATTATGAAAATGTCGGGCGGCGAAACGGATACGCGTAAAGAAGTTATCTATACCGACTGGGAGCAGGTCGCGAGTTTTGCCCGAGAAATCGCTCAGTTAACCCCCGATTCGGTGGTTAAATAAACGTAAAGAATAAAAAATGCGCGGTTGAGAAATTATTTTAAATTTCCCCTTGTCAGCCCGAAATAACTCCCTATAATGCGCCTCCACTGACACGGAACAACGGCACGCAAGCCGCCGGGTCAGCGGGGTTCAGAGATGGACGCCCACAGAGAAAAGCGAAATAAATGCTTGACTCTGAAGCGGGAAAGCGTATTATGCACACCCCGCGCCGCTGAGAAAAAGCGAAGCGGCACTGCTCTTTAACAATTTATCAGACAATCTGTGTGGGCACTCAGAGTGACACGGATTCTTAATGTCTTCGGACAATAAATGAATACCAAGTCTCAAAGAGTGAACACGTA
>Ga0209281_1000286_pt1 | contig 94163 bp, 88 predicted proteins | sample MedtruBG_FD_187514 | JGI IMG/M metagenome (GOLD analysis project Ga0209281, IMG submission 187514) | Root nodule microbial communities of legume samples collected from California, USA - Medicago truncatula BG (SPAdes) (version 2) | ecosystem: Host-associated > Plants > Roots > Nodule | place...
CCAATTGATTAAAAGTCAACTGCTCTACCAACTGAGCTAACGACCCGAATGGTGGGTGATGACGGGCTCGAACCGCCGACCCCCTCCGTGTAAAGGAGGTGCTCTACCAACTGAGCTAATCACCCAAACTTCGGTACTGCATCGACAAGCGTTCACATTGAGAATGGTGGGCGATGACGGGCTCGAACCGCCGACCCCCTCCGTGTAAAGGAGATGCTCTACCAACTGAGCTAATCGCCCATTCTCAAATACTTATCTACACTGCGGGTCACCATTAAGTAGATGGTGGGTGATGACGGGCTCGAACCGCCGACCCCCTCCGTGTAAAGGAGATGCTCTACCAACTGAGCTAATCACCCCCGCTGTGTGGAGTCGCATTATAGGGAGAGTTGAAAATGAGTCAACGCCTTTTCTGAATATTTTGTTTGTTCGTCGTAAAATTAGTCAAAACGATCGCTGAATGGGCAGGGGCGCATGATTTATAAACAAAATTCGTAAACCTGCATATCAAACAGGGAACATCATTGAGGAATCAGCCCACAGTGATAGAATATTGCCCATTGTTTTTTTCCAGCATTTGCCGGTCGTCGGCATCTTTATAACGTAAGGCCATTTCATGAAAATCAAAACTCGCTTCGCGCCAAGCCCGACAGGCTATTTGCACGTCGGCGGTGCACGTACTGCCCTTTACTCCTGGCTTTTTGCACGTCACAACGGCGGTGAGTTCGTGCTGCGTATTGAAGACACCGATCTTGAGCGTTCGACGCCGGAAGCTATCGAAGCCATTATGGACGGGATGAACTGGCTCAATCTGGAATGGGATGAAGGTCCTTACTTCCAGACTAAACGTTTTGATCGCTATAACGCCGTCATTGATGACATGCTGATCGCGGGCACGGCGTACAAATGCTACTGCTCCAAAGAGCGCCTGGAAGCATTGCGTGAAGAGCAGATGGCAAACGGCGAGAAACCTCGCTATGACGGCCGTTGTCGCCATGATCACAGCGAACATGCTGCTGATGAACCCTGCGTGGTGCGTTTCGCTAACCCGCAGGAAGGTTCAGTTATCTTCGATGACCAGATCCGTGGCCCGATCGAATTCAGCAACCAGGAGCTGGATGACCTGATCATTCGCCGTACTGATGGTTCTCCAACCTATAACTTCTGCGTTGTGGTGGATGACTGGGATATGGAAATCACCCATGTGATCCGTGGTGAAGACCATATCAACAACACGCCGCGCCAGATTAATATCCTGAAAGCGCTGAATGCGCCTGTTCCTGTTTATGCACACGTCTCCATGATTAACGGTGATGATGGTAAAAAACTGTCCAAGCGTCATGGTGCGGTGAGCGTAATGCAGTATCGCGATGATGGTTACCTGCCAGAAGCTTTGCTGAACTATCTTGTGCGTCTGGGCTGGTCCAGTGGCGACCAGGAGATTTTCAGCCGTGAAGAGATGATCTCCCTGTTCTCCCTGGGCGCGGTGAGCAAATCCGCCAGTGCGTTCAACACCGACAAACTGCTGTGGCTGAACCATCACTACATTAATACGATGCCGGCGGAATACGTGGCAACTTATCTGCAGTGGCACATTGAGCAGGCTAACATCGATACCCGTACCGGCCCTGAACTGGCCGATCTGGTTCGTCTGTTGGGCGAGCGCTGCAAAACGCTGAAAGAGATCGCTGAAAGCTGCCGTTACTTCTACGAAGATTTCAGCGAATTTGACGCCGACTCGGCGAAGAAACATCTGCGTCCTGTGGCGCGCCAGCCGCTGGAAGTGGTGCGTGACAAACTCGACGCTATCACGAGCTGGACTGCCGAAAATGTTCATCATGCGATTCAGGCAACCGCTGACGAGCTGGAAGTCGGGATGGGTAAAGTGGGTATGCCGCTGCGCGTCGCGGTAACCGGCGCAGGCCAGTCTCCGGCTCTGGATGTGACCGTCCATGCCATTGGTAAAACGCGCAGCGTAGCGCGGATTAACAAGGCGCTGGGCTTTATTGCGGAACGTGAAAGCCAGCAATAAGCGACAAGATATGTATCTTAACGGCAGGGTGACCTGCCGTTTTTTTATGCCTTAACGTCCACAATCCCCAGCCGCGTCAGAAATCCGTTTATCCCTTCTCTTAATAACAAGCGCTCAAGATGGTCTTGTTCCGGGGCTGTCATTTTCTCCAGCACGTCGGTAATTTTAGGCGAAAGGGCGGGTGCAACAGGACGGGCGTAGGCAGGTGGCGTCTCTTCCAGTTGATAGACGGCCTGTTGAAGACGCATCGCTGGCAGGCTCTTAATGTGTTCCCGCACTCGCGCATCAACATGAACCCAACGGGCACGTCCTCCTTTGACACCGTTAATTCTTTCGGTTTTCCATCCTTTTTCGCGGATCCAGCGGTTCACCGTTTGCTTTGCCATCCCAAGGGTAAGGGACAGCTCTTCCGTGGTCATTTTGCTCCGTAGTGTTTTCATATCAATTCTGATCGCGAATCCCTAAACGTTGTAGCAATCCCGCGATCCCTTCTCGCAGTAACAAAGAGGTCATTTGTTTGCGCTCGTCCGGTGTCATTTCATTCGCCAGCGTCAGGAGTAAAGCATGCAGTGGACTTTCGCCCGTGATGCTTTCGGGAATCTCAGGCGCATCCGTGGCTCTGCGCGCGCTGCGAATAAATTCCCGCACGTTTTCATTGACGTGAACCAGACGCGCTTTTCCCCCCTGAACACCGGGCCTTGGCGATGTCATCCAACCCTCTTTGCGCACCCATTTATTGATGGTCTGTCGGCTGAAACCGGTGAGCCGGGCTAACTCTTCTGGTGTCATTCGTTCCTTGATCATGCAATTTCCTGAGTAAGAGTATGGTTAATAGGCGTTCATTTTATAGCACCCTTTTACGTGAAAACGTGACAGGCTTAACTCATGATTGCGAGGAACCTCGCAAGGTGATTCATTTGCATGATTTTTCAGCGATTGAGAGCATCAGGATGATTTTGCCGTTGACACTCTGCGGAGGAATTCATATTATGCCGCCCGTCAACACGACAGCTTTACGTTGGGGCTATAGCTCAGCTGGGAGAGCGCTTGCATGGCATGCAAGAGGTCAGCGGTTCGATCCCGCTTAGCTCCACCAAATTCTCACCCAAAGAATTTGGAACGTAAAAACTGTGGGGCTATAGCTCAGCTGGGAGAGCGCTTGCATGGCATGCAAGAGGTCAGCGGTTCGATCCCGCTTAGCTCCACCAAAATTCTAACCCTCGCTGAAAAGCGGGGGTTTTTTTATGTTTTCGTAAAATGATTCCTTCCCTTTTGTTATCAACCTGTCTTTTTTCTAAACCGCGTTGAGATAAACGGTCCAAATTTAGACCGCAACTTGATTCACGCTGTGAATAAACCTAATATTCACAAGGCTAATATTATGCCGGGATGAATTGTCAATTAAATTAATGAAAAGTAAATCAGGTAACAATTTAAAAATATTTATGCTTGCGCAAATATTGTGCCTGCTCGCCGTACCCCTGGCTCGCTATATTTCACCCCGCGCGCTTATCGATGGGGTTGACGTCTATTTAGCCTGGTTACCATTAAGTCTGATGCTGGCGGTTATTCTCTTGTTTGGCCGCAGGGCTATTATTCCAATAATAACGAGTTTTGCTCTGACCAACGCCCTGAGTTTCAATCTGACTTTTTTGCAGCACGCGGTGTTGTTGTTTTGTCAGGTCTTTGCCGTTTTCGCCGCATGTGGTGCGCTTCGTTTGCAGTTAGGCCGCCGCTGGCGGTTTGGCGTACCTAACCGACACCTCGGCGTCCGTATTTTCTGGCTGGGGTTTATTATCCCGCCGGGGATCAAGCTTTCCATGTATCTGGCAGGAAATCTCTTTCATTTTCCCGTTTCCCTGTCAACGTTCTTCGGTGAAGGCAGTGCCATCTATCATATTGTTGATATTCAAAGCCTGATATGTGCAGGCTTAATATTTACGATGATGTTCTATTATCCGTTAAGAATGATTATTAATCCGCGTTATACCAGAACGTTCTGGCTACGCAGTATTAAGCCCTATTTTATTAAAAACAGTGTTCTTTTTACATTCACATGGCTAATGCTTTTAGGGTTAGTCCTCACCATACTTTGTGCACCTGTAGAATCACCGTTCATTGCGGGATATCTGGTTCCGGTGATTTTTATTCTGTTTACCGCCGCCATTAGCCGGTTAAGTTATGCGTTGGTCTCGCTCTGCTGGGCATTTTCGGCCCTGACGCTGCTGACCTATAACAAAAATTTTCTTAATGGCGTTGAAACGGGTTATTCACTCTCCTTTGTTCTTTCAGTCCTGATTTCCTTCACGATTTGCCTGTTGTACATGTGGCGAATCTATCGACGTACCGAGTGGCTAAAGCGTGGCTGGCAGGAGAGGGCACTCACCGATCCGCTGACGGGACTGGCGAACTTGCGTGCGCTGGAGATTTTTTTGACCACCCATCCTGACGCGAAAATTTGCTGTTTGCGCATGGATAATCTGGAATTTCTCAGTCGTCACTATGGCATGTTGATGCGCGTCCACTGCAAGCGAGCAATAACCCAGTCCGTTCAGCCTCTTTTGCAGAGTGAAGAGAAATTCTTTCAGCTTCCTGGCAGTGAAATGGTGCTGGTATTACTCGGTCCGCAAACGTCTGAACGTTTGCAGCATATTGTTGATCAGCTCAATAACCGAAACTTTTACTGGAACAATACGGCGCTGGATATTGAATTTGGCGCTGCGTGGGGGGAGTTAGAAGGCCGTAGCGGGGAGCAACTGAATCATACGTTGGGTCAACTGAGCTGGCTTTCTGAACAGTCCTGTATTGCACATACGGTACTTGCGTTGACCCACAGTCAGGAGACCGTCTCCGGGCAGACCACAGAACGCGTGCTGATGCTAAGCCGTATTAAACGCGCGCTCGATGAGGAGGGCGTCAAACTCTATGCGCAGCCTATTCAAAATGTCTCGGGAGAAGGATATCACGAAATTCTGACGCGTCTGGAGAGTGACGGAGAACTCATCACGCCTGACCGTTTCATTCCGCTGATCGCGCAGTTTAATATGAGCCATCGCTTTGACCTTACGGTGCTGGAGAAACTCCTTCTGTGGCTGCGTGCGCACCCTTCCTCGCAAAACGTGGCAAGGTTCTCGGTGAACCTGATGCCGCTGACGTTAATGCAAAAGGAGATTGCTTCAGAGATTATCGCGCTGTTTACCCATTACGGTATCGATCCGCATATGGTGATTATTGAAATCACGGAAGAGCAGGCATTTTCAGACTCGGATTCCAGTATCCAGAATATTCAAAAGCTGCGTGAATATGGGTTCAAGATTGCCATTGATGATTTTGGCACGGGCTACGCGAACTATGAACGTCTGAAACGACTTGAGGCGGATATCATTAAAATCGATGGCTCCTTCGTAAAAGATATCTGTACCGACAGTATGGATGCGATGATCGTGAAATCTATTTGCAACCTGGCAAAAACAAAATCACTCACCGTTGTGGCGGAGTATGTCGAAACGGATGCACAGCGGCAGTTGTTGCTTGATTCGGGCGTGGATTATCTGCAGGGGTATTTGATCGGTAAACCGCGTCCGTTACAGGAATCGCAGGCGTAAAAAAACCGGAGCCAGGCTCCGGTTTTTTTGAGGTGGTTTACAGAACCAGTGCTGCGATTGAGGCAGACAGGACGCTTACCAGCGTTGAACCGTAGACCAGTTTCAGACCAAAGCGGGATACCACGTTACCTTGCTCTTCGTTCAGACCTTTGATCGCACCGGCAATAATACCGATGGAAGAGAAGTTGGCGAAGGAGACCAGGAACACGGAAAGAATACCTTCAGCACGTGGAGACAGGGTGCTGGCGATTTTCTGCAGATCCATCATGGCCACAAATTCGTTAGAAACCAGTTTGGTCGCCATGATGCTACCAACCTGAAGGGCTTCATGCGCGGGTACACCCATCACCCAGGCAATTGGATAGAAGATGTAGCCCAGAATACCCTGGAAGGAGATACCCAGCACGGCAGCAAACAGTGCGTTCAGTGCGGCAATCAGGGCGATGAAGCCGATCAACATAGCGGCGACGATCACGGCCACTTTAAAGCCTGCCAGAATGTATTCGCCCAGCATTTCGAAGAAGCTTTGTCCTTCGTGCAGGTTCGACATCTGAATGTTTTCTTCGCTGGCATCAACACGGTATGGGTTGATCAGGGAGAGCACGATAAAGGTGCTGAACATGTTCAGTACCAGTGCGGCAACCACGTATTTAGGTTCCAGCATCGTCATGTACGCACCCACAATAGACATGGAGACGGTAGACATCGCCGTGGCTGCCATGGTGTACATACGGTTGCGGGACATTTTGCCAAGAATATCTTTATACGCGATAAAGTTCTCAGACTGGCCCAGAATCAGGGAGCTGACTGCGTTGAAAGATTCCAGTTTACCCATGCCGTTGACTTTAGATAACAGGAAGCCAATCGCACGAATCACCACCGGCAGAACGCGGATGTGCTGCAGAATACCGATCAGCGCAGAGATAAAGACGATAGGGCACAGCACTTTAAGGAAGAAGAATGCCAGACCTTGATCGTTCATGCTGCCAAAGACGAAGTTCGTCCCTTCGTTAGCAAATCCGAGCAGTTTTTCGAACATTTCGGAGAAGCCTTTCACGAAACCCAGGCCTACGTTGGAGTTCAGGAAGAACCACGCAAGTAAAACTTCAATAACGAGCAGTTGAACAACATAACGAATACGAATATTTTTGCGGTCTGTGCTGACCAGCAATGCAAGTGCAGTAACGACTACAAGTGCCAGGACAAAATGAAGGACGCGGTCCATATTTGCTCCAAATATGAGGCAGGTTTAATTTCCGTGCACATTCTATGTAACGGCGACAAAGAAAACGAGATCAAGAACACACTATAGTTACATCCTGTGACGAGTCTCAAAAATAGTGATCAACAATACATTTTTGTTATGTTAGGTAAATGAGTGAAAAGTTAAGTTTGTGTGCTACGCTTCACAAATGTGTGTGATTTCACCGTCGTGACGTCAATAAGCATTCCCGCCCGATCTATCGTTCTTAGCTATCAGAGAAATCAACAATAACCATTTAAATGATCTTGATAATCATTCTCATTTTGATAGCATGAAACATAGCAAAGGCTATATTTCCAGAGGCACAAATGACAAACAGTCGCGTAGAGGGTAGCAGTGGCAGAGCCGCACGCAAGTTGCGCTTTGCATTAATGGGACCTGCATTCATTGCGGCTATTGGCTATATCGATCCGGGTAACTTTGCGACGAACATCCAGGCCGGCGCCAGCTTCGGCTATAAATTGCTTTGGGTGGTCGTCTGGGCAAACCTGATGGCGATGCTGATTCAGGTGCTCTCTGCCAAGCTGGGTATCGCAACGGGCCGAAACCTGGCAGAGCAAATCCGCGAGCACTACCCGCGTCCGGTCGTCTGGTTTTATTGGGTGCAGGCTGAAATCATCGCCATGGCAACCGATCTGGCCGAGTTTATTGGTGCGGCAATTGGCTTCAAACTGATCCTTGGTGTTTCCCTGCTCCAGGGGGCTGTACTGACCGGTATTGCCACCTTCCTGATATTAATGCTTCAGCGTCGGGGGCAAAAACCCCTTGAACTCGTCATTGGTGGCCTGCTGCTTTTTGTGGCGGCTGCGTACATCGTTGAGCTGGTATTTTCTCAACCTAATCTGGTGCAGTTGGGTAAAGGAATGGCGATCCCCAGCTTGCCTACAACCGAAGCTGTGTTTCTTGCGGCCGGTGTATTAGGGGCAACCATCATGCCGCATGTGATTTATCTGCACTCTTCGCTGACGCAGAACCAGCATGATGGCACCCGACAGGAACGCTATTCAGCCACGAAATGGGACGTGGCTATTGCGATGACCATCGCCGGTTTTGTCAACCTGGCAATGATGGCGACCGCAGCTGCTGCGTTTCATTTCAACGGACATACCGGCGTTGCGGATCTCGATCAGGCTTATCTGACGCTTGAGCCGCTGCTGAGTCATGCGGCGGCGACGATTTTTGGGCTGAGTCTGGTTGCGGCGGGCCTCTCTTCCACCGTGGTGGGGACGCTGGCAGGGCAGGTTGTGATGCAGGGCTTTGTGCGTTTTCACATTCCATTGTGGGTGCGCCGTTCGGTGACGATGCTGCCGTCTTTTATCGTGATTCTGATGGGGCTGGATCCCACCCGGATTCTGGTGATGAGCCAGGTCTTACTGAGTTTTGGTATTGCGCTGGCGCTGGTGCCGCTGCTGATTTTTACCAGCAACCCCACGCTGATGGGGGACCTTGTGAACACGACCCGCGTAAGACGCGTTGGCTGGTTAATTGTGGTGCTGGTCGTAGCGCTCAATCTCTGGCTGTTAGTCGGGACGGTGCTGGGGCTATAAAATGAATAAGGAGCCTTGCGGCTCCTTATTGCGTTTAGCGATGATGTCCGCCGTGACCATGTCCATGACCGTGTCCGCGTGGCCCACGGCGATCGTCGCGGTCGCTCCAGCCTTCGCGATAACCGCGTTCATACGCCTTGCGATTGTCCCAGCCACGATGGCGGCCATTATCATGTTTCCACCAGCGGTCTTTACGCCACTCGTAATGACGGTGCCAGTAATCGCGGTCGCGCCAGCCACCGCCGTCCCAGTAGTTACCATAATTATCACGATCGCCAATCTGTAATTTGATGGATGGCAACAGGGTGATCTCGCCAGCATTAGCGACCAGCGGTGCTGCTGTAGCCAGTAATACCGCTGTCAGAATCAGTGACCTGAACATGTTTATTCTCCTTCACGATCGGGGCCGTAAAAGGCCTGTTAACGCAATATTACGGGGCAGTAAAGCCCCGTATAATCGCTTCAACTCCTAATTCATGGAGGGGAGCACTTTTTGCTAAAAATGCGCTTAATTTGAGCTATTGAGAACCGTGTCGATTCTGTTCAGTTCATCCGCGGTGAATTCACTGTTTTTCAACATGCCAACGGCATCGTCAATCTGCGCCGTTTTACTGGCCCCTATCAGAACGGACGCCACGGTTTTATGTCGCAGAACCCACGCCAGCGCCATCTGAGAGAGCTTTTGTCCCCGGCTTTCTGCCAGGGTATTCAGCTGTCGCACCTTCGCCAGCTTCGCATCCGTAATCTGATCCGGGTTAAGAAATTTGCTCCCGCTCGCCGCGCGGGAATCAGCCGGGATCCCATTCAGGTAACGGTCGGTCAGCTGGCCACCTGCCAGTGGTGAGAAGGGAATGCAGCCCACCCCTTTTTCATCCAGAACAGACAGTAATGCCTCTTCCGGACCGCGTTCAAACATCGAGTACTTCGGCTGATGAATCAGGCAAGGTGTGCCCAGATCGTCCAGAATCGCCGTCGCCTCGCGCGTTTGCGTCGCGGAGTAGTTAGATAAACCGACGTACAGGGCTTTCCCCTGACGCACGATCTGATCGAGGGCTTTCATGGTCTCTTTCAGCGGTGTGTCCGGATCGGGACGATGGTGATAGAAGATGTCGACATACTCCAGCCCCATGCGCTTAAGGCTTTGGTCGAGGCTGGCAATCAGGTATTTCCGCGATCCCCAGTCGCCATACGGGCCATCCCACATCGTATAGCCCGCTTTGGTTGAGATAATTAATTCGTCACGGTAAGGAGCAAAGTCTTCTTTAAATATTCGACCGAAGTTGGATTCTGCCGATCCCGGCGGTGGGCCATAGTTGTTCGCAAGGTCAAAATGGGTGATGCCCAGTTCAAAAGCGCGTTGCAAAAGTTGACGACTGTTGTCAATGAGGGTGGTGTCACCAAAGTTATGCCACAGCCCCAGAGATACGGCCGGGAGCTTAAGCCCGCTCTGACCACAACGACGATAGTGCATTGTCTGATAACGAATTTTGTCCGCCTTGAAAACCATGCTAATGACCTCTGACGTAAAAGTTAACCTGCAGTGTATACGCTTACACGCGCGCAGTGGCTATCAGAATAGCGCGCACTTTTTCGTAAAGCATTCGTTCCACTCTCTACTTTCCGCCATTTCTGGACAGTCATCACGCTTCTCTAATACTCAAGGTGAGTTCAACGTCAGAAGGACACCTGTTATGCGAACCCCTTATTGCGTCGCCGATTATCTGCTGGAACGTCTGTCACACTGCGGTGCCGGACACCTGTTCGGCGTCCCGGGCGATTACAATTTGCAATTTCTCGACCACGTCATTGAGAGTAAAGCGATCGGATGGGTGGGCTGCGCCAATGAGCTTAACGCGGCCTATGCCGCAGATGGTTATGCCCGTTGTCATGGATTTGCTGCCTTATTGACAACCTTTGGCGTCGGGGAGCTGAGTGCCATGAACGGCATTGCCGGGAGCTTTGCTGAATATGTTCCCGTTCTGCACATCGTGGGTGCGCCGGGGACCGCAGCACAGCAAAAGGGTGAGCTACTGCACCACACCCTGGGAGACGGCGAGTTTCGACATTTTTACCGTATGAGCCAGCCAGTCACGGCGGCGCAGGCCATTCTCACCGAGCAAAATGCCTGCTACGAAATTGACCGGGTTCTGTCCGTTATGCTGCGAGAGCGCCGTCCCGGTTATCTTATGCTGCCTGCGGATGTGGCAAAAAAACCTGCGACGCCGCCTGTAAACGCTCTCACGACACCCGCCTCATACAATGACACCACCTGCCTTGCAGCCTTCCGCGAAGCGGCGGAAACCCAACTTACGCAAGGTGGACGTGTCGCTCTGCTCGCCGATTTTCTCGCGTTGCGCTACGGCCTGAAGGCGCAACTCCAGGCCTGGGTCAACGAGACCCCCATGGCGCATGCCACCCTGCTGATGGGGAAAGGGCTTTTTGACGAGCGACAGCCGGGTTTTAGCGGAACCTACAGTGGTTCGGCCAGTGATGACGCTGTAAAAGAGGCCATTGAACAAGCCGGGACGGTTATCTGCGTCGGCACACGATTTACCGATACCCTGACCGCAGGCTTTACCCATAAGCTTTCTGCCAGGCAGACCATTGAAATCCAACCCCATGCGGCCCGTGTCGCCGACAGATGGTTTACCGGAATACCGATGACGCAGGCGGTGGCCATTTTGTCTGAGCTGTGCAAATTGCATGTCAACGACAAGAACGTCGTCCGGCCCGCTGAGGTTTCTCATGATTATCACCAGGGACGTCTGACGCAGGATAATTTCTGGAAAACCCTGCAAACCTTTATTCGCCCGGGAGATATCATTCTGGCGGATCAAGGCACGGCGGCATTTGGCGCGGCAGCGCTACGTCTGCCTGCGGACGTTAACTTTATCGTTCAGCCGCTGTGGGGATCGATTGGTTACACGCTGGCGGCGGCCTTTGGGGCCCAGACGGCCTGCCCGCAGCGGCGGGTGATTGTACTGACGGGCGACGGGGCTGCACAGCTGACCATTCAGGAGATGGGTTCGATGCTGCGCGACGGCCAGCGCCCGGTCATTCTGGTTCTGAACAACGAAGGTTACACCGTCGAGCGTGCGATCCATGGGGCAAAACAGCGCTATAACGATATTGCGCTATGGAACTGGACTCAGGTGCCCAATGCGTTGAGCCTGGACTGTCAGGCGCAATGCTGGCGCGTCAGCGAGACGGTGCAACTGGCAGAGGTGCTGGAGAAAGTCGCCCATCATGACCGACTTTCTTTGATTGAGGTCATGCTGCCGAAAGACGACATCCCGCCGCTCTTAAGCGCCATCACCACTGCACTGGAAGCACGCAACAGCGCCTGATTATTTATCGTTTCGCCAGGCCATGAGCATCGGCTTGCCCGCCAGCAGGAGCCAGGCGGGCAGCATCACAATGCAGAGCAGGGGCAGCAAGGTGGTATCAGGCACCACGGCGGCTGCCATAAACAGGCTCAACCACGCATCCCGTGTCACTACCAGAACCAGCCCCAGAATCGAACAGGAGACGGTTATCGCGGCGGGAACTGCATCAACGTGCTCATGCAGCATCAAACCCAGCGCCACAGCGACAAAGACTGCCGGGAATATCCGTCCACCACGGAAACCGCACGCCGCTGCGACCACGACGGCAGCCAGTTTGACGATGGCGAATAAGAGATAATCGGACACGCTGAAGATCTGGCTAAAGGCCATCTGCTGCATCTCATCGAGTCCTTTAAAGAGGGTAATGGGTCCCCCGATGGCGCCGAGAATACCCAGCAGAAAACCCCCTACGCCAAGAATCAGCACCGGGTGTTTTAGCGTGTGGACCAGTCGATGCAGACGGGGAAGGCACCACACCGCCACCATACCCAGCGCTATTGCAATGGCGACGACGATGGCACCGCTGAAAATATCGGCAATCTGCATCTGACCGTAGTGCGGAATTGGAAGCGAAAAGTGAGGATGGAAAAACAGGCTGGTGGTCAGCGCGCCAGCGGCGGCGGCCATCAGCGGAGCAAATAGCCGATCCCACAGGGGAACGTCCTGGTTACCGCTCAGGGTCTGAGAGAAAATCAGCGCAGCGGCAACAGGTGTGCCAAACAGCGCCCCGATGGTGCCCGCAGACGCAAGAACCGTCCAGTCCAGCACGCCAACGCGAGGAAGGATTCGCGAGCCGATAAAGACCGCGAGGGCGATATTCACCGCCATGATGGGGTGTTCCGGGCCCAGGCTCACGCCGCCCGCCAGACCGACAATCAGGGCAATGATAAGCCCAGGCAGGGCCGAGGGTGCCACTGGCGCACCAATCAACGGTTCCAGGGCGGGATCCGGGCCTGCGTGTCCGGGACTGAAGCGAATGACCAGCCCCACCACCACGCCGGTCAGCGTCAGCATAAGGATAATCCAGGCTGGCGAGTCAAACCGGACGCCAAGCTGCGCCGGAAGTGAGGTCCAGAGCACGGTTTGCAGCGTTGAGGCGACTTTCATCACCATGATTAAAATCAGGCTTGATGCGATACCGATAATCAACGCGGGGAGCGCTAACAGCAACATGGTCCTGGCGCGCGGATGGAGCATGATGATTTCCTTGTACAAATGCAATGATGTCACTTTGCACATTCAGTTTGACGGCAATAGTGCAAAAGGTGCTGAAACGGTAAAGTGATTCTGTGACCATGATCGATAATTCTGGGCCATTCATCTTCAGGTCGTTGTTGTTATCACGCCTTGAATTTACAGTGTCCCAAAGATTTATTCTGACTTTAGCGGAGCAGTAGAAGAATGACAAAGTATGCTTTAGTAGGTGATGTCGGTGGCACCAATGCCAGGCTGGCACTCTGTGATGTCGCAAGCGGTGAAATCTCCCGGACGAAAACCTACTCCGGCCTGGATTATCCCAGCCTGGAAGCGGTCGTGCGCGTCTATCTGGATGAGCACGATGCCAGCGTAGAAGATGGCTGTATCGCCATCGCGTGTCCGATTACCGGTGACTGGGTTGCGATGACCAACCACACCTGGGCATTTTCTATTGCCGAAATGAAAAAGAACCTTGGCTTTGCCCATCTGGAAATCATCAATGACTTTACCGCCGTTTCCATGGCCATTCCCATGCTGAAACCGGAGCATTTGATTCAGTTTGGCGGCGATAAACCGGTGGATGGCAAACCCATCGCGGTCTATGGCGCGGGTACGGGCCTGGGGGTTTCGCATCTGGTACATGTCGATAAACGCTGGATTAGCCTGCCGGGAGAAGGCGGTCACGTTGATTTCGCGCCTAACAGCGAAGAAGAGGGCATTATTTTGCAGGAGCTGCGCGCCGAGCTGGGTCACGTCTCTGCCGAGCGCGTGCTCTCAGGTCCTGGTTTAGTCTATTTGTACCGCGCGATTGTGAAATCGGACGGACGCCTGCCGGAAAATCTGCAGCCAAAAGATGTTACCGAGCGTGCGCTGGCGGATAGCTGCACCGACTGCCGTCGCGCGCTGTCCCTTTTCTGCGTCATCATGGGCCGCTTTGGCGGTAACCTGGCGTTGAACCTGGGCACGTTTGGCGGGGTGTATATTGCCGGGGGCATCGTCCCTCGCTTCCTGGAATTCTTTAAAGCGTCGGGCTTCCGTGGGGGCTTCGAAGACAAAGGGCGCTTTAAGGCCTATGTACAGGATATTCCTGTATATCTGATTGTGCATGACAATCCGGGCCTGCTGGGCTCTGGGGCACACCTGCGCCAGACGCTGGGGCAGGTGCTCTGATTTGCTGTAACCCTCGCAACCGGGGGTTACAGATGCATCAACTGCCTGAATTCCTTTACCCGACTGCGACTGACCGGCACCTGAAAATCCAGATCCTTCAGGCGTAATATGTAGGTATTGTTAAACCACGGCTCGATTTCGCGGATTTTGTTGAGATTGACGCAAAACGAGCGGTGGCAGCGGAAAAAGTGCGAGGCAGGCAGTTTGCTGCAAAACTCAGTGATATTCATCGGCATGACATACGATTCACGACGCGTATAGACGAAGGTCATTTTCTCGTGCGCTTCGGCATAGTAAATATCGTCCATGGGCGTCACGATGATACGTTCGTCCTTCACCAGATTCAGGGTGTCATTTTCCCGGTTGGTGGCCTGAGTGGTGTTTTGCTGCGGGCTATTTTGTTGCTGCCACGCCAGCTCCAGCTTTTGCAGCATGGTGACAATGCGCGATTCCTGATACGGCTTAAGAATATAGTCGAAGGCTTCAAGTTCGAAGGCTTCAACGGCATGCTCCTTCCAGGCGGTAACAAATACGATAAAAGGTTTATGGGCAAACTGATTGATGTTTTGCGCCAGAAGCACACCGTCAAGAGACGGAATATTGATATCCAGAAAAATGGCATCAACCCGGTTGTGCTGCAAAAACTTCAACACATCCAGCCCGTCTTCAAACGTGCCTACAATTTCCATCTGGCTATGGGTTTTTATCAGCCAGCTCAACTCCTGCTGAGCGAGGATTTCATCTTCCACAATGATGACTTTCATGCGTCACTCCGTACTTATGGCAACAACGGCGTCTGCGCAGGAACGGGAGACCGTTCATTAGGGACATAAAATGTGATTTCCGTTCCCGGCTCAAGACGGCGAATATGCAGCCCCTCACCGTAGAGCAGCTTCACGCGATGATGGACATTCAGCAGGCCAATTTTATTCCCCGGCATCTCATTGGACTCCACGCGGGCAATGACCGCAGGATCGATACCGTTTCCGGTGTCACGCACTGAAACACGGACGCGATTACCGCTCTCCGCAATACTAATGGTCACCACGCCTTTCCCTTTGCAGGGCTGGATACCGTGAACTATCGCGTTCTCCACCAGCGGCTGAATCAGCAGACTCGGGATCACGCAGTTAACCTCTTCATCAATATCGTAGATCACCGTCAGCTTGTCGCCGAAACGCGCCTGTTCAATGGCGATGTAATCTTTTATCTGATACAGCTCTTTTTTGATGTCGATCTGCTCGTCATCTTTCAGCTCAATGTTATAGCGCAGGTAGCGCGACAGGTTGTAAATAAGCTGTCGCGCAGTATCCGGATTCATGCGTATGGATGACGAAATCGCATTGAGGGCGTTAAACAGAAAATGAGGATTGATTTTACTTTGCAGGGCGCGCAGCTCTGCCTTATTTGCCATTTCCCGCAGTTGTTCGGCGCGTGAGACCTCAAGCTGCGTCGAAATAATTTGCGATAAGCCCACCGCCATCTCCTGAAGAGAGGAGGTGATTTGATGCGCGTGGCAGTAGTAGATTTTTAGCGTGCCTGTCACCACCCCTTTCTCCCACAGGGGAATCACCAGCATTGAGTGGATCTCAGGGGTGCGATGCGCTTCGTCATTGTTCTTAATAATTATTTTACCGTAGCGAAGCGCCTGGCGGGTGGTGGGGCTGACGGTATCGTCGTTGTCCCGATAATTATGTTCACCCACGCCGACATAGGCCAGAACATGGTCAATGTTGGTAATAGCCACCGCGTCCGCATGGATGTCGCGACGGATAATGTCGCAGACCTGACGCAGGGATTCGGCATTTACGTGGCGAAACAGCGGCAACGTTTTGTTGGCAATATCGAGCGCCAGCTTTGCCTGACGCGCCGCAATGGCCTCTTTTTCCCCTTCGACGCTTTGCACCAGCAAGACGATAAAGCCGATGCAGACGCTACCCACGATCATCGGAATGCCGATTTTAGAGACAATATCCAGCCCCAGCGCGGTGGTAGGTGCCCAGGCCACAACGAGGATCATGGTGAGCGTTTCACACAGCATCCCCGCCGCTATCCCCACTTTCCAGTGCTGCTTTTTCGGTATCTTACGGTTAATCCAGCCGGAGAGGATGCCCGCGATAATGCTGGTGATAAAACACGGAACGGCGGTCACGCCCCCGATATCGATCAAATAGCGATGCGTACCTGCAATCAGGCCGGTGATGATCCCCACCCACGGGCCAAACAAAATTCCGCCTGACATCACCGCGATAATGCGCACGTTAACCAGCGAGCCTTCGACCGGTACGCCGGACCAGGTACTGAACAGCGCAAACAGAGAGAAGATGGCGGTCACCGCCAGCAGTTCGCGCGGGGAGTGGGCCGATTTGTGTAGCAGCTCGCGAAAGAGCCGGATGCGAATCAGAAAGAACAGGCAGATGAGCATTAATGCTGCGCGATCAAAAACAGCCAGCAGCATATCGAATATTTCGTGCACGGGGAGACCTGAAGCGACGGGAAAAACCTATGATAAAAAACCTGGCGCCTGTTGACCAGACATCATGCTTTTTTATGAAACGAGGAAAAACCATAATTTGCAAAGGGGATTGGCGGGGTTTCGCGTCCTGACGTGCCAGACGAGATAAAAGGTTACCACTGTAATTGTATTGATATCATGGTGTTAAAATATGAGGGGGCTTTCTTTTTCGCTTCCGCTTTTTCGCGCCGGAAGGTTCCCGTTTTATTCGGCAAACTATTTTTTGCTTTTCCTCTCGACAGCACGATTTTGTTCAGGTTATTTTCTAAACACGCCACACACGTGGCAGCGTCGCTCGGACGGTCCGGGCGCTAACGTCTCTTAGAGGAATCTATGGCTGAATCCAGTCCTGAACGCCGTTTTACGCGTATCGATCGTCTTCCCCCTTATGTTTTCAATATTACGGCTGAACTCAAAATGGCTGCGCGTCGGCGCGGCGAAGACATTATTGATTTCAGCATGGGTAATCCCGATGGCCCAACGCCACCGCATATTGTCGAAAAACTTTGCACGGTAGCCCAGCGCCCGGATACGCACGGCTATTCAACGTCACGCGGAATACCGCGTCTGCGTCGGGCTATCTCCCGTTGGTACCAGGACCGTTATCAGGTAGATATCGACCCTGAAAGTGAAGCCATTGTCACCATTGGTTCCAAAGAGGGGCTGGCGCACCTGATGCTGGCGACGCTGGACCACGGTGATACGGTGCTGGTGCCCAATCCAAGCTACCCCATTCATATCTACGGTGCCGTTATTGCGGGCGCTCAGGTCCGTTCTGTTCCTTTGGTGCAGGGTGTCGATTTCTTCAACGAGCTGGAGCGCGCTATCCGCGAAAGCTATCCGAAGCCGAAGATGATGATCCTGGGCTTCCCGTCGAACCCGACGGCGCAGTGTGTTGAGCTGGAATTCTTTGAGAAGGTGGTCGCCCTGGCGAAGCGCTATGATGTGCTGGTGGTGCACGATCTGGCCTACGCCGACATCGTGTACGATGGCTGGAAAGCCCCGTCCATTATGCAGGTCCCTGGCGCACGTGATGTCGCCGTCGAGTTTTTCACCCTCTCTAAAAGCTACAATATGGCTGGCTGGCGTATCGGGTTTATGGTGGGAAACAAGACGCTGGTGAACGCGCTGGCGCGCATCAAAAGCTATCATGACTACGGAACCTTTACGCCGCTACAGGTGGCGGCGATTGCCGCGCTGGAAGGCGATCAGCAGTGTGTGCATGATATTGCGGCACAGTATAAGCGTCGCCGTGACGTGCTGGTAAAAGGGCTGCACGAAGCGGGATGGATGGTAGAAATACCTAAGGCCTCCATGTACGTCTGGGCCAAAATACCTGAACCTTATGCGGCGATGGGATCGCTGGAATTTGCGAAAAAACTCCTGCAGGACGCCAAAGTGTGCGTCTCTCCCGGGGTCGGTTTTGGCGAATACGGCGATACACACGTCCGTTTTGCCCTCATCGAAAACAGCGACCGCATTCGTCAGGCGGTCAGAGGCATTAAGAGCATGTTCCGTGCCGACGGTCTGCTCCCCTCCGAGAAGAAAAATCCTGCCGAATCTGCATAAAAAAACAGGAGCCAATGGCTCCTGTTTTTTTAACTGTCTTCGCTCAGATCATCAGGGCAAAGGTACCGGCCCAAACTAAAACAATGACCGAAACGCCCATAAAGAAATATTTCACTTTTCATCGCTCCGCGCATCTCATGACACGCATTAAAAACAGAGTCCAACTGAGTATAGAGAGTTGAAGTCGGGCTCAAACGGAAATAAGAATTATCCCGTGATGCCACCGACGCCAGCTCAGAATTCTGTGCATCCCATTGCCAGACGGCGCTAATGTACGCTTAATTTTATAGAGTGACAAGAGTCATTTTTTTAAATAATTTCCTACACTTACGAGTGTCGTGGAACGGCGACAGTTTTGTTTCAGTACGCAATAATAATAAGTTGAGCGACGAGTGCAGAGAGAAAGGCCATGGCGTTATGCAGGTGATTGATAAGGTTAGTTTCCTGGCGAAACTAACCTTAAATGAATCTTACAGATAGAGGGAAGGTTCACCCGGTGGGCGCGTTTTAAAGCGACGGTGGACCCACAAATACTGCTCAGGGGCACGCATAATTTCTTTCTCGATCACTTTGTTGATGTAGGCCGCTGCCGCTTGTTCATCATCCGGGTAGTTAAGCATTTCCGGCGTAATATAGAGGCGATAACCCGTTTTATCCGTTTTTCTCACCATGGTGACGGTAAGCATTGCGGCTTTCGACAACCGTGAGATGACGAAGGTGCCGTTCGTGGTGGCCACATTGTTGACGGCGAAGAAGGGGGCAAAGCTGCTTCCATTACGACCGTAATCCTGATCCGGGGCGAACCAGACGGCTTCCCCTTTTTTAAGTGCACCCACCAGCCCACGCAGGTTATTACGGCTGATCATCGCTTTATTCGAACGCATTCTGCCGCGTGTCTGCACCCACTCCATCAACGCGTTGTTATGGGGGCGATAGGTTGCCATCATCGGCTGGCAAAGCCCCATGACGCGACCACCCAGTTCGAGGGACATAAAATGGACCCCAACAACAATGACGCCGCGATGTTTCGCCTGCGCCTTTTGCAGGTTTTCCAGCCCGTCAACATCAAACCATTTGCGCACGCGTTCATCGGGCCAGAACCAGGCCATGCCGGTTTCCAGTAAGCCCATACCAAGGGATTTAAAGTTTTCTGCGATCAGTTTTTCATGTTCTTGCGGATTTTGATCGGGAAAGCAAAGTTCGAGATTTCGTCGGGCAATGGATTCGCGACGTTTCAGGAACGGACGGGACGCTGTACCTAATTTAGAACCAAGGAAAAGCAGTGCTGGATAAGGCATCTGGACAAGTAACCAGAGAAGGCCAACGCCAAACCATGTTAGCCAGTAACGTGGATGAAGAAAGTCACGTTCAAATTTGGATTGAGACAAGTTATTCGACCTATGTAAAACCTGAACAGGTAACGCAAACGAAGCGCTACAGTATGGAGATGAAGACCGCAGTTCGGGGTCGTGGTTTCAGGCTTTACCGATCTTTACGGCGTTGCCAGACCACAGCCAACGCAGGGTGGGCTGCGTACTGTAACATCCTTACAGACTCTGTGCTACGACTAGTTTTTGGAGGGTATCAATGAAGTATGGCTCTGCCAGAGCGTTGTCACATCGCTGGCAGAGAGGATGTTAAGCCGGGGAGCGATATAAAAAAACGTTAATGACGGCTCAGCCCCCCGTTACAGAAAATGTTATTTGACTCACGTCGCTCAGGATGCCGTTATCTGTGATTTATGATAACGGGGTAAATCAATAATATCGTACGTGAAGGTCTCTTTCAGATAACAGCGATCGGGTGTTTCGCTGTCCGCATAGACCATGAAATATTCCTGCGACTTTTCAAATTCAATCAGGTTATCGCCATTTTTAAAGCGGGTGACCAGAAAGGGAATATTATCCTGTGTTTTGGCATGTCGAACGCCGGAGGCAATTTGAAAATGATCCCCCCATTTCATGGTGCTGAGCTGATATTTAAAGCTGGAAATGGTGACGTTTTGACGCAATGAACAAGAGAGTTTTATCGCCGTGGCAGCAAAAGAAGAGGTGCTGAATAAGGTCAACAGGCTGAGGATAAATAAGGTTTTCACAAGCGTCTCCATTCGAGGGGCTGGCAAAGCCAGTTTGAGGGTGCGGCAAGCGCAAAAGAGGGCGGCAATGGGTAATTCCACTGACCTGGCATAATCGGACATGAAGCAGATGTTTCATGTCCCCGATAACAGGAATTACCACATCAGATCGTCAGGCACCACAAAATCGGCATACGGATCTTCTTCATCCTGCGCTTGTTCACTGAGTTCAGCGCTGACAACAATATAGCTCGCATCACGTTGGGCAATTTTATTCGCCACGACCGAAGGAATAATCGCGTATTCGCTTTCACTGGAATTATTAGTGACCAGACGCGCAATGGCGAGGCGGCCATTGATTAACTGTGACTGCGTGACCTTATCGACATCTATTTTTTTAATCAGATTATTATCGGTGAAATTATAACCAATATTGCCTTTGGACACGGTGATGCGATTCATTTCGATCAGCTGTTTGATCTGGGCCTTATATTCTTTGCTTAAGGCAGCCTGTTTTTGCTGTTCACTGAGCTGCTTATCACGTTCCAGCTGGGCCTGCTTGTTCAACTCCACCGCTTCTCGTGCTTCACGCGCCTGTACGCGTGATTTTTTGGTGGTTTTCTGCACTTTTGCCAGCTTCTTGCTGCTGACGAGTCCCGCTTTAAGCATCTGCTCTTGTAATGTTAGTTTTGTCATCTTCGTTTCTGGCGTCAGTCAAATGTTGCGCAAGATTATACCTGTTTACGGACGCATTGTGCCAGTTCAGGGGGGCAGAAAGCCTGTGTATGAAAGTGTGTCAATGAAAGACACTGTTAACGTATCGGGCGAGGGTCTTTCCCATACTGCATCGCGGGGGGAAAAGCTTCAAGAAAAAACACTTTCACCGTAAATAACAAAGCAATGAAAATTACAGTCGGCATTTCTTTACTAAAGTGGAAAGGGAAGTGCATATCAATTTCAATAAAGGCAATAATATATTTTTACAAAGTCAGGTAAATCCCCGGGGACGGGTTTTTTCGCACCCTTAACGTGAATGGTTCAAACCCAATATTTATATGAGTTCAGCAAAACCTTAATAAAACCTTAATTGATATTATGCCAAAAAAACGTGCGTTCTACGCCTGGATTGTGACTGAAAAATGAACTCACTATGGCAATTTATTGAAATTTTAATGATTTTGCGAGGCTGGTCACGTTTTTGCAGATGAAGGATTTATTTCGTCTGCACTGTTCTTAATTTTGTTCTAAGAAATCTTTGCTACGTTGTTATTAATTCTCATGGCCAGCAAATTGCGTTACACATCATTTATGTTGAGCTTCTATTTACTGTGTCTGTTTAATAATGTTGAACGCGTTCTGGTGCCAGTTTGTATGGACGAATAACCCTGTGTAAGGGCTATTCCGTGCTTGCCAAATAAAGGGTGATTAAATGAATGAATTTTTACCTTTCTCGCGTCCTGCCATGGGGCCAGAAGAACTTGCCGCGGTAAGCGAGGTTCTACAATCTGGCTGGATAACAACAGGTCCCAAAAATCAAGCGCTTGAACAGGCGTTTTGCGAGCTTACGGGTAATAAACATGCGATAGCGGTCAGTTCGGCTACCGCGGGAATGCATATTGCGCTGATGGCGCTTGGGATACAGGCCGGCGATGAAGTCATTACTCCTTCGCTTACCTGGGTATCAACCCTGAACATGATTGTCTTACTGGGTGCAGAACCCGTCATGATTGATGTCGATCGCGACACCTTGATGGTGACAGCGCAGGCGATTGAAAATGCCATTACGCCCCGAACGCGGGCAATTATTCCCGTTCATTATGCCGGCGCACCGGCTGATATAGAGGCCATTCGAGCGGTGGGTAAACGCCACGGTATACCGGTGATTGAGGATGCCGCGCATGCTGCCGGTACTTACTACAATGGCAAGCACGTGGGCGACTGCGGCACAGCGATATTTTCCTTCCATGCGATAAAAAACATGACCTGCGCAGAAGGAGGTCTCATCGTCACCGAGGATGAAGAGTACGCTAACCGTCTTCGCAGTCTCAAATTCCACGGGCTGGGCGTCGATGCCTTTGATCGCCAGACGCACGGGCGCACACCTCAGGCCGAGGTCATCACGCCGGGCTATAAATATAATCTGGCTGATATCAATGCGGCCATTGCCCTGGTGCAGCTGGACAAGCTTGAGCAACACAACGCCCGGCGCAATGAAATTGCTGAACGCTACCTCGCTGAGCTTGAGGATATGCCTTATCTGCCGCTCCAGCGTCCTGACGGGTTGCATAAACATGCGTGGCATCTTTTTATCCTGCGTATTGATGAAAACCGCTGCGGCCTTTCGCGTAATGCCTTTATGGATGCCCTGAAAGCAAAAGGGATTGGCACCGGCTTACACTTCCGCGCAGCACATACGCAGAAATACTACCGCGAGCGCTATCCCACTCTTTCTTTGCCTGATACCGAATGGAACAGCGAGCGAATTTGCTCCATTCCACTCTTCCCGACAATGTCTGACGACGATGTGAGTCGCGTAATCACCGCATTGCGTGAGGTCGCAGGAAAATAAAATGACCAAAGTAGAAGCCATTCACAAAGTGTCGGTCGTGATCCCCGTTTATAACGAGCAGGAAAGCTTACCGGAGCTGATCAGACGCACAACGGCCTCTTGTGAAACCCTGGGTAAAGAATACGAAATTCTGCTGGTGGATGATGGTAGCAGCGATGAATCCGCCACGATGTTAACGGATGCTGCCGAAAAGCCTGGCAGCCATATTGTTGCTGTTTTGCTCAACCGAAATTATGGGCAGCACAATGCCATTATGGCGGGCTTCAGCCACGTCACCGGCGATCTGGTCATTACGCTGGATGCAGATTTGCAAAACCCACCGGAAGAGATCCCCAATCTGGTGGCGAAAGCAGATGAAGGGTACGACGTCGTCGGTACTGTACGCCAGAACCGCCAGGACAGCTGGTTCCGTAAACGTGCGTCGCGCCTGATAAACCGACTCATTCAAAGTACCACCGGTAAAGCGATGGGGGACTATGGATGCATGTTGCGTGCTTATCGCCGCCATATCATTGACGCCATGCTGAACTGTCACGAACGCAGCACATTTATTCCTATTCTTGCCAATACCTTTGCGCGTAAAGCCATTGAGATTCCGGTGCATCACGCCGAACGTGAGTTCGGGGATTCTAAATACAGCTTTATGCGTCTGATCAATCTGATGTACGACCTGGTCACCTGCCTGACGACGACGCCGCTACGCATGCTCAGCGTATTTGGCAGCATCATTGCGGTGTTGGGCTTTGCATTGTCGGTATTGCTGGTTGTTTTACGTCTTGTTTTCGGGCCGCAGTGGGCCGCGGAAGGGGTCTTCATGCTCTTTGCCGTGCTCTTTATGTTCATTGGCGCGCAGTTTGTCGGTATGGGGCTTTTGGGCGAATACATCGGGCGTATTTACACCGATGTTCGTGCACGGCCTCGTTACTTTATTCAACGAGTGGTTAGCCGCGATCCAGCTTCAACTACAGAGGAAAAGCATTAATGAAAGCCGTTGTATTTGCTTATCATGACATTGGCTGTGCGGGCATTAACGCACTGGTCGCGGCGGGTTATGACATCGCTGCAATTTATACACATCCTGATTCCCCTTCTGAAAACCATTTCTTTGGCTCAGTAGCCCGTACGGCGGCTGAACAGGGTATTCCGGTCTATGCCCCGGAAGATGTGAATCACCCGCTGTGGGTGGATCGGATTCAATCGCTGCAGCCCGATGTGATTTTCTCGTTCTACTATCGCCATTTATTGTGTGAAGAGATCTTAAACAGTGCCTCCGTTGGCGCCTTCAATTTGCACGGCTCATTATTGCCTGCCTACCGCGGTCGTGCTCCGTTGAACTGGGTTCTGGTGAACGGCGAAACCGAAACGGGCGTGACGCTGCACCGTATGGTCAGCCGCGCGGATGCCGGGCCCATTCTTGAACAATATCGTGTCGCGATTACTCCCGATGATACGGCGCTAACGCTCCATCAGAAACTGACGGAAGCGGCCTCCCATCTGCTGGAAAATATTTTGCCTGTCATCAAAACAGGACAATTCCCTCAGACAGAACAGGATCACAGTAAGGCGACGCTCTTTGGCCGTCGCACCCCACAGGATGGTTGCATCAACTGGCACTCGTCAGCGCACGAAATTAACAACCTGATACGTGCCGTTACCGCTCCGTGGCCGGGGGCGTTTGGCTATGTGGGCGGGAGTAAATTTATTGTCTGGAAAGGACGTGTGCAGGACGGGGCGGAAACGGCAAAAGCAGGAACCGTGCTTTCCGTGAGTCCGCTGGTCATTGCAACCGGTGAGGGCGCGCTTGAAATTGTCACCGGACAAACGGAGAACGGCGTCTATATGCAAGGTTCCCAGCTTGCCCAGACGCTGGGTCTGGTTGCCGGTGCGATTCTCTGTAGCCAGCCAGTGTCCGTGGTGAAGCGCCGTACCCGCGTGCTGATCCTGGGGGTCAACGGTTTTATCGGTAATCATTTGACCGAACGTCTGTTAAAGGACGACAACTTTGAGGTTTACGGGCTGGATATCGGCTCCGATGCTATCAGTCGTTTTCTCACCAGTCCGAACTTCCACTTTGTCGAAGGTGATATCAGCATTCACTCTGAGTGGATTGAGTATCACATTAAAAAATGTGACGTGATTTTACCTCTGGTGGCTATTGCAACTCCGATTGAATATACCCGCAATCCGCTACGCGTCTTCGAGCTGGATTTTGAAGAGAATTTGAAGATTATTCGCGACTGCGTTAAATACAAGAAACGGATTATCTTCCCTTCGACTTCCGAAGTGTATGGCATGTCCACCGACCGGGTTTTCGACGAAGACAATTCGAATCTCATTGTCGGGCCCATTAACAAGCAGCGCTGGATTTACTCGGTTTCTAAACAGCTTCTTGATCGTGTTATTTGGGCCTACGGCGAAAAAGAGGGATTACGCTTTACGCTGTTTCGACCGTTCAACTGGATGGGACCCCGTCTGGATAGTCTGAACGCGGCCCGAATTGGCAGCTCGCGAGCCATTACTCAGTTGATCCTCAACCTTGTTGAAGGTTCGCCAATTAAGCTGATAGATGGCGGCAGGCAAAAACGCTGTTTCACCGATATCAGTGACGGGATTGAGGCGCTGTTTCGTATCATTGAAAACAAGAACGGCAATTGCGACGGGCAAATCGTCAATATCGGTAACCCGGACAATGAAGCGAGCATAAAAGAGCTGGCGGAAATGTTACTGTCGAGTTTTGAAAAACATCCTCTGCGTCACCATTTCCCGCCTTTTGCCGGTTTCAGGGAGGTAGAAAGCAGCACTTATTACGGAAAAGGGTATCAGGATGTTGAACACCGTAAGCCGAGCATCCGAAATGCCCAACGCTTACTCAACTGGACTCCTGCGGTGGCGATGGAAAAAACCATCGACGAAACGCTGGATTTCTTCCTGAAAACAGTTGAACTGACGGAACCTCAGGCATGAGAAAAGTGGGCCTGCGCATTGATGTTGACACCTGGCGTGGTACACAGCAAGGGGTGCCACATCTGCTTGAGATCTTAAGTTTGCACGGTATCCAGGCCACTTTTTTTATGAGCGTTGGGCCGGATAATATGGGCCGTCATTTATGGCGGCTGATTAAGCCGCAATTTCTCTGGAAGATGCTGCGCTCAAAAGCCGCCTCCCTGTATGGCTGGGATATTTTACTGGCGGGTACGGCCTGGCCTGGACGTAAAATCGGCGAGGGAAATTCGGCGATCGTTTCGGCGGCCGCCGATCATCACGAAGTGGGTCTACATGCGTGGGATCACTTCGCCTGGCAAACCTGGGCGGGAGTCTGGGACAACGTTCACCTTGAGAAACACATTCGTCTTGGACTTGATTCACTCACCCAGATTATCGACCAACCCGTTATCTGTTCTGCCGTGGCCGGATGGCGAGCCGATCAGCGTGTCGTGCGGGCGAAAGAGTCGTTTGGCTTCAAATACAACAGCGATTGTCGGGGCACAACGCCCTTTCTGCCGGTACTCGCGGATGGAAGTCTGGGCACCGTGCAAATCCCGGTAACGCTTCCAACCTGGGACGAAGTCATTGGTGACGGTGTGAGCCGCGAAGGTTACAACCGGTTTATCCTTGATCGCATCAAACAGGACACGGGCACGCCGGTTTATACCATTCATGCCGAGGTGGAGGGCATAGTGATGCGCAAGGATTTTAGCGATTTGCTCACCCTGGCCGCGCAGGAAGGGATCAGGTTTTGTCCATTAAGTGAGCTGCTACCTGACGATCTTTCTACGCTCCCACAAGGCAAAGTGGTGCGCGGTGTTATTCCTGGCCGTGAAGGCTGGCTGGGTTGCCAACAACTTATCGGGCATTAAACGGATGAAATCATCAAAGCAATTGATTGTTGTGATAATAGGTTTTGCGTTGCTTTATTTGTTTCCGCTTGAGTTTCGCGCTTTATGGCAGCCAGATGAAACGCGCTATGCCGAGATCAGCCGCGAGATGCTGGCTGCGGGTAACTGGATAGTCCCACATTTTCTGGACGTGCGGTATTTCGAAAAACCGATTGCGGGCTACTGGATTAACAATCTAAGTCAGTTACTTTTCGGTCATAACAATTTTGCCGTGCGTTTCGGCTCCGTCTTTTCAATGACTTTAAGTGCGGTGTTGGTTGCCTGGCTGGCTTTCCGACTGTGGCGCGATAAAACCACGGCGTTGATGTCAGGCATCATTTTCCTGACCTGCCTGCTTGTTTACGGCGTCGGCACTTATGCAGTGCTCGATCCCATGATCACCCTTTGGCTGGTTGCGGCAATGTGCAGTTTCTGGCTGGGAGCGAATGCGCAAACCGCAACGGGAAAAGCGTGCGGCTACATTCTGCTCGGTCTGGCTTGTGGTATGGGGGTGATGACCAAAGGCTTTCTGGCGCTGGCTGTGCCGGTACTGAGCGTGCTGCCCTGGGTGATTGCGCAAAAACGCTGGAAAGAGGTGCTGTTGTTTGGATTGCTGTCGATAGCTGGTGCTACCGTCATCACTCTGCCCTGGGCACTGGCTATTGCCAAAGCTGAACCCACATTCTGGCACTACTTCTTCTGGGTCGAGCATATCCAGCGTTTTGCAGAGAGTGACGCGCAGCACAAGGCGCCGTTCTGGTATTACCTTCCGTTTTTGATTGCCGGGTGTTTACCGTGGCTTGCACTGCTCCCGGGCGCACTGAAACGCGGCTGGCAGGCGCGAAAAGTTGAAAGCGGCACCTTCTATTTGCTGGGATGGGTGGTGATGCCTCTGCTGTTCTTTAGCATTGCGAAAGGCAAGTTGCCGACCTACATTTTGCCCTGTTTTGCGCCCCTTGCCATCTTGTTAGCACACCATGCCATGCAGCTTACGGGCGCACGTACGCTGAAAATCAACGGCTGGATAAACGTGATTTTTGGGGGGATTTGTACGTTAATCGTCCTTGTGGTTCTCGCGCCATGGGGTGTGGTGAAACATCCTCTTTATGCAAGATCAGAAGTCTACAAAGTCCTCCTGGCTGCCGTGGCGTTTCTTGTCTGGGCATTGGTGGGGCATCTGACCACACGGCAAAACGCCCGCTACTGGCAATGGGCGGCGCTGTGTCCCTTGGGTCTTGCGCTGCTAATCGGTAGCGTTATTCCTGAAAAAGTGATTGATTCCAAGCATCCGCAGGTCTTCATTGACGACGTTCGACCGCAACTGGAAAGCAGCCGCTACATTCTTGCTGACAGCGTAGGGGTAGGGGCAGGAATTGCCTGGGAGCTTAAGCGCAATGATATAACGATCTATGCCAAACCAGGTGAACTGAACTACGGGCTGGAAAATTTTGCGGATGCGAAAGACAATTTCGTCTCCCGGGATGATTTCCCCCAATGGCTTGCGACTCACCGTCAAAAAGGCAATGTTTCGCTGATGCTGCTGCGTTCAAGGGACAACATGCTGGACGATCCAGAGATACCCGTGCCAGATAAACGGCTTCGCCGTGGACGCTTCATGCTTCTCTTCTACAAACAGCTGCCATGAGTTATCTGTTGATTGTACTGGCGAGTTTATTGAGTTGTGGCGGCCAACTGTGTCAGAAGCAGGCCGCCTGGCGAACCGGACGGCGCCATTTACTTTTTTGGCTGGGACTGAGCGTTCTGCTGCTGGGCTGCGCCATGCTGCTGTGGTTGCTGGTTTTACAGCGTATTCCCGTCAGCGTGGCGTACCCCATGTTGAGCCTGAACTTTATCTTTATTACGCTCGCGGCTCGCTTTCTCTGGCATGAGCCTGTTTCGCGCCGTCACTGGCTCGGTGTGTTACTGATTATCGTCGGTATCAGCATACTTGGAGGGGCTGCCTGATGGGTTATATATGGGCCCTGATGAGCGTGCTGTTAGTGAGTTGCGCTCAGCTTATTATGAAATGGGCGATGGTTACGTTGCCGCCCTTTGAACACGTGGGGCAGATAATAAATGCATTAATACAGATTACGCCGGGTGCGCAGGCGCTGATGATCGGGCTGTTCGCCTATGTTTGTTCCATGGCCTGCTGGTTTATGGCCTTGCGTCGGATTCCCCTGAGTAAAGCCTATCCTTTACTCAGTTTAAGCTATGTGCTGGTTTGGGCGACGGCTATCTGGCTACCCTGGCTGAATGAAGCTTTTAGCCTGATGAAACTTCTCGGGGTTGGGGTGATTTTTATTGGGTTGCTGCTGGTCTGTCTACCGGCAAAGAAATCATGGTAAGAGGAGTGAGAGAGCTTTATAACATGTATAGATGGTGTCCCCTGCAGGAATCGAACCTGCAACTAGCCCTTAGGAGGGGCTCGTTATATCCATTTAACTAAGGGGACGAAGCGGCAAGAGTATAACGTTTTTCATACCTTACGTTAAGCGCCTTGCCGCCCGAGTGGTTAAAGAGTCGTCATTCAGGATGATTTATTTTCTTTTTTCCCACTGGTTTGCTCGTCGTTTTGTTTTGCTTTCAGTTCCGCTTTACGCTTGTTGGACATGTCGTTACGGATTTGAGCATGGCTTAACAGAGCGAAAATAAAGGTTCCTCCGCAGATGTTCCCGGCAAGCGTTGGCAGCGCAAATGGCCAGAAAAAGTCGGTCCAGTGCAATGTGCCATTAAAGACCAGGTAGAGTATTTCTACCGTGCCCACGACGATATGGGTGGTATCGGCAAGGGCTATCAGCCATGTCATCAAAATAATGACCACGATTTTGGCGGAACCCGCAGAAGGGAACATCCAGACCATAGTGGCAATAATCCAGCCGGAGATAATGGCATTAGAGAACATCTCGATGGGCGTGTTTTTCATCACCTCCATACCAATCGTCACGAAAGCATCGCGTGTGGCTTCATCGAATATCGGCATATATTCAAATGCCCAGGCGGCAATACCGGTGCCGATCAGGTTACCGAGCAACACCACGCCCCACAGGCGCATCAGCAAACCAAAATTACCCCACGTAGGGCTTTGCATCACCGGAAGCACGGCGGTAACCGTATTTTCCGTAAACAGCTGCTGACGGGCCATAATGACAATGACAAAACCAAAGGTGTAGCCCAGGCTCTCCAGAATAAATCCCCCCGGAATCCCTTCCAGATGAACGTGAAAAATGCCTTTCGCCAGAAGAGAGGCCCCCATGGATAATCCCGCCGCGATCGCGGACCACAACAGGGCCATTGCGTCGCGTTCTAACTCTTTTTCACCGTCCTGACGGATATGCTCGTGGATAGCCATCGCCCGCGAAGGGAGGTGCTCTTCGTCCACCTCTATCTTTTTACCCCTCTCTTTTTCTTCGCTCTCTACCTCGATCTCATCGCTGTGTTGGTCGAGTTTTTCGTCTTTTAAATCGTCCATCAAACTTCTCCACGCTATTGTTATCCTGTTAAGCGTAGCGGTTCTGTCAGAGTTTCCAGGCGGTAAACTCTTATTTTTCTGCGCAATGGCAATAAAGGCGATACAACCTTTTTATACAAACGTTAGACTTGGCGCGAAACGAAAGAATAAAGCCAGGCTATGCTGAGAGAAGATGAAGATGCTTTCTGCACTTCATTGCGTGCGTGGACATCCAGAAACGTGCTGTTACAATCACTTGCATGTTTTCGGCGAGGCGGCAGACGTCTCGCCCCGGATGGCAATCAACGATAGCCATACTTAACAGGGAGAATACTATGAAACTACGGCTGTCGGCGCTTGCGCTGGGGTCAACGTTGCTTGTGGGCTGCGCCAGCTCCGGCGAGCAAACGGGGCGCTCCGATCCTTTAGAAGGATTCAACCGCAGCATGTATAGCTTCAACTACAACGTGCTGGATCCGTATGTGGTCCGTCCCGTTGCCGTTGCCTGGCGTGACTACGTACCGCAACCCGCGCGCAATGGTTTGAGCAACTTCACCAGCAACCTGGAAGAGCCCGCAGTGATGGCGAACTTCTTCCTGCAGGGCGATCCGTATCAGGGGATGGTGCATTTCACCCGTTTCTTCCTGAACACCCTGCTGGGGATGGGCGGCTTTATTGATGTTGCCGGTATGGCAAACCCAAAATTGCAGCGTGAGCAGCCGCACCGTTTCGGCAGTACGCTGGGGCATTATGGCGTAGGTTATGGCCCGTATGTCCATTTACCGTTCTACGGCAGCTTTACCGTGCGTGACGACGGCGGCGATATGGTCGATACCCTCTATCCGGTGCTCTCGTGGCTGACCTGGCCACTGTCGATAGGGAAATGGACGGTGGAAGGAATTGAAACCCGTGCCCAGCTGCTGGATTCAGACGGCCTGCTTCGCCAGTCTTCAGACCCGTATATCATGGTGCGTGAAGCTTACTTCCAGAACCATGACTTTATTGCTAACGGTGGCAAGCTGAAACCGGAAGATAACCCGAACGCGAAAGCGATTGAAAATGAGTTATCAGAAATAGACGCAGAATAAAAAGAAAAAGGTGAGCAAATGCTCACCTTTTTTAATGCAGAGAATATTAGAACGCGTAGTTGAAGTTCATGCCGTACAGCCAGGCTTTCCCTTCAGAAGAGAATTCATACGGGCCTTCCTGGAAGGTGACTTTCTGACCGTGCATGTAAGAGACACCGGCATCAATAGAGGCATCTTTATTGAAGGCGTAGGTCGCACCTGCGCTCAGCCAGAAACGGTCCTGATCCGGAATAGAGATGGAACGTTTGTCAGCCGGAACCGGGCTGTCATCGAAGGCAATACCGGTACGGAACGTCCAGTTGTCATCCATATAATAGGTCGTCCCGAGCGCGATACGGTAAGCGTCGCGGAAACTCTCATCTTTCTGGAAGAGGGTATCGCCATTGCTGTTGGTGGCCTTCAGCTCCTGGAACTGGCTCCAGCTGGTGTAGGTCAGGCTATAGTGAACGGCCCATTGTGGTGCGACGCGGTTGTAACCGGACAGCTCCCACATTTCAGGCAGGTTCAGCGTCAGAGAACCGCCCGTTGTACGACCATCGGTGCCCGACGGTAAGCCGAAATTACCCAGAATCTGGTTATACGCGGACGGCAGGCTGCTCTTATAGTCGCCGTCGAAGTCGATTTTAACTTCTGAACGGTAGGTAAAGCCGTAGCGGTTATTCTTATCAATTTCATAAAGAATCCCTGCGTTCCAGCCGAAGCCCCACTCGTCACCTTTCAGATAGGCAATTTGCGTGTCGCCAGGAATCTGGGCAACTTGTCCCGCCAGCGCAGGCGGCAGAGCACCGGAACCCGCAACGATCTTGCCCAGGTCACCGGCATAGCGCTCAATTTTCGCTCTTGCGTAAACTGCATCGAAGCCCACACCGAAGCTCCAGTGGCTGTCAAGGCGATACGCACCGCTCAGGTTAAGGTTCAGTGTTTCCAGATCGGTCGTGCCGCCGTAAGCGCCTGCGGCATAGTTGTTGTTGAATTCGGTCGCCAGGCCATAGTTGGAGGTGACGGATGCACCCCAACCAAACTGATCGTTAATCGGCGCGACAAAGTGCAGGTTAGGTACCCACGCAGTCGGGGCAATATTTTTTGCGCCCAGGCTTGCGCCGGTAGGGGAACGTCCTGAGATATCAACACCAGGATCAACAAAAATAGCGCCCGCGGAGAATGTCGGACGATCAAACATGGTGATCAATGCCGGGTTACGGCTGACGTTGCCTGCGTCGTCGGCAATAGCACCTTCACCAGAGTAAGCACGGCCAAGGCCAGAAGAGGAGAACTCATTAAGCTGGAAGCCCGCTGACCAGGCGGACGTTGATACGAGTGCCACTGCGACTGCCAGCGCAGTCTTGTTAAACAGGGTTTTCTGGCTCATGACCATAACCTCATTGAGTTATTTTTATTCAATAATTGTTACACGTAGTAACAGGAGCGCGAAGTGTAGGGTCTGTGGTAACACTTAGAAATCAGACCAGTGGCGAGAGTATAGGTCGGACCAGATGTGATGTTGCAAGTTTGTTTCTTAAGTTTTTCAAACATGTTTTACGAAACGGGATCTGCGTGGCAAAAATGCGACCACCGCCGCTCACCAAAAAGGGTGATTTTTGTTCTGGATCATTTTTTAGTGTGATATTGGTCACTTATCCCATTCTGCCTCATTAACGACTGGAGCGGCTCAGAGCAGGAGCGTAAAATAGCCGTATCGTGTCTATCTCGCGTTGAACGCGAATACAGAGGAAATTGAGCTATGAGTAAATGCAGTGCTGATGAAACCCCGGTTTGCTGCTGTATGGATGTTGGCACCATTATGGACAACACCGATTGCACCGCGTCTTACAGCCGCGTTTTTACCAATCGTGCAGAAGCCGAAGAGACCCTGGCCGCACTGACTAAACGTGCGCGTGATGTCGAATCAGAACCCTGTGACATCAAATCAACCTTTACTGACGTAGAGGGCGGCGTTCAGCTTGATATCGACTTCGTCTTTACCTGCGAAGCCGAAACGCTGATTTTCCAGCTCGGTCTGCGTTAATCCCGCCTTCAACGCCTCTGTCCCGCAGAGGCGTTTTCTTTTTCTTCTCTGTGTTTTAGCTCGCAATTTTTCGTTTCCCTGATTGGCTGAATGTAAAAAAATGGTTAAGACTATTATCAGGTCAGACCACTTTGCATGTTTGCTATTCACAGGGGAGCGTTATGAGTCAGGCACTACCGCTTGTCACCCGTCAGGGCGACCGCATTGCCATTGTCAGTGGATTGCGTACGCCGTTTGCGCGTCAGGCGACGGCATTCCACGGAATACCGGCGATTGATCTGGGGAAAATGGTCGTCGGAGAGATGCTGGCTCGCAGCGAAATACCTCCCGAAGTCATCGAACAATTAGTTTTTGGGCAGGTGGTACAGATGCCTGCTGCGCCTAATATTGCCCGTGAAATTGTGCTGGGTACCGGAATGAATGTGCATACCGATGCCTACAGCGTCAGTCGCGCCTGTGCGACCAGTTTCCAGGCCGTGGCAAATGTCGCTGAAAGCATGATGGCAGGGACCATCCGCGCAGGCATTGCCGGCGGCGCAGACTCTTCTTCCGTGCTGCCTATTGGCGTCAGTAAAAAGCTGGCGCGCGTGCTGGTGGACGTGAATAAAGCCCGGACCCTGGGACAAAAAATCAAACTCTTTTCCCGGCTACGCCTGCAGGATCTGGCTCCCGTCCCCCCCGCTGTGGCGGAATATTCTACGGGTCTGCGGATGGGCGACACCGCCGAGCAAATGGCGAAAACCTACGGCATAACCCGCGAACAGCAGGATGCGCTGGCACATCGCTCGCACCAGCGTGCTGCTCAGGCCTGGTCGGAAGGGAAACTCACTGACGAGGTCATGACCGCTTATATTCCCCCTTATCGTGAGCCCTTTACGGAAGATAACAACATCCGTGGCACCTCTACGCTGGCCGATTACGCCAGGCTGCGGCCCGCTTTTGACCGTCAACACGGTACCGTGACCGCCGCAAACAGTACCCCTCTGACAGACGGTGCGGCTGCAGTGATCCTGATGACCGAATCCCGCGCGCGCGAACTGGGGTTGAAGCCGCTGGGTTATCTGCGCAGCTACGCCTTTACCGCCATTGATGTCTGGCAAGACATGCTGCTGGGACCTGCCTGGTCGACGCCGCTGGCCCTTGAGCGCGCCGGGTTAACGCTTGCCGATTTAACGTTGATTGATATGCATGAAGCATTTGCCGCTCAAACGCTGGCAAACCTGCAGCTGCTGGGGAGCGAACGCTTTGCCCGCGATGTGCTCGGTCGTCAGCACGCCACCGGTGAGGTGGATGACAGTAAATTTAACGTGCTGGGCGGTTCAATTGCCTATGGGCATCCTTTCGCCGCCACGGGCGCACGGATGATCACCCAAACGCTGCATGAGCTTCGCCGTCGCGGCGGCGGTTTTGGGCTGGTTACGGCCTGCGCTGCCGGTGGCCTGGGCGCGGCAATGGTACTGGAGGCTGAATAATGGAACTGAATTCTGCATTTACCTTGAATGTTCGCCTCGATAACGTGGCCGTCGTGACGATCGATGTTCCCGACGAAAAAATGAATACTCTGAAGGCCGAATTTGGTGTTCAGGTCCGCGGGATTCTCAAGCAAATCCGCGAGAATAAAGCGATTCGTGGCGTGGTCTTTATTTCGGGAAAACCCGATAACTTTATTGCGGGGGCCGACATCAATATGATCGCCCGCGCCAAAAATGCGCAAGAAGCTGAGGATCTTGCCCGTCAGGGGCAACAGATTATGGCGGAGATCTACAGCCTGCCGATCCCCGTGATCGCGGCGATCCATGGCGCCTGTCTGGGGGGCGGCCTGGAACTGGCGCTGGCGTGCCATAGCCGAATCTGCACGGACGATGCAAAAACGATCCTGGGCTTGCCGGAAGTGCAGCTAGGTCTGCTTCCCGGTTCGGGCGGCACGCAGCGACTGCCCCGCCTGGTGGGGGTGAGCACTGCGCTGGAGATGATCCTCTCGGGTAAACAGTTGCGGCCGCGTCAGGCCTTAAAAGCAGGCCTGGTGGATGACGTCGTACCGCATTCCATTCTTCTTGAGGCCGCCGTCGAGCAGGCTTTGAAAGATCGTGTGACAAGCCGACACTTACCGGTTCGTGAGCGCATCCTCGCGGGTCCCCTTGGTCGGTCGTTACTCTTTAACTGGGTGGGTAAGAAAACCGAGCAAAAGACCAAAGGAAATTATCCGGCCACCCGACGTATCCTGGATGTCATTGAAACGGGGCTGTCACAGGGCGCCAGCAGCGGATATGCCGCTGAAGCAAAAGCCTTTGGCGAGCTGGCAATGACCCCCGAGTCGCGTGCGTTACGCAGCATTTTCTTTGCCAGCACCGAGGTCAAAAAAGATCCCGGAAGCGATGCCACCTCTGCACCGCTGCAATCTGTTGGTGTGCTGGGGGGAGGATTAATGGGCGGTGGCATCGCTTATGTGACCGCCAGTAAAGCCGCCTTGCCGGTTCGTATCAAAGACATTAACCCCAAAGGCATCAATCACGCGCTGCAATATAGCTGGCAACTGCTTGATCAAAAGGTCAAGCGCCGCCATATAAAAAGTGGCGAACGCGATCGCCAGCTGGCGCTCATCTCTGGCACGACGGACTACAGGGGTTTCCAGCACCGGGATGTGGTTATCGAAGCCGTATTCGAATCGCTGGAACTTAAGCAGCAAATGGTGGCCGAGGTTGAGCAGTTCTGTGCACCGCACACAATTTTTGCTTCTAATACTTCCTCTTTACCGATAGGGGATATCGCGGCCCACGCAGCCCGTCCGGAGCAGGTGATCGGTCTGCACTTCTTCAGCCCGGTGGAAAAAATGCCGCTGGTGGAGGTGATCCCCCATGCCGGCACCAGCCCACAAACCGTGGCGACGGTGGTCAAATTGGCTAAAAAGCTGGGTAAAACACCGGTGGTGGTGGCAGATAAAGCCGGTTTTTACGTGAACCGCATCCTTGCCCCCTATATCAATGAGGCGATGCGGCTATTGTCCGAAGGCGAAAAGATTGAACATGTCGACAACGCATTAGTGAAGTTTGGTTTCCCCGTCGGTCCAATCCAACTTTTGGATGAGGTGGGAATTGATACCGGCACTAAAATTATACCTGTGCTCGAAGCTTCTTATGGAGAACGTTTTAGCCCCCCTGCAAACATTGTTTCGGCAATTTTGAATGACGATCGCAAAGGCAGAAAAAATGGTCGTGGTTTCTATCTTTACGCCGCCAAAGGGCGTAAAAGCAAGAAACAGGTTGACCCTTCCGTTTATGGGCTCATTCATGCCAGCGGAGAGGGAAAATTGTCGGCGCAACAATGCGCTGAACGGTGCGTCATGATGATGCTCAATGAGGCGGCACGCTGCTTTGATGAGCAGGTCATTAAAGGGGCGCGTGACGGGGATATCGGTGCCGTGTTCGGTATTGGTTTTCCGCCGTTCCTTGGCGGCCCGTTCCGTTATATGGACAATCTGGGCACGAGTGAGGTGGTGGCGATTTTACAGCGCCTGGCAACGCAATATGGTCCGCGGTTTACACCTTGTGACGCATTATTGCGAATGGCGGAGCGGGGCCAGACATTTTGGCCCGCAACGGAACCTGACCTTGTCAGTTAAGGTCAAAGAAGCGTAAATCCTGAGTTGAATGACCCTTTCGTGGCGATTTTGTAAACAGTTATTGACTATACTTACGCCACTGAGGTAAAAAACAGCGTTTCATTCACCGAATGGATCAGGCACAATGCCCGGCCATCAGGTTTTCTACCTCGTGCGGTTTGCGGGTAGTCAGCGCTGATGCTCCTGGTTAACAAAAGCGGTGCAATATGCAAGTTTTTATCATGCGTCACGGTGACGCGGCACTCGATGCCGCCAGTGACTCTGTTCGTCCTTTAACAACCTGCGGCTGTGACGAATCCCGTCTAATGGCTACCTGGTTGGAAGGTCAAAAAGTGGACATTGAACGTGTTCTGGTGAGTCCGTTCCTGCGTGCTGAACAGACACTGGATGTGGTGGGGGAATGTATGCACCTGCCAGAAGGCGTGGATGTCCTTCCTGAACTCACACCCTGTGGTGATGTCGGTCTGGTGAGCGCGTATCTCCAGACGCTGTGCAATGAAGGTGTCGCTTCTGCACTGGTGATTTCCCACTTGCCGCTGGTCGGCTACCTGGTCGCTGAACTGTGCCCTGGCGAAACGCCGCCAATGTTCACGACCTCTGCCATTGCCAATGTCTCTCTCGACGAGTCAGGCAAAGGGGTATTCAACTGGCAGATGAGTCCGTGTAATTTGAAGATGGCAAAAGCTATTTGACGTGACGCACGATATGACGGGGCTTGTCTGCCCCGTCAGCCTGTCAGGGCAGCTCAGGTGGCTGCCACTCTTCGACCTCAATCAATACCAGCAGCGCGGCGTCTCCGCCGTACTCTTTTGGTGCCTGATGAAAAGCCATCACGTGGGGATGCTGAGCCAGCCATAAAGGCGTTTGCTGCTTAAGAATATGTTTGCCGTGCCCATGCATCACGCAGGTACAAAAAACGTGTTCCCGACGACAGGCAGCAATAAGCGCGCCCAGTTCTTGTTTCGCCTGCATCTGCGTCAGGCCATGCAAATCGAGAAACAGCTCCGGAGAGTAATCACCGCGGCGCAGTTTTTTCAGTTCAAAATGGCTGACATCTTCCCGAACGTATTTCACAGCACCCTGCGTGTTCAGCAGAGGCTGAAATTCGTCTGAAAAATAATGGCTGTTATCGGCCTGTTCCTGAATCAATCGCTTAACGGGGACGTCGCTCACTTTTTTGCGGGCCGGGCGATGGACAATCGTGTCCTGCTTCATTTGCCGCGTCCCGCTCATGAGCTGGCGAAACAGCGTTTGATCCTCCTCGGTAAGCGGCATTTTCTTCTTCATGGGTCATTCTCATCTCTTATTTCCGACAGTGTACCTCACTAAACGCATTTTTTAACCTCAAGCGGCACGCGTCATTGCTGATTTATCCCCGTCTTCATGGCAAACTAGCCGCCGAAAATTAAGCGAGCATGCCCTGGAGGGAAGAGTGGATAAAATATTTGTCGATGAAGCAGTAAATGAGCTGCATACCATACAGGACATGTTGCGTTGGTCGGTCAGCCGCTTTAGCGCCGCCAATATCTGGTACGGTCACGGAACCGATAATCCCTGGGATGAGGCCGTTCAGCTGGTTCTGCCGTCGCTCTATCTGCCGCTGGATATTCCGGAAGATATGCGCACGGCGCGCCTGACCTCCAGTGAAAAGCACCGCATCGTCGAGCGCGTTATTCGCCGCGTTAATGAGCGCATTCCGGTTGCCTATCTGACCAACAAAGCCTGGTTCTGTGGTCACGAATTCTATGTTGATGAACGCGTGCTGGTGCCGCGCTCGCCAATTGGCGAACTGATCAACAACCACTTTGAAGGCCTGATTAATCATCAGCCAGAGCATATTCTTGATATGTGTACCGGCAGCGGCTGTATCGCGATTGCCTGTGCGTATGCCTTCCCGGAAGCAGAAGTGGACGCCGTGGACATCTCCACTGATGCACTGGCCGTGACCGAGCACAATATCGAAGAGCACGGCCTGATTCATCACGTCACCCCAATCCGTTCCGATCTGTTCCGCGACCTGCCAAAACTGCAGTACGACCTGATCGTCACGAATCCACCGTATGTTGACGCAGAAGATATGTCCGACTTGCCGAATGAGTATCGTCACGAGCCGGAGCTGGGCCTGGCATCGGGCACCGATGGCCTGAAGCTGACGCGTCGTATTCTGGCCTGTGCGCCGGATTACCTGACGGATAACGGTATTCTGATTTGTGAAGTCGGTAACAGCATGGTACATCTGATGGAGCAGTACCCGGATGTGCCTTTCACCTGGCTTGAGTTTGATAACGGCGGGGAAGGCGTCTTTATGCTGACCAAAGCGCAGCTTATCGCGGCGCGTGAATACTTCAGCATCTATAAAGATTAATCCAGCGGGCTTCGGCCCGTTTCACAACGCTCAAACACAAATAACGACATCGGAGCCGTGATGGCAGGAAACAGTATTGGACAATTATTCCGCGTGACCACCTTCGGGGAGTCACACGGTCTGGCGCTCGGCTGTATTGTTGACGGCGTACCGCCGGGCATCGAACTGACCGAAGCGGATTTACAGCACGACCTTGATCGTCGTCGCCCGGGGACCTCTCGCTACACCACGCAGCGTCGCGAGCCGGACCAGGTCAAAATTCTCTCCGGTGTCTTTGAAGGACGCACGACCGGTACCAGCATTGGCCTATTGATTGAAAATACCGATCAGCGCTCGCAGGATTACGGCGCCATTAAAGATGTGTTCCGTCCCGGACACGCCGACTATACCTACGAGCAGAAATACGGTTTCCGCGACTATCGCGGCGGCGGGCGTTCATCCGCGCGTGAAACCGCGATGCGCGTGGCAGCAGGGGCCATCGCCAAAAAATACCTGCAGCAGAAATTTGGCATTGTGATCCGCGGGTGTCTGACCCAGATGGGCGATATTCCCCTGGCTATCAAAGACTGGGATTTGGTCGAGCAAAATCCGTTCTTTTGTGCCGATGCCGATAAGCTGGACGCGTTGGACGAACTGATGCGTGGCCTGAAAAAAGAGGGCGACTCCATTGGTGCCAAAGTCACCGTCGTGGCCGATGGCGTACCGCCAGGCTGGGGTGAGCCGGTATTTGACCGTCTGGATGCGGATATCGCTCACGCGCTGATGAGCATCAACGCGGTGAAAGGCGTTGAAATTGGCGACGGATTTGACGTCGTTGCGCTGCGGGGCAGCCAGAACCGCGACGAAATCACCAAAGACGGTTTCCAGAGCAATCACGCGGGCGGCATTCTCGGCGGCATTAGCAGCGGTCAGCAGATTATTGCCAATATTGCAATGAAGCCGACCTCCAGCATTACCGTACCAGGCCATACGATTAACCGCTCTGGCGAAGAGGTTGAGATGATCACCAAAGGTCGTCACGATCCCTGTGTGGGGATCCGTGCGGTGCCGATCGCAGAAGCGATGCTGGCGATCGTACTGATGGATCACTTCCTGCGCCAGCGTGCGCAGAATGCGGATGTGACGACCACCATTCCACGCTGGTAAACATGAAAAAAACCGTCATTGCTCTGCTGGCACTGCTTGCCAGTGGAGCCAGTCTGGCCGCGACGCCATGGCAGAAAATCACCCATCCTGTGGCGGGCAGCGCGCAGTCTATTGGCGCGTTCTCGAACGGCTGTATCGTTGGGGCACAGGAACTTCCGCTGCAGTCCGATACCTATCAGGTGATGCGTACCGACCAGCGTCGTTATTTTGGCCATCCGGACCTGGTGCTGTTTATCCAGCGGCTGGGCAATCAGGTGCATAACCTGGGGCTGGGGACAATGCTGATTGGGGATATGGGCATGCCTGCGGGCGGACGGTTTAACGGCGGGCATGCCAGCCATCAGTCCGGTCTGGATGTGGATATTTTCCTGCAATTGCCACAAACGCGCTGGAGTTCTGCGCAGTTGCTCAAGCCGCAGGCGTTGGATCTGGTCGCGCGTGACGGTAAAAACGTCGTGCCGTCTTTGTGGTCAAATGACGTTTCCAGCATGATTAAGCTGGCCGCGAAAGATAACGACGTAACGCGTATCTTTGTGAACCCGGCCATTAAGCAACAGCTGTGTCTGGATGCCGGAACCGACCGTGACTGGCTGCGCAAAGTTCGCCCGTGGTTCCAGCACCGTGCGCACATGCATGTGCGTTTGCGCTGCCCGGCGAACAGCCTGGAATGTGAAGATCAGCCGTTACCGCCGCCAGGCGATGGGTGTGGCACGGAACTGCAAAGCTGGTTTGAACCGGCTAAACCTGGAACCTCCAAGCCTGAGAAGAAGACACCGCCTCCGTTGCCGCCTTCCTGCCAGGCGCTACTGGATGAGCATGTACTTTAATGGATAATTTCGTCGATCTCTTTATGGTGTCACCGACATTGCTGGTGGTGCTTTTTTTTGTCGCCATGCTTGCAGGATTCATTGATGCGCTGGCGGGTGGAGGGGGATTGCTGACGGTCCCCGCGTTACTCGCTGCGGGGATGAGCCCTGCCCAGGCGCTGGCGACCAATAAATTACAGGCCTGCGGCGGTTCGCTTTCCGCATCGATATACTTTATTCGTCGCAAAGTGGTCAATCTTGCCGATCAGAAGCTCAATATTCTGATGACATTTATCGGTTCCACCACTGGCGCGTTGCTGGTTCAGCACGTTCAGTCAGATATTCTGCGCCAAATTCTGCCTATCCTCGTTATCTGTATCGGACTCTATTTTTTACTGATGCCGAAACTGGGGGAAGAGGACCGCCAGCGCCGCCTGCACGGTTTACCTTTTGCCCTGATTGCGGGCGGGTGCGTCGGCTTCTACGATGGTTTCTTCGGACCCGGTGCGGGCTCCTTTTATGCCCTGGCTTTTGTGACCCTGGCCGGGTTCAATCTTGCGAAATCCACTGCGCACGCCAAAGTGCTGAACGCAACCTCAAACGTCGGCGGACTGCTGCTGTTTATCATTGGTGGCAAGGTTATCTGGGCGACGGGGTTTGTCATGATGGTGGGGCAGTTTTTAGGCGCACGCGTCGGCTCGCGCCTGGTATTAAGCAAAGGGCAAAAACTCATTCGCCCCATGATTGTGATTGTGTCGGCGGTGATGAGTGCCAAACTTCTTTATGACAGCCACGGACAGGAGATCCTCCACTGGTTGGGGATGAACTAATGAACAGTACGCATAATTACGAACAGCTGATTGAGATTTTTAACGGCTGCTTTGCTGATGATTTTAATACCCGTCTGATTAAAGGTGACGACGAACCGATCTATCTTCCAGCTGATGCCGATGTGCCTTACAACCGCATTGTGTTTGCTCATGGTTTTTATGCCAGCGCGCTGCACGAAATATCGCACTGGTGCATTGCCGGTAAAGCCCGCCGTGAACAGGTGGATTTTGGTTACTGGTATTGCCCGGACGGGCGCGATGCCGTGACACAAGGGCAGTTTGAAGATGTCGAGGTTAAACCCCAGGCTTTCGACTGGCTGTTCTGCGTGGCGGCAGGTTATCCGTTCAACGTCAGCTGCGATAATCTGGAAGGGGACGTTGAGCCCGATCGCATTGTTTTCCAGCGCCGCGTGCATGCGCAGGTGATGGAATATCTTGAGAAAGGCATTCCGGAACGTCCGGCGCGTTTTATCAGGGCTTTACAGAATTATTATCACACGCCGGCATTCACGGCGGAACGCTTCCCGTGGCCGGAAGATCTATAACTGAGGAAAGAAGATGATCGCAGAATTTGAATCACGCATTCTGGCGTTAATTGATGACATGGTAGAGCACGCCAGCGACGATGAACTGTTTGCCAGCGGTTATCTGCGTGGTCACCTGACGCTTGCGGTAGCAGAACTGGAAGCGGGCGAGGACCATTCGCCGGAAGCGGTCCACGCTGAGGTAGGGCGCGGTCTTGAGAAAGCCATTCAGGCGGGTGAGCTTTCCCCACGCGATCAGTCTTTAGTGCTGGGTATGTGGGACAACCTGTTCCAGCAGGCTCAACAGAAGTAACGTTAATTGGGGTCCTCACCAGCGCGGTGAGGACCTGAACCTCTTATCCTACCTGTTTTCCTTTCAGTAATTTTCGCACCCACAGCCGGTTAGGATTGAGCGCGGCAAGCGTGAGGCTATCTAATGGCAAAGGTTCATCGCTCATTTGTGACGCCAGGGTTTCTGCCACCAGCGGCGCCGAGCATAATCCGCGTGAACCCAGCCCGCCTAAGACATATAAATTGCGATATACAGGTGCCGTCACGGCAGCATCGCGATGCCCGGCGAGAGTCTCATAGGCGCTTAGCGTCGCCGCGTAATCCGGTACGTTTCCTGCCATCGGGAGATGATCGCGCGTCGCACATCGTACACCGCAGCGAGCCTCTCCCGCACTGACGTCAACCTCTTGCGCCCACGCTGCCTGCGGGAAGCAGTCCAGTAAACGTTGGCGATTATGCTGCTGATCCTGCTCGCTGTACTGCGCGTCAGTTTGCCCGCGATGGTAGCTCGCGCCAATGCAATGCTGCCCGTGACGCGGATTGTGCGGCGTCAGATAGCCGTCGTAGCACAGTACCTGACGTAACGTGCTGAGTATCGGCGTAGCAGGAATATGGCTGACCTGGCCTGCCACCGGATAAACCGGCAGTTTCTCGGTCTGAACAAAATCGGCAATGCGATGGCCGTTTGCCAGCACCAGGCTCGCATGGTGCGCGCGTTCACCGTTCCGGAAATCTACCTGCCATCCGGTGGGGTTCTCTGCCAGCGAGGTCACCTCATAACCATACTGCACCTTTAACCCGCGTGACCGGGCAAGGTCGATGACGCCTGCCGTCAGCTGTGCCGGACAGAGCCAGCCCCCCAGAGGATAATGGATGCCGCCGCACGCGGTCTCCAGGCCTGATTGGGCAAGTACCTCCCCGGCACTGACCGCAGACGCGATGGTCGTCGGAAGTTCAAGCGCGAGCATATGGTCAATTTTCTGCTGGCTTTTCTCATTCCAGCCGAGCTGCGTGACGCCACACCAGTCATGATCAAAGGCGACGGGCAGGCTGTCATAAAAACGGCGGGCAAACGTGAAAGCCGCCGGGAAGAACTGGCTTAGCGCGGGATCGTGGGCGCTCAGGAGAGGATACAAGGCGCCCTGACGATTGCCTGAGGCTCCCTGTGCAGGCGCATCATCGGCGCTGTAAAGCGTCACTTGCCACCCGCGCTGGACAAGTGCCAGGGCAAGCAGGGCACTGGCAATACCGCCACCGACAATGGCCGCTTCGCGATTATCGCTGGCGCGGCGGACGTACCAGGGCGTCGATAACGGCAACGCGTTATCGTTCTCCATCGTTCCGGTCAGCATTTCCCGCTTGCGACCAAACCCTTTGCCCTTACGCACCGTAAAACCGGCATCCTGCAACCCGCGACGGACAAACCCTGCCGAGGTAAATGTCGCCAGTGTGGCACCCGGACGCGCCAGACGCGCCATCGCGCGAAACAGATGTTCGGTCCACATATCCGGATTTTTAGAGGGGGCAAAACCATCTAAAAACCAGGCGTCGACTTTCTGATTGTGTGAATCGTCGAGCTTATCGGTTAACGCGTTGATGTCACCGAGCCAGAGATCCAGCGTCACGCTCGCATCGCCCAACAGCAGTCGATGGCACCCCTCTATGGGCAAAGGCCACTGCGCCTGAAGCTGGCTGGCCCAGGGGGCAAGCTCAGGCCAGTGCTGGTGTGCGAGGGTTAAATCTTCGGCCGTCAGCGGAAATTTTTCAAAACTGATGAAATGTAATCTTTTCAGGGTAGCGTCAGGGTGTGCTGCGCGAAACTGGTCAAATGCCTGCCAAAGGGTAAGAAAATTCAGACCGGTGCCAAAACCACTTTCGGCGACAACGAAAATGTCGCGTGAGTGAGTGGGAAAACGGTCGGTGAGATGGTTTCCCTCAAGGAAAACGTAACGGGTCTCTTCCAGTCCGTTATCATTAGAGAAATAGACATCGTCGAAATCTCGGGAAACAGGTGTACCCTCAGCATTGAACTCAAGGTTGGCAGGTTGTATGGCGTTTTGTTTCACGTAAGTTACTCGTCTGACAGGCAGTGACAGGATCTTAACGATGTGAGTCCGCTGGTGCAAATTTCCGCAGAAAATGGCTGATCGGACTTGTTCGGCGTACAAGTGTACGCTATTGTGCGACTCGAAACTTAAAATAGTATGACTTACAGAGGTATTGAATGAAACGTGCAGTGATTACTGGCCTGGGCATCGTTTCCAGCATCGGTAACAACCAGCAGGAAGTCCTGGAATCTCTGCGTGAAGGACGCTCGGGGATCACTTTCTCTCAAGAATTCAAAGATTCTGGTATGCGCAGCCACGTATGGGGTAACGTCAAACTGGACACGACCGGTCTGATCGATCGCAAAGTGGTCCGTTTCATGAACGATGCCTCTATCTACGCATTCCTCTCTATGCAGCAAGCCGTTGAAGATGCGGGCCTGAAAGCAGAAGAGTATCAAAACAACCCTCGCGTGGGCCTGATTGCCGGTTCTGGTGGTTCTTCTAAAGCCCAGGTATTTGGTGCAGACGCTATGCGTAGCCCACGTGGTCTGAAAGCTGTCGGTCCTTACGTAGTAACAAAAGCGATGGGCTCTGCGGTTTCCGCTTGCCTTGCAACGCCGTTCAAAATTCATGGCGTAAACTACTCCATCAGCTCTGCCTGTGCGACATCCGCACACTGTATCGGTAACGCGGTTGAGCAGATCCAGCTGGGCAAACAGGACATCGTGTTTGCGGGCGGCGGCGAAGAACTGGGCTGGGAAATGGCCTGCGAGTTCGACGCAATGGGCGCACTCTCTACCAAATATAACGAAACGCCTGAAAAAGCGTCCCGTACTTATGACGCGCAGCGTGATGGTTTTATCATTGCGGGCGGCGGCGGCATGGTTGTCGTTGAAGAGCTGGAGCATGCTCTGGCACGTGGCGCGCACATCTACGCCGAAATCGTCGGTTATGGCGCAACCTCCGATGGCGCAGACATGGTCGCACCGTCCGGTGAAGGCGCTGTGCGTTGCATGAAGCTGGCTATGCAGGGTGTTGATACCCCAATTGATTATCTGAACTCCCACGGCACGTCTACGCCGGTTGGCGACGTGAAAGAACTCGGTGCTATCCGCGAAGTATTCGGTGACAACAGCCCGGCCATTTCTGCGACCAAAGCGATGACGGGTCACTCTTTGGGTGCAGCAGGCGTTCAGGAAGCGATCTACTCTCTGCTGATGCTGGAACATGGCTTTATCGCCCCAAGCATTAACGTTGAGGAGCTGGATGAGCAGGCTGCAGGCCTGAACATCGTGACCAAACCTACTGAGCAGACGCTGAACACCGTGATGTCTAACAGCTTCGGTTTTGGTGGCACCAACGCCACGCTGGTGATGCGCAAGCTGAAAGCATAATTGCTGAATGATTGTGAAAAGGGAGCCTTTTGGCTCCCTTTTTTTGCGTTGACAACCGGTTGAATGGACAGGCAAAATTCAGCCTCAACATTATCGCTTTGATAATGCGTAAGCGTTTAACGTCAACCAACGCACCTTAATCCTGATCCTCAGGTAGAGGGGGCGTGGTATTTTCCCGCCTTACTCTTCATTCCGGAGTAATGCATGACAGCAGTCACCCATACAGAAAACACCTCCTCAGCGAATCTCTCGCTGTTTCGCATCGCTTTCGCGGTGTTCCTTACCTATATGACCGTCGGTCTTCCCTTACCGGTTATTCCGCTCTTTGTGCATCAGGAATTGGGTTATGGCAATACGCTGGTCGGCGTTGCCGTCGGGATTCAGTTTTTAGCGACCGTGTTAACCCGCGGTTATGCTGGCCGTCTGGCCGACCAGCACGGGGCAAAACGCTCCGCTCTGCAGGGGATGTTTGCCTGCGGTCTGGCGGGTGGGGCATGGCTACTGGCCGCGCTGCTGCCCGTCGAGCCTGTCTATAAGTTCGCGCTGTTAGTGGTGGGTCGCCTGATTCTGGGCTTTGGTGAAAGCCAGCTGCTGACGGGCACCCTGACCTGGGGAATGGGGCTGGTCGGCCCGGCGCGTTCAGGCAAAGTCATGTCCTGGAACGGAATGGCGATTTATGGCGCACTCGCGGCGGGCGCACCGCTGGGGCTGCTAATCCATAGCCACTTCGGTTTTGCCGTATTGGCTGGAACCACCATGATTTTACCCCTGCTGGCGTGGGCCTTTAACGGTTCAGTGCGAAAAGTGCCCGCACACAAAGGCGAACGTCCCTCATTGTGGAGCGTGGTGGGGCAAATCTGGAAACCGGGTCTCGGACTGGCTTTACAGGGCGTTGGCTTTGCCGTGATAGGCACGTTCGTCTCGCTGTACTTTATGGATCGCGGCTGGGCGATGGCCGGTTTTACGCTGACGGCATTTGGCGGGGCCTTTGTGCTGATGCGTGTGCTGTTCGGCTGGATGCCGGATCGATTTGGTGGTGTGAAGGTGGCCGTGGTTTCACTGTTGATAGAAACAGTCGGACTGGTACTGCTGTGGCAGGCCCCTGGCGCCTCCGTTGCGCTGCTGGGTGCGGCGCTCACCGGCTGCGGCTGCTCGTTAATCTTCCCGGCGCTTGGCGTTGAGGTGGTGAAACGCGTGGCGCCGCAGGTGCGCGGAACGGCGCTGGGCGGCTATGCGGCATTTCAGGATATCTCGTACGGTGTGACCGGGCCGCTGGCTGGGCTTTTAGCCACTTCGTTTGGCTATCCATCGGTATTTCTCGCCGGTGCGGTGTCAGCCGTGGTGGGGATTGTCGTGACGCTGGTGGCGTTTCGCCGATCTTAACCCGGTGTTGCCTGTCCTACTCGGGCCGGTATTTGCGCGTTTATCGGCCCGATAGCGAGAAGCTATCGGGCACAATGTCAGGCAACCAGCCAGAAAATCGCCAGCGCGATAAGCAGCGCAACAAACATCAGGCCGGGGCGGGCTGACATTGATTTAAACGTTTCGACGATCGGCGCAAACAGCGGGCTGTAGATCGGCTGGATATGGCGTGCTTCCGGCACGCCGGTTTCACGGTCGGCACGACGAATAAAGACCTGATTTAACACATCCTGCACCTGGGCGGTAGTCAACACCGTCTGCGGTGTAACCTGCCAGTTTTGTTGCGCGTAGTCGCGGATCGCTGAAAATTCCTGCGGGTCGAGCGGCTGCTTCAGCGCGGCCTGCAAGGTGTGAAGCGTGGGCGCGTTCTGGGTGCTCAGGGTTTGACGGGCCTGAAGCCAGGTCGTCAGATGGGTGAAATGTTTTGCCGGGATCATTTCGCCCACTTTCACCCCGGACAGCTCCAGCATTGACTGCCAGATAAGCTTCGTCGGCTCGCCGGTGGCCGCCGCCAGTCGGGTGACCATCTGTTTAAGCGTATTGTGCTCGGCGGGCAATAGCGGGCGTTCCGTCGCAGGGCGCTGTTGCGGTTGCGGAATGGAAAGCTGGTTACTTTGCAGCAGCGTCAGCACCGTCTTTAATTGATCCGGCGTGAGCTGGCTAAGTGCTGTCTGACCAAACTGCTGGCGAATAAAATCACTGACTGCCTGGCGGTTATTCCCCTGACCGAGTAGTTCAGTCAGCTGGGACACCATCTGGCGGGTTGTGTGATTCTGCAACGCAGTATTGACGCGCTGATTCAGGTTCTGCTCGGCGGCAGGGAAGTGACGCGACAGCAAGGGCGTGTCGTTTTTCAATCCCAAATCATGTTTTACCCCCGCCCAGACTTCCGCATTTTGCTGAGACGTTAGCGAGATCAAACGCGTAATTAAACGCTCCAGCACGGTACGCTGTTGCGTGGAAAGCGGTTGTTCGCCTGCGGTGTTGGGCATTACGGGCCCTTCACCCGGAGGGCGGGGCGGCGTACCTGAAATGGGCTGCATCGTCAAAAATCCTTAAAGTCAAAACTCTGCGTTAACCCGGCATACATATATGCCTGGCGGCGAGATTATGGCACACTTGGCAGGTTTTCTTCCTCTCAAACAGGTACTCTGACGTGAAAATCCTCGTTGATGAAAATATGCCTTACGCCCGTGAGCTTTTTAGCCGCCTGGGTGAGGTTAAGGCTGTCCCTGGTCGCCCGATTCCCGTTAACGAACTGGATGATGCCGATGCGCTGATGGTTCGCTCGGTGACCAAAGTCAATGAAGCATTGCTATCCGGTAAAGCCATTAAGTTCGTGGGAACGGCAACGGCAGGGACCGATCATGTGGACGATCGCTGGCTGGAGCAGGCGGGTATCGGCTTTTCAGCCGCACCGGGCTGTAATGCTATCGCCGTGGTGGAATATGTCTTCTCCTCCCTGTTGATGCTCGGTGAACGCGATGGTTTTGCCCTTAAAGATCGCACGGTCGGGATCGTCGGCGTGGGTAACGTGGGTGGACGTCTGCAAAAACGCCTCGAAGCCCTGGGGATTCGCACGCTGTTATGCGATCCGCCGCGCAACGATAAGGGTGATGCAGAGGATTTCCGCACGCTGGACGAGCTGGTCGAACAGTGCGATGTGTTGACCTTCCACACGCCGCTGTTTAAAGAAGGGCCGTACAAGACGCTGCACCTGGCCGACGACGCGCTGATTCGCCGTCTGAAGCCTGGCACTATTCTGATTAATGCCTGCCGTGGTCCGGTTGTCGATAATGCGGCCTTGCTGGCGTGCCTGGAGGAGGGGCAAAATCTCAGCGTGGTGCTGGATGTCTGGGAACCTGAACCGGATCTGAACGTGGCGCTGCTTAACCGCGTTGATGTTGCTACCGCGCATATCGCAGGCTACACCCTCGAAGGCAAAGCGCGCGGCACGACGCAGGTCTTTGAAGCGTTCAGCCAGTTTATCGGTCAACCGCAACAGGTCGCGCTTGATACGCTGCTGCCCGCCCCGGAGTTTGGCCGCATCACGCTGCACGGTCCGCTGGATCAGCCAACGCTGAAAAGACTGGCGCACTTAGTGTATGATGTGCGCCGCGATGACGCGCTGCTGCGAAAAGTAGCGGGAATCCCGGGTGAGTTTGACATGCTTCGCAAGCATTACCTTGAGCGTCGCGAATGGTCTTCCTTGTATGTGATGTGTGACGATGCCGACGCGGCAACGTTATTGAAACAGCTGGGTTTTAACGCCGTACACCACCCGGCGCGTTAATGTCTTCTTCATGCTCCCTGACAGATACTCTGCCGGGGACGCTTATTTATCTCTGGAGTAAACCACCATGTCTGAAGGCTGGAATATTGCCGTACTGGGTGCCACTGGCGCTGTGGGCGAAGCCCTGCTCGAAACACTTGCTGAGCGTCAGTTCCCGGTGGGTGAAATCTTTGCGCTGGCGCGTGCTGACAGCGCAGGCGTTGCGTTGCGTTACGAAGGAAAAACGGTTCGTGCGCAGGATGTAGCGCAGTTTGACTGGACGCAGGCGCAGCTGGCCTTTTTTGCCGCCGGTGCTGAAGCGTCGGCAGCGTATGCAGATGAGGCGGCAAATGCGGGCTGCCTGGTCATCGATTTGAGCGGCCTGTTTGCGCTGGAGCCAGACGTGCCGCTGGTCGTCCCGGACGTTAACCCGTCCGTTTTAGCAGACTACCGCAACCGCAACATCATTGCTGTTCCGGACAGCCTGACCAGCCAGCTGCTCACCGCACTGAAACCCTTGATTGACCAGGGTGGTTTGTCGCGCATCAATGTCACCAGTCTGCTCTCCGTCTCTGCTCGCGGCAAAAAGGCGGTTGATGCCCTGGCCGGACAGAGTGCCAAGTTACTGAACGGTATTCCGGTTGATGAAGATGATTTCTTTGGTCGTCAACTGGCCTTCAACATGATGCCGCTTCTGCCCGATCGCGAAGGCAGCGTGCGTCAGGAGCGTCGTATTGTCGATGAAACCCGCAAAATTATGCAGGATGAAGGGCTGATCATTTCCGCAAGCTGCGTTCAGTCCCCGGTGTTCTATGGTCACGCGCAGGTCGTGGGCTTTGAAGGGCTGCGTCCGCTGGCTGCTGAAGAGGCGCGTGAAGCCTTTGAGCGCATGGAAGATATCTCCCTAAGCGAAGAAACCGATTTCCCGACACAGGTGGGGGATGCCAGCGGTAGCGCACATTTGTCCATCGGTTGTGTACGGAATGATTACGGTACGCCGGAGCTGGTGCAGTTCTGGTCTGTGGCAGACAACGTTCGCTTTGGCGGCGCGTTGATGGCTGTAAAAATTGCCGAAAAGCTGGTGCAGGAGTATCTGTACTGATGTCAGAAGTGGAACAAAAGCCGGTCCATAAAATTGCCCTCGGCATTGAGTACGATGGCAGTAAATATTATGGCTGGCAGCGTCAGAATGAAGTGCGCAGCGTCCAGGAAAAGCTGGAAAAGGCGCTCTCTCAGGTGGCGAATGAGCCGATTGGGGTTTATTGCGCCGGTCGCACGGATTCCGGCGTACATGGTACGGGGCAGGTGGTCCATTTTGAGACGACCGCTGTGCGCAAAGATGCCGCATGGACGCTGGGCGTAAATGCGAATTTACCTGGTGACATTGCGGTGCGCTGGGTGAAAACTGTGCCGGATGATTTTCACGCGCGCTTTAGCGCCACCGCGCGTCGTTATCGTTACATCATCTACAATCAGCGTCTGCGGCCCGCCGTGCTGGGGCAGGGCGTCACGCATTTTTACGAGCCCCTGGATGCGGAGCGCATGCACCGTGCCGCGCAGAGTCTGATTGGTGAAAATGACTTTACCTCGTTCCGTGCTGTGCAGTGCCAGTCACGCACGCCGTGGCGAAACGTTATGCATATTAACGTTAGCCGTCATGGGGCGTATGTGGTGGTCGATATCAAAGCGAATGCCTTTGTACATCATATGGTCAGGAATATCGTTGGCAGCCTGATGGAAGTAGGCGCCGGACACCAGCCGGAGAGCTGGATTGCAGAACTGCTCGCAGCGAAGGACAGAACGCTTGCGGCAGCAACGGCGAAAGCGGAAGGCTTGTACCTGGTATCGGTTGATTACCCGGCGCGCTTTGACCTTCCAAAACCGCCAATGGGCCCGCTGTTTTTAGCGGACTAACGACGTTGCAATTAAGGCTGAGCAAATATGGACGTAGTACGTTTTCTCATTGATTTCATCTTGCATATTGATGTTCATCTGGCAGAGCTGGTGGCGCAGTATGGTGTCTGGGTATACGCCATCCTGTTCCTGATACTGTTCTGTGAAACCGGGCTGGTTGTGACGCCATTCCTGCCAGGCGATTCACTGCTGTTTGTTGCCGGTGCTTTGTCTGCACTGCCCACCAATGATTTAAACGTGCATCTGATGGTGGCGTTAATGATTGTGGCGGCGATTGTTGGCGATGCGGTGAATTACACGATTGGACGGTTGTTTGGCGACAAGCTGTTCAGTAATCCTGACTCGAAGATTTTCCGCCGGAGCTATTTAGATAAAACGCATGCGTTTTATAACCGTCATGGCGGTAAAACCATCATCCTGGCGCGCTTTGTGCCGATCGTCCGCACGTTTGCTCCGTTTGTGGCGGGAATGGGACATATGTCCTATCGTCACTTTGCAGCCTATAACGTGATTGGCGCGCTGCTGTGGGTTCTGCTGTTTACCTACGCAGGCTACCTGTTTGGCGATCTGCCGATCGTTCAGGAAAATCTTAAGTTATTGATTGTTGCTATTATTGTGCTTTCCATCCTGCCGGGTGTGGTTGAAATTATTCGCCATAAGCGCGCAGCAGCAAAACAGGCGAAGTAAAAACGCATTTGCGGTTCGACCACTTTTTTATCCAAAGTTTCGGGCTGTTATGTTTTAATGTGCAACATTCATGGTCTGTTTGCGGCAAAAATGGCATTATGCGCCGCTTACAGCAAAACTGGCATACGACCAGGTTCAGGCAGAAAGGTTATCAATGAGCTGGATTGAACGAATTAAAAGCAACATCGCACCTACCCGTAAGGCGAGTATCCCTGAAGGTGTGTGGACCAAATGTGACAGCTGTGGTCAGGTTCTTTACCGCGCCGAGCTGGAGCGCAATCTGGAGGTCTGCCCGAAGTGCGACCACCACATGCGTATGACGGCGCGTAACCGCCTGCATAGCTTGCTGGATGAAGGTTCTCTTGTAGAACTGGGTAGCGAACTTGAGCCAAAAGATGTGCTGAAGTTCCGCGACTCTAAAAAATATAAAGATCGTCTTGCCGCCGCTCAAAAAGAGACGGGCGAGAAGGATGCGCTGGTAGTAATGAAAGGGACTCTCCATGAGATGCCTGTCGTTGCTGTGGCCTTTGAGTTTGCTTTTATGGGCGGCTCAATGGGTTCTGTTGTCGGTGCGCGTTTTATCCGTGCTGTTGAACAGGCGCTGGAAGATAACTGTCCGCTGATCTGCTTCTCTGCCTCCGGCGGTGCACGTATGCAGGAAGCGCTGATGTCTCTGATGCAGATGGCGAAAACCTCTGCAGCCCTGGCAAAAATGCAGGAACGCGGTCTTCCGTACATCTCTGTACTGACCGACCCGACCATGGGTGGCGTCTCCGCAAGCTTTGCTATGCTGGGCGATCTGAACGTGGCCGAACCTAAAGCCCTTATCGGCTTTGCGGGTCCTCGCGTTATTGAACAGACCGTTCGCGAAAAACTGCCGCCGGGCTTCCAGCGCAGTGAGTTCCTGATCGAAAAAGGCGCCATCGACATGATCGTCCGCCGTCCGGAAATGCGCCTGAAACTGGCCAGCATTCTGGCGAAGCTGATGAATTTGCCCGCGCCGAACCCGGATGAACCACGCGAAGGCGTTGTCGTCCCGCATCAGGAACCCGAGGCCTGATCACTCAAAAGGGCAGGGCCGATTGGCGCTGCCCTTTTGCTTTCTCTTCGTAACTGAAAAGTGCGTATCATGGAAAATAACAGTATTCCCCAAGCCACGTCGCCCCTGGTCACGTGGCTTTCTTATCTGGAAAACCTGCACAGTAAAACCATCGATATGGGGCTTGAGCGCGTAAGCCAGGTTGCAGCGCGTCTGGGCGTCCTGAAACCGGCTCCCTTTGTTTTTACCGTGGCGGGCACGAATGGCAAAGGGACAACCTGCCGGACGCTGGAAACGGTGCTGATGGCCGCAGGTTACAAGGTTGGCGTGTACAGTTCGCCGCACCTGGTTCGCTATACGGAGCGGGTCCGCGTGCAGAACACCGAGCTGCCCGAGTCTGCGCACACCGCGTCGTTCGCCGAAATTGAAGCGGCGCGTGGCGACATCTCCTTAACCTATTTCGAATACGGGACGCTCTCGGCGCTGTGGCTGTTTAAACAGGCGCAACTCGATGTAGTGATTCTTGAGGTTGGGCTGGGCGGACGCCTTGATGCCACGAATATGGTTGATGCCGATGTCTCCGTGGTAACCAGCATCGCGTTGGATCACATCGACTGGCTCGGTCCCGATCGCGAAAGCATTGGTCGTGAGAAGGCCGGGATTTTCCGCGCCAGTAAACCGGCTGTCGTCGGCGAGCCTGACATGCCGCAGACCATCGCGGACGTGGCAAAAGAGAAAGGGGCGATTCTGCTGCGTCGTAATGCGGACTGGCATTATGACGTGACGGAGACAGGCTGGCGCTTTAGCGACGCGCAGGGGATGCTGGATAATCTGCCATTGCCGCAGGTGCCCCAGCCGAATGCCGCAACCGCGCTGGCGGCGCTGCGGGCCAGCGGATTGCCGGTAAGTGAGCAGGCTATCCGCAAAGGCATTCAGCATGCGCTATTACCGGGGCGTTTCCAGATTGTCAGTGAGTCGCCGCGTCTGATTCTGGATGTGGCGCATAATCCGCATGCGGCAGCCTATCTGGCCGGACGCCTCAAATCATTACCAAAAACCGGGCGCGTTCTTGCGGTTATCGGTATGCTTCATGATAAAGATATTGGCGGCACGCTGGCCTGCATGGAGAGTGTGGTCGATTGCTGGTATTGTGCTCCTCTGGAAGGGCCGCGTGGCGCGACTGCCGAACAGCTGATGGAACATCTCGGCAAGGGCAGAATATTTGATAGCGTGGCGCAGGCCTGGCAAGCGGCGATGGCCGATGCTAAACCAGAAGATACCGTGCTGGTGTGTGGATCATTCCATACGGTGGCACATGTCATGGATGTAATGGACGCGGGGAGAACCGGTGGCGAGTAAGTTTCAGAACCGTTTAGCGGGCACAATTGTGCTGGTTGCGCTGGGAGTGATTATTCTTCCGGGCCTGCTCGACGGGCAGAAAAAACATTATCAGGACGAGTTCGCGGCTATTCCGCTGGTGCCTAAACCTGGCGATCGTGATGAGCCCGATATGCTTCCTGCGGCAACGCAGGCGCTGCCTGCACAGCCGCCTGAAGGGGCAGCAGAAGAAGTGCGTGCCGGTGACGCAGCAGCACCGTCGTTGGATCCTTCACGACTGGCGGCGAACAACACCGACCTGGATCCCCTTCCAGAACCTGTCGTACAACCTAAGCCAGTCGAAAAAGTGAAACCGGCCGAAAAGCCTCAGTCTAAACCTCAGCGTGATAAAGCCGCCGAACAGCTGGCTGCCGCTGCGGAAACGCCGCCGGAAAAACCGGTTCAGGAAGAGAAACCTGCTCCGACCGGCAAAGCGTACGTGGTGCAGTTGGGGGCACTGAAAAACGCGGACAAGGTTAACGAGGTCGTGGGCAAACTGCGTAGTGCAGGATACCGTGTTTACACTTCACCAACGACACCTGTACAGGGTAAAATCACCCGTATTCTGGTGGGGCCGGACGCGTCAAAAGATAAGCTTAAAGGCTCGCTTGGCGAACTGAAGCAGATCTCCGGGCTCAGCGGCGTGGTGATGAACTACAGCGCGAACTGACGCGCGTTGTGTCCCCATTTTGACCTTTTCCTGAACAGGAGAGCGGGGCGTTTACTCGCGCTTTCGGCAGAGAAAACGTCAGAATAAAGGGGAAGGCATCCGCCCAAAGAGGCGCAAAAGCCATCGGCGTTGAACATTTTTTCAGCGCCTTTTTTATTTACGCGAGGGAAGGAAATCCCTACGCAAACGTTTTCTTTTTCTGTTAGAATTCGCCCCGAACTGGATGACAGGGCGTTAAATCGTGGGACATATATGGTCTGGATTGATTACGCCATCATTGCGGTGATAGGTTTTTCCTGTCTGGTTAGCCTGATCCGTGGCTTTGTACGTGAAGCGTTATCGCTGGTGACATGGGGTTGTGCTTTCTTTGTTGCCAGTCATTACTACACTTACCTGTCTGTCTGGTTCACGGGCTTTGAAGATGAACTGGTCCGAAATGGAATCGCTATCGCGGTGCTGTTTATCGCGACGCTGATTGTCGGCGCTATCGTCAACTTTGTGATAGGTCAGCTGGTCGAGAAAACCGGTCTGTCAGGAACGGACAGGGTGCTCGGTATCTGTTTCGGGGCGTTGCGAGGCGCGCTGATTGTGGCCGCCATACTGTTCTTCCTGGATACCTTTACCGGGTTCTCCAAAAGTGAAGACTGGCAGAAATCGCAGCTGATTCCACAGTTCAGCTTTATCATCAGATGGTTCTTTGACTATCTGCAAAGCTCGTCGAGTTTCTTGCCCAGAGCGTAATACGTTCTGAGATGTGGCTTAACGAGGAAAAGACGAATGTGCGGTATTGTCGGGATCGCCGGTTTCATGCCGGTAAACCAGTCTATTTATGACGCGTTATCGGTGCTTCAGCACCGTGGCCAGGATGCTGCGGGTATCATTACCATTGATGCAAACAACTGCTTCCGTTTACGAAAGGCTAATGGCCTGGTAAACGACGTGTTTGAAGCCCGTCATATGCAGCGCCTGCAAGGTAACATGGGTATTGGTCACGTTCGTTATCCTACCGCTGGCAGTTCCAGCGCCTCCGAAGCTCAGCCTTTCTACGTCAACTCTCCGTATGGCATCACGCTTGCCCATAATGGCAATCTGACCAACGCCCATGAGTTGCGTAAAAAACTGTTCGAAGAGAAGCGTCGTCACATTAACACCACTTCTGATTCCGAAATCCTGCTCAATATCTTCGCAAGCGAGCTGGATAATTTCCGTCATTATCCGTTGGAAGCAGATAACATCTTTGCTGCGGTTGCGGCCACAAACCGCCTGATCCGCGGGGCGTACGCCTGCGTTGCCATGATTATCGGCCACGGTATGGTTGCCTTCCGCGATCCTAACGGTATTCGCCCGCTGGTTCTGGGTAAACGCGATCTCGGCGATGGCCGCACTGAATATATGGTGGCCTCTGAGAGCGTTGCGCTGGATACGCTGGGCTTTGAATTCCTGCGCGACGTGGCGCCGGGTGAAGCGGTGTACATCGCTGAAAAAGGGCAGTTATTTACCCGTCAGTGTGCGGATAATCCGGTCTCCAACCCGTGCCTGTTTGAATATGTTTACTTCGCTCGTCCGGACTCTTTCATTGATAAAATTTCCGTGTACAGCGCCCGCGTCAATATGGGAACCAAACTCGGTGAGAAAATTGCCCGTGAGTGGGATGACCTGGATATCGACGTCGTGATCCCTATCCCGGAAACCTCCTGTGATATCGCTCTCGAGATTGCACGAATTCTGGATAAGCCTTATCGCCAGGGATTCGTGAAAAACCGCTACGTGGGCCGTACCTTTATCATGCCGGGCCAGCAGCTGCGTCGTAAATCGGTTCGCCGTAAACTGAACGCTAACCGCGCGGAATTCCGTGATAAGAACGTATTGCTGGTGGATGACTCTATCGTGCGCGGTACCACCTCTGAGCAGATTATCGAGATGGCCCGCGAAGCAGGGGCGAAGAAAGTCTATCTGGCCTCGGCCGCGCCTGAAATCCGCTTCCCGAACGTGTACGGCATCGATATGCCTACCGCCAACGAGCTGATTGCCCATGGTCGTGAAGTGGATGAGATCCGCCAGATTATCGGCGCCGATGGTCTGATTTTCCAGGATCTCAACGATCTGATTGAAGCGGTGCGCGCTGAAAATCCGGATATTCAGCAGTTTGAATGTTCGGTCTTTAACGGGATCTATGTCACCAAAGATGTTGATCAACAATATCTCGACTATCTCGACTCGCTGCGCAATGACGATGTAAAAGCGATTCAGATGCAAAACGATCTCGAAAGCCTGGAAATGCACAACGAAGGCTAATTGTCTGGCAAGTGAGGGCGTTGGCCCTCACTTGCAACTCCCCGTAAAATCCTGCACAGTCTGCCCTGAAACACGAAAGGGCGAATTCATGAAACGACTCATAGTAGGCATCAGCGGTGCCAGTGGCGCAATTTATGGCGTGCGCCTGTTACAGGTGCTGCGCGACGTAGCAGAAGTGGAAACGCATCTGGTGATGAGCCAGGCCGCGCGTCAGACCCTCTCCCTCGAAACGGATTTTTCCCTGCGTGATGTGCAGTCCCTGGCCGATGTGGTTCACGATGCCCGGGATATCGCTGCCAGCATCTCTTCTGGTTCGTTTAAAACAACCGGCATGGTTATCCTGCCTTGTTCGATAAAAACGCTCTCGGGTATCGTCAACAGCTATACCGACACGCTGGTCACCCGCGCGGCGGATGTGGTGTTAAAAGAGCGGCGTCCGCTGGTGCTGTGCGTGCGTGAAACGCCGCTGCACCTTGGCCATCTGCGCCTGATGACCCAGGCTTCAGAGCTGGGCGCTATCATTATGCCGCCCGTCCCGGCGTTCTATCACCGCCCCCAGACGCTGGACGACGTGATAAACCAGACGGTGAATCGGGTACTCGATCAATTTGATATCTCCTTGCCTGACGATCTGTTCACTCGCTGGCAGGGTGCCTGAACGGTGCTCAATCAGAGTGCATGAAATGCCAGGTTGCCCTGTTTCAGGGCAAATCTGCAACAGCGATCATATCCTCGACATTTAATTCGTATTTTCCCTTTTTCCCGCTGCGGTTCGTCCGTCAGACCTGCTATCTTTCACCATTAAGGCAATATCGCAACGTTTTATTAACATATTTAACGTCAAATTTAGTCATGGACGGTAAAGTGGCATAAGACCTGCAAGAGAAGCCCTGCTATACAACACACAACACAATACATAATAAAATCACGGTACTTGAGGGTAAATGTATGAAGAAGACGGTTCTTGCTCTGTCTTTGCTGGTGGGGTTAAGTGCGGCGGCGAGCAGCTATGCGGCACTTCCGCAGACAGTACGTATCGGCACTGACGCAACTTATGCGCCATTCTCTTCCAAAGATGCGAAAGGCGATTTTGTTGGGTTTGATATCGATCTGGGCAATGAGATGTGCAAACGCATGTCGGTAAAATGCACCTGGGTGGGCAGCGATTTTGATGCACTTATTCCCTCGCTGAAAGCCAAGAAAATCGACGCGATTATTTCCTCTCTCTCCATTACCGAAAAACGTCAGCAGGAGATTGCCTTCTCTGAGAAGCTGTATGCTGCCGACTCCCGTCTGATTGCCGCGAAAGGCTCCCCGATTCAACCCACCATTGACTCGCTGAAAGGCAAGCATGTTGGTGTGCTTCAGGGGTCTACGCAGGAAGGCTATGCCAACGCTAACTGGCGTGAGAAGGGCGTGGATGTTGTGGCCTATCAGAACCAGGATTTAATCTACTCTGACCTCTCGGCGGGTCGTCTCGACGCTGCATTCCAGGATGAGGTTGCCGCCAGCGAAGGCTTCCTTAAACAGCCTGCGGGTAAAGACTACGCCTTTGCAGGCCCGTCTGTGAAAGATAAAAAGTACTTTGGCGACGGCACCGGTATTGGTCTGCGTAAGGATGATACTGAGCTGAAATCGGCGTTCGATAAGGCCTTTACCGAACTGCGCAAGGACGGAACCTACGACAAGCTGGCGAAGAAATACTTCGACTTTAACGTATACGGCGATTAAAGCTTGATGACCTGCAGGAAAATCACGCAAGAGTGCAGGTCACAACGTAGAGGCAAATGATCCAATATGGTGCAAGCGTTGCACTATATTGGGTCACTCAGTGCATACTTAAGCATTTATAATGCAAAATATCGCGCTCAACAGGCATTAAACTTTGCCTTGCTGAGGGGATTAATGGCACATTAATGGCACCCCGTCGTCGTAAAATCCCGTTAAAGACAGTCTGTTGAGGATAAATATGAAAAAACTTGTGTTGTCCCTTTCTCTGGCGCTGGCCTTTTCCAGTGCTACCGCGGCATTCGCAGCCCTTCCGCAAAAAGTCCGTATTGGTACCGATCCGACTTATGCCCCCTTTGAATCCAAGAATGCGAAGGGTGAACTGGTCGGTTTTGATATCGATTTGGCGAATGAGCTGTGCAAGCGTATCAAAACGCAATGTACCTACGTTGAGAACCCACTGGATGCGCTAATCCCTTCGTTGAAAGCCAAGAAAATCGACGTGATCATGTCTTCACTTTCGATCACTGAAAAGCGCCAGCAGGAAATCGCGTTCACTGACAAACTCTACGCCGCCGATTCTCGTCTGGTGGTGGCGAAATCTTCCGATATTCAGCCGACTATCGAGTCTCTGAAAGGCAAGCGTGTCGGCGTGCTGCAAGGCACGACACAAGAAACCTACGGTAACGAACACTGGGCGCCAAAAGGGATCGAAATTGTCTCTTATCAGGGCCAGGAAAATATCTATGCGGATCTGACGGCAGGCCGTATCGATGCCGCATTCCAGGATGAAGTTGCTGCCAGCGAAGGCTTCCTGAAACAGCCAGTGGGCAAAGATTACAAATTTGGCGGCCCGTCGATTAAAGACGAGAAACTCTTCGGTGTCGGTACCGGTATGGGTCTGCGCAAGGAAGATAATGAACTGCGTGAAGCGCTGAATAAAGCGTTTGCTGAAATGCGTGCTGACGGCACGTATGAAAAACTGGCGAAGAAATATTTCGACTTTGATGTATACGGCGGCTAAGCGCCCCGCTCAATAACGTGCGGCCCCTCCTGAATAAGGAGGGGAAAAGACACGTAATCACGACTCACGACACGACAGGGCAGGCGGTATGCTGTACGGATTTTCTGGCGTTATTTTACAAGGCGCGTTGGTCACTCTTGAGCTGGCTCTGAGCTCTGTGGTGCTGGCGGTGCTCATAGGCCTGGCGGGGGCGGGGGCCAAACTCTCAAGCAACCGCATTCTGGCGCTGATGTTTGAAGCTTACACGACGTTGATTCGCGGCGTTCCCGATCTGGTACTGATGTTGCTGATTTTCTACGGCCTGCAAATCGCGCTGAACGGCGTGACAGATGCCATCGGGATGTCGCAAATCGACATCGACCCTATGGTCGCCGGTATTATTACGCTGGGCTTCATCTACGGGGCATATTTTACCGAAACCTTCCGTGGCGCGTATATGGCTGTTCCTCGTGGACACATTGAAGCCGCCACCGCCTTTGGTTTTACCGCGTCGCAAACCTTCCGTCGCATTATGTTCCCGGCGATGATGCGCTATGCGCTTCCTGGCATTGGCAACAACTGGCAGGTTATCCTCAAAGCCACCGCGCTGGTCTCTTTGCTTGGCCTGGAAGATGTGGTGAAAGCGACACAGCTGGCGGGTAAAAGCACCTGGGAACCGTTCTATTTTGCCGTTGTGTGCGGCGTTATCTATCTGGTCTTTACGACTGTCTCCAATGGTGTGCTGCTTCTGCTCGAACGTCGCTACTCCGTGGGTGTGAAGAGGGCTGACCTGTGATCGAAATTATTCAGGAATACTGGAAATCGCTGCTCTGGACCGATGGCTATCGCTTTACAGGCGTTGCCATTACGCTGTGGTTGCTGATCTCATCCGTTGTGATGGGGGGCGTGCTGGCCATTTTCCTCGCCATTGGACGCGTGTCGAACAATAAATATATCCGCTTCCCGATTTGGTTGTTTACCTATGTCTTTCGCGGGACACCGCTCTACGTGCAGCTTCTGGTGTTTTATTCCGGGATGTATACGCTGGAGATTGTGAAAGGCACCGAGATGCTCAATGCCTTCTTTCGCAGCGGGCTGAACTGTACCGTGCTGGCACTTACCCTGAACACCTGTGCCTATACGACGGAGATATTTGCCGGGGCGATTCGCTCTGTGCCCTATGGTGAAATCGAAGCGGCGCGCGCGTATGGCTTCTCATCGGTGAAACTCTATCGCTGCATTATTTTACCTTCGGCACTGCGCATTGCGTTGCCCGCCTACAGTAACGAAGTGATATTGATGCTGCACTCCACCGCGCTGGCATTCACGGCCACGGTGCCAGATTTACTGAAGATTGCGCGTGATATCAACTCGGCAACCTACCAGCCCTTTACCGCATTTGGTCTGGCTGCGGTGCTGTATTTAATTATTTCGTATGTCCTGATCAGCCTGTTCCGTAAAGCGGAAAAACGCTGGCTGCAGCATATCAAACCTTCTTCGACGCACTGAGAATTAAGATGGCTGAGAACAAACTAAACGTTATCGATTTGCACAAACGCTACGGCGAACACGAAGTGCTCAAAGGGGTGTCGCTACAGGCTAACGCAGGCGATGTCATCAGCATTATCGGGTCGTCCGGCTCGGGAAAAAGCACCTTCCTGCGCTGCATCAATTTCCTCGAAAAACCCAGTGAAGGTTCGATTATTGTCAGCGGGCAAAACATTACGCTGCTGCGCGATAAAGACGGTCAGCTCAAGGTGGGGGACAAAAATCAGCTGCGCCTGTTGCGTACGCGCCTGACCATGGTCTTCCAGCACTTTAACCTCTGGAGCCATATGACGGTAATTGAAAACGTCATGGAAGCGCCCATTCAGGTGTTGGGGTTGAGTAAGCAAGAGGCCCGGGCGCGTGCAGAGAAGTATCTGGCGAAGGTGGGGATCGATGAGCGGCAGCAGATAAAGTATCCGGTGCATTTATCGGGCGGTCAGCAGCAGCGTGTCTCTATTGCACGGGCGCTGGCGATGGAGCCAGAAGTGTTACTGTTCGATGAACCGACCTCCGCACTGGATCCTGAACTGGTTGGCGAAGTTCTGCGCATTATGCAGAAGCTGGCTGAAGAGGGGAAAACGATGGTCGTCGTCACGCACGAAATGAGTTTTGCGCGCAACGTTTCCAACCACGTTATCTTCCTTCATCAGGGTAAAATCGAAGAGCAGGGCCACCCCGATGACGTGCTCGGTAACCCGCAAAGCCCACGCTTGCAGCAATTCCTGAAAGGCTCCCAGAACTAGTCAGCCCCTGCTTTTCTCCCGTTCCCGGCAGGAACGTGTTGAGCGAGGCAGTGTAAACCCCCCTCTCCCCGTGGGAGAGGGTCGGGGTGAGGGCATCAGGCCGCACCACGCTCCACCCGATACACCCAGTCGTCATACTTCACGCCATCAATCTCGTACGCCTTCTCAAGCACCTGCGTGCGCGCAAAGCCGGCTTTTTCAAGCACACGTACCGACCCGGTATTATCTGCCAGCACATACGCATTAATCGCCTTTACCCCCGTCTGGTTGAAGGCGTATTCGCACACCGCGCGTAACGCTTCACTGGCGATACCCTTACCCTGTGCCGCAGGCACAACCGTATAACCAATATCGGCCTCTTCGCGATTCGCCGAACTGATTTGCAGGCCTATATCACCCAGCGGTGCCGGGTCATCGTGCAGACGGATCACAAAAACATGCTCCGCCATCAGGCGTGCGGCAAACAGGCGTCGGGTCTCTTTTTCAGGTGCGATCGACGCCATATAGCGCATGATAGACCGATCTTCGCGCAAGGTACGAAAGAAGGGCCAGTCGGAGGGTTCAAAGGGCGTCAGTTGAAGACGGGGAGTTGTGATGGTTGCCATAGTTACGCCATTCCTGGGGGGCTGGTTTGTAACGATAACATAACCCTAAGGCCACGTTTACCCCACTACGTCTCCCAACGCTTCTTCTAAGTCATACCAGCGGAACGCAAATCCTGCCGCTTCCAGCCGTTTAGGCAGCGCGCGCTGGCCACCTAACACCAGTACCGACGACTCGCCCATCATCAGACGAATAGCCGTGGCAGGCGCACGGATCACGGCGGGGCGATGCAGGGCATGGCCGAGCGCATGGGCAAATTGTTCATTGCGCACAGGATAGGGCGACACCATGTTGAAGGGGCCGCGCAGGTCGTTATCCAGCAGCCAGAGAATACCATTCACCATATCGTCAATATGGATCCAGGCCAGATACTGTCGGCCGCTCCCCATCGGTCCGCCGAGACCCAGCTTAAACACCGGCAACATTTTCGCCAGGATGCCGCCTTTCGGGGCCAGCACGACTCCGGTGCGCAGCAGGCAGACGCGGGTGTTATCGCTTTGCGCGCCGCAGGCAATTTGCTCCCAGCGAGCACACAATTTATGGGTAAATTCGTTGTGCGGCGGCTCCTCTTCAGTCACCACCACCTCACCGAGATCGCCATAATATCCGGCCGCCGAACCTGAAATCAGCACCTGCGGCGGATGTTGGCTCGCCTGAAACAAGTCAACCAGTTTCTGGGTCATGTTCCAGCGGCTATGACACAGCCGCTGTTTCTGTTCTTCCGTCCAGCGTTTATCGGCGATGGGTTCGCCAGCAAGGTTAATCACCGCGTCAAAGTCGTCCAGATTTTGCCGTTCCGTCAGCCCCTTCCACACGTCGATACCGGAACCCAGCACCTGACGGGCTTTTTCCGGGTTTCGGGTCACGACGGTGACATCGTGATGCAACGCCTGTAAACGCGGTACAAGATGGCGGCCTATCAGGCCGGTCCCACCGGTCAGCAAAATCTTCATACCACCTCCAGGATTACGCCTGGCGCTGCCAGCTTAACGTCATAGAGACGGAATCGGCGTAACGCAGGGCGTGAAGTTTATCGATCTCAACCTCAGCATAAGTGACCCAGTGGTGCTCGCGTGCGATGTCGAGCACATCCTGAGTTAATTTTTCCAGTAAAGAGAAGCGATTGTTTTCCACGTATTTAATGATGCTTTTAGTGATAGTGCGGTAGTTCAGAGCATCATTAATATCTTCACTGGCGCGTGATTTCTCTGCGGGATAATGGATGACGACATTAATCACGATATCCTGACGATTCTCGATCTCTTCGTCCTTAATCCCAATAAAAGTGCGTAAACGTAAGTTTTTTATACGAATTATAGCGTCATGCTGTGACATTGCAGGCTTCCTCTGAGTCGTTATGGCATCATCATACATGAGGAAATGAGGCGCACCCAAGTGCACCACGACTTAAATACTGTGCACTTTTTGCATCGCCCGCTCTGTGGCTGGACGGGTGCGGATGCGCTCGAACCAGTTATTCACCGCAGGGTAGGTTGCCAGGTCGATACGCTGGCGAACGTGGGCATTAATCCACGGCCAGCAGGCGATATCGGCGATGCTGTAATGCTCCCCGCCCAGCCAGGGCGTTTTCTCCAGCCGTTTATTCAGTACACCGTACAAGCGCTGCGTTTCCACCTGATATCGCTCTATGGCATAGGGAATGGGTTGCGGGGCGAAATGGTTAAAATGGTGATTTTGCCCAAGCATGGGGCCAAGCCCGCTGGTTTGCCAGAAAAGCCACTGCAGGGTGTGATGGCGTTCACGCAGTTCGCCGCTTAGCAGCAGTCCGGTTTTTTCAGCCAGGTAGAGTAAAATTTCACCCGATTCGAACAAACTAAGGGGCCTGCCGCCGTCCGCAGGGGCGGAATCGACAATAGCCGGGATTTTATTGTTGGGTGAAATGGCCAGAAAATCGGGGCGGAACTGATCCCCTTTACTGATATCGACCTTAATAATGCGGTAGTCCAGCTGCGCTTCTTCAAGGAAGAGCGTGATCTTATGGCCGTTCGGCGTGGGGGCATAATAGAGGTCTATCATTTCAGCTCCTGTCGTTGCATTTTTCACGTCGTCAAAACGAGTATAGGTGGTGGCGGTAAATCGTGAGTTTTCATCAAGTGACAGGAGTGCAAAGAGATTATATGTTGAGTAAAAAACCGTCTGCCTGTGAGGATGTCATGAATCAGCCCGCTATAACGCTTTGGTCCGATGCTCAATTTTATTCGCCCTATGTGATGAGCGTATACGTCGCGCTTGCGGAAAAAGGGCTCTCCTTTTCGCTTAAAACCGTCGATTTGGACCGGGGTGAGCATCTTACGCCGCAGTGGCAAGGATACGGATTAACGCGTCGCGTGCCGGTGCTGGCCATTGACGACTTTGAGCTAAGCGAGTCTTCGGCGATTGCAGAGTATCTTGAAGAGCGTTTTGCCCCGCCTGAGTGGGAGCGAATTTATCCACACGAGCTGCAAAAAAGGGCGAGAGCGCGTCAAATCCAGGCCTGGTTGCGCAGCGATTTAGGCCCGATTCGCGAAGAGCGTTCAACAGATGTGGTGTTTGGCGGCGTGAAAAAGCCTGCCTTAACGGAGGCGGGGGTTGCCTGCGCGCAAAAGCTGTATGACATGGCGTTGTCACTGCTGGCGCACGGTAACCCAAATCTGTTTGGCGAATGGTGTATTGCCGATGCGGATCTGGCGCTGATGTTAAACCGCCTGGTGCTGAATGGGGATACCGTTCCGCCACCGCTGGTAGAGTATGCCACGTTCCAGTGGCAACGAGCTTCCGTCCAGCGCTATGTCGCGCTCTCGGCGAAACGTAGCGGCTGAATCCCGTCGGCGATTAGGCTAAAATAGGGCGGTATCTTTAGTAAGGAGTGACGGATGAAACTGATGTTTGCGTCAGATATCCATGGATCCCTGCCCGCTACCGAACGCGTCCTTTCGCTGTTTGCCGAAAGCGGTGCGGAATGGTTAGTGATTTTAGGTGATGTGCTGAACCATGGTCCGCGCAATGCCCTGCCGGAAGGCTATGCGCCCGCGCAGGTCGCGGAAATTCTCAATACCTGTGCTGAACGCATCATTGCCGTGCGCGGTAACTGCGACAGTGAAGTCGATCAGATGCTGCTTCGCTTTCCGATGACCGCGCCCTGGCAGCAGGTGTTACTGGAAAAGCGCCGTCTGTTTTTGACTCACGGGCATCTTTTTAGCCCGACGCATTTACCCCCCCTGACCGCTGGCGATGTGCTGGTTTACGGCCATACTCATATTCCGGTGGCGGAAAAGCAGGGGGAGATTTTCCATTTTAACCCCGGCTCCGTCAGTATCCCGAAAGGCGGGTATGCGCCCAGCTACGGTATGCTGGAGGATAATCACCTGCGGGTAATCGCACTTAATGATCAGCAAGTTATTGCGCAGGTCAGCATTAATCCGTAAGTTACACCTCACAAGTCAAACGCGTCGACAGAGCGCTTAAACGAGAAGGGTTCCCGATGGTGGAGCAGAGTCATTTGGCAAGTACAGAGTGGGTTGATATTGTCAGTGAAGACAATGAGGTGATTGCACAGGCGAGCCGCGAACAGATGCGTGCAGAGCGTCTGCGTCATCGCGCCACTTACATCGTTGTTCATGATGGAATGGGTAAGATCCTGGTACAGCGACGTACTGAAACGAAAGATTTTCTCCCGGGCATGCTTGATGCCACGGCGGGTGGTGTCGTTCAGGCTGATGAAATCTTACTGGACTCCGCGCGACGCGAGGCAGAAGAAGAGTTAGGCATTGCCGGCGTTCCGTTCGCTGAACACGGGCAGTTCTATTTTGAAGATGAGCACTGTCGCGTCTGGGGCGGGCTGTTCAGTTGCGTTTCTCACGGGCCTTTTGCCCTTCAGGAGGAAGAGGTGAGTGAAGTGCGCTGGATGACACCAGAAGAGATCACCGCCCGTTGCGATGAGTTTACGCCAGACTCGCTGAAAGCGCTGGCGCTGTGGATGAGCCGCAACGCCAAAAACGAATCCGCAAAACCTGAAAAGCAGGAACAGGCTGAATAAGCCTTAGCAGCTTTCCCGCAAGCACAGACTGGAGGCGATCGGCTTCTGATCGCGCCAGTCTCCGCCATTCAAACGGTCCAGCAATGCCCGACCGGCCTCAATACCTATCTTGCGATGCGGCACCGCCATAGTGGTGAGCGGTGGCTGGCAGACGCGGCTGACATCACTATCGCCAAACCCCACAACGGCCAGATTGTCCGGCACCTTAATGCGTCGGCGCTGGCATTCGTAGAGTACGCCGCACGCCAGCTCGTCAGAGACGCACACCAGCGCATCAAGCTCCGGCCAGGCGAGTAAAAACTCTGGAAGCTGTGACGCGCCCGTCGAGAAATTGGGCGGCAGCGCGGCATTGATCACTCTGTTTGGCGAAAGATGATGGCGCAACATGGCCTTATACCAGCCCTGCAAATGCTGCTGGAAAATCCACTGCTCCTGGTTTGCGCACAGTAAGCCGATATTCTGATAACCGCGCTGAATAACCAGTTCGGTCAGCTCGTACATCGCGGCAACGTTATCAATCCCGATATTCATATCCAGCGGATCGGCACGCATCGCCCCCATTTCCATCACCGGAATCGAGGCGTTGTTGAGCCAGTGGCGAACGGTGTCAGTGTGTTCAACGCTCAGTAGGATAGCGGCGGCAATGTTCGAGGCGAGAAGCGTTTCGAGAAGCTTCTCTTCCTGCTCAAGACGGTGTTGCGATTCCGCCAGCATAATCTGGTATCCGGCGGGTTGCAGCACCTGCTGAAGCCCGGCAAACATCTCGGAACAGCCATCTTCAGCCAGATTGGGCACGACCATCGCGATGGTCCATGACGAGGCGGATGCCAACGCACTGGCGGCAAGATTAGGCATGTATCCCAGTTCATGAACAGCCGCTTCGATCTTTTCACGCAGCTTATCGGAAACCTGTTCAGGCGTGCGCAATGCCCGGGAGACGGTCATGGTCCCCACGCCGGCAAGTTGCGCGACTTCAGCGAGCGTCACTTTGCCGGTACTACGTCGTTTACGGGTTAAAGACATACAAATTCCTGATCACTACGCGTTTTCTTCCTTCGCTTCACGTGAGTTTGAGTATACGCCTTAAATCCCTTTTTTTTCTGTGATATGCGTGGATGATTGCAATTTGATAGCGCTATCACAATTTTGCACACGCAAATTTGGTAGCGCTATCTTTGTGAGGCCGATCGCAGATATCCCTAGGATCCTTGCTTAAAGTTTGTCCATCACAGGTCCGGAAAGGGAGGAGAAAGTGCTCAAAAACTGGCTGAATGAGGCAACCATTACGCTGCAAGACCAGGTCGAAAGCTGGCCTGAGGCACTGGCGGTGTGTGCCAGACCCTTGCTTAAGATGAACGTCATCACGCCCGACTATGTGACGGCAATTGTGCAGCAGCACCATGCGCTGGGACCTTACTATGTGCTGGCCCCCGGACTGGCGATGCCGCATGCACGGCCGGAGGAGGGGGCTAACGCGCTCGGCCTCTCATTATTAAAACTGAAACAAGGCGTTTCGTTTGGCGCCGGTGAATTCGATCCGGTAAAGCTCATTATTATGCTGGCAGCGCCGGATAAACAGAGCCATATCGAAATGATCTCCGCGCTGGCGGAATTATTTTCGAGTGATGACGATCTGGCTGAACTGCATAGCGTCAACACGCTGGAGGAAATAAAAACCATCATAGAGCGTTTCTAGTTTTATTTTATCTGTTCCGGTATTTCAAAACATCACGTTATTCGTGATGCGGCGTACTCTACTCTAAAAAGGCATAACAATGAAAATTATGGCAATTTGCGGCTCCGGCCTGGGCAGTAGTTTTATGGTCGAAATGAATATTAAAAAGGTACTGAAGAAATTAAACATAGACGCAGAGGTTGAGCATTCCGATTTGTCCTCTGCAACGCCGGGTGCAGCCGATCTGTTTGTGATGGCGAAAGATATCGCGGCCAGTGCCAGTGTGCCGGAAAGCCAGCTGGTGGTGATCACGAACATCATCGATATCAACGAACTCGAAGCGCAGCTGAGCGCCTGGTTCGCCAAACAATAACTTTAGTGAGGTGGATATGTTTATCCTCGAAACGCTGAACTTCGTTGTTGATATTTTAAAAGTACCGTCAGTATTAGTCGGTCTGATTGCGCTAATTGGACTGGTCGCGCAGAAAAAACCGTTTTCTGATGTCGTGAAAGGCACCATAAAAACAATTCTGGGATTTATCGTCCTGGGGGGCGGTGCGACGGTGCTGGTGGGTTCGCTCAATCCTCTGGGCGGTATGTTTGAACACGCCTTTAATATTCAGGGGATTATTCCTAATAATGAGGCTGTCGTCTCCATTGCGCTGGAAAAATATGGTGCTTCGACGGCCTTAATTATGGCTTTCGGCATGGTGGCGAATATTATTGTTGCCCGCTTTACGCGCCTGAAATACATCTTCCTGACGGGCCATCACACCTTTTACATGGCGTGCATGATTGGCGTCATCCTGACGGTGGCGGGTTTTGAAGGGGTAGGTCTGGTCTTTACCGGTTCGCTGATACTGGGTCTGGTGATGGCGTTCTTCCCGGCCCTGGCGCAGCGCTATATGAAGCGCATTACGGGCACCGATGATATCGCGTTCGGTCACTTCGGTACCCTGGGTTATGTGCTCTCTGGTTGGATCGGCAGCAAATGCGGAAAAGGCTCGCGCTCAACGGAAGAGATGAACCTGCCGAAAAACCTCAGCTTCCTGCGAGACAGTTCCATCTCCATTTCGCTGACCATGATGATTATCTATTTGATTATGGCGGTGAGCGCGGGGCGTGAGTATGTCGAAGCGACCTTCAGCGGCGGGCAGAACTACCTGGTGTACGCCATCATCATGGCCATCACCTTCGCCGCCGGGGTATTTATCATCCTACAGGGCGTGCGCCTGATACTGGCCGAAATCGTGCCTGCCTTTACCGGCTTTTCCGAAAAGCTGGTCCCGAATGCACGTCCTGCGCTGGACTGTCCGGTGGTTTATCCCTATGCACCCAATGCCGTGCTGATTGGTTTCTTGTTCAGCTTTCTGGGAGGCCTGGTGGGGCTGTTCATTTGTGGCCAGTTCAGCTGGGTGCTGATACTGCCGGGCGTAGTGCCACACTTCTTCACCGGCGCGACTGCGGGCGTCTTTGGTAATGCCACCGGTGGGCGTCGTGGCGCCATGATTGGGGCCTTTGCGAACGGCCTGCTGATTACCTTCCTGCCTGTGCTCCTGCTGCCGGTACTGGGGGCGATTGGTTTTGCTAACACCACCTTCTCCGATGCCGATTTTGGCGCCGTGGGAATCGTGTTGGGTAATCTGGCCCGCTTCCTGTCGCCGCTTGCCATCACCGGCCTTGTTGTGGCGCTGTTTGCCCTGCTGGTGGCCTATAACCTCTTCGCAAAAAACAAACCTGTGGCCGATAGCGCCCAGCCCAATACCGGAGCCAAACCATGAATGTGAAAGAAGTAACCCAGCTTGCGCGGCAGATTCGCCTCGAAACGCTTAAGGCATTGACGCAGCTTGGCTTCGGCCATTATGGCGGCAGCATGTCTGTGGTGGAGACGCTTGCCGTACTCTACGGTGCGGTGATGAAAATTGATCCTGCCGATCCGGACTGGCCGGAACGCGACTACTTTGTTCTGTCGAAAGGGCATGCAGGCCCGTCGCTCTACAGTACGCTCGCCATTAAGGGCTATTTTCCGGTAGAGGAGCTGAGCACGCTCAACCAGAACGGAACGCGTCTGCCCAGCCACCCGGACAGGCTAAAAACCCGCGGCGTGGATGCCACCACCGGTTCGTTGGGGCAAGGAATTTCCATTGCTGGCGGGATGGCTTTATCACACAAGCTGGCGGGGCGACCGAATCGGGTCTTCTGCATCGTGGGTGACGGAGAGTTGAACGAAGGACAGTGCTGGGAGGCGTTCCAGTTTATTGCTCACCACCGGCTTAACAACCTTACGGTGTTTGTTGACTGGAACAAACAGCAGCTTGATGGCGAACTGGACGAGATTATCTGTGCGTTCGATCTGGAAGGGAAATTCCGCGCCTTCGGTTATGACGTCGTGACCGTCAAAGGAGACGATATTTCTTCGCTACTGGAGGTGGTGTCTCTGCCACAGGGGGCAGAGGATAGACCCATGGTGGTCATCCTTGACAGCATTAAAGGTCAGGGCGTGCCGTATCTGGAGCAGTTAGGTAATTCACACCACCTGCGGCTGACAGCAGAGAGTCAAGCGGCGCTGAACGAGACGATTCGCCAACTGGAGGTTTCACATGATTAAGGTTGCCCCGGCAGGACAAAAAGATGCCGTCGAAATGCGTAAGGTTTATGCGGGCTTTGTCGCAAAGCAGATCGAAGCCGGGAGTGAGATTATCGCCCTGGAAGCCGATCTGATGAGTTCAATGGCAATGGATGGCGTAGCGCGGGATTATCCTCAGCATGTAATTAACTGCGGCATCATGGAGGCCAACGTGATTGGCACCGCCGCAGGCCTATCGCTCACCGGGCGTAAACCCTTCGTTCATACCTTTACGGCCTTCGCCAGCCGCCGCTGTTTTGACCAGCTGTTTATGTCACTGGATTACCAGCGAAACAACGTAAAAGTCATTGCGTCGGATGCGGGCGTCACGGCCTGCCATAACGGTGGGACCCATATGTCGTTTGAGGACATGGGCATCGTGCGGGGGCTGGCGCACTCCGTGGTGCTGGAAGTGACGGATGCCGTCATGTTTGAGGATGTCCTGCGTCAGCTGATCGATCTTGATGGTTTTTACTGGGTACGCACTATTCGTAAGCAGGCACCGAGCGTCTATGCGCCGGGTTCGAATTTTACCATTGGCAAGGGCAACGTACTGCGTGAAGGACATGACATCACCCTGATCGCCAACGGTATTATGGTCGCAGAAGCACTCGAAGCGGCACGTCAGCTTGAACAGGAAGGCGTCAGCGCGGCGGTGATTGATATGTTCACTCTGAAACCGATAGATCGGATGTTGGTAAAAAATTACGCTGAAAAAACCGGGCGTATTGTGACCTGCGAAAACCACAGTATTCATAACGGACTGGGATCGGCAGTGGCGGAAGTGCTGGTGGAGACCTGCCCGGTGCCGATGCGGCGAATTGGGGTGAAGGAGCGTTACGGTCAGGTAGGTACGCAGGACTTTTTGCAAAAGGAGTATGGCCTGACGGCACATGACATTGTTTCGGCGGCGCGAGAGCTGCTGTAAATAAAAAAGGCGACCCAGTGGTCGCCTTTTTGTTGTCCGATGATGCTTGCGCTTACCGGACCTGGGGTCCTGTAGGCCGGATTAGCGAAGCGCCATCCGGCAAGACCTGATAATTACTCTTGCTGGGATGACTGAATCGCGGTCAATGCGATGGTGTAGACGATATCGTCTACCAGCGCGCCACGAGACAGGTCATTCACCGGCTTGCGCATACCCTGCAGCATTGGCCCGATGGAGATCAGGTCGGCAGAACGCTGTACCGCTTTGTAGGTGGTGTTACCAGTGTTCAGATCCGGGAAGATGAACACGGTCGCACGACCCGCAACCGGGGAGTTCGGTGCCTTTGATTTCGCCACGTCAGCCATAACTGCGGCATCGTACTGCAGTGGGCCGTCGATCATCAGGTCAGGACGTTTTTCCTGCGCCAGACGGGTCGCTTCGCGGACTTTCTCTACATCGCTACCTGCGCCGGAGTTACCGGTGGAGTAGGAGAGCATCGCCACGCGAGGTTCGATACCGAAGGCAATCGCGGAATCCGCAGACTGAATAGCGATTTCTGCCAGCTGTTCTGCCGTTGGATCCGGGTTGATCGCACAGTCGCCGTAAACGTAAACCTGTTCAGGCAGCAGCATGAAGAACACGGAAGACACCAGAGAACTGCCTGGCGCCGTTTTGATCAGCTGCAGCGGTGGACGGATGGTGTTCGCGGTGGTGTGAACCGCACCGGAAACCAGACCGTCTACTTCGTCCTGTTCCAGCATCAGCGTACCCAGCACCACGTTGTCTTCCAGCTGTTCACGGGCAACGGCTTCGGTCATGCCTTTGCTCTTACGCAGCTCAACCAGACGGGCTACATAGCTTTCGCGAACCACTTCAGGGTCAACGATCTCGATGCCAGCGCCAAGCTCAACGCCCTGAGACGCCGCAACGCGGGTGATCTCATCCGGGTTACCCAGCAGCACACAGGTCGCGATGCCGCGCTCTGCACAGATAGCGGCTGCTTTAACGGTACGTGGTTCGTCGCCTTCTGGCAGAACAACGCGTTTGCCTGCTTTACGCGCCAGCTCGGTCAGCTGATAGCGGAAGGCTGGCGGTGACAGACGACGGCTGCGCTCGGAGGTTGCCGTCAGGGATTCGATCCAGTCTGCGTTGATATAACCCGCAACGTATTCCTGAACTTTCTCAATACGCTCATGGTCATCAACCGGCACTTCCAGGTTGAAGCTCTGCAGGCTCAGTGACGTCTGCCAGGTGTTGGTGTTAACCATAAAGACCGGCAGGCCAGTGGCGAACGCACGTTCGCACAGCTTGCTGACGCGTGGGTCCATTTCGTAAGCACCGGTCAGCAGGATCGCACCGATTTCAACGCCGTTCATCGCCGCCAGGCAGGCTGCAACCAACACGTCAGGGCGGTCAGCGGAGGTCACCAGCAGGGAACCTGCACGGAAATGCTCCAGCATGTGTGGAATACTGCGCGCACAGAAGGTGACGGATTTAACGCGGCGGGTGTTGATATCGCCTTCGTTAACCACGGTCGCGTTCAGGTGACGGGCCATATCGATTGCACGGGTGGCAATCAGATCGAAGCTCCACGGCACTGCGCCCAGGATAGGTAACGGGCTGCTTTCGCTCAGCAATGCCGGATCCACTTTGACCACTTTCGCTTTGGAAGAGTCATCGAAGATTTCAGACAGGTCAGGGCGGGTACGACCTTGTTCATCAACCGGGGCATTCAGTTTGTTGACAATCACACCGGTGATGTTGGCATTTTTCGCGCCGCCGAAGCTGCTACGGGTCAGTTCGATACGCTCTTTCAGCTGTTCCTGGGTATCGGTACCCTGGGACATCACGAACACGATTTCTGCGTTCAGCGTTTTGGCAATCTCGTAGTTCAGAGACTGAGCAAACTGGTGTTTACGGGTAGGAACCAGGCCTTCAACCAGCACCACTTCAGCGTCTTGCGTGTTAGCGTGGTAGTTGGCAATGATCTCTTCCATCAGCACATCATTCTGATTGCTGGAGAGCAGAGACTCAACGTGGCTCATCTTCAGCGGTTCAGCCGCAGGCAGATTGGAATTTTTACGCACAATGGCGGTGGTCTGGTCAGGCGCATCGCCACCAGCACGCGGTTGCGCGATAGGCTTGAAGACGCTCAGACGAACGCCTTTACGTTCCATAGCACGGATAACGCCCAGGCTGACGCTGGTCAGACCGACGCTGGTTCCGGTAGGGATCAGCATAATAGTACGGGACACGGTTTATCCTCTTTCGTTACCGCCAGATTTAGCGGGAGACAAAACAGCACCGCCAGCAGGGCTGGCGGTGTGGAATCAGGCAGTCAGACGGTTCGCGTCTTGCGCGATGACCAGCTCTTCGTTCGTTGGAATAACGATAGCCGGACGAGTGCCTTCTTTGTTGATGAAGCCAGACTTGCCGAAGCGGGCAGCCAGGTTACGCTCGTGATCAACTTCGAAGCCCAGAACGCCCAGTTTAGCCAGGGACAGCTCACGAACCATTGCTGCGTTCTCACCGATACCGCCGGTGAAGATAACCGCATCCAGACGACCGTCCATCAGTGCAGTGTAAGAACCGATGTACTTCGCCAGACGGTGGCAGTAAACGTCCATTGCACGTTTCGCGTCTTCTTTATCTGCGTAGTTGTCTTCAACATAACGGCAGTCGCTGGTGACCTGGGTCAGACCCAGCAGGCCAGACTCTTTGGTCAGCATTTTGTTGATGTCATCAACGCTCATGCCCAGGGTGTCGTGCAGGTGGAAGATAATCGCCGGATCGATGTCACCGGAACGCGTACCCATCACCAGACCTTCCAGTGGAGTCAGACCCATGGAGGTATCAACACACTTACCGTTACGGATAGCAGAAACAGAACCACCATTGCCCAGGTGGCAGGTGATGATGTTGACTTCTTCAACCGGCTTATTCAGGACTTTTGCTGCTTCCTGAGTCACATAGTAGTGGCTGGTGCCGTGTGCGCCATAGCGACGTACGCCATGTTCTTTGTAAAGGTTATACGGCAGGGCATAGAGGTAAGACTCTTCCGGCATGGTCTGATGGAACGCAGTATCGAACACAGCCACGTTTTTGTCTTTCAGATGCGGGAAGGATTTCAGCGCTTCGTAGATACCGATCAGGTGAGCCGGGTTGTGCAGCGGTGCAAACGGTGCCGCATCTTTAATACCCTGAATCACCGTCTCATCAATGATCACAGATTTGGTGTATTTTTCGCCGCCGTGGACGATACGATGACCAATTGAGGTCAGCTGAGCAGACAGTTCTGGTTTTTGTGCCAGAATAGTGTTAACGATAAAGTTCAGCGCTTCACTGTGAGCGGCGCCTGCACCTAAAGCCGCTTCTTGTTTGCTGCCGTCCATTTTCCATTTGATACGTGCTTCAGGAAGATGGAAACATTCGGACAAACCAGAGAGGTATTCTTCACCGTTGATGGCATCGATGATGGCAAATTTAAGGGAAGAACTACCGCAGTTCAGAACCAGTACTAACTTACTCGACATGGAAGTACCTACTATTGATACGTGGCTAAAAAAACGTCAGTGAGTTAAACAGCGTAACGCAAGATGACTCAGACATTTATGATTAACATCATGTCAGGCAAACTTTCTGACAGGATGAAAGAAATCTATCTAATTTTATGACATTTTGAACAATTTTCAGACAATGACATAATATGTGATAATTTGACGAGTTAACGATTCTCGTCTAAGGCCCTTTGAGGCTGGCACAGAATACCCGATACTGGGTGGCGATGACAAAATATTTTGAACGTTGTCATAGCCTGTTGTGGATTTGCACAAATATTTTAATTTTTATATGTGAAGTTGAGGTACAGCCATGTCGACACCCGAAAACCCCTCCGTGAACTTCCTGAGTTTGTTTCGTCGGGGACAGCATTATGCGAAGACGTGGCCGATGGAAAAACGCCTTGCGCCTGTGTTTGTCGAGAATCGTGTCATCCGCATGACGCGCTATGCGATTCGTTTTATGCCGCCGATCGCGGTGTTCACCCTTTGCTGGCAGATTGCCTTAGGCGGCCAGCTTGGTCCGGCGGTCGCCACCGCGCTTTTCGCGCTTACGCTGCCCATGCAGGGGCTATGGTGGTTGGGTAAACGTTCCGTCACGCCGTTACCACCGGGTATTTTAAACTGGTTTTATGAAGTCCGCGGCAAACTCCAGGAAGCCGGACAGGCGCTCGCACCTGTCGAAGGCAAGCCGGATTATCAGGCGCTGGCCGATACGCTTAAGCGGGCATTTAACCAACTTGATAAAACATTCCTTGATGACTTGTGATTGATCATCGAAACGCTTAAGAAAAGAAGGCACAGTAACTGACAGTTACCGTGTCTTTTTTTTACGTGCCATGTGCCACAGGAGTCGAAAGATGGAAATGACCCATGCTCAACGTCTGATTTTGTCTAACCAGTACAAGATGATGACGATGCTTGATCCCGACAATGCAGAACGCTACAGCCGCTTACAGACCATCGTTGAGCGTGGCTTTGGCCTGCAAATGCGCGAACTGGACCGTGAGTTTGGAGAATTAAAAGAAGAAACCTGCCGCACGATCATCGATATCATGGAGATGTACCATGCGCTGCATGTCTCATGGACTAACCTCAAAGATGCGCAGAGCATTGACGAGCGCCGCGTCACCTTCCTGGGATTCGATGCGGCAACGGAAGCACGCTATTTAAGCTATGTGCGCTTTATGGTGAACACTGAAGGGCGTTACACCCATTTTGATGCGGGTACGCACGGTTTCAATGCCCAGACCCCAATGTGGGAAAAATATCAGCGGATGCTGAGCGTCTGGCACGCTTGCCCGCGTCAGTACCATTTAAGCAGCAACGAGATCCAACAAATTATTAATGCCTGAGGAGGTGCGTGTGCAGTGTAAAGGTTTTCTGTTTGATCTGGACGGTACGCTGGTGGATTCGCTGCCGGTTGTTGAGCGTTCGTGGTGCCACTGGGCTGACCGACATGGCATCGACCATCAGGACGTACTGAATTTCATCCATGGCAAACAGGCCATTACCTCGCTACGCCATTTCATGGCGGGACGCACAGAGGAAGAGATTCAGGCGGAATTTACCTGGCTTGAGCAAATCGAAGCCACCGACACGGAGGGCATCGTCGCCTTACCGGGTGCCCGAGAACTGCTTGAACATTTAAATGAAGCGCAGATCCCCTGGGCTATTGTGACCTCCGGCTCCATTCCGGTTGCCCATGCCCGCCACAAGGCTGCCTGCCTGCCCGTGCCGGACGTGTTTATCACGGCGGAACGGGTCAAGCGCGGCAAGCCGGAACCGGATGCCTTTTTGCTGGGGGCGGAACTATTAGGCCTGGCTCCGGCAGAATGTGTAGTGGTAGAAGACGCCGCCGCAGGCGTGCTTGCCGGGCTGAACGCCGGCAGTCATGTCATCGCGGTGAACGTACCTGCGGATTCGCCGCGTCTGTCAGAGGCGGATTTTGTCCTGACCTCGCTCACGGCGCTGGTGGTCACCCGAGGACCGGACGGGATTGTTACTGTTTCCCAAAAAATGTAATCACATGACATAGCCCCACATTGCTGGGGCTTTTTTATGGCAAAATTCTCCCCTTTCTTCCTGACAAGGATATGTTGTGAACGGTGAACTGATTTGGGTGCTTAGCCTCCTTGTAATCGCCATCCTTCTTTTTGCCACCGGCAAGGTACGCATGGATGCCGTTGCGTTGCTGGTTATTGTGGCTTTTGTCCTGAGCGGCACATTAACCCTTCCTGAAGCCTTTTCCGGTTTTAGCGATCCCAACGTTATTTTAATTGCCGCGCTCTTTATTATCGGTGACGGGCTGGTGCGAACCGGCGTGGCAACCGTGGTGGGCACCTGGCTGGTGAAAGTCGCCGGCAGCAGCGAAACCAAAATGCTTGTCTATCTGATGCTGACGGTGGCCTGTCTGGGGGCATTTATGAGCTCGACGGGCGTGGTAGCGATCTTCATTCCCGTCGTGCTGAGCGTCTCAATGCGGATGCAAACCTCACCGTCACGCCTGATGATGCCGTTGAGCTTCGCCGGGCTCATCAGCGGGATGATGACCCTGGTGGCAACCCCGCCAAACCTGGTCGTTAACAGTGAGTTGCTGCGTGAAGGCTATGCGGGATTCAGCTTTTTCAGCGTCACGCCCATCGGGCTGGTGGTGCTGGTTTTAGGCGTCCTTTATATGCTACTGACCCGTTTTGCGCTGAAAGGGGATACGCAGCATAAAGGCGCAGAAGGCTGGAAACGTCGTACTTTCCGCGATCTGATTAAAGAGTACCGTCTGACCGGGCGGGCGCGTCGTCTGGCGATCCGTCCGGGTTCTCCCATGATTGGTCAGCGTCTGGACGATCTGAAACTGCGTGAGCGTTACGGCGCTAACGTGATTGGCGTTGAGCGCTGGCGGCGTTTTCGACGCGTCATCGTCAACGTTAACGGCGTATCGGAATTTCGGGCGCGGGACGTTCTGCTGATCGATATGTCCACGGCGGATGTGGATTTACGGGAATTTTGCAGTGAACAACTGCTGGAGCCGATGGTGTTACGTGGAGAGTATTTCTCCGATCAGGCGCTTGATGTCGGGATGGCTGAAGTCTCGCTGATCCCGGAGTCGGAATTGCTCGGCAAAACGGTGCGTGAAATGAGTTTTCGTACCCGCTACGGCCTGAATGTCGTGGGGCTGAAGCGAGACGGGGTGGCAATGGAAGGCGCAGTGGTTGATGAACCGTTGCGGCTGGGGGATATTTTCCTGGTGGTCGGGAACTGGAAACTGATCAACCTGCTCGGCCAAAAAGGGCGGGATTTTGTTGTCCTTAATATGCCCGTCGAGGAGAGCGATGCCTCGCCTGCGCACAGCCAGGCACCCCATGCCATATTTTGTCTGGTGCTGATGGTGGCGTTGATGTTGACGGATGAAATCCCCAATCCGATCGCCGCGATCGTAGCCTGTCTCCTGATGGGGAAATTCCGCTGTATCGATGCAGAAAGCGCCTATAAGGCGATTCACTGGCCAAGCATTATTTTGATTGTCGGGATGATGCCCTTTGCGCTGGCGCTGCAAAAAACGGGCGGTGTGGATCTGGTGGTGAAAGGATTAATGGAGGTTGGCGGTGGGTATGGGCCGTACATGATGCTGGTGTGCCTGTTTATCATGTGTGCCTCGATAGGACTGTTTATTTCCAATACGGCAACGGCGGTACTGATGGCCCCCATTGCGCTGGCGATGGCAAAATCCATGGGCGTTTCACCTTATCCGTTCGCGATGATGGTGGCGATGGCTGCTTCTGCGGCGTTCATGACGCCGGTATCTTCTCCGGTCAACACGCTGGTCCTGGGGCCCGGAAATTATAAATTCAGCGACTTCGTTAAGCTGGGCGTGCCGTTTACCCTCCTGGTGATGATTGTTTGCGTGGTGCTGATCCCGATGCTGTTCCCGTTCTGACAGGGATCGTCTGAGGAAGATGTCTTACAAAGGTCATGCCCGGCAACCAGAGCGCCGCCGGGCAAAGGGACGTAAATCTTAGAGAGACGAATCCTGACTGATCTCGTCCAGCGATAAATGGAAGCTTGGCACAAAGACCTGCATGAAGTAGTCCATCTCTTCGCTGCGGCGCGATTCCAGCGTTTTTTCCAGCCGCGTTTTAGCCAGAAAGAATTCATTATTGCCGGCGGATAACTCCTCAAGACATTTCAGGTAGGCGCAAAGCGCATCCGCTTGCTTCACCAGCGCTTTCTCTTCATCCGTACATTGCTGTTCGTCGATGAGTGGCGCAAAGATATCGCGCAGCTCTTCAGGCACCATTTCAACCAGTTTTTGCTGAGCAATTTTCTCTATTGCTTTGTATTCCTGGGCAATTTGCGCGTTGAAATATTTCACCGGTGTCGGGAGGTCGCCCGTCAGCACTTCGGATGCATCGTGATACATCGCCAGCAGAGCAATACGCTCGGCGTTCACCTGGCCATTGAATTTACGATTTTTGATGGCGGCCAGCGCATGGGCCACCATCGCGACCTGCAGGCTGTGTTCGGACACATTTTCCGTGCGCACGTTGCGCATCAAGGGCCAGCGGTTGATCAGTTTAAGACGGGAGAGGTGGGCGAAGAAATGACTCTGACTCATAGGTTACCTTTTGTCTTTCACAGCGACAGGTTTCATTGTGCGGGGAGGGGAGGCAAGATGCAAATCAGGCTGCCCGAGGCAGCCTGATGAAGAGATTACAGCTGATGATAACCGGAAAGGAAACGTCCAAAGCGGCTGATGGCCATTTCCAGTTCGTCTTCGCGAGGCAGGGTCACGATACGAACGTGATCGGGCCAGGGCCAGTTAAATGCGGTTCCCTGAACCAGCAGCACTTTTTCCTGCAACAGGAAATCAAGCACCATCTTCTGGTCGTCATGGATATTGAAGCGTTTAGCGTCAATTTTTGGGAACATATAGAGCGCACCGTTTGGCTTTACACAGGATACGCCGGGGATATCGTTGATCAGTTCCCAGGCGCGGTTGCGCTGCTCGTAAAGGCGTCCGCCCGGGACGATAAATTCACTGATGCTCTGATAGCCGCCTAACGCGGTCTGAATCGCATGCTGTGCCGGCACGTTCGCGCACAGGCGCATTGAAGCCAGCATTTCCAGCCCTTCAATGTAACCTTTTGCATGTTTTTTAGGGCCGTTCAACACCATCCAGCCCTGACGGAAACCGGCCACACGGTAGGTCTTTGACAGGCCGTTAAAGGTGACGGTCAGCAGATCGGGCGCCAGGGCCGCGATAGAGTGGTGCTGCGCCGCATCGTATAAAATTTTATCGTAGATTTCGTCCGCAAAAATGATCAGGTTGTGTTGACGGGCGATCTCCACGATCTCCATTAACAGCTCTTTTGAATAGACGGCGCCCGTTGGGTTGTTTGGGTTGATAATCACAATGCCACGCGTACGCGGGGTGATTTTGGCGCGGATATCATCCAGGTCAGGGAACCAGTCAGCAGATTCATCGCAGAGATAATGCACCGCTTTTCCGCTGGAGAGCGAAACAGCCGCAGTCCATAACGGATAATCCGGCGCGGGAACCAGCATCTCATCACCGCTATTCAACAGCGCCTGCATGGCCTGCACAATCAGTTCAGACACGCCGTTACCGATATAGATATCTTCCACGGTGACGTCACGCATCCCACGTGCCTGATAATGCTGCATGATGGCTTTACGTGCGGAGTAGAGTCCTTTTGAATCGCAGTAACCCTGCGCAGTGGGCAGATTACGGATCACATCAACAAGGATCTCATCCGGCGCGTCAAAACCAAAGGGCGCAGGATTACCAATGTTGAGTTTCAGAACCTTATTGCCTTCTTCTTCCAGGCGCTTAGCCTCTTTGAGAACCGGCCCGCGAATGTCGTAACAGACGTTGTCTAATTTGCTGGATTTTTCAATGGGGGACATGAATCTTTGACCTTTTAGCTGTTATTGCCACTCCCTGCCGTGGAAGTCAGCACGGAACAATGTACTCCCACCAGGCGCTGTTTTGAAGGGTGCACAGAAGAAGATTTTGTTGATCGTCGCTGAATAAAGGAAATCGTTTAAGCTGGTCGCATCAATTCCCTCGGGGCAATAATTTTGATAAATCCTGATTTCCTAGGTTAACGTGTCGCCATGTAAGGGTTGTAGTGGATATCGTGCTGGTTAAAATGATTTTATTCCAGCGCATTTAATGATAGCGTGTATGATTACGCAGGGTAACATTTCGAAAAAGCTGAATTTTCAGTGCGGCTTACCCGAATAAACTGGCCTTAAACAGTCGTTACCCATGTAAAATTAATGTTAAGCATTATTTATGAATAAAATGGGCGTTCATCAAAATTTATTTAATATTAATGATGAGTTGGCAATTTTCGTTAATTTTAATAAATTAGTGTGCCTTGTAATCAATCCCGATAAATCCTGGTCAATGCAATAATACTTATAAATAAAGTGGATTTGGGTTAAGATGCCCGCTCGGGTAAGCAGGTGAATGATAACAACGATCCGTTTATCCGAACGCCTTAACCTGAATAAGTCGATTGTTATTGTTAGCGTTATCTCTGGCTTGAAAGCATCAGCAACACTCTGCTTCTGTACCTGCGTTGCGATAAAGATGCTGGCGAATATGTCACTCCTTTAAAGGAATTTACATAAATTCGCGAATGGCTGAATATTCTGGACGTTTTAGAGAATAAAAATAGCGTCATGAAACGTGATTTCTGACCAACGATATACACCAGCACAATAGCTATCTGTCAGGCAGTCTGCCGGGCCGGGATGCAGGGAAATCTTCAGAAGGATTTGTTTACCTGATACACACAGCTTCAACCCGGGCAGTTCCGCACGAGCAACCTGTAAGTGAATAGATATGATAAATGCAAATCGTCCGATAATGAATCTCGATCTCGATCTGCTGAGAACCTTTGTTGCGGTCGCTGATCTTAATACTTTTGCCGCCGCTGCTGCTGCGGTTTGTCGAACCCAGTCTGCTGTCAGTCAACAAATGCAGAGACTGGAGCAACTGGTGGGAAAAGAGCTTTTTGCTCGCCATGGTCGTAATAAACTGTTAACTGAGCATGGCATTCAGTTGCTGGGTTATGCCCGCAAAATACTGCGTTTTAATGATGAAGCATGTATGGCCTTAATGTTTAGTAACCTCCAGGGGGTGTTAACGTTGGGCGCGTCTGATGAATCCGCAGACACGATATTGCCGTTTCTGCTCAATCGGATCAGTTCGGTTTATCCGAAGCTTGCCCTTGATGTGAGCGTAAAACGTAATGCGTTTATGGTCGAAATGCTCAAGGCGCATGAAGTCGATCTGGTTGTGACGACGCACCGCCCGGGTCAGTTTGATTGCCTGACGCTACGCACGTCACCGACGCACTGGTACTGCGCCGCAGAGTATGTTCTGCAAAAAGGCGAAGCCATTCCGTTGGTGCTGCTGGACGATCCCAGCCCGTTCCGGGATATGGTGCTTTCTGCGCTGAATGAAGCCAATATTCCGTGGCGTCTGGCGTATGTTGCCTCAACATTGCCGGCGGTCCGGGCTGCTGTGAAAGCAGGATTGGGCGTGACGGCACGTCCCGTAGAGATGATGAGCCCGGATTTACGGGTGCTGGGTAAGTCTGACGGCTTGCCGGCGCTTCCGGATACGGAATACCTGTTGTGTCATAACGCCGCCAGTAACAACGAGCTGGCGAAAGTCGTTTTTGAAGCAATGGTTAACTACCATAATCCGTGGCAATACCAGACTGTTACTCCGGAAGGGGGGGGCGATTCCCTCATTGCGGAAAAGGACTTTGAGTGATCTTGCTCATAGAATTCTCGTAACAATTTGTAAGTGTAGAAAGAAACCACTCAGGCATATTTTTGACTGAGTGGTTTTTTTTTTACTAAAAACAACATTAAAAATATCAGGGTTATAGTAAAATGCACTTTATAATCAGGCAGATGAATGTATCTGGTTGATTTCTGCACGATCCGGCCTTTCCGTCTTCTCTGACCACCCTGATGTTAAAAATCCAGTAAATATGTTGCTGTTTTTTTGATTGAATTAACAAAAGCGTGTCACAGATCAAGAAAATACTCCTATTTAGGGGGAGGAATCGGCGGCAAATCCTGTCAAAATAGGAGGGTTATTTTTTTTACTTCCAAAACGGACACGATTCAACAAGATGCCGTTGACGTAAAGTCATCAACCCACCAGGGTTAAAGGGCATGAATTGTTAATGAGAATCACTCTATGTGATTTAATGTGAAGAAACCTTTGTTAAAGTTGACAAAAGGTTATAGAAAGGAGTAAAAAACCACATCATTTTGCTGTCTACGTCTCATTTCTGACAGTCGGTGTAAGGTTTTTCATTCCTCCCCATGAATCGATGTGATGTCCATCTGCCAGTAAGAGCAGCGTTGTAGATATCACTTTTGATGAGTAAGCAATGAGTATGTCAACATCCACAGAAGTCGTCGCTCACCATTGGGCATTCGCAATCTTTCTTATTGTTGCCATAGGTCTGTGCTGCCTGATGTTAGTCGGCGGCTGGTTCCTGGGCGGTCGCGCCCGCGCAAGGCACAAAAACACACCTTTCGAATCAGGTATTGATTCAGTAGGTACCGCTCGCTTACGCCTGTCCGCCAAGTTCTATCTGGTGGCCATGTTCTTCGTCATCTTCGACGTTGAAGCGCTCTACCTTTTCGCCTGGTCAACTTCAATTCGCGAAAGCGGGTGGGTCGGCTTTGTCGAAGCCGCAATTTTCATTTTAGTGCTACTGGCCGGTCTGCTTTACCTGGTGCGCATTGGCGCGCTGGACTGGACACCTGCGCGCTCACGTCGTGAACTGAGCAATCCGGAAAACAGTAACTCTAATCGTCAGCAGTAACAGCGAGGCAATAAGATGGATTATACGCTCACCCGCATAGATCCTAACGGTGAGAATGACCGTTACCCCCTGCAAAAACAGGAGATCGTAACCGACCCCCTGGAGCAAGAAGTCAACAAAAGCGTGTACATGGGCAAGCTCGAACATGCCATGCACGATATGGTTAACTGGGGGCGTAAGAACTCCATTTGGCCATACAACTTTGGTCTTTCTTGCTGCTACGTTGAAATGGTGACGTCATTCACTGCGGTGCATGACGTTGCGCGTTTTGGTGCTGAGGTACTGCGTGCATCACCGCGTCAGGCTGACCTGATGGTGGTTGCAGGGACCTGCTTCACCAAAATGGCTCCCGTGATTCAACGTCTTTACGATCAGATGCTCGAGCCGAAATGGGTCATTTCCATGGGGGCATGTGCAAATTCCGGTGGTATGTACGACATTTATTCTGTCGTGCAGGGCGTCGATAAGTTTATCCCGGTGGATGTGTACATCCCTGGCTGTCCGCCGCGTCCGGAAGCTTACATGCAGGCGTTGATGCTGCTGCAGGATTCCATCGGGAAAGAGCGTCGTCCGCTCTCCTGGGTGGTTGGCGATCAGGGTGTCTACCGCGCCAATATGCAGTCTGAGCGCGAGCGTAAACGCGGCGAACGTATCGCAGTGACTAACCTGCGTACGCCTGACGAAATTTAATTTGCGCCTGTGGGCATGGAGTCAACCTTCGCATATCACTATTCAAATAGCGCGAAGCCACGCCCGACAGTCACCACGGACCATTTGCAATGGTGAACAATATGACCGACTTAACCGCGCAAGCCGCGAGTCTTACCCGGGATCATCTGGATGACCCGGTTATTGGCGAACTGCGCAACCGTTTTGGGCCGGATGCCTTTACTGTTCAGGCCACCCGCACCGGGGTACCCGTTGTTTGGGTGAAACGTGAACAATTACTGGAAGTGGTCGATTTCCTCAAGAAATTGCCAAAACCTTACGTCATGCTGTTTGACTTACACGGCATGGATGAACGTCTGCGCACGCACCGCCAGGGTCTCCCTGCTGCGGATTTTTCCGTTTTCTACCACCTGATCTCAATAGACCGTAATACGGATATCATGCTCAAGGTGGCATTGTCTGAAAACGACATGCATCTGCCGACGATCACCAAACTTTTCCCGAACGCCAACTGGTATGAGCGTGAAACCTGGGAAATGTTTGGTATGACCTTTGATGGCCATCCACATCTGACGCGCATTATGATGCCGCAGACCTGGACCGGCCACCCGCTGCGTAAAGACTATCCGGCACGCGCCACCGAATTCGACCCGTTTGAGCTGACGAAAGCGAAACAGGATCTGGAGATGGAAGCGCTGACCTTTAAGCCGGAAGACTGGGGCATGAAGCGCGGCACCGAAAACGAGGACTTCATGTTCCTCAACCTCGGTCCAAACCACCCGTCTGCGCACGGTGCCTTCCGTATTATTCTTCAGCTCGATGGCGAAGAGATTGTCGACTGCGTTCCTGATATCGGTTATCACCACCGTGGTGCTGAGAAAATGGGCGAGCGTCAATCCTGGCACAGCTATATTCCTTACACTGACCGTATCGAGTACCTCGGCGGCTGCGTAAACGAAATGCCTTACGTGCTGGCCGTTGAAAAACTGGCAGGCATTACCACGCCGGATCGCGTTAACGTGATTCGCGTCATGCTGTCAGAACTGTTCCGCATCAACAGCCACCTGCTCTACATCTCTACGTTTATCCAGGACGTCGGGGCGATGACGCCGGTCTTCTTCGCATTCACCGATCGTCAGAAAATCTACGATCTGGTCGAAGCCATTACCGGTTTCCGTATGCACCCGGCCTGGTTCCGTATCGGCGGTGTGGCACACGATCTGCCTCGCGGCTGGGATCGCCTGCTGCGCGAATTCCTCGACTGGATGCCGAAGCGTCTGGCTTCCTATGAGAAAGCTGCACTGCGTAACACCATTCTGATTGGTCGTTCGAAAGGCGTGGCCGCTTACGGTGCAAAAGAAGCGCTGGAGTGGGGCACCACAGGTGCTGGCCTGCGCGCAACGGGTATCGATTTCGACGTGCGTAAAGCCCGTCCTTACTCTGGCTACGAGAACTTCGACTTTGAAGTCCCGGTTGGCGGCGGTGTTTCTGACTGCTACACCCGCGTGATGCTGAAAGTAGAAGAGCTGCGTCAGAGTCTGCGTATCCTTGAGCAGTGCCTCAACAACATGCCGGAAGGCCCGTTCAAAGCGGATCACCCGCTGACGACGCCGCCACCGAAAGAGCGCACGCTGCAACATATCGAAACCTTGATCACGCACTTCCTGCAGGTTTCCTGGGGCCCGGTCATGCCGGCGCAGGAGTCCTTCCAGATGATTGAAGCGACCAAGGGGATCAACAGTTACTACCTGACGAGCGACGGCAGCACCATGAGCTACCGTACCCGTGTGCGTACGCCAAGTTTCGCGCACCTGCAGCAGATCCCGGCCGCTATCCGCGGCAGTCTGGTCTCTGACCTGATTGTGTATCTGGGTAGTATCGACTTTGTTATGTCAGATGTGGACCGCTAATTATGCACGAGAATGAACAACCACAAACCGAGGCTTTTGAGCTGAGTGAAGCAGAACGTGCGGCCATTGAGCACGAAATGCACCACTACGAAGACCCGCGTGCGGCGTCCATTGAAGCGCTGAAAATTGTACAGAAGCAGCGCGGTTGGGTGCCGGATGGCGCGATCTACGCGATCGCCGATGTGCTGGGTATCCCGGCAAGCGACGTGGAAGGCGTGGCGACATTCTATAGCCAAATCTTCCGCCAGCCGGTGGGCCGACACGTGATTCGCTATTGCGATAGCGTGGTCTGCCATATCACGGGATATCAGGGGATTCAGGCGGCTCTCGAGAAAAAACTCGACATCAAGCCGGGACAAACGACCTTCGACGGTCGTTTTACTCTGCTTCCGACCTGCTGCCTGGGTAACTGCGACAAGGGGCCGAGCATGATGATTGATGAGGACACTCATAGCCATCTCACGCCGGAAGCGATTCCTGACCTGCTGGAGCGGTACAAATGAAAACGGTAATTCGTACTGCTGAAACTCATCCGCTGACCTGGCGTCTTCGCGATGACAAACAGCCGGTATGGCTTGAAGAATATCAAAGCAAAAACGGTTATGAAGGGGCTCGTAAGGCGCTTTCAGGCATGGCCCCGGACGATATCGTCAATGCCGTAAAAGACTCCGGTCTGAAAGGGCGTGGCGGTGCGGGCTTCTCCACCGGTCTGAAGTGGAGCCTGATGCCAAAAGACGAATCCATGAACATCCGTTACCTGCTGTGTAACGCCGATGAAATGGAACCGGGCACTTACAAAGACCGCCTGCTGATGGAACAGCTGCCGCACTTGTTGGTGGAAGGGATGCTGATCTCCGCGTTCGCGCTGAAAGCCTACCGTGGTTACATCTTCCTGCGCGGTGAATACATCGAAGCAGCTGAAAACCTGCGTCGCGCGATCGCTGAAGCAACCGAAGCGGGCCTGTTAGGTAAAAACATTCTGGGCACCGGTTTTGACTTCGAGCTGTTCGTTCACACCGGGGCAGGGCGTTATATCTGTGGTGAAGAGACCGCACTGATTAACTCCCTGGAAGGCCGCCGTGCGAACCCTCGTTCCAAGCCTCCGTTCCCGGCAAGCTCCGGCGTTTGGGGTAAACCAACGTGCGTAAACAACGTTGAAACCCTGTGTAACGTCCCGGCCATTCTGGCGAACGGCGTGGAGTGGTATCAGGGCATCTCGAAGAGTAAAGATGCCGGTACCAAGCTGATGGGCTTCTCGGGTCGCGTTAAAAACCCTGGCCTGTGGGAACTGCCGTTTGGCACCACTGCCCGCGAAATTCTTGAAGACTACGCTGGCGGCATGCGCGATGGCCTGAAATTCAAAGCCTGGCAGCCGGGTGGGGCAGGGACTGACTTCCTGACCGAAGCCCACCTTGACCTGCCGATGGAATTCGAAAGCATTGGTAAAGCAGGCAGCCGTCTGGGTACGGCGCTGGCGATGGCCGTCGACCACGAGATCGGCATGGTCTCGCTGGTGCGTAACCTGGAAGAGTTCTTTGCCCGCGAGTCCTGCGGCTGGTGTACGCCATGCCGTGATGGTCTGCCGTGGAGCGTGAAGATCCTGCGTGCCATTGAACGTGGCGAAGGCCAGCCTGGCGATATCGAGACACTTGAGCAACTGTGTCGATTCCTGGGCCCGGGTAAAACCTTCTGCGCCCACGCACCAGGCGCCGTTGAGCCATTGCAGAGCGCGATAAAATATTTCCGCGACGAATTCGAAGCAGGCATCAAGCAGCCGTTCAGCAATACCCATGCGATTAATGGGATTCAGCCGAACCTGCTGAAAGCGCGCTGGTAAAAACAGAATTTTGATTAACGCTCAGACCTGGTCTGAGCCAACTGGAAGCATGCTAATGGCTACGATTCATGTAGACGGCAAAGAATACGAAGTCAATGGGGCCGACAACCTGCTGGAAGCTTGTCTGTCTCTTGGCCTTGATATTCCGTATTTTTGCTGGCATCCGGCGCTGGGAAGCGTCGGTGCTTGCCGCCAGTGTGCGGTGAAGCAATATCAAAACGCGGAAGACACGCGTGGTCGCCTGGTCATGTCCTGTATGACGCCAGCAACCGAAGGCACTTTTATTTCGATCGACGACGCAGAAGCGAAGCAGTTCCGTGAAAGCGTGGTGGAGTGGTTGATGACCAACCACCCGCACGACTGTCCGGTCTGTGAGGAGGGCGGTAACTGCCACCTTCAGGATATGACCGTCATGACGGGTCACAGCTTCCGTCGCTATCGTTTTACCAAACGTACCCACCGTAATCAGGATCTGGGGCCGTTCATCTCTCACGAAATGAACCGCTGCATCGCCTGCTACCGCTGCGTGCGTTATTACAAAGATTACGCAGACGGTCAGGATTTGGGCGTGTATGGCGCACATGACAACGTCTACTTCGGTCGTCCGGAAGATGGCACGCTTGAAAGCGAATTCTCCGGTAACCTGGTCGAAATCTGCCCGACCGGCGTCTTCACCGACAAAACGCACTCCGAGCGCTACAACCGTAAATGGGACATGCAGTTTGCACCAAGCATCTGCCAGCAGTGCTCTCTGGGTTGTAACACCAGCCCGGGTGAACGTTATGGCGAACTGCGCCGTATCGAAAACCGTTATAACGGTACCGTTAACCACTACTTCCTTTGCGACCGTGGTCGTTTCGGCTATGGCTATGTGAACCTGAAAGACCGTCCGCGTCAGCCGGTTCAACGTCGTGGCGATGACCTGATTGGCCTGAATGCTGAACAGGCGATGCAGGGTGCCGCAGATATTCTGCGCCAGTCGAAAAAAGTGATCGGTATTGGTTCTCCGCGTGCCAGCGTTGAAAGCAACTTCGCCCTGCGTGAACTGGTCGGTGCGGAAAACTTCTATACCGGTATCGCCACCGGCGAGCAGGAACGTCTGCAACTGGTACTGAAAGTGCTGCGCGAAGGCGGTATTCATACCCCAGCGCTGCGTGAAATTGAATCTTATGATGCGGTTCTGGTGCTGGGTGAAGATCTGACTCAGACCGGCGCTCGCGCTGCCCTGGCGGTTCGTCAGGCGGTGAAAGGTAAAGCACGTGAAATGGCGGCGGCGCAGAAAGTGGCTGACTGGCAGATTGCGGCGATCCTGAACATCGGTCAGCGTGCGAAGCATCCGTTGTTTGTCACCAACGTGGACAGCACCCGTCTGGATGATATCGCCGCATGGACCTACCGTGCGCCGGTTGAAGATCAGGCGCGTCTTGGCTTTGCCATCGCCCACGCGCTGGACAACAGCGCGCCAGCCGTTGAGGGTCTGGATCGTGACCTTCTAAGCAAGATCGACGTGATCGTTCAGGCGCTGGCAGGCGCGAAGAAACCCCTGATTATTTCTGGTACTAACGCCGGTAGCCCTGACGTTATTCAGGCCGCGGCGAACGTAGCGAAAGCCCTGAAAGGCCGTGGTGCCGATGTGGGTGTTACCATGATTGCCCGTGCGGTGAACAGCGTCGGACTGGGTATGATGGGTGGCGGTTCTCTTGAAGAAGCGCTCAGCGAGCTGGAATCCGGAGCGGCTGATGGCGTGATTGTTCTTGAGAACGATCTGCATCGTCATGCTTCTGCGGCGCGTGTAGACGCCGCGCTTTCTAAAGCGCCGCTGGTGATGGTGATTGACCATCAGCGTACGGCGATTATGGATAAAGCGCACCTTGTGCTCTCTGCGGCAAGCTTCGCTGAAAGCGATGGTACGGTGATTAACAACGAAGGCCGCGCGCAGCGTTTCTTCCAGGTTTATGACCCAGCGTATTACGACAGCAACACCATCATGCTGGAAAGCTGGCGCTGGCTGCACTCGCTGCACAGCACCGTGGAAAACCGTCAGGTTGACTGGACTCAGCTCGATCATGTGATCGACGCCGTGGTCGAAAAACTGCCTCAGCTGGCTGGCATCAAAGATGCGGCGCCGGACGCAAGCTTCCGTATTCGTGGCCAGAAACTGGCGCGTGAACCGCATCGTTACAGCGGTCGTACGGCGATGCGTGCGAACATCAGCGTCCACGAACCACGTCAGCCGCAGGATAAAGACACGATGTTTGCCTTCTCGATGGAAGGGAACAACCAGCCATCTGCACCACGCTCTCAGATTCCATTTGCATGGGCACCAGGCTGGAACTCACCGCAGGCATGGAACAAATTCCAGGCCGAAGTGGGGGGCTCTCTGCGTCATGGCGACCCGGGTGTACGTCTGATCGAAGCATCTGAAACCGGTCTGGATTTCTTTACCACCGTTCCGGAAAGCTTCCAGGCACAGGAAGGAAACTGGCGTATCGCGCCTTACTATCATCTGTTTGGTAGTGATGAACTGTCCCAGCGTTCTCCTGTTTTCCAGAGCCGTATGCCACAGCCTTACATTAAGCTCAATCCGGCAGATGCCGCGAAGCTGGGCGTCAATGCAGGCAGCCATATCTCCTTTAGCTATGAAGGCCAGACAATCAGCTTACCGCTGATTATTTCTGAAGGTCTGACGGCAGGGCAGGTTGGTTTGCCAATGGGCATGCCGGGTATTGCACCGGTTCTGGCAGGCGCGCGTCTTGATAATCTGCAGGAGGCAAAAGCATGAGTTGGTTAACGCCGGATCTTATCGACATTCTGCTTAGCATTCTCAAGGCGGTCGTCATTTTGCTGGTGGTCGTTACCTGCGGCGCGTTCATGAGCTTTGGTGAACGTCGTCTGCTCGGTCTGTTCCAGAACCGTTACGGACCAAACCGCGTAGGCTGGGGTGGGTCACTCCAGCTGGTCGCGGACATGATCAAGATGTTCTTTAAAGAAGACTGGATCCCGAAATTCTCGGACCGCGTCATCTTTACCCTGGCACCGATGATTGCGTTTACCTCGCTGCTGCTGGCTTTCGCCATTGTTCCTGTCAGCCCGACCTGGGTGGTCGCTGACCTGAATATCGGGATCCTGTTCTTCCTGATGATGGCAGGCCTGGCGGTTTATGCGGTGCTGTTTGCGGGCTGGTCCAGTAATAACAAATACTCCCTGCTGGGTGCGATGCGTGCTTCCGCGCAAACGCTGAGCTACGAAGTGTTCCTGGGTCTTTCCCTGATGGGCGTGGTGGCGCAGGCCGGTTCATTTAACATGACCGACATCGTCAACAACCAGGCTGATATCTGGAACGTGATCCCGCAGTTCTTTGGTTTTGTCACCTTTGCTATCGCGGGCGTGGCGGTATGTCACCGTCACCCGTTTGACCAGCCAGAAGCCGAACAGGAACTGGCCGACGGTTACCACATTGAATACTCCGGGATGAAATTCGGTCTGTTCTTCGTGGGCGAGTACATCGGTATCGTCACCATTTCTGCGTTGATGGTAACGCTGTTCTTTGGTGGCTGGCATGGCCCGTTCTTACCGCCGTTCATCTGGTTCGCGCTGAAAACCGCGTTCTTCATGATGATGTTCATTTTGATTCGTGCGTCCTTACCGCGTCCGCGTTATGACCAGGTAATGTCCTTCGGCTGGAAAGTGTGCCTGCCGCTGACGCTCGTCAACTTGTTGGTAACGGCGGCTGTCATTCTCTGGCAGCAGCCATAAGGGGCTTTAGACCATGACCTTAAAAGAATTATTGGTAGGTTTCGGCACCCAGGTACGCAGTATCTGGATGATCGGCCTGCACGCGTTTGCTAAACGCGAAACTCAGATGTACCCGGAAGAGCCGGTCTATCTGCCACCACGTTACCGCGGCCGTATCGTGCTGACGCGCGATCCGGACGGTGCGGAGCGCTGCGTTGCCTGTAACCTGTGTGCGGTAGCCTGTCCGGTAGGCTGTATCTCTTTGCAGAAAGCAGAGACGGTTGATGGCCGCTGGTACCCTGAGTTTTTCCGCATTAACTTCTCACGCTGCATTTTCTGCGGTCTGTGCGAAGAAGCGTGCCCAACCACGGCGATTCAGCTGACTCCGGATTTCGAACTGGGTGAGTATAAGCGTCAGGATCTGGTGTACGAGAAAGAGGATCTGCTGATTTCCGGTCCGGGCAAATACCCGGAATATAACTTCTACCGGATGGCGGGTATGGCAATCGACGGCAAAGATAAGGGCGAAGCAGAGAACGAAGCCAAGCCTATCGACGTCAAGAGCCTGTTACCGTAAGGAGAGGGCAATGGAATTCGCTTTTTATATCTGTGGCCT
>Ga0209281_1000289_pt1 | contig 93101 bp, 87 predicted proteins | sample MedtruBG_FD_187514 | JGI IMG/M metagenome (GOLD analysis project Ga0209281, IMG submission 187514) | Root nodule microbial communities of legume samples collected from California, USA - Medicago truncatula BG (SPAdes) (version 2) | ecosystem: Host-associated > Plants > Roots > Nodule | place...
CTTTTTTATAGAGAATAGTGACGCTAAATTGGTCAGCTTACATCGGCCAGATATGATCGATGATGATTTGCAAACTGCGATTTCCGCGAAACTCATTGATATCCAGTTTGTAGGCCAGTTCGACTTCGCGCACGCCGTTGTCAGGCCAAACCGAGGTATCAACGTTAAAGGCAATACCATCCAGCAGCGGGCCGCCGCCAATCGGTTCAACCATCACTTTCAGATGACGCTCGCCCACCAAACGCTGTTGCAGTAGACGAAAACGTCCATCAAACAGCGGTTCCGGGAACATTTGCCCCCAGGGTCCCGATTCACGCAGCAGTTGCGCGATCTCCATGGTCATCTCAGCAGGCGTCAGCGCACCATCGGAAACCACTTCACCCTGTAGCAAGGCGGGGTCCAGCCAGTCGGTCACCAGTTCGCTAAAGAGCCGTTGAAACTCATCAAACTTCGTCTCTTCCAGCGATAAACCCGCTGCCATGGCGTGACCGCCGAATTTAATCATCAGCCCAGGATGCAGCGTATCCAGACGCTCCAGCGCATCGCGCATATGCAGCCCCTGAATAGAACGACCCGACCCTTTTAGCGTGCCGTCACCCGCCGGTGCAAACGCGATCACCGGACGATGAAAACGCTCTTTGATGCGCGAGGCCAAAATACCCACGACGCCCTGATGCCATTCCGGGTGATACATCGCCAGCCCACCGGGCAGCGTTTCGCTACTGCGCTCAAGTTTTTCACACAGCGTCAGCGCCTCTGCCTGCATCCCCTGCTCAATCTCTTTGCGCGTCTCATTCAGCGCATCCAATTCATTCGCCAGCACGCGCGCTTCACCGATGTTGTCGCACAGCAGCAGCGCCACGCCAACAGACATGTCATCCAGTCGTCCTGCCGCGTTCAGACGTGGACCCAAAGCAAAACCTAAGTCGCTTGCCGCCAGCTTTTGCGCATCGCGGTTGGAAATCTCCAGCAGCGCTTTGATGCCTGGTCGGCATTTCCCCGCGCGAATCCGGCTCAAACCCTGCCAGGTCAAAATACGGTTATTGGTGTCCAGCGGGACAACGTCCGCAACCGTCCCCAGCGCGACCAGATCGAGATATTCCGCCAGATTAGGTACCGCGATACCGCGCGTCTCAAACCAGCCTTTATCACGCAGCAACGTGCGCAGCGCCAGCATCAGATAGAAAGCGACCCCTACCCCCGCGAGCGATTTCGACGGGAAGTCGCAGTCGCGCAGATTGGGGTTAATGATCGCTTCGGCAGCCGGCAAGGTGTCACCCGGTAAATGGTGATCGGTGACGATAACCGGGATCCCAAGCTGATGCGCCCGATCGACCCCGGCGTGTGACGAGATCCCATTATCGACGGTTAAGATCATCTGCGCGCCACGCGCTTGAGCCTGATCAACCACTTCCGGACTCAGGCCGTAGCCATCTTCAAAGCGATTTGGCACCAGATAGGTGACATTATCGCAGCCGAGCGCACGCAGGCTGAGCACCGTTAGCGCGGTGCTGGTTGCGCCATCGGCGTCAAAATCACCGACAACGACAATGCGCGTCCCTTCACGCAGCGCGTTGTAGAGCAGTTCGGTCGCTGTTTCTACACCGCTAAGCTGCTGCCAGGGCAACATGCCTTTGACGCTACGCTCAAGTTCATCGGCATTGCGCACGCCACGTCCTGCATAAAGTCGGCGAAGAAGCGGCGAAAGATCGGCAGGTAAATTAACGTTCTCATCCACCTCACGGCGGCGCAGTTGAGTCTTTGCTTTCACGCGAATTATTTACCGCCAGTCTGTTTCTGGTGCGCGTCGAGAAACTCTTTCATCTCTTTCGGCCCCTGGTAACCCGGCACGACGTAACCGTTGCTCAGCACGATGGCTGGCGTTCCGGTCACGCCAAACTGCACGCCCAGCGCGTAATGGTTCGCAATGTCGATGTCGCAGGACGCCGGTTTAACGCCTTTGCCGTTCATCGCATCATCAAACGCTTGTTTCGGATCTTTGGCACACCAGATTGCTTTCATGTCCTGCTCTGGCTGGCTCTGAATACCCGCACGCGGGAAAGCCAGATAACGCACGGTGATCCCCAGCGCGTTGTAGTCTTTCATCTCTTCATGCAGCTTGTGACAATAGCCGCAGGTGATATCAGTGAAAACGGTAATAACGTGTTTTTCCTGCGCGGCTTTGTAGACAATCATCTCTTTTTCGAGCGCATTCAGATTTTTCATCAGTAACTGATTAGTGATGTTAACCGGCTGCGCGCCGCTGACGTCATACATTGGACCCTGAACGAAATGCTTGCCGTCTTCGGTAACGTAGAGCACACCGCTGTTTGTCAGTACCGTTTTCATGCCGGCTACGGGTGCAGGCTGGATATCACTGCTGGTCACGCCGAGTTTGGCCAGTGACTGTTTAATTGCCGCATCGTCAGCATGAGCAAAGCCCGCCCAGGATGCAGCCAGCAGAGAGAACAGCGCTAAAGATTTTTTCATTTTCGGTCCTATGACTATGTGTCGGCACTCACGCTCGCGGGTGGTGCTGTTGGTGTAGCTGCCGCAACCGTTCTGTTGCAACGTGGGTATAGATTTGCGTGGTTGACAGGTCGCTGTGTCCCAGCAACATCTGTACGACGCGCAAATCAGCGCCATGATTGAGCAAGTGCGTTGCAAAGGCATGGCGCAGAACGTGCGGCGAAAGTTTTTCACTGTCGATACCCGCCAGTGTGGCGTAATGTTTTATGCGATGCCAGAAGGTTTGTCGCGTCATTTGTTGCGCCCGCTGGCTGGGAAACAGAACATCAATAGAAACACCGTTCAGAAGCCATGGTCGACCATGCTCGAGATAGTTCTCCACCCAGTACACCGCCTCTTCGCCAAGCGGGACCAGACGTTCTTTGTTTCCTTTACCTATCACGCGGACCACGCCCTGACGCAGGCTAATATCGCTCATCGTCAAACCCACCAGTTCCGAGACGCGTAAGCCAGTGGCATACAGCACTTCAAGCATGGCTTTATCGCGTAACTCCAGCGGCACGTCAATCGTCGGTGACTGTAATAATCTGTCAACTTGCGCTTCGCTGAGATCTTTAGGTAAACGCTGCGGCAGCTTGGGGGATGCCAGTAGCGCACTCGGATCGTCAGCACGAAGCTTCTCGCGATACAGATGCTGAAACAGTCGTCTCATTGCACTCAGCAGGCGCGCGGAACTGGTGGCTTTGTAGCCGCCGTCCATACGTTCGGCCAGTAGAGACTGGAGATCGTCACGTTGCGCCTGTTCGAGCGACAAGCCACGGTGCGCAAGCCATTCCGCCAGCATCGTTAAATCGCGACGATAGGCGCTCAGCGTGTTCTCCGCCAGGTTCTTCTCAAGCCACAGCGCGTCGAGAAATTGTTCGATGAGTGCGAGATCCTTTTCCACGTCTGCTCCTGTGATTCTGCCCTCGGCCATTATGACGTAATGGTACAGCTTTCTGGTACACTACGCGCAAAGTCATAGCAAGTATTGAGAAGTTTACGCGATGAATATTGGTCTGTTTTATGGTTCCAGCACCTGCTATACCGAGATGGCCGCGGAGAAAATTCGCGACATTATCGGCCCTGAACTGGTGACGCTCCACAATCTTAAAGACGATGCGCCCACCGAAATGGAACAGTACGATGTTCTGATTTTGGGCATTCCGACCTGGGATTTTGGTGAGATACAGGAAGACTGGGAAGCCATTTGGGAGCAGCTCGATTCACTCAACCTGGAAGGCAAAATCGTTGCGCTTTACGGTATGGGCGATCAGTTAGGGTATGGCGAGTGGTTCCTTGATGCGCTCGGCATGCTGCACGATAAACTTGCCCCAAAAGGCGTCCATTTTATCGGCTACTGGCCAACAGAGGGTTACGAGTTCACCAGCCCAAAACCGGTGATTGCTGATGGCCAGCTGTTTGTGGGCCTGGCGCTGGACGAAACCAACCAGTACGACCTCAGTGACGAGCGACTGCAAAACTGGTGTGAACAAATTCTGGGTGAAATGGCGGAAAAATTTAGCTAATCCGCTATTGACCGGGCGTCGGTTGCTGCAAAACCATCCGACGCAAATCTCGCCACTCGTCAGCATCCATACTGTCCGCCGAAAGCCATAAATGCTGGTTTCGTCCGCCTTGCACGTTACGCAAGCGAAACATCATGCCAAAGCTCAGCATCCAGGGCGTACCGACGATTTCCCACTCTTTACCTTGCCAGCGCAGACGAGAGTCCATCAGCAGCTTGATTTCGCCCTGACAGGAATTGATACGTCGCTGGCTGCGCACGCTGTCGAACACCACAAGCGAGAGTAACAGCATCCATAACGGGGTGTAGCTGAGTGGCCACGGCATCAGCAAAACAAAGGCCGCAACCATTCCGTGGAGCAACAAAGACATCCACTGTGAGCGCCAGGATACGCGCAGATCAGATTGCCACAGGACCACGTTCCCGATTCCGTGTTTGAATTAATTGCACCATCCGTTGCAACTCGGTGTCGGCGGGCTTGCCGTGATTCATCAGCCAGTTGAATAAATCAGGATCGTCACTTTCAAGAAGGCGAATAAACAGACGCTTATCGTCATCGCTTAAGCTGTCGTATTCATATTCGAAGAATGGCATGACGGAAATATCAAGTTCGCGCATGCCGCGGCGGCACGCCCAGTGAATACGAGCCTTATTGCTAATGTCCATGTTGATTTCCTGCTAAACGTTTCTTCTACCTCTAAGAGGGACGATTTCTAGTGTAACGTGTTTTTTGCCGTTTCATTACAGGAAAATCACTGACTGGAAGCACGCTTCCAGAAAAATCCCCTACAAAGAGAGCGGATTACTCTGTTTTGCGTGACGCTACGCAGAACGTTAATAAGGCACAATTGGGCTGCTGAAAGGGCTTGCAATGACTGCTGTCTCTTTTACCATTAGGCATTAACAAAGCGTTAAGCAATTCAGGATATCACTATGGCTTTTACACCATTTCCTCCTCGCCAGCCTGTCGCCTCCGCGCGTCTGCCGCTGACGCTTATTTCTCTTGATGACTGGGCTTTGGCAACAATCTCTGGCGCTGACAGCGAAAAATATCTTCAGGGTCAAGTCACTGCCGACGTCGCCCAGTTAGGCGAGCATCAGCATCTGCTGGTGGCGCATTGCGATCCTAAAGGAAAGATGTGGAGCAATCTGCGTCTGTTCCGTCGTCAGGATGGTTTTGCCGTTATCGAACGCCGTAGCCTGCGAGATGCGCAACTGACTGAACTGAAAAAGTATGCGGTTTTCTCTAAAGTGACAATCGTTGCAGACGACGAAAATGTGCTGCTTGGCGTTGCCGGTTTTCAGGCCCGTGCGGCGCTGAAAAATCTTTTCAGCGAGCTGCCAAATGCTGATAAACCGTTGATTAATGATGGCGCGACTTCCCTTCTGTGGTTTGAATACCCAGATGAACGCTTCCTGCTGGTCACGGATGTCGCGACTGCGGAGCGCGTGACCGAAGCGCTGCGTGGCGAAGCACAATTCAACAACAGCCTGCAGTGGTTAGCGCTGAATATTGAAGCGGGTCTGCCGATCATTGACGCGGCAAACAGCGCACAGTTTATTCCGCAGGCAACCAATATTCAGGCACTCGGCGGCATCAGCTTTAAAAAAGGCTGTTACACCGGTCAGGAGATGGTGGCCCGGGCAAAATTCCGCGGGGCCAATAAACGCGCGCTGTGGTATCTGGCAGGAAACGCCAGTCGCGTTCCAGAAGCCGGTGAAGATCTCGAGCTGAAAATGGGTGAAAACTGGCGTCGCACAGGTACTGTGTTGGCTGCTGTTCAGCTGGACGATGGCCGAGTTCTGGTGCAGGTGGTGATGAACAATGATATGGAAGCTGACAGCGTGTTCCGAGTGCGTGACGATGCCAATACATTAAGCATCCAGCCGCTGCCGTATTCATTAGAAGAGTAATACTTTGCCCGGCAGTGCATTCATTGCCGGGCGTTCAAACGTTAAACCTGCGCCACGTATAAATATATCGCCAGGAAATGGCACACGCTGCCGCCCAGCACGAAGCCATGCCAGATAGCGTGGTTGTACGGAATACGTTTACAGACGTAAAAAATCACCCCGAGTGAATAGATGATCCCCCCCGCCGCAAGCAGCGTCACCCCACCCGCGTCCAGCTTTGTCGCCAGTTGATATACCACGATCAGCGACAGCCAACCCATCGTCAAATATGTCACCAGCGACAGCACTTTAAACCGGTGCGCAATCGTGAGCTTAAACAAGATACCGAGCAGTGCCAGTCCCCAAATGACGATCATCAGGCCGCGTGATAAGGGCGAGTTCAATCCCACCAGCAAAAATGGTGTATAGGTTCCGGCAATCAGGAGATAGATAGCGCAGTGATCAAATTTCTTAAGCCAAATTTTGGCACGCTGATGCGGAATGGCGTGGTAAAGCGTTGAGGCGAGAAAGAGGAGAATCATACTCCCGCCATACAGGCTATAACTGGTAATAGCCAGCGCATTGGCGTTCGCATCAAACGCCTGCACCAGCAGAAGTACCAAACCGACAATACCAAAAACGAGGCCAATCCCGTGACTAATGCTGTTGGCTATTTCCTCAGCCAGTGAATATCCCTGTGCAACGATTGGTTTGCTCACTATAGGAAACTCCAGGAAAACAGAAGATAAAAATGTATCACCAAACTATGCTAACTGAGAACGATTCCAGTGAACACATGTTAGCTAAAATAAATACCTATTCCAGAATAATCCATTAAAATCATTACATTGAGGTTAAAATTCACCTAACACTCGTTCACTTTTATTAAAGGCATTTAAATTCAATCACATAAAACTGGGACTGGTTAGGGTAAATCTCGGCGATAACCGCTTTGAGTGCTTCCAGTGACATGTTTTCCTGCTGCGCATGTTTTTCGGTTAACGCATCCAGCGTCACCGTTGACGTGCGGATGACTTCAACGGTGCAAAAGTACCCCTCATCCTCATAGCGCCCAACGCGCAGAATATCGCCTGCTTTAAAATGTGATTCTGATTCGTCGCGGATAGTGATGGTTTTACGCCCGGCCAGAATGTCTTCCTGAAAGCGCTGAAAAAAAGTAATGTCGTTTGGCTGCATGGTATTATTCCCTGAAGATAAAGTCTGATAAGTGAGTTTAGCCAGCGTGAGCATGTTCTCCCATTCTGCCATTGCCAGTCTCAACAATCTTGAGATGATGGTTTACAACTATGCTATCAAAAACCGCGACAAGGTCACGTACATGACCATCCGCGAACTGGCGGACGCGGCGGGAGTCTCCACCACCACCGTGCTGCGCTTTTGCCGCAAGCTCAACTGCGAAGGCTATTCTGAATTCCGTGTGCGGTTTAAATTGTATTTAGAGAATAATGAACCGCAGCAGGCTAATTTCGGTGCCAGTGAAATTATCAGTTTCTTCCGCAGTGTTAATAACGAAGAATTCGATTCGTTATTAGCGCACGCTGTCGATATTATATTATCGTCAGAGCGTATTATTTTTGTTGGCGCTGGCACCTCTGGCTCGCTGGCTAAATATGGCGCGCGGTTCTTTTCGAATATTGGTAAATTCAGCAATCATATCGACGATCCTTATTTCCCGGTCACCAACGACATGGCAAAAAATGCGCTGGCGATTGTGCTTTCTGTTTCCGGTGAAACCGAAGAGATCCTGCGCTTCGCCAGCCAGTTCAGCCTGCACAACTGTAAAGTGCTCTCCATCACCAGCCATGAACACTCTCGCCTGGCAAAACTTGCCGACTTTAATCTCTCATGGCATGTACCTCAAACCCGCATTGGCGGCGTCTACGATATAACCACTCAAATCCCGGTTATTTATATTCTTGAATCATTAGGTCGGAAACTGGCGAAGAAACTGGCGGAATAAAACAGGCTGTTTTTTTGATGTAACAAATCACATAAACCGCCATTTGTTATATCGTGACATTTAATTCCGCTTTGCTAGACTCGAACACAACAGCAATAATTCGAGACTAGCCAATATGAAAAAACTCACCTTACCAAAAGACTTTTTATGGGGCGGCGCGGTCGCTGCTCACCAGGTTGAAGGCGGCTGGAACAAAGGCGGCAAAGGGCCGAGCATTTGTGACGTTCTGACCGGCGGCGCGCACGGCGTTCCGCGCGAAATCACGCAGGAAGTGATCGACGGGAAATATTACCCGAACCACGAAGCCATCGATTTTCACGGTCACTACAAAGAAGACATCAAGCTGTTTGCTGAGATGGGCTTCAAATGCTTCCGAACCTCTATCGCCTGGACGCGTATCTTTCCGAAAGGCGACGAAACCCAGCCCAATGAAGAAGGCCTGAAGTTTTACGACGACATGTTCGATGAACTGTTGAAGTACAACATCGAACCGGTCATCACCCTCTCCCACTTCGAAATGCCGCTGCATCTGGTGCAGGAGTACGGTGGATGGACCAACCGTAAAGTGGTGGATTTCTTCGTGCGTTTTGCCGAAGTGGTCTTCGAGCGCTACAAAACGAAGGTCAAATACTGGATGACCTTTAACGAAATCAATAATCAGCGTAACTGGCGCGCGCCGCTGTTCGGTTATTGCTGCTCTGGCGTGGTGTACACCGAGCATGAAAACCCGGAAGAGACCATGTACCAGGTGCTGCACCATCAGTTTGTGGCCAGCGCACTGGCGGTAAAAGCCGCGCGTCGTATTAATCCAGAGATGCAGGTGGGCTGCATGCTGGCGATGGTGGCGCTCTATCCATTCTCCTGCAAACCCGAAGACGTGATGTTTGCTCAGGAATCAATGCGTGAACGCTATGTCTTTACCGACGTCCAGCTGCGCGGTTACTACCCGTCATACGTGCTGAACGAATGGGAACGCCGCGGTTTCTCAATCAAAATGGACGCTGGCGACGAGCAAATCCTGCGTGAAGGCACCTGCGCTTACTTAGGTTTCAGCTACTACATGACCAATGCGGTCAAAGCGGAAGGCGGGACAGGTGACGCGATTTCTGGCTTTGAAGGCAGCGTGCCAAACCCACATGTGAAAGCGTCCGACTGGGGCTGGCAGATTGACCCTGTAGGCCTGCGCTATGCGCTGTGCGAGCTTTACGAGCGCTATCAGAAACCGCTGTTTATCGTGGAAAACGGCTTCGGTGCCTACGATAAAGTGGAAGAAGATGGCAGCATCAACGATGACTACCGCATCGACTACCTGCGCGCTCACGTCGAAGAGATGATCAAAGCGGTTACCTACGACGGTGTAGATCTGATGGGCTATACGCCATGGGGCTGCATCGACTGCGTGTCATTCACCACCGGTCAGTACAGTAAACGCTACGGCTTTATCTACGTGAACAAGCACGACGACGGGACTGGCGACATGTCGCGTTCCCGTAAGAAAAGTTTCGAGTGGTACAAAGCGGTAATCGCCAGCAACGGCGAAACGCTCTAGCCACCCCAGCCCTTTCCCCTGCGGGCGAGACCGAAAAGATCGCACCGACTCCCCCTCTCCCCAAAGGATGAGGGGGAAAACTGCACCGCGTATTCCTCTCTCCTATGCGAGAGGAATTATTTCCCGCCCGCTAATTCAAGAAAACTTCCCGTCACGTAAGACGCCTTTTCGCTCAGCAGCCAGACAATCGCCTGCGCCACCTCTTCGGGCTGGCCGCCGCGCTGCATCGGCAACAGAGACTTCACCCGATCTACACGCCCCGGCTCACCGCCAGAAGCATGAATGTCGGTATAAATTAGCCCTGGACGCACGCAGTTCACGCGAATACCCTGCGCCGCCACCTCCAGCGATAACCCGATGGTCAACGAATCTACCGCACCTTTCGAGGCGGCATAATCGACATACTCACCGGGAGCCCCAAGACGCGACGCCGCAGACGACACGTTCACTATCGCCCCACCTTTGCCGCCGTGTTGATGAGACATGCGTTTCACCGCTTCACGACAGCAGAGGAAATAGCCCGTCACGTTAGTGGTTAATACGCGATTGATGCGCTCGGCGGTCAGGTTTTCAATCGTGCTTTGCTCAAACAAAATGCCGGCGTTGTTGACCAGTGCGGCCAGCGGTTCGCCTTCACGGTCCAGGCTTTCGAACATCGCCATCACCTGCGTTTCGTCGCTGATATCAGCGCGTAACGCAAAAGCCTTGCCGCCGGAGTCGGTAATTTGATTCACCATATCCGTCGCGGCTTTGATGTTGTGGTGATAATTCACCGCCACCGTGTAGCCTTCACGCGCCAGTTGCAGCGCAGTCGCTTTACCGATTCCGCGGCTTGCGCCGGTTACAAGAGCAATAGCCAAGAGACGTCCCTCCAAAATAAAAAAAGCCGGGCATCACTCGCCCGGCTTAAGCAGTCACGTTAAGTATTACTGATATTCGCTCATTGGCACGCAGGAGCAGAACAAATTGCGGTCGCCATAAACGTCATCAAGACGTTTCACCGTTGGCCAGTATTTGTTCGCCACACCGGCCGGGAAGACCGCCACTTCGCGGGTATAACCGTGATGCCACTCCGCCACCAGCTCGTTTTGCGTGTGCGGCGCATTGACCAGCGGGTTATCTTCCAGCGTCCATTCGCCCTGCTTCACGCGGGTGATTTCATTGCGAATCGCCAGCATCGCCTCGATAAAGCGATCCAGTTCAACTTTGCTTTCTGACTCGGTCGGCTCAACCATCAGCGTGCCCGCTACCGGGAACGACATGGTCGGTGCGTGGAATCCGTAGTCAATCAGGCGCTTGGCGATATCCAGTTCGCTGATCCCGGTTTCGTCTTTCAGCGGACGAATATCCAGAATACATTCGTGCGCCACGCGGCCATCACGACCGGTATAGAGCACTGGATAGGCGTCTTTCAGACGTGTGGCAATGTAGTTGGCGTTCAGGATCGCTACCTGACTTGCCTGTTTCAGCCCTTCTGCGCCCATCATACGGATGTACATCCAGCTGATTGGCAGAATGGATGCGCTGCCAAACGGTGCCGCGGATACCGCGCCCTGACGGGTCAACATACCTTCAATCTGCACCACACTGTGGCCTGGAACAAACGGTGCCAGGTGCGCTTTTACGCCAATCGGTCCCATACCCGGGCCGCCGCCGCCGTGCGGGATACAGAAGGTCTTATGCAGATTCAGGTGCGAAACATCCGCGCCGATAAAGCCCGGAGAGGTGATGCCCACCTGCGCGTTCATGTTCGCGCCATCAAGATACACCTGGCCGCCGAACTGATGCACAATCTCGCACACTTCACGGATGGTTTCTTCGTACACACCGTGCGTGGACGGATACGTGACCATAATGCAGGACAGTTTTTCGCCCGCATGTTCTGCTTTGGCACGCAGATCGGTCAGATCGATGTTCCCGTTTTTGTCGCATGCGACGACAACGACTTCCATTCCCGCCATCTGCGCGGATGCCGGGTTGGTGCCGTGAGCGGAGCTCGGGATCAGGCAGATATCACGATGACCTTCGTTGCGGCTTTCGTGGTAATGACGAATCGCCAGCAGGCCGGCGTACTCGCCCTGTGCACCGGAGTTTGGCTGCATGCAGAGTGCGTCATAACCGGTCAGCTTCACCAGCCAGTCGGAGAGCTGGTTGATCATCTGATGATACCCTTCCGCCTGTTCTGCCGGGCAGAATGGGTGCAGCTCAGAGAATTCAGGCCAGGTAATCGGAATCATTTCTGCGGCGGCGTTCAGCTTCATGGTGCAGGAACCCAGCGGGATCATCGCCTGATTCAGCGCCAGATCTTTGCGCTCCAGAGAGTGCATATAACGCATCATCTCGGTTTCGCTGTGATAGCGATTGAATACCGGGTGAGTCAGAATCGCATCATCGCGCAGCATGCTTTCCTGAATAGAGCGGCTATCGTGCGCCACTTCTTTATCCAGGGCATCGACGTCAAGTCCGTGTGCATCGCCCAGCAGGACGTTAAACAGATTTTGCACGTCCTCGCGGGTGGTGGTCTCATCCAGCGTGATACCGACGGCGTTGAGAATATCGCTGCGCAGGTTGATCTCTGCGGCTTCTGCGCGCGCCAGCACACCGGCTTTATCCGCAACTTCAACACACAGCGTGTCAAAGTAATGGGCATGGCGCAGCTTCAGGCCTTTTTGTTGTAAACCGGTAGCCAGAATATCCGCAAAGCGATGAATGCGGGTCGCAATGCGTTTCAGGCCCACTGGACCGTGGAACACCGCGTACAGGCTGGCAATATTCGCCAGCAGTACCTGAGAGGTACAGATATTGGAGTTCGCTTTTTCGCGACGAATGTGTTGCTCGCGCGTCTGCATCGCCATACGCAGCGCGGTATTACCCGCGGCATCTTTCGACACACCGATAATGCGGCCAGGCATAGAGCGTTTGAATTCGTCTTTTCCGGCAAAGAATGCCGCGTGCGGGCCACCGTAGCCCATCGGCACGCCAAAGCGCTGTGCGGAACCGAAAACAATATCTGCGCCCTGTTTGCCCGGCGCCGTTAACAGCACCAGCGCCATAAAATCGGCCGCCACGCTGACAACAATTTTGCGGGATTTCAGCTCGGCAATCAGCGCACTGTAGTCGTGCACTTCACCGGTGGTGCCGACTTGCTGCAACAGCACGCCGAAGACATCCTGATGATCCAGCACTTTATCTGCATCATCGACAATCACGTCAAAACCAAAGGTTTCGGCACGCGTACGCACGACGTCCAGCGTTTGCGGATGAACGTCAGCCGCGACGAAGAAGCGGTTGGCGTTTTTCAGCTTGCTCACACGTTTTGCCATCGCCATCGCTTCGGCGGCGGCAGTCGCTTCGTCCAGCAAAGAAGCTGAGGCGATGTCCAATCCGGTCAGATCCAGCGTGACCTGCTGGAAGTTCAGCAGCGCTTCCAGACGGCCCTGAGACACTTCCGGCTGATACGGCGTATAGGCGGTGTACCAGCCCGGATTTTCCAGCATGTTACGCAGAATAACCGGCGGCAACTGCACAGGGGTGTAGCCCATGCCAATGTAAGACTTAAAGCGCTTGTTGAGACCGGCAATGGCCTTCAGTTCCGCCAGCGCAGCAAATTCCGTTGTCGCCTCACCCACTTGCGGCGGCGTGGCGAGCTGAATGTCTTTCGGCACGATCTGGCCGATCAGTGCGCTTAACGAATCCGCGCCAACTGTCTTCAGCATCTCCTGCTGTTGCTGAGCATCCGGCCCAATGTGACGTTCAATGAAGGCGCCACGGTTTTCAAGCTGGCTTAAAGTCTGTGTCATGAGCGATGGTTCCTGAAACGTGCGGTGAATCGATGTAGAAATCGTGATTGTCTTGCCTTGATACGCTAAATCATTCGCGTTGCAGGAAGGCGGCGACGCTGCGAATCCTCAGGAGCTTACATGAGTAAGTGACTGAGGTGAGCGAGAACGCCTACGCACCTGCAACGTGAAGGATGACGCGTATTTACTCGTTTTCTAGCAGAGCGGCATACGCCGTCGCATCCAGAAGCGCTTCCACTTCAGCTTCGTCAGCCGCGCGGATTTTGAAAATCCAGCCGTCGGTGTACGGGTCACTGTTCACCAGCTCCGGAGAGTCGCTCAGCGCATCGTTGACCGCAACGATTTCGCCGCTCACGGGTGCGTAGATGTCGGATGCGGCTTTAACTGATTCCGCTACCGCGCAGTCGTCGCCCGCACTGACGGTCGTGCCGACGTCCGGCAGGTCGACAAACACCATGTCACCCAGCAGCTCTTGCGCATGCTCGGTGATCCCTACGGTGTACGTGCCGTCGGCCTCTTTGCGCAGCCATTCGTGTTCTTTACTGTATTTCAGTTCTGCTGGCACATTGCTCATTGGAATTCTCCTGATAAAAAATGATTAGGCGACCGGCTTACCGGCGCGAACAAAAATCGGTTTAGTCACTTTGACCGGCATTTCACGATTACGGATCTGTACAATGGCGGTTTCGCCAATGCCAGCCGGAACGCGCGCCAGCGCAATGCTGTAGCCCAGCGTCGGCGAGAAGGTACCGCTGGTGATCATGCCTTCACGCTGATTGCCGAGCTCATCGGTAAATCGCACAGGCAGCTCGTTACGCAGCACGCCTTTTTCAGTCATCACCAGGCCGACCAGCTGATCGGTGCCTTTTTCGCGCTGCATCTCAAGCGCTTCGCGGCCAATAAATTCACGATCGGCAGGTTCCCACGCGATGGTCCAACCCATGTTGGCGGCCAGCGGAGAGACGGTTTCATCCATTTCCTGACTGTACAAATTCATGCCAGCTTCCAGACGCAGCGTATCGCGCGCGCCAAGACCAGCAGGTTTGACACCGGCTTCCACCAGCGCATGCCAGAATTCGGCAGCTTTCTCGTTCGGCATCGCAATTTCGTAACCCGCTTCACCGGTGTAACCGGTGGTGGCGATAAACAGATCGCCCGCCTGCACGCCGAAGAATGGCTTCATCCCCTCAGTCGCGTGACGCTGCTCATCCGTGAATAACGTGGCGGCTTTCGCCTGCGCGTTAGGACCCTGAACGGCGATCAGCGACAGATCGTCACGAACGGTAATCTCGACGGCGTACTTTTCAGCGTGTTGGGAAATCCAGGAGAGGTCTTTTTCGCGGGTGGCGGAGTTAACAACGAGGCGGAAGAAATCTTCAGTGAAGTAATAAACAATCAGGTCGTCAATGACGCCGCCGGAGGCATTTAACATGCCGGAATAGAGCGCCTTGCCTGGGGTCTTGAGCTTAGCGACGTCATTTGCCAGCAGATAACGCAAAAACTCCCGGGTGCGGCTCCCGCGCAGATCGACAATGGTCATGTGCGACACATCAAACATACCGGCGTCGGTGCGCACGGCATGATGCTCATCGATTTGTGAGCCGTAATGCAGCGGCATCATCCAGCCATGGAAATCCACCATGCGTGCACCGCATAACGTGTGTTGTTCGTATAAAGGAGTTTGTTGAGCCATCTTGTCCTCGTTGAATAAGCAGGGCTATCTTGTGTTTCGCATAAAAATCCATCACGAAACCCGGCGTTGGCATCACGCCTGGACGCCGACGCAAACGTTCTCTTTTACCTGAACTTACCACCGAAACCAGGGATTAACCATAAGGTAAAACGGGTCATCACATTAGCTTATGACTAAAAAACACCAAAAAGACAACAGAACGATTCACTGGATAAATGCAATTAACGCCGAGCAAACGCAATGTCATGGCTGAGTTATTTAGATTGGGATGATATTTAATATGGAAAAAGCTGGCGATTTCCCATCATGAAAAAAACGCGAGATTAGATAATCTAATGCGAATTAGGGCGTGAAATTAGAATATTTCAAATGAGAGAAATGTCCCGGCTCAGAAGCCGGGAAATGAAAGTGTGACGGGGGTCTAACTTAGCGCAGCCAGTCTGGCAGATCGTTCAAACCCATCGCCTGACGAAGCAGCTGGGGTTTTACACCTGGAAGAGTATCGGCCATTTTCAGACCCAGATCGCGAAGCAGTTTTTTGGCGGGGTTATCACCTGCAAATAGCTCGCGGAATCCCTGCATACCCGCCAGCATCATCGCCGCACTGTGCTTGCGGCTGCGCTCGTAGCGGCGCAGATAAAGGTGCTGACCAATGTCCTTCCCTTCACGATGTAAACGACGCAGCTCTTCGATGAGCTCAGCGGCATCCATAAAGCCCAGGTTAACGCCCTGACCCGCTAAGGGATGGATGGTATGCGCAGCATCACCCACCAGCGCCAGACGGTGCGCCGCAAACTGGCGCGCATATCGGCCAGTCAATGGGAACACCTGGCGCTCGCTTTCAAGCACACACAGACCCAGGCGGTTATCAAACGCCATGCACAGCGCCTGGCTGAATTCTTCCGGCGTCGCGTTCTGCATTTGCTGGGCTTTCTCCGGGATCAACGACCAGACAATGGAACACAGATGCGGATCGCTCAGCGGCAGAAACGCCAGAATGCCGTCATTATGGAAGATCTGACGCGCTATGCCGCCGTGCGGCTCAGCGGTACGAATCGTCGCGACCATCGCGTGATGACGGTAATCCCAAAACGTCAGTGGGATATCCGCTTTATTTCGCAGCCAGGAGTTCGCACCATCTGCGCCAACAACCAGACGCGCCGTTAGCATCTCGCCGCTTTGCAACGTAATGAAGGCTTCGTTCTCACCCCAGGCCACTTGCTGCACCTGTGCAGGCGCTAACAGCGTAATATCCGCGCTGTGCTGCGCTTTTTGCCACAGAGCGTGATGAATGACCGCATTTTCGACGATGTGACCCAGATGGCTGTAGCCCATGCTTTCGTCATCAAACGCAATGTGACCAAAGCTGTCTTTGTCCCACACTTCCATCCCGTGATAACAGCTTGCGCGAAACGCCGTGATATCTGACCAGACGCCAAGACGCGTCAGCAGCTTTTCGCTGGCGGCGTTGATGGCCGATACGCGAAGTTCAGGCGGTGCGTCCGGGGCTACGGGCTGCGGTGGCGTGCTTTCAAGAACGGCAACACGCAGGCCGCTTCCCTGCAAACCGCAGGCTAAAGCCAGCCCGACCATTCCGCCGCCAACAATGGCAACATCAACATTCTGCACTGAGTTAACTCCTTAACGCGCGACCCAACCAAGAGTCCGCTGCGCCAGCACGTTACGTGCCGGAATGAATAGTTCCATCGCCATCAGCCCCGCATTACGCCCGGCAACCAGCGGTGCCCAACGGTTTGCGAAAAGATGCACCAGGCCATCGGTGACGCCAATAGTGGCCTCTTTGTCTGTCTGACGACGTTTCTGATAGTGGCTGAGTATGGCATAGGCACCGTAATCATTGTGATCTCGCCACGCCTGTGCCAGCGTCTCTGCCAGGCTCATCACGTCGCGCAAACCCAGGTTAAATCCCTGTCCTGCAATTGGATGCAGCGTTTGCGCGGCATTGCCGACTAAGGCGACGCGATGGGAAATGGATTGCGATGCAGTGGTCAGCGCCAGGGGGTATGCGGAACGCTGTCCCGCATGGGTTATACGACCAAGCCGCCAGCCAAATGCTTTTTGCAGCTCGTCGCAAAAACGGGCGTCAGACCAGGTCATCACCTCGTCAATACGGTCCAGCGCGTGACACCAGACCAGCGAACTGCGTCCGTCCGACATCGGCAGCATCGCGAGGGGGCCGAACTCAGTAAAACGTTCGAACGCACGCCCCTGATGGGCGACAGCGGTAGAAACATTCGCAATCACCGCCGCCTGACCGTAAGGCTGCTGATGCCATTCAACGCCACACTGGGTGGCCAGCGCGGAGCGAGAACCATCAGCAGCGACCAGCAGTTGCCCTTCGAGCGTGTCGCCATTATCAAGCGTAACGCTGACGCTATCCTGGCTACGGGTAAAACTGGCCACCCGCGCTGGACAGTGCAGCGTGACGCCAGGCGCATCCTGCAATAAGCGGAATAAACGCAGGCCAACGTCATGCAGCTCAACGACATGCCCCAGCGCGTCAATGCGATAATCCTGCGCATCCAGCGTCACGAAACCAGCATGGCCCCGATCGCTGACATGAACGGTGTTGATTGCGGTTGCTCGGTCGGCGATGGCTTGCCAGATCCCCACGCGTGCGAGTTGCTGGCAGGTGCCTTGCGCCAGCGCAATCGCTCTGGCGTCAAAACCCGGGTGCTCAGAAACCTGCGGAGCAACCGCTTCGACAAGATGCACGGGCAATTGCCCCTCGGTGAGCTTAGAAATCGCCAATGCCAGCGTCGCGCCAGTCATGCCACCACCCACGATGATGACACTCATGCGCGTGCCGCCGCCATCAGCGCTTCGATGTCGTCTGCCTTTTTCACCACTTGCGCAGTCATATTTTCGTTACCGGTTTCGGTAATGACGATGTCGTCTTCGATACGAATGCCAATGCCGCGATACTCGGCGGGCACGTCAGCATCCGGGGCGATGTAGAGTCCCGGTTCGACGGTGAGCACCATGCCCGGCTCAAGCGTCCGCGAGCGGTCAGGTCCGTAGCCGCCGACATCATGCACATCCAGCCCCAGCCAGTGGCTCAGGCCGTGCATAAAGAATGCGCGGTGCGCGTTATCCGCAATGAGCTCATCAATGTCGCCGTTGAGAACACCGAGATTCACCAGGCCTGTGACCATAATGCGCACGACTGCGCCCGTCACCTCCTGAATCGACGTGCCGGGGCGGAACAGCGTTAATGCAGTTTCGAGTGATTCCAGAACGATGTCGTAAACGGCTCGCTGCGCAGGGGTAAATGTGCCGTTCACCGGGAAGGTACGGGTGATATCACCGGCATAGCCTTTGTATTCGCATCCTGCATCGATCAGCACTAAATCGCCGTCGCGCAACGCACTTTCATTTTCCGTGTAATGCAGAATGCAGCCATTTTCACCGCCGCCCACAATGGTGTTATAGGACGCAAAGCGCGCGCCGTGACGGGAAAACTCGTGAAGGATTTCGCCTTCAAGCTGATATTCGAACATGCCCGGACGACATTTTTCCATCGCGCGGGTGTGGGCCAGCGCGCTGATTTCACCCGCACGACGCATGGCCTGTAACTCTTCTGACGATTTAAACAGGCGCATTTCATGAACAATAGGACGCCAGTCGGTAAGCGATGCGGGCGCAGATAAATTCTGACGCGACCCTTTGCGGAGTTTATCCAGCGCAGTGAAAACGATATCGTCCGCATACGCGTACTCACCCTGCGCGTGGTACACCACATCCAGTCCGTTGAGCAGCTGGTATAGCTGTTCGTTGATTTCACTAAACGCCAGCGCGCGCTCGACGCCGAGCTTTTCGGGAGCGGCATCCTGACCTAAGCGACGACCAAACCAGATTTCTGCAGTGAGATCGCGAACACGATTGAACAAAACGCTGTGGTTATGGGTGTCATCGCTTTTTATCAGCACCAGGACCGCTTCCGGCTCGTTAAAACCGGTGAAGTACCAGAAATCGCTGCTTTGGCGATACGGATACTCGCTGTCGTTGCTGCGCGTCGCTTCCGGTGCGGCAAAAATCAGCGCCGCGCTTCCAGGCTGCATTTTTGCCAACAGCGCCCGGCGGCGGCGAAGATACTCCTGCTGAGTCATGACACCCTCCTGTGCGTTCTTATTCTTAATGTAATGTCGGTTTGCGGACTTCCGGTGCGGTTGGCTGCGAGCGCGTAAAGGTATCGTGGCACAGCAGCGCGGCAACGCGCACATACTCGATAATCTCTTCGACAGACATTTCCAGCTCTTCCTGGTCTTCGTCTTCATCGTAGCCAAGCTGGGCAATGTTACGCAGGTCGTCGATCGCTTCACCCGCTTCGCCAGTGACTTTATCAAGCTTAGGCTGCGTCACGCCCAGACCTAACAGATAGTGGTTTACCCACCCCGCCAACGCATCGGCGCGATCAAACACGCTAACGTCATCGCCATCAGGCAGATAAAGCTGAAAAAGGAAGCCGTCATCTTCCAGCGAGTCGCTGGTCGCCGAGTGCATTTTACGCAGCGTTTCCGCCAGCTCATGACCAAACGCCAGACCTTCGTTTGTCAGGTCGTGAAGCAGCGGCTGCCATGAGCTGTCGCTGTTTCCGCCGCACAGCATGCCACTGATCAGACCGTGCATTTCAGCAGGGGTCAAACCCACGCCCTGCTGGTTAAGTAACTGGCTTACTTCGTTGTAACCAGGCATTTCGTTCTGTATAGACATGCGCATTCGTCATCGTTAGGAGAATATTCATGATATGCTACCACTTTGGACCCTGGAGATACCAGAAAAGGGCTTGTATCTTCATATCATGGTAGCTATAGTGTCGCCCCTTCGCAGCCCCCGGGCCATGAGCGAAGGTCGCGCAGTCAATAAGCAGGAAGGTGGCATGTCTGCACAACCCGTCGATCTCCAAATTTTTGGCCGTTCGCTGCGAGTGAATTGTCCGCCTGAACAAAGGGATGCTTTGAGTCAGGCTGCGGACGATTTGAATCAGCGGTTGCAAGATTTAAAAGAACGCACTAGAGTCACAAATACTGAGCAGTTGGTTTTCATCGCCGCGTTGAACATCAGCTATGAATTAACTCAGGAAAAAGCGAAGACCCGCGATTACGCGGCGAGCATGGAGCAACGCATTAAAATGCTCCAGCAGACCATCGAACAAGCGTTGCTTGATCAAGGTCGCACTCCCGAAAGACCGGGACAAAAGTTTGAATAACACTTCGCAGTTGACTATGGTAGAGTGACTGTGAAGAAAAAATTTCTCTGAGATGTTCGCAAGCGGGCCAGTCCCCTGAGCCGATATTTCATACCACAAGAATGTGGCGCTCCATGGTCGGTGAGCATGCTCGGTTCGTCCGAGAAGCCTTAAGACTATGACGACATATTCACCTTGAACCAAGGGTTCAAGGGTTACAGCCTGCGGCGGCATCTCGGAGATTCCCACTCTTCTTACTACCTAGCTTCTACCATGACGCAACTTCCTGAAGTTCCTGCATCCCGACAAGAAATCCGTCAGTTTATCCGCAAACAACGTCGTGCACTGTCCCCCGATCAACAAGCTCGCTTTGCCCAACAAGCCTCGGCACGCATGATGGCCTATTCACCCGTTGTGATGGCGCATACGGTGGCGCTGTTTTTATCGTTTGATGGTGAACTGGATACCCAACCGCTGATCGAACAACTGTGGCGCGCCGGAAAGAAAGTCTATCTGCCCGTTTTACATCCCTTCAGCCCAGGTAATTTGCTGTTCCTGCATTATCATCCGCACAGCGAACTGGTCGTAAATCGTCTGAAAATCACGGAACCCAAACTGGATGTGCGCGATGTTTTACCGCTCAATGAACTGGATGTGCTGATTACGCCGCTGGTGGCATTCGACAGGTATGGTCAACGCCTGGGAATGGGCGGTGGATTCTATGATCGTACACTACAGAACTGGCAGCAGCATGGCCTACAGCCGGTCGGATATGCGCATGATTGTCAGGGCGTGGACAGGCTTCCGGTAGAGAAATGGGATATCCCGCTGCCCGCCGTGGTCACGCCATCAAAAGTGTGGGAGTGGTGATAAAAAAAACGGTAACGCCAGTTACCGTTTTTACTGTTTGCGCCCTCTTCCGACGCAGAGCAATCAGTGTGCCGCAGATCAGTACAGCAGGCGCGCGCGAATCGTTCCTGGAATCGCCTTCATGCTCAACAGCGCTTTCTCAGCAACATCGTCTTCAGCCTCAATGTCGATAACAACGTAGCCCATCTGCGCGTTGGTTTGCAGATACTGCGCGGCAATGTTGACGCCCTGCTCGGCAAAAATCTGGTTAATCGCTGTCAGTACACCAGGGCGATTCTCGTGGATGTGCAGCAAACGACGCCCGCCGTGCAGCGGGAGAGACACTTCCGGGAAGTTCACCGCAGAAAGCGTGGAACCGTTGTCGGAATATTTACTCAGTTTACCCGCCACTTCCAGACCGATATTTTCCTGCGCTTCCTGCGTCGAACCACCAATATGTGGCGTCAGGATCACGTTGTCGAACTCTAACAGCGGAGTGGTAAACGGATCGCTGTTGGTTGCCGGCTCCGTTGGGAAGACGTCGATTGCCGCGCCCGCCAGGTGCTTACGTCTGAGCGCGTCACACAAAGCTGGAATATCCACAACCGTGCCGCGAGCGGCATTAATCAGCAGCGAGCCCGGCTTCATCAGCGCGATCTCTTCTGCGCCCATCATATTCCTGGTAGAGGCATTTTCCGGCACATGCAGACTCACCACATCGCTCATATTCAGCAAATCAGAAAGATGTTGAACCTGAGTGGCGTTGCCCAGCGGCAGTTTGCTTTCGATATCATAGAAGAACACATTCATACCCAGGGATTCGGCAAGAATGCCGAGCTGCGTACCGATATGGCCGTAACCAATAATCCCGAGCTTTTTGCCACGCGCTTCATAAGAGCCTGAAGCCAGTTTGTTCCAGATGCCGCGGTGCGCTTTGGCATTCGCTTCCGGAATACCGCGCAGGAGCAACAGTAGCTCACCGATCACTAATTCCGCGACCGAACGGGTGTTGGAGAACGGTGCGTTAAAGACCGGCACGCCGCGTCGCGCTGCTGCATTCAAATCGACCTGATTGGTACCAATACAGAAACAACCGATGGCCACCAACTTTTCAGCACACGCAATAACGTCTTCAGTCAGATGCGTACGGGATCGCAGGCCAATGAAGTGGGCATCACGGATGGATTCTTTCAGCTGCTCTGTATCCAGCGCACCTTTGTGGAATTCGATGTTGGTGTAACCTGCTGCGCGAAGATTATCGAGTGCTTTCTGATGCACCCCTTCGACGAGCAGAAACTTAATCTTGTCTTTTTCCAGTGATACCTTTGCCATTTACCCGACCCTGTTTGTCTGAACTGTTGTTGTGCTGGATTTAAATCCGCTCCCGCCAACATATCAAAAAAAACTATTGCAGCAATATGAACGTTTGCGTCGGCACTCTGAAGAAAAGTCATCCAGGGCAAAATGACAGCATAAAATGCTGTGGTAATTTTGAAAGGCGGAAGGATCGTCAGGAGAGGTCAAAAAACGTGATACAAGTCACCGAATTTGGCTTTTGAAAAATATTTAACGGGGAGAGGACTCCCCCCGTCAGATCATTTTACGATGGTTTTCACGCCGTCAGCGGTGCCGATCAGCGCCACATCCGCGCCACGATTGGCGAATAGCCCTACAGTCACTACGCCCGGAATCGCATTGATGGCATTTTCCATCGCCACGGCGTCCAGAATTTCCAGATTATAAACGTCCAGAATCACGTTACCGTTGTCAGTAACCACACCCTGGCGATATTCCGGGCGACCACCCAGCTTCACCAGTTGACGGGCAACCGCGCTGCGCGCCATCGGAATGACTTCGACCGGCAGAGGAAAAGTCCCCAGGATATCGACCTGCTTGGAGGCATCGGCGATACAAATGAACTTATCAGCAACGGAAGCGATAATTTTCTCACGCGTCAGCGCAGCGCCGCCGCCTTTGATCATCTGCATGTGGCCGTTGATTTCGTCGGCACCATCCACGTAAATGCCCAGACGATCCACTTCGTTCAAATCGAACACGGTAATGCCCAGACTTTTCAGTTTTTCCGTTGAAGCATCAGAGCTGGAAACTGCACCCTCGATCTGCCCTTTCATTGTTCCAAGCGCATCAATAAAGTGTGCTGCGGTCGAGCCAGTACCCACACCGACAATAGTGCCCGGTTGTACGTACTGGAGTGCGGCCCATCCTACTGCTTTTTTCAGTTCATCCTGCGTCATGATCGTTTGCCTGTGGTGTGAAAACTCAGGGCGCATTATAGAACACGGACACCCCGAATGTCCCTGTGACCGGTATCACATTAACGCGTAAAGACACGACTGCTCCGACGTGGTCAGAATTCGTCAGTCACGAAGAGGAATTTGTGTCATAGTGCAGAATAAGCAAACTCAGGAGTACTGCCTCGCAATGAAACGTCCGGACTACAGAACACTACAGGCGCTTGATGCCGTTATTCGTGAACGAGGTTTTGAGCGCGCAGCGCAAAAGCTGTGCATCACTCAATCCGCCGTATCACAGCGAATCAAACAGCTGGAGAATATGTTCGGACAACCGCTGCTGGTGCGTACCGTGCCGCCGCGCCCGACAGAGCAAGGGCAGAAACTTCTTGCGCTGCTACGCCAGGTGGAATTGCTGGAAGAAGAGTGGTTGGGTGATGAGCAAACCGGCTCCACGCCGCTGCTGCTATCGCTGGCGGTGAACGCCGACAGTCTGGCAACCTGGCTGCTGCCCGCGCTTTCAGCCGTTCTTGCGGACTCACCGATTCGCCTTAATTTGCAGGTGGAAGATGAAACCCGAACGCAGGAACGTCTGCGTCGCGGCGAAGTTGTGGGGGCAGTGAGTATTCAACCGCAGGCGCTGCCGAGCTGTCTTGTCGATCAGTTGGGTGCTCTCGACTACCTGTTTGTTGGCTCGAAAGCCTTTGCCGATCGCTATTTCCCCAACGGCGTGACGCGCGCCGCACTGCTGAAAGCACCCGCCGTCGCATTCGATCATCTCGACGACATGCACCAGGCGTTTTTGCAGCAGAATTTCGATCTCCCGCCGGGCAGCGTGCCGTGCCATATCGTCAATTCATCAGAAGCGTTTGTGCAGCTGGCTCGCCAGGGCACGACCTGCTGTATGATCCCGCATTTGCAGATTGAAAAAGAGTTGAAGAGCGGTGAGCTTATCGACTTAACGCCAGGCTTGTATCAGCGTCGGATGCTGTACTGGCACCGATTTGCGCCAGAAAGCCGCATGATGCGCAACGTCACGGATGCGCTGCTGGCCTATGGGCATAAGGTGTTGAGACAGGATTAACGAAAGAAGCCCCCCTCCTGCGGGAGAGGGGTAATGCTCATTACTGCGTTTTTGTTGCCGGTTCTGTTTGCTGAGTCTGTGCAGGCTCAAGCTGGAACACTACGTCGACCTGATCATCAAACTGAATCGTCGGCTGCTCGTAGGTTTCTTCCGCTGAAACAGGCGCTGCATCAGCCTTCATCATGCGAACCATCGGGCTTGGCTGATAGTTTGAGACGTGATAGCGCACGCTGTACACAGGACCCAGCTTGGTTTTAAAGCCTGAAGCCAGCTCTTGCGCCTGACGCACGGCATCATCAATAGCCGCTTTACGGGCTTCGTCTTTATACTTCTCAGGTTGCGCAACGCCCAGTGACACGGAACGAATTTCGTTCAGTCCCGCCTTCAGCGCGCCGTCCAGCAGTGAATTCAGCTTGTCGAGCTGACGTACCGTGACTTCCACAGTACGCACAGCGCGATAGCCTTTCAGAACGCTTTTGCCATTCTGATAATCATAATCCGGCTGAGTCCGCAGATTGGCGGAGTTGATATCCTTTTTCCCTACGCCATTTTGCTCAAGGAAGGAGAGATATTGCGCAACACGATCGTCTGCCTGCTTTTTAGCAGAAGCGGCGTCTTTCGCTGCCACATTCACTTCAATGGCAAGCGTTGCAACATCCGGAACGGCATCAACGCTCGCTGTGCCAGAGGTGACAATGTGCGGACCATCAGGCAATTCGTTTGCCTGTACCGACATTGCGCCAAAACTTACTAATGCCGCCAGGGCCATCACTTTACACTTCACTGTCATTCCTCCATGTTGCGAAGAGAGCCCTTGAACAGGGCGCATGCCAGCAAGCTTAGCGGGTCTGCTTCAGTTGTCCATAAGAGAACACTTAGTTGAGCAATCCCTGAATATGATGAACTCCCTCTTTCGCGAGCTGGAAAGCAATAAACCACATCACTACGCCAACCAGGGTATTAATGACGCGCTGCGCTTTCGCCGTGCGTAGACGTGGTGCCAGCCATGCTGCCAGCAGTGCCAGGCCAAAGAACCACAGGAAAGAGGCGCTGACGGTACCGAGCGCAAACCAGCGTCTCGGCTCCACATCCAGCTGTCCGCCCAGACTGCCAAGGACCACAAACGTATCCAGATAAACATGCGGATTAAGCCAGGTCACGGCCAGCATAGTAGCGATGATCTTCCAGCGCCCTTGCTTCATGACCTCCGCGCTTGCGAGTTCCAGATTACTGCTCATCGCCGTTTTTAGCGCACCAAAGCCGTACCACAGCAAAAATGCGACGCCACCCCAGGTCACCAACGCCAGTAGCCACGGCGACTGCATCAGCAATGCACTGCCCCCAAAAATCCCGGCGCAAATCAGCAGCAGATCGCTTACCGCGCACAGCATCGCAATCATCAAATGATATTGACGGCGAATGCCCTGATTCATCACGAACGCGTTTTGCGGACCGAGGGGAAGAATCATCGCCGCGCCGAGCACAAGCCCTTGAAAATAGTAAGATAACATGAATTCAATCTCGAAAAGATGTCTTTAGGTGCAGACTATACTTCGTGATTGTTATTAGAGGAAATTGATAATATTAATTGGCAATTAGCATAGCTAATATAAAGCCCGGACGCATTTGCGCTACCGGGCTAAAAGAGAAAAATTATTCTGCTTCTTTTACACGCTTGAAATTCACATCCATCTGCGGATACGGGAAGCTAATACCATTTGCGTCAAATTCGCGCTTAATACGCTCCAGCACATCCCAGTATACGTTTTGCAGATCGCCGCTGTTGCTCCAGATACGCACCACAAAGTTGATGGAAGAAGCGCCGAGCTCGTTCAGTCGAACGGTTCTTTCGCGATCTTTCAGGATACGTTCGTCAGATTCGATAATGTTGGTGATGAGTGATTTCACCTTATCAATATCCGAATCGTAAGAGACGCTAATAATCAGTTCGTTACGGCGTACCGGCTCGCGGGAAAAGTTAATGATATTGCCCGCAATAATCTTACCGTTGGGGATAACCACGATACGCCCATCGACGGTACGCATGGTGGTGGAGAAAATCTGCACCTGCAGCACGGTCCCCGCGACGCCGCCTAAGTCGACATATTCTCCTGAGCGGAAAGGACGGAAAGTGACCAGCAGCACGCCTGCCGCCAGGTTAGACAGAGAGCCTTGCAGCGCCAAACCAATGGCTAAGCCTGCCGCACCGAGTACCGCGATGACAGATGCGGTCTGGACGCCCACTCGGCCCAAGGCAGCAATCAGTGTGAAAGCGATAACTCCGTAGCGCACCAGTGCAGACAGAAAATCCGCGACCGTTGCATCAATATGACGCGCGCGCATGACGCGATTAAGCGCATTGGAGACAATACGCGCCACGATCATACCCACGATAATAATCGCGATTGCCGCCACGATATTGACCGCGTAACTCAACAGCAGCGCCTGGTTGCGCACCAGCCAGGTTCCCGCATTGTTTATGCCATCGACTACACCGAGATCTTCCATTTATCTGTCCTTTTGCTAAATCAAAACACCAAACATCCGTCCCACCAGGAGACAGGCAAGTGAGTTAAGGGTAAACAAAAAGTCAGGAATATGCCAAACAGATCACAAAATGCAGTGTTGCAGGGTGTTGAAAAACCATAAAAAAAGGCCCGCATATGCGGACCTTTCTGACGCTTTTAGCAGCTCAAATTACAGAACGTCTACCGCGTTCAGCTCTTTGAATGCCTGCTCCAGACGGGTGATCATGGAAGTCTGAGCAGCACGCAGCCATACGCGTGGATCGTAGTATTTTTTGTTCGGCTGGTCGGCGCCTTTCGGGTTGCCCAGCTGGCCTTGCAGGTAAGCTTCGTTAGTTTTGTAGTACTGCAGGATGCCGTCCCAGGTTGCCCATTGGGTATCGGTATCGATGTTCATTTTGATAACGCCGTAGCTTACGGAGTCTTTGATTTCCTGAGCAGAAGAACCGGAACCGCCGTGGAAGACGAAGTTCAGGCTATTGTGCGGCAGGTTATGTTTCTTAGAAACATAGTCCTGGGAATCACGCAGGATAGTTGGCGTCAGCACAACGTTACCTGGTTTGTAAACGCCGTGCACGTTACCGAAAGAGGCCGCGATAGTGAAACGTGGGCTGATTTTGCTCAGTTCAGTGTACGCGTAATCCACGTCTTCTGGCTGAGTGTACAGTGCAGAAGCGTCCATGTGGCTGTTGTCCACGCCGTCTTCTTCTCCGCCGGTGCAACCCAGTTCGATTTCCAGGGTCATATCCATTTTGGACATGCGCGCCAGGTATTTGGAACAGATTTCGATGTTTTCTTCCAGAGACTCTTCGGACAGGTCGATCATGTGAGAAGAGAACAGTGGCTTACCGGTTGCTGCGAAGTGTTTTTCACCCGCGTCCAGCAGACCGTCGATCCACGGCAGCAGTTTCTTCGCGCAGTGGTCGGTGTGCAGGATAACCGGAACACCGTAGTGCTCAGCCATCTGGTGAACGTGGTGCGCACCAGAGATTGCGCCCAGGATTGCCGCGCCCTGAGGAACGTCAGTTTTCACGCCTTTACCCGCGATGAACGCAGCGCCACCGTTGGAGAACTGAACGATTACCGGAGCTTTAACTTTTGCAGCGGTTTCCAGCACGGCGTTGATGGAGTCGGTACCCACGCAGTTCACCGCTGGCAGTGCAAAGTTGTTTTCTTTAGCTACCTGGAACACTTTCTGAACGTCATCACCAGTGATCACGCCAGGTTTTACGAAATCAAAAATTTTAGACATGTTACGAGTCCTGTATCTTCGGCCGTTATACACATCATCCTTCAAGCCGCCCCAACGTTGGCTGCCCTCGCTCGCCCCAGTCACTGACTTCAGTAAACGCCTGGGAACTCACTCAGTTGCCGCCTTGATGCAACTCGAATGATTTTGTGTAATGAATTGAAGCATGCACTTAAGCACGCTGAAATTTGGGCAGGTTTCCCTGCCCTTGAATGGCTTACTTCTTAGCGCGCTCTTCGAGCATTGCTACTGCTGGCAGAACTTTGCCTTCCACGAATTCGAGGAATGCGCCGCCACCAGTGGAGATGTAGGAGATTTTGTCAGAAATACCGAACAGGTCGATTGCAGCCAGCGTATCGCCGCCGCCTGCGATGGAGAACGCGTCGCTGTCAGCGATAGCGTTAGCCACGATTTCAGTCCCTTTACGGAAGTTAGGGAATTCGAACACGCCAACCGGACCATTCCACAGAATGGTTTTCGCGTTTTTCAGGATATCAGCCAGTTTCTGTGCAGACACATCGCCCAGGTCCAGAATCTGCTCTTCATCTTTGATGTCGTTAACAGATTTCAGGGTCGCGGTCGCAGTTTCAGAGAACTCAGTCGCGACGCGAACATCCGTTGGGACTGGGATATCACACGTGGTCAGCAGACGTTTAGCTTCTTCAACCAGGTCCGCTTCGTACAGGGATTTACCCACGTTATGACCTTGCGCAGCAACGAAGGTATTTGCGATACCGCCGCCAACAATCAGCTGATCAGCGATTTTAGACAGGGAATCCAGAACGGTCAGCTTGGTAGAGACTTTAGAACCACCCACGATCGCAACCATTGGACGAGCAGGTTCTTTCAGGGCTTTACCCAGTGCGTCCAGCTCTTCAGCCAGCAGTGGACCTGCACAAGCAACGTCAGCAAATTTACCGATACCGTGAGTAGAAGCCTGAGCACGGTGAGCAGTACCGAATGCATCCATTACGAACACGTCGCACAATGCAGCGTATTTTTTGGAGAGGGCTTCGTCGTCTTTCTTCTCGCCTTTGTTAAAGCGAACGTTTTCCAGAACAACCAGCTCGCCTTCAGCCACTTCAACGCCGTCCAGGTAGTCTTTAACCAGACGTACCGGGCTGGACAATTTGTCTTTCAGGTAATTAACAACCGGCAACAGAGAGAATTCTTCGTTGTACTCGCCTTCGGTCGGACGACCCAGGTGAGAGGTTACCATCACTTTAGCGCCTTGTTTCAGGGCCAGTTCGATGGTTGGCAGAGATGCACGGATACGCGCGTCGCTGGTCACTTTGCCATCTTTAACGGGTACGTTCAGATCGGCACGGATGAAAACGCGTTTACCTGCCAGATCCAAATCGGTCATCTTAATTACAGACATGGTGAATCCTCTCGTTGATTCTTAAAGTTTTGCAAGCGCACTTTGCGCCCTACCTGAAACCTTGCGCGGCCATGGCTAACGTGGTGTCGAGCATCCTGTTAGCAAAGCCCCATTCGTTATCACACCACACCAGCGTTTTGATGAGGTGGGCACCGCTGACCCGCGTCTGTGTACCATCAACAATGGCACTGTGGGGGTCATGGTTAAAATCTACTGAGACCAACGGTAATTCCGTATAGTCAACTATACCATGAAATGAACCCTGTGCTGCTTTTTGCAGTAACAGGTTGACTTCACTTGATTTTACCGGTTTTTTCACCGTCACACTGAGATCAATTGCGGTGACATTTATGGTCGGAACACGCACCGCAATCGCTTCAAAACGATCGTTAAACTGCGGAAAAATACGGGTAATCCCTGCCGCCAGTTTGGTATCCACCGGAATGATTGACTGACTCGCGGCGCGCGTGCGGCGCAAATCCGGATGGTACGCATCAATCACCTGCTGATCGTGCATAGCAGAGTGGATCGTCGTTACAGTCCCTGACTCAATGCCATATGCATCGTCTAACAGTTTAATGACCGGAATAATGCAGTTTGTCGTGCAGGAGGCGTTGGAGACAATACGGTGTTCGGCTTGCAGTTCATGGTGATTCACGCCGTAGACAACCGTCGCGTCAAGATCGTGACCACCGGGATGGGAAAACAGGACTTTTTTAGCGCCTGCCGCAAGGTGTGCTTCTCCGTGTTCACGGTTACCGTATACGCCGGTGCAGTCGAGAACCACATCCACGCCCAATTCACGCCACGGCAGCGTTTCAATACTCTGCTCATGCAACACGCGAATGGCATCGTCGCCCACGAATAACTGCTCTCTTTCCTGGCGAACATCCCAGGCAAAGCGCCCGTGGCTGGTGTCATATTTCAATAAATGCGCCATGCCCACGGCGTCAGCCAATTCATTGATGGCCACCACGGTGATTTCCGCACGACGCCCGGATTCATATAAGGCACGAATCACATTGCGTCCGATGCGACCAAACCCATTTATCGCTACGCGTACGGTCATAGGTCTCCTGCAAGGCTTTCCCTGAGTTTGAGGTGGCTGAAAGAGTAATCCAGCAACGCCCGGAGGGGAATCCTCGCCTGTCACAAACTGCGACTGATTGGTCAATTGTCAAACAGATTAACAACTGAAACGCTTCAGCAAGAATAAGCGAAACGGAGAATAAAAGGAACGTTCGGGCAAGCCAATAAGACAGCTATATGACTTGCGTCACATTTTAAATGGAATAATTCACAACGTTTTCACACGATGGTGGAATAGCAGACACAAAAAAGCCGGCGGGGGTGAAAGTAAAACGGTAACCCAAAGGTTACCGTTTTTAGTGTTTGCACCCTCTCCCGTGGGAGAGGGTTGGGGTGAGGGCATCAGTCCGCACACACCCTGTAAACCGCGATTACAGCAGTTCTTTGGCTTTCGCGACAACGTTTTCAACGGTGAAGCCGAACTCTTCAAACAGCAGCTCAGCCGGTGCAGATTCACCGAAGGTGGTCATCCCGACGATAGCGCCGTTCAGACCAACATATTTGAACCAGTAGTCAGCGATACCGGCTTCAACTGCGACGCGAGCAGTAACCGCTTTCGGCAGCACGGATTCGCGATAAGCAGCTTCCTGCTTGTCGAACGCATCGGTAGACGGCATGGAAACCACGCGCGCTTTAACGCCTTCGGCAGACAGATTTTCCCATGCAGCAACAGCCAGCTCAACTTCAGAGCCGGTCGCGATGAAGATCAGCTCTGGCTGGCCAGCGCAGTCTTTCAGCACGTAACCACCGCGAGCGATGTTCGCCAGCTGCTCTTCGGTACGATCTTGCTGGGTCAGGTTCTGACGAGAAAGAATCAGCGCGGTTGGGCCGTCCTGACGCTCAACGCCATATTTCCACGCCACGGCAGATTCAACCTGATCGCATGGACGCCATGTGGACATGTTAGGCGTCACACGCAGAGAAGCCACCTGCTCAACCGGCTGGTGAGTTGGGCCATCTTCGCCCAGACCGATGGAGTCATGGGTGTAAACCATCACCTGACGCTGCTTCATCAGCGCAGCCATACGCACAGCGTTACGGGCGTATTCGACGAACATCAGGAAGGTAGACGTATAAGGCAGGAAACCGCCGTGCAGGGCGATACCGTTAGCAATCGCCGTCATACCGAATTCGCGTACACCGTAATGGATGTAGTTACCGGCAGTGTCTTCGTTGATTGCTTTAGAGCCAGACCAGATCGTCAGGTTAGACGGAGCCAGGTCAGCGGAACCGCCCAGGAACTCTGGCAGCCACGGACCAAATGCTTCGATCGCATTCTGAGACGCTTTACGGCTGGCGATTTTGGACGGATTAGCTTGCAGATTCGCGATGAATTCGTTTGCTTTGGCGTCGAAATCAGCCGGCATGTCGCCTTTCATACGGCGAGTGAATTCAGCCGCTTCCTGTGGGAAGGCTTTCGCGTAAGCAGCGAATTTCTCATTCCATGCGGACTCTTTCGCCTGGCCTGCTTCTTTAGCATCCCACTGCGCATAGATTTCTGACGGAATTTCAAACGGAGCGTGTTTCCAGCCCAGTTTTTCACGGGTCAGCGCGATTTCAGCGTCGCCCAGCGGGGCGCCATGAGAATCGTGCGTACCTTCTTTGTTTGGCGAACCGAAACCGATGATGGTTTTGCACATCAGCAGGGATGGTTTGTCAGTGACTGCGCGCGCTTCTTCTACTGCACGTTTAATGCTGTCGGCGTTATGGCCATCAACACCACGTACCACGTGCCAGCCGTAGGCTTCGAAACGTTTAGCCGTATCGTCAGTAAACCAGCCTTCAACGTGACCATCGATAGAAATACCGTTGTCATCATAGAACGCAACCAGTTTACCCAGCTTAAGGGTACCAGCCAGAGAGCACACTTCGTGAGAGATACCTTCCATCATGCAGCCATCGCCCATGAAGGTGTAGGTAAAGTGGTCAACGATGTCGTGGCCCGGACGGTTAAACTGTGCCGCCAGCGTTTTCTCAGCAATCGCCATACCTACCGCATTCGCCACGCCCTGACCCAGTGGGCCAGTGGTGGTTTCAACGCCAGCGGTGTAACCCACTTCCGGGTGACCAGGCGTTTTAGAGTGCAGTTGACGGAAGTTTTTCAGCTCTTCAATTGGCAGCGCATAGCCAGTGAGGTGCAGCAAGCTGTAGATCAGCATAGAGCCGTGGCCGTTAGACAGCACAAAGCGGTCGCGGTCAGCCCATGATGGGTTTTGCGGGTTGTGATTCAGGAAATCACGCCACAGGACTTCGGCAATGTCAGCCATACCCATAGGGGCGCCCGGGTGACCGGATTTGGCTTTCTGTACTGCATCCATGCTCAGCGCACGAATAGCATTAGCAAGCTCTTTACGTGAGGACATTTTAACTCCAGATCGGACTGTTAAAGGCTATGCCCTTGACGACAGCGCGTTTTGGGCTATGCCAGAAAAAAGTGCCAACAATGTAACCCAAGCGACAAAGCATGTACATGGAGCATTCTTTTGCCGTTTAAGAAATCTCTGGATCATGCTCGCATGTTGCGCAATCTACTCGCCCGCCCCTGTAGATATTCCTTATACTTAGCTTCACGACCGCTTCGCTGTCGGAAAATTTTCGGATTTTATTCAGATCAACGGGTACGGAAGCAACATCATGAAAATGCGTGCAATAGTGCTGGCCTTGGGTACAACGTTCCTGCTCGGCGGCTGCCAAAATATGGATTCAAACGGTCTGATGAGCTCCGGTGCAGAGGCTTTTCAGGCCTATTCACTGAGCGATGCACAGGTTAAAGCGCTGAGCGATCAGGCCTGCAAAGAGATGGATGCGAAAGCAACCATTGCGCCCGCCAACAGCACATACGCGCAGCGTCTGAACAAGATTGCTTCCGCGCTCGGCGACAACATCAACGGCCAACCGGTGAACTATAAGGTTTACGTCGCAAAAGACGTCAACGCGTTTGCCATGGCTAACGGCTGCATTCGTGTTTACAGCGGTCTGATGGATATGATGACGGATAATGAAGTTGAAGCGGTGATTGGCCATGAGATGGGCCACGTCGCCTTGGGTCATGTGAAGAAAGGCATGCAGGTGGCGTTAGGCACCAACGCGGTTCGTGCAGCAGCGGCATCTGCAGGCGGGATTGTCGGCAGCTTATCGCAGTCTCAGCTTGGTGATGTGGGCGAAAAACTGGTGAACTCTCAGTTCTCCCAGCGTCAGGAATCCGAAGCGGATGATTACTCTTACGATCTGTTGCGCAAACGCGGCATCAATCCATCTGGCTTAGCCACCAGCTTTGAGAAGCTGGCGAAACTGGAAGAAGGCCGTCAAAGCTCAATGTTTGACGACCACCCGGCGTCCGTTGAGCGCGCCCAGCATATCCGCGATCGCATGAAAGCTGACGGAATTAAGTAATTCCGTGGGCCGGGTTGCATCACGCTTCCCGGCCCATTAACGCTTTTACTCGCCTTTCTTCGCAGCCTGGATATACAGCATTTCCAGCGCCAGCGTCGCGGCCGCCAGTGCGGTGATTTCTGACTGGTCGTAGGCCGGAGCGACTTCCACCACATCCATCCCCACGATATTCAGATCTTTCAGACCACGAACCAGTTTAATCGCGCGATCGGACGTCAGGCCACCGATTACCGGCGTGCCCGTACCCGGTGCAAATGCCGGATCCAGACAGTCGATGTCGAACGTCAGATACACAGGCATGTCACCCACGATCTGCTTCACCTGAGCGATGATATCGTCTACGCCACGATCATTCACCTGACCGGCATCCAGAACGGTAAAGCCGTTGTCTTTATCAAACTCGGTGCGAATACCAATCTGTACAGAATGGTTTGGATCGATCAGACCTTCGTTTGGCGCGGTATAGAACATGGTGCCATGGTCAAATTCGCAGCCGTTCGCATAGGTGTCGGTATGGGCATCGAAATGCACCAGCGCCATTTTACCGAAATGCTTGGCATGCGCGCGCAGCAGCGGCAGGGTCACAAAATGATCGCCACCGAAAGAGAGCATACGTTTACCCGCAGCCAGTAGTTTCTCGGCGTGCGCCTGCAGTTTTTCGCTCATCTCACGCGCATCACCGAAGGCATAAACCAGATCGCCACAGTCCACCACGTTCAGACGCTCGCGCATGTCGAAATTCCACGGGAAGCGATTATGCTCCCAGGCCAGGTTCGTCGACACCTGACGAATAGCCGCCGGGCCATGACGACCACCGGCACGGCCTGACGTCGCCATATCAAACGGAACGCCGGTGATCACCCAGTCAGCGTCGCTATCGTACGGCTGGAAGTTCATCGGAAGACGTAAAAAACCAAACGCGTTAGATACCAGAGAGTTGTCGTACTGATGACCTAAAGTGCTCATATCCTGACCTCTTATAGAGTCGATACGTTAAAAGAGATGAAAAAAAATCCCCTCCGCGTCGTTAAACCCGACGAGGAAGGGATTGATTCGTTTATTGCTTAATGGCGCGAATTATCGCCGTTAATTCATACAGGTTCAAGTGAGTATAAGGCATTGTTCAGTCCGATGCCCTTTACGCTGCCCCTCTCGGGAACGCGTATTTACTCATCTTCCAGGTATGTATAACCGTACAGACCCGCTTCAAACTCTTCCAGGAACTGTTGCTGCAAAGCGGCGTCCAGATCGGTGTTTTTCACCTGATCGCGGAACTGCGTCAGCAGTTTTTTCGGATCCAACTGCACGTATTCCAGCATGTCCGCAACGGTGTCGCCCTCATCAGAAAGCTCCACTTCAACGTTGCCGTCAGGGAAGACAAACACGTCTACCGCTTCGGTATCGCCGAACAGGTTGTGCATATTGCCCAAAATTTCCTGATACGCCCCGACCATGAAGAAGCCCAGCATTGGCGGGTTCTCCGGATCGTACTCCGGCATTGGCATCGTTGTAGCGATACCGTCGCCATCAACGTAGTGATCAATTGCGCCATCGGAATCACAGGTGATATCCAGCAAGACAGCACGGCGTTCCGGCGCATGATTCAGCCCTTCAAGCGGCATCACAGGGAACAGCTGATCGATACCCCACGCATCCGGCATCGACTGGAACAGCGAGAAGTTGACGTAGATTTTGTCCGCCATACGCTCTTGCAGTTCGTCGATAATCGGACGATGCGCACGGTTACTCGGGTCCAACTGCTTCTGAACTTCATGACACATGTTCAGATAAAGCTGCTCTGCCCACGCGCGTTCTTGCAGGCTATATGTCCCTGAAGAATAACCGGTATGAATGTCATGCAGATCCATCTGGCTGTCGTGCAACCACTCGCGCAGCGAGCGACGCGTGCCCGGCTCATGCATTTCTTGCCAGGTTTCCCACATGCTTTGCAGCGCGCGCGGCGCATTTTCCTGCGGCGGTGTCGCTTCGGTGTTTTCGCTACGCTCAACGCCGATGATGTTAGACACCAGCACGGTATGGTGCGCGGTGACCGCGCGGCCAGACTCGGTAATGACCGTCGGATGCGGCAGGTTGTTTTCTTCGCAAGCATCACCGATCGCCCAGATGATGTTGTTCGCGTACTCGTTCAGGCCGTAGTTAACGGAACAATCCGACTGGGAACGCGTCCCTTCGTAGTCCACGCCCAGACCGCCGCCCACATCGAAGCACTGAATGTTCACGCCGAGCTTGTGCAGTTCCACATAGAAACGCGCCGATTCACGCACGCCGGTCGCGATATCACGGATATTCGCCATCTGCGAACCGAGGTGGAAGTGCAGCAACTGGATGCTGTCCAGACGACCGCACTCACGCAGGATTTCTACTAACTCCAGAACCTGAGTGGCTGCCAGACCGAATTTGGATTTTTCACCGCCAGAAGACTGCCATTTGCCGGAACCCTGTGAGGCCAGACGTGCACGTACGCCAAGGCGCGGAACCACGTTCAGACGTTCGGCTTCTTCCAGCACGATCGCGATTTCGGACATCTTTTCGATGACCAGATAGACTTTGTGGCCCATCTTCTCGCCGATCAGCGCCAGACGAATGTATTCACGGTCTTTATAACCATTACACACAATCACTGAGCGGGTCATTCCGGCATGCGCCAGTACGGCCATCAGTTCAGCTTTTGAACCGGCTTCCAGACCCAGCGGTTCGCCGGAATGGATCAGTGATTCAATTACGCGGCGGTGCTGGTTGACCTTGATCGGGTAAACCAGGAAGTAATCGCCTTTGTATCCATAGGATTCACGCGCGCGCTTGAACGCCTGGTTGATGGAACGCAAACGGTGTTGCAGGATCTGCGGGAAGCAGAACAGCGCAGGCAGACGTTGCCCCTGTGCTTCGCGTGCTTTAACCAGTTTAGCAAGATCGACACGCGCTTCCGGAACGTCAGGATCGGGGCAGACGCTGATGTGGCCCAGTTCGTTAACGTCGTAATAGTTATTGCCCCACCAGGCAATATTGTATGTGCGCAGCATCTTGCTGGCTTCCTGCGAGCTCATCGCAACCTCCTGCATGGAACGTAGTACACCCTGTTCGCCAGCTGACGAAGGGGAAAGCGAAGACATGTCGTCAGACATAGCGAACCTCAACTTGTTGTAATAAGTGTAAAACAGTTGACTACTATCGCAGTCTCAAACGGCGATAACAACCCATATACGGCCCGATCATCCAGCACATCATGCTGAACGCGAGGCCATGCGACCGGTTTCATATTCATATATTGTAAAACACGTATCCGAACTCTGTATGACAAGGTCCGGCGAAACCACGAGAAAACTCTTGGATTAACAAGAGCGCCCTTGTTCAGTTATCACAAAGCGTAACCGGCCCTGGAATCCTGAGAAGCGCCGAAATGGGTATAACATCGGCAGGTTTGCAGATTAGAAATGCGGGTAGTGGGGAACAAACGCACGCCAGAATGGCGTAACTGAGTTAGCGGAAAACGACGGTTCATTATCTCGTATCACCTCCACGGCAGCCCCAAGCGGAGCGAACCAACAAGTCAAAGCGAATAGTTCAACTGCTCAACCCGGCTGGAAGTGGCAACACAATGAATTCATCGTGTGCTTTGAGATATCCTCAATAATTCGAGTTTCAGGAAGCCAACGTACATGAAACGTGAAGTATGACGGATATGAGCCGCGCGCCGCGTTTTATACCGAGAAGAGACTCAAAAAGCAAAGCATTAATGAATACGTTGCCGGCCCTGTCAGGAAAAATTTCCAGCAGCGATTTCAAGGTAATGCGAGCGATATCAAAAAAAGCTGGAATTTGGGCCAGAAACTGACCTAAAATGGACGTCCAGATGTTAATCCATCTATACTGATTAACACTCAGACTGCCAGTGTCATTTACCTGCAGGCCTTGGTAGAATCATCTTCTTTGGCTATTCCGCATAGCAGTTTGAGCTAACAAAATTCTCCTTAGGTGAAATAAAACATGGCAAAACACCTGTTTACGTCCGAGTCTGTCTCTGAAGGGCATCCTGACAAAATCGCTGACCAAATCTCTGATGCGGTGCTGGATGCAATCCTGGAACAGGATCCAAAAGCACGCGTGGCGTGTGAAACCTACGTCAAGACCGGCATGGTTCTGGTTGGCGGTGAAATCACTACCAGCGCATGGGTTGATATCGAAGAGATCACCCGTAATACCGTGCGTGAGATTGGCTATGTGCATTCTGATATGGGCTTTGATGCCAACTCTTGCGCCGTTTTGAGCGCAATCGGCAAACAGTCTCCCGACATCAACCAGGGTGTTGACCGTGCCGATCCGCTGGAACAAGGCGCGGGCGACCAGGGCTTGATGTTTGGCTACGCGACAAACGAAACTGACGTACTGATGCCAGCACCAATCACCTACGCACACCGTCTGGTGCAGCGTCAGGCTGAAGTGCGTAAAAACGGCTCGCTGCCATGGCTGCGCCCGGATGCGAAAAGCCAGGTCACTTTCCAGTACGATGACGGCAAAATTGTCGGTATCGACGCCGTGGTTCTTTCCACTCAGCATTCTGAAGACATCGATCAGAAATCGCTGCAAGAAGCCGTAATGGAAGAGATCATCAAGCCTGTTCTGCCGACCGAATGGCTGAACGCGTCGACCAAATTCTTCATTAACCCAACAGGCCGTTTTGTTATCGGTGGCCCAATGGGCGACTGTGGTCTGACGGGGCGTAAAATTATCGTTGATACCTACGGCGGCATGGCTCGTCACGGCGGCGGTGCGTTCTCCGGTAAAGATCCGTCTAAAGTTGACCGTTCTGCCGCGTACGCAGCGCGCTATGTAGCGAAAAACATCGTTGCCGCAGGACTAGCGGACCGCTGTGAGATTCAGGTTTCCTACGCTATCGGCGTAGCAGAACCGACCTCCATCATGGTTGAAACCTTTGGTACTGAAAAAGTGCCTACTGAGCAACTGACCCTGCTGGTGCGCGAGTTCTTCGACCTGCGTCCATACGGCCTGATCCAGATGCTGGATCTGCTGCACCCGATCTACAAAGAAACCGCTGCATACGGTCACTTTGGTCGTGAACATTTCCCATGGGAAAAAACCGACAAAGCCGCTGTGCTGCGTGACGCTGCCGGTCTGAAATAATCGACTGACAGGTTTTAAAAAAAGGCCAGCCACGAGCTGGCCTTTTGCATTTCTGCCGTTCCTTCGCTCAACCAGCGCCTTTCAATGATCTCGCCAAAAGCACACCCAATGAAAGCGATTACATCAGGCATTCAGCCATACGTTTTCAGATTAATCTCTTTGCATGTTCTGACTTCATCTGCTGTTACATTCCGCTTCAGTTAAGTCTGAAATTCATTCTATTGGGATGCGCATCAACCCTTTTGCCTCTATATTTTCAAAGCTTTAATAAAGATTACAAGTTTTAGGAAGTGTAACCGATTACACCAATGTGATTTATCTCACATATTTTTACGGCGCACTCCCCTACCCTTTTCATCAATAAAACTGATAACCCAACTGGAGGGCATGATGCCTGACAATAAAAAACAGGGGCGTACGTCCAACAAGGCAATGACTTTTTTTGTCTGCTTCCTCGCCGCCCTGGCAGGACTTCTTTTCGGCCTGGATATTGGCGTGATTGCCGGTGCGTTACCCTTTATCACTGATGAATTCCAGATCAGCCCTCACACTCAGGAATGGGTGGTGAGCTCCATGATGTTCGGTGCCGCGGTGGGTGCCGTCGGCAGCGGCTGGCTCTCGTATCGTCTGGGACGCAAAAAGAGCCTGATGATTGGTGCCATCCTCTTTGTCGTCGGTTCACTCTGCTCTGCTGCCGCACCAAACGTCGAAGTGCTGATTATCTCCCGCGTATTGCTTGGCCTGGCCGTCGGTGTCGCGTCTTATACCGCCCCGCTGTATCTGTCGGAAATCGCCCCGGAGAAAATTCGCGGCAGCATGATCTCGATGTATCAGCTGATGATCACCATCGGTATTCTGGGTGCGTATCTTTCCGATACGGCGTTTAGCTACAGCGGCGCATGGCGCTGGATGCTCGGCGTGATCATCATTCCCGCGATCCTATTGCTGATCGGTGTTTTCTTCCTGCCTGACAGCCCACGCTGGTATGCGGCGAAACGACGTTTTAACGATGCCGAACGCGTCCTGTTGCGTCTGCGTGATACCAGTGCCGAAGCCAAAAACGAGCTGGATGAAATTCGTGAAAGCCTGAAGGTAAAACAGTCCGGTTGGGCGCTGTTTAAAGACAACAGCAACTTCCGTCGCGCGGTGTTCCTGGGTGTGCTATTGCAGGTTATGCAGCAGTTCACCGGGATGAACGTCATCATGTACTACGCGCCAAAAATCTTTGAACTGGCGGGCTATACCAATACGACGGAGCAGATGTGGGGCACCGTTATCGTCGGTTTAACTAACGTGCTGGCAACCTTTATTGCTATCGGGCTTGTTGACCGCTGGGGCCGTAAACCGACCCTGACGCTGGGCTTCCTGGTGATGGCAGTCGGTATGGGCGTGTTAGGCACGATGATGCATGTCGGAATTGACTCTCCAACCGCTCAGTACTTTGCTGTCGGCATGCTGCTGATGTTTATCGTTGGTTTTGCGATGAGCGCGGGTCCGCTGATTTGGGTCCTGTGTTCTGAAATCCAGCCGCTGAAAGGCCGCGACTTCGGTATCACCTGCTCGACGGCAACCAACTGGATCGCCAACATGATTGTCGGCGCAACGTTCCTGACCATGCTGAACACGCTTGGCAACGCCAATACCTTCTGGGTGTATGGCGCGCTGAACCTGTTCTTCATTGTTCTGACGGTCTGGCTGGTTCCTGAAACCAAACACGTTTCTCTGGAACATATCGAACGTAACCTGATGAAAGGTCGTAAGCTTCGCGAAATCGGCGCGCACGACTGATCGTCCGGCTTCCTCCCGACAGGGAGGAAGCCTCTTGCACCGCCCCGCCTCACGTTTTATCCTCTGCCCCTATGAAAACACCCCGTCTTCCCATTGCCCTTCAGCAAGCCGTCATGCGCTGCCTGCGGGAAAAACTCGCCCAGGCCAACCTGAAGCTGGGACGTAATTATCCTGAACCCAAACTGGTCTATCAGCAGCGCGGCACTTCCGCCGGTACCGCCTGGCTTGAATCGTACGAGATCCGCCTGAATCCGGTCCTGATGATGGAAAACCAGCAGGCGTTTATTGACGAAGTGGTGCCGCATGAGTTGGCGCATCTGCTGGTATGGAAGCATTTTGGCCGCGTGGCTCCCCACGGCAAAGAGTGGAAATGGATGATGGAAGCTGTGCTCGGCGTTCCCGCACGGCGCACGCATCAATTCGAGCTAGAATCCGTCCGTCGCAATACCTTTCCCTATCGCTGCCAGTGCCAGCAGCACCAGCTGACCGTTCGCCGTCATAACCGTGTCCTGCGCGGAGAAGCAACCTACCGCTGCGTGAAATGCGGCGAACCGCTCGTCGCGGAATAGTTATCTGAACATTCAAGAACTTTCCTGATCTGACTGATTGCATACAAGAACAACTTTCGTTACGTTGCGGGCTCGTTTTGACACGGAGTTCATGATGTCCCGTAATTTTTCTTTCGCTGTCGCGTTTCTGGCGACGGTGCTTTCAGGTCCAGTGCTGGCCGACGGTATCAATAATTTTTCTCAAGCTAAAGCCGCAGGCGTGAAGGTTAATGCCGATGTCCCGGGTGATTTTTACTGCGGCTGCAAAATTAACTGGCAGGGCAAAAAAGGGGTCGTCGATCTTGAATCGTGCGGTTATAAAGTGCGTAAAAATGAAAACCGCGCCAGCCGTATCGAATGGGAACATGTCGTTCCCGCCTGGCAGTTCGGCCATCAGCGCCAGTGCTGGCAGGACGGAGGACGTAAAAACTGCGCCAAAGACCCGGTCTATCGCCAGATTGAAAGCGATATGCACAACCTCCAGCCCGCGGTTGGCGAAGTCAACGGCGACCGTGCCAACTTTATGTACAGTCAGTGGAACGGGGGGGACGGCCAATATGGCCAATGCGCGATGAAAGTCGACTTCAAAGAGAAACTCGCCGAGCCGCCCGTTCGCGCCCGCGGCAGCATTGCTCGCACCTACTTCTATATGCGCGATCGTTATGCGCTGAATTTATCCCGCCAGCAAACCCAGCTTTTTAACGCCTGGGATAAGCAGTATCCGGTCACTGACTGGGAGTGCGAGCGCGACAACCGCATTGCAAAAGTTCAGGGGAATCATAACCCATACGTGCAGCGGGCTTGCCAGGCGCAAAAGAGCTAACCTACACTAGCGGCAATTGTCTATTTTGCGTCGATCCTTCATTCCGCCCAACCCTTAAAAGGCGGAATGAGGCGTCATCCGCACCCTGCATGGAATTCACAGTATGCGCATCCCTCGCATTTACCACCCTGAACTGATTACCGCAGGCAGTGAAATTGCCCTGTCTGATGATGCCGCCAATCATGTAGGCCGCGTTTTGCGCATGGGCGTCGGCCAGGCGGTACAACTGTTCGACGGTAGCAATCAGGTCTTCGACGCTGAAATCACCCGCGCGGACAAGAAAAGCGTGCAGGTGAGTATTCTGCGCGGTGAGGTCGACGACCGCGAATCACCGCTGCATATTCACCTGGGCCAGGTGATGTCGCGCGGCGAAAAAATGGAATTCACTATCCAGAAATCGATCGAACTGGGTGTAAGCCTCATTACGCCACTTTTTTCTGAACGCTGTGGCGTTAAACTGGATGCTGAACGACTGAACAAAAAGATCCAGCAGTGGCAGAAAATCGCGATTGCGGCGTGTGAACAGTGCGGTCGCAACCGTATTCCGGAAATTCGCCCACCGATGAATTTAGAAGCGTGGTGTGCCGAAGAAGAGAGCGGTCTTAAGCTCAATCTTCATCCGCGCGCCAGCGCCAGCATCAACACGCTGCCGCTGCCCGTTGAGCGTGTACGCCTGCTGATCGGCCCGGAAGGCGGTCTGTCAGCGGACGAAATTGCAATGACGGCACGTTATCAATTTACTGATATTCTGTTGGGACCTCGCGTTCTGCGTACTGAGACTACTGCACTCACGGCCATCACCGCGCTACAGGTGCGTTTTGGCGATCTGGGTTAACGCATTAATGGAGAAGAAGATGATCAAGCTCGGCATCGTGATGGACCCCATCGCAAGCATTAACATCAAAAAAGATTCCAGCTTCGCTATGCTGCTGGAAGCGCAACGTCGCGGCTATCAGCTCCATTACATGGAAATGGCCGATCTTTATCTGAACAACGGTGAAGCCCGCGCGCGCACCCGCATCGTTAACGTCGAGCAAAATTACGATAAATGGTACGAATTTGGTTCCGAGCAGGATCTGCCGCTGGCCGAACTTGACGTGATCCTGATGCGTAAAGATCCTCCGTTCGATACCGAATTTATCTACTGCACCTATATCCTTGAGCGCGCAGAAGAAAAAGGCACGCTGATCGTCAACAAACCGCAGAGCCTGCGCGATTGTAACGAGAAACTGTACACCGCCTGGTTCTCCGATCTGACGCCTGACACGCTCGTCACCCGTAACAAAGCGCAGTTAAAAGCCTTCTGGCAGAAGCATGGCGATATCATTCTGAAACCCCTGGATGGCATGGGCGGCGCGTCGATTTTCCGCGTGAAAGAAGGCGATCCTAACCTGGGTGTGATTGCCGAAACGCTGACTGAACATGGGACGCGCTACTGCATGGCGCAGAATTATATTCCTGCCATTGTTGATGGTGACAAACGCGTCTTAGTGGTCGACGGCGAACCCGTTCCTTACTGCCTGGCACGCATTCCACAGGGCGGCGAAACCCGTGGTAATCTGGCAGCTGGTGGCCGTGGAGAACCGCGCCCGTTGACCGACAGTGACTGGGAAATCGCCCGCCGCGTCGGCCCAATGCTGAAAGCCAAAGGACTGATTTTCGTGGGGCTCGATATCATCGGCGATCGCCTGACGGAAGTGAACGTCACCAGCCCAACCTGTATCCGCGAAATCGAAGCCGAGTTCCCGGTGTCCATTACCGGCATGCTGATGGACGCGATTGAAAAACGTCTGAAGCAGTAACTCGCCCCCCCCCTCGTCCGCTTCACCCTCGATTTCGCGCCAAGGCGATGCAGGGTGAAGTGTCTAGTGACAGCGCTTTTAATTGTCTCCATACTGAGCGCTGTTGCTTTTTAAACCAGGAAACAGAACCTCTGACAATGAATTTACAGCATCACTTTCTTATTGCCATGCCTGCTCTCCAGGACCCCATTTTTCGTCGTTCCGTAGTTTATATCTGCGAATACAGTGAAGACGGCGCGATGGGGATTATCATCAATAAACCGCTCGAAAACCTGCAAATCGAAGGCATTCTGGAAAAACTTAAGATCACCCCCGAGGAGCGCGCGCCAGAGATCCGTCTTGATAAACCGGTGATGTTAGGCGGCCCGCTGGCCGAAGATCGTGGTTTTATTCTGCATACCCCACCAGGGTTTTCTTCCAGCATTCGCGTTTCTGACAACACGGTTATCACCACGTCACGCGATGTCCTGGAAACATTAGGCACGCACGGTCAGCCTTCCGAAGTGCTGGTGGCGCTGGGCTATTCCTCATGGGAGAAAGGCCAGCTGGAACAGGAAATTCTTGATAATGCGTGGCTCACTGCTCCGGCGGATATGAACATTCTGTTTAAAACCCCCATTGCCGATCGCTGGCGCGATGCCGCGAAACTGATCGGGATCGACATTCAAACCATGCCTGGTGTGGCAGGACACGCATAATGAGCGGAACGCTTCTGGCTTTTGATTTTGGAACGAAAAGTATTGGCGTGGCGATTGGTCAACGCATCACCGGCACTGCGCGCCCGCTTACGGCGATTAAAGCGCAGGACGGAACACCTGACTGGACGCTGATCGAGCGTCTGCTCAAAGAGTGGCAACCCGAAGCCGTGATCGTCGGATTGCCGCTGAACATGGACGGCACCGAGCAACCGCTGACGGCGCGAGCACGTAAGTTTGCCAATAAGATCCATGGCCGCTTTGGGACTGTCGTTAAACTGCACGATGAGCGCCTCAGCACTGTTGAAGCCCGCGCCGGTTTGTTTGAACATGGCGGTTTCCGTGCCCTGAATAAAGGCAGCGTAGACTCTGCTTCCGCAGTCATCATCCTCGAAAGTTTCTTCGAACAGGGTTTCTAACCCCGTTATTTTTGCCCGCGCTGCCGGGCAAAATCTTCTTATCTCTCGATCCCGTTCACATTTCACCCTACTGCTTTTTGCATTATCAGTAGTGTTTCTATAAAAGAAACATATGCATTATGATTTTTCCAGCAGCCTGGCATTGAGTAATGAGAGTTCAGTGAGACGCGCCTGAATTGTGTCGTCATCGGGGTGCCACATGCCCGCAAAAGCAAGTGCGGCCTGATGAACGCCGACGGGCTGCGCGATAGATACTTCACCGTCGTCATGCTGCCAGATGACGTGTCCGCGCTCACGCTGTTGCGCAATATGCGGCGCGAGATGACTCCACTGTGTCGCCGTGAAGCGCGCCATCAGCTGTTCATCGCTTTCAGCGGCAAGCAGCGACATGCCGATAACGGATTGCCACGCCGGGAGCATGTGAAAACCGGCCAGCGCCTGGCTGGTCGGACTGCCGGGAACGGAGTGCCAGATGTAAATCACCTGGTCTTCCCATAAAACGCCCAGGGCGACAACGATATCGCGCGGCGCAAGGCGCTCCAGCATGGGTAATGCGCGGGAAAAAAGCTCGGAACCGCGAATGGCTTGGGCAGCCAGCGCGTGGATCCCAGGCCCTGGCAGATAACGACGCTGCTCGTCCTGCATCGTCAGGCCGATCGACGCCATGGTCATCAGCAAACGGTTTACGCGCGTGGTATTGATGCCCATCAGGCGTGAGAGTTCGCGGCACCCGATCGCACGGTCGCTGGAAACCAGATATTGCAAACAGCGAATGCCGTCGATCAAGCTTTGATTCGGTTGTGATGACATAGCAACGCTCATTCTTTAAGAAGTGTATGACTCGATTCTACCGCCAGTTCAAAAGGATACAAGGTCATGAAAATCTATCCCCCAAATGATGCCAGAACCTTTCCCGTCTCGGCGCTTGAAGCCGATCTGCTGGTTGCAGGTGGTGGGCTTGCCGGATTGTGTGCGGCCCTGGCAGCGGCGCGCGATGGTCTGAATGTCGTCCTGATTCAGGACCGACCTGTATTGGGAGGAAATGCCTCCAGTGAAGTGCGCCTCTGGGCCAATGGCGCGACGTCGCACATGGGCAATAATAATCGCTGGGCACGCGAGGGTGGCATCATGGGGGAGATCCTTGAGGAGAATCTCTGGCGCAATAAAGAGGGGAATCCGGTGATGTTCGACCTGGTTCTGCTTGATCTTGCGAGAAGCCAACCAGGGCTGACGCTGCTGCTGAACACCGCTGTTTATGATGTGGAGAAAACCGGCTCGCACATCACTGCCGTCAGCGCATTTAATGCCATCAACGAAACCTTTTACACGGTGCGCGCCGCGCAGTTTTGCGATGCGACAGGGGACGGCGTGCTCGGTTTTCTGGCTGGGGCGGAGTATCGCGAAGGGGCAGAAGAGATTGATGAACTGGGTGAGAAAATGGCTCCCGGCGATCACTTCGGGCATAAGCTTGGCCACTCCATCTATTTCTACACCAAACGTACCGCCGAACCGGTGAACTTTGTTGCCCCCTCGTTTGCGCTCAAAGACATCACAGAGATCCCCCGCTATAAACGTTTGACCTCGACGCTTAACGGCTGCGATCTGTGGTGGCTGGAGTGGGGAGGACGTCTTGATACCGTCCACCAGAGTGAGGAGATCAAATGGGAATTGTGGAAAATCGTCTGGGGCGTCTGGGATTATATTAAAAACTCCGGCGAGTTCCCGGATGCAGAAAATCTGACGATTGAGTGGGTCGGTGCCATTCCCGGAAAAAGAGAAAGCCGCCGTTTTATTGGCGATCATATTCTTTGCCAGCAGGACATCATCGAGCAACGCGATCACTATGATGCGGTTGCGTACGGCGGCTGGTCGATTGACCTGCACCCGGCGGACGGTGTTTACAGCACCCACGACGGCTGCCGACAGTTTCACAGCAAAGGCACGTACACCATCCCGTTTCGCTCGCTGTATAGCCGCTCGCTGGATAATCTGTTCCTGACAGGCAGACTGATTTCTGCTTCGCACGTTGCCTTCGGCAGCGCCCGCGTGATGTGTACCTGCGGGCTGCTCGGTGAAGTCGTTGGTCGCGCCGCTGCGCTGTGCCATACGCATAACCTGACGCCTCAGAGGCTCGCTGACCGCGATCGTATTCGTGACCTTCAACAGCATTTGCAGGAAACCGGATGTTATATCCCCCGTCAGTGGCTCGACAATCCGGCACTCGGCGCGACGGTCTCGACCAGTAGTGAGTACGTGCTGACCTCGCTTGAACCCAACGGCGAATGGCTGCCGCTTGCGGCGCGGATGGCGATACTGATGCCCATAAAACGCGGCGAGACGTTGCCTGCCATGACGTTTCGTCTGCGTGCCGACATGCCACGGCACCTCACAATTTCGCTGTTCGGTAGCGAAAAGGCAGGCAACTTCACCCCTGAATGCCATTACGACGCAACGACAATCGACGTCCATGGCGAACAGGAATACCGCTGTATATTTGACTGGACCAGCGATCGCGATCAGTACGTTTTTGTCGTCTTCGATGCCTGCAACGAGATTGATATTGCACTCACCGAAACCCGTTTGCCCGGCCTGATGACTGTGTTTAACAGCCTGAATAAACGCGTGGCAAAACAGACGCGCCAGGTTTCTGATGGTGATTACGGCGTGGAGGAGTTTGATTTCTGGCTGCCGCGCCGCCATCCGCATCAAATCTTCCCGGCAATGCAGCTGGATGCACCGCTTCACTGCTATGCGCCTGATAACCTGCTTAATGGCCGTCTGCGCCCTGAGCAGCAAACCAACGCGTGGATCCCCGCCGATAATGACCCTGCCCCACAGGTCATCTGGACATGGGAAACCCCGCAACGTATCCAGTCTCTGACGCTTATCCAGGATAATGACTTCGACAATGCGATGGAGACGGTGCAGATGGGCCATCACCAGGCCATTACCCCGCACTGCATTACGCAGTATCGGCTGTGGGCTGATGGCAATCTGATTGCCGACGTTGAACATAATCATCACGCCGTCTGTGAACATCGCTTCATCACCCCTCTTACCGCAAAAACGATCACCCTGGAGATCCTTGGCACTGCGGGCGCACGCCCCGCCGTCTATGCGCTCAACGTGCGCTAGAGCCGTCCCTGCGCCTTGCGTTCGGCCAGGCTTTGGTCAAAGTTTTGCATCCCTGCCTGCTGCCCGGTTTGAATGATGCCGGGCAGTTGCCAGGTTTTCCCCTCACGAATGAGATTCGCGGATGCAGGCGTGTTCACCAGCATTTCGAAAAGCGCCACTCGCCCGCCCTGCGCATCGCGCTCAAGCTTTTGCGCCAGTACCGCGCGCAAGCTCCCCGCCAGCTGGTTTCTTACAGGATCTTTTTCCTCGGCAGGAAAAGTATCCACCAGCCGTTCGATGGCCTGAGACGCACCTCGGGTATGCAGCGTCGCCAATACCAGATGCCCGGTTTCTGCGGCCGTTAGCGCGAGGCGGATCGTTTCGCTATCCCGCAACTCGCCCAGCAAAATGACGTCGGGATCTTCACGTAATGCCGCACGTAGCGCCTGAGAAAAGGAAGGGCAATGCAGGCCAATTTCTCGCTGTTGAATCAGACAGCGATTGCTTTGATAAATAAACTCCACCGGATCTTCAAGAGTAAGAATATGCCCGTCGCAATGGCTATTGAGATGATCCACCATCGCCGCCAGCGTGGTGGATTTTCCGCTGCCAGTGGCGCCGGTGACCAGAATCAACCCGTTGTCACTGGAAAGTAGATCGGGGATGACTTTAGGCGCCGTAAGCTCTGACAGCGTTGGACAGGTCACTGGCAACAATCTGAGCGTTATCGAGGTACCATGAATTTGGTTAAATGCGCTGGCGCGCAAACGTTGCCCGCTGTTCATCGATACGGCGAAATCCACCTGCCCATTCGCCCACCATGCCCCCTCCTGCTCGTCGTTGAGCCAGGCTTTAAGGAGCAGCTGAACATCCGGGGCGGGAAAAGGTGCAGATTCAAGATGACCCAAACGACGCCAGCGCGGTGGTGAATTGCTGCACAGGTGTAGATCCGAGACATTATGCTTTACACTAAGGGCCACAATTTCTTCCATATCCATACGACACTCCCCGGAAAATGAACGACATTGCACATAACCTGGCACAGGTCAGGGACAAAATCTCAGCCGCAGCAACACGTTGCGGCCGTGCTTCAGAAGAAGTTTCGCTGCTTGCAGTCAGTAAAACCAAGCCTGCGAGCGCCATCGCAGAAGCTATTGCCGCAGGGCAACGTGAGTTTGGTGAAAACTACGTTCAGGAGGGTGTGGACAAAATTCGTCATTTTCAGGAAACAGGAATGACGGGTCTACAATGGCACTTTATTGGCCCCTTGCAGTCGAACAAAAGTCGTCTGGTGGCAGAGCATTTTGACTGGTGCCATACCGTCGATCGTCTGCGTATCGCTACGCGTTTAAGTGAACAGCGTCCGGCAGGCAAAACGCCACTGAACGTATTGATTCAAATAAATATTAGTGACGAAAACAGCAAGTCAGGCATTACGCTTGCTGAGCTGGACGCGCTGGCCGCCCAGGTCGCGGAACTCCCCGGTCTACGTCTGCGTGGACTGATGGCGATCCCCGCCCCAGAAACAGAGTATGAAAGGCAGTTTGCCGTGGCACAGCAAATGGCTGTAGCATTTGAAGCGCTTAAAGCACGCTACGTTACCGTAGACACGCTTTCACTGGGCATGTCGGACGATATGGAGGCCGCAATCGCGGCTGGCAGCACGATGGTGCGCATCGGCACAGCAATTTTCGGTGCGCGCGATTACACCCAATAATAAGGAAACCTGAGGAACGCCATGAAGACGTTGACTTTCCTGCTCTCAACGGTCATTGAACTGTACACGATGGCGCTGCTGTTACGCGTCTGGATGCAGTGGGCCCGTTGTGATTTTTACAATCCATTCTCGCAGTTTGTGGTGAAAATTACGCAACCTGTCATTGGCCGGCTGCGTCGTATCATCCCACCGATGGGGCCGATTGATAGCGCCTCAATGCTGGTGGCGTTTATTCTCAGCATCATCAAAGCCATTGTGCTGTTTATGGTGATCACGTTCCAGCCCATCATCTGGATCGCAGCGGTGCTCATTCTGGTGAAAACCATTGGTCTGCTGATCTTCTGGGTGCTGCTGGTGATGGCCGTCATGAGCTGGGTAAGCCGTGGTCGCAGCCCGGTTGAATACGCGATGATTCAGTTGACCGAGCCGTTGCTGCGTCCGATCCGTAATTTACTGCCTTCTATGGGCGGTATCGATTTTTCACCGATGATCCTGGTGCTGCTGCTTTATGTGCTGAACATGGGTATCGCTGAGCTGTTACAGTCAACAGGCAATATGCTGCTGCCGGGGCTGTGGATGGCGCTATGAGTGCTGTGAGCACTTGTCCCGATGGGCTGGTTTTACGGCTGTATATTCAGCCTAAAGCCAGCCGTGACAGCATTGTTGGATTGCATGGCGACGAGCTAAAAGTCGCCATTACCGCCCCACCCGTTGACGGTCAGGCTAACGCGCATTTAACCAAATATCTGGCTAAACAGTTTCGCGTCGCCAAAAGTCAGGTCATTATTGAAAAGGGTGAGCTGGGACGCCATAAACAGGTAAAAATCCTTAATCCGCAAAACATCCCGACGGAAGTCGCGGCACTGACAGAGTAGGAAACACCATGCAGAAAGTTGTTCTCGCTACCGGTAACGCCGGTAAAGTGCGCGAGCTGGCCTCGCTATTAAATGATTTTGGCCTGGACGTCGTGGCGCAAACCGAGTTGGGCGTGGATTCAGCGGAAGAGACCGGTTTGACCTTTATCGAAAATGCGATTCTGAAAGCACGCCATGCCGCGCAGGTGACGGGCCTGCCCGCTATCGCCGATGACTCTGGTCTGGCGGTTGATGCCCTGGGCGGCGCACCGGGTATTTATTCCGCACGTTATTCCGGCGTTGATGCGACTGACCAGCAGAATCTGGAAAAACTGCTCGAAACGCTAAAAGACGTGCCGGATGCGCAGCGTCAGGCGCAGTTTCACTGTGTGCTGGTGTATATGCGTCATGCCGAAGACCCAACACCGATTGTCTGCCACGGAAGCTGGCCAGGCGTGATTGCTCGCGAATCCGCTGGCAGCGGCGGCTTTGGCTATGACCCCATTTTCTTTGTCCCGTCTGAGGGCAAAAGCGCGGCGGAACTGACCCGCGAAGAAAAAAGTGCGATTTCCCACCGGGGCCGCGCGTTAAAACTGTTACTGGAAACATTACGTAATGGCTAATTTGCCACCTCTGAGTCTGTATATTCATATCCCCTGGTGCGTGCAGAAATGCCCGTACTGCGATTTCAATTCACACGCGCTGAAAGGCGAAGTGCCGCATGATGACTACGTTCAGCATCTGTTAAGCGATCTGGATGCCGACGTATCTTACGCACAGGGACGTGAAGTTAAGACCATTTTCATTGGTGGCGGGACGCCGAGCCTGCTTTCTGGCCCGGCGATGCAGACGCTGCTGGACGGCGTGCGTGCGCGTCTGAATCTGGCAGCAGATGCAGAAATTACCATGGAAGCGAATCCTGGCACCGTTGAGGCCGATCGTTTTGTCGATTACCAGCGTGCCGGGGTCAACCGTATTTCCATCGGTGTACAGAGCTTTAGCGAGCCAAAACTTAAACGTCTGGGCCGCATTCACGGGTCGGCTGAAGCGAAGCGGGCAGCGCATCTGGCAACCGGTCTGGGGCTGCGGAGCTTTAATCTTGATTTGATGCACGGCCTGCCGGATCAGTCGCTGGAAGAGGCGCTTGACGATTTGCGCCAGGCGATTGAGCTGAATCCGCCGCATCTCTCCTGGTATCAGCTCACCATCGAGCCTAATACGCTGTTTGGCTCACGTCCGCCGAAACTGCCTGATGACGATGCGCTGTGGGATATTTTCGAACAAGGGCATCAGATTCTGACGGCGGCGGGGTATCAGCAGTACGAAACATCGGCCTACGCAAAACCAGGTTATCAGTGCCAGCACAATCTCAACTATTGGCGCTTTGGCGACTATTTGGGGATTGGCTGTGGCGCACACGGTAAAATCACCTTCCCGGACGGACGCATTTTGCGCACCGCCAAAACGCGCCATCCGCGCGGATATATGGAAGGCCGTTACCTTGAACGCCAGCATGATGTGGAAGTGGAAGACAAACCGTTTGAGTTCTTTATGAACCGTTTCCGTTTGCTGGAACCGGCACCGCGTGCCGAGTTTGCGCGTTACACGGGCCTGTCTGAATCCGTTATTCGTCCGCAGATTAACGAGGCGCTTGCACAAGGTTATCTCACTGAGTGCGATGCGTTCTGGCAAATCACCGAGCACGGGAAACTGTTCTTAAACTCCCTTCTTGAGCTGTTCCTCGCCGACGATTCCTGAAGACAGATTCAGGATTTTGCATCCCGCTCTGCTGGCTGACCGAAAGGCTGGCAGAGTGTGGGGATGGAAAAATTAAAACAACTCCGCATTGAAATGACACCTGAGGAATCACGCCTCTGGTATTTGCTCAGAGATCGCCGCTTCTTTGGCTATACGTTTCGCCGCCAAATGCCGATTGGGGCATATATCGTGGATTTCGCCTGTTTTAAAGCGCGCCTGATAGTGGAACTGGATGGGGGTCAGCATCAGGATGACGTTGCGTATGATCAACGCAGATCGGCATTTTTGAATGACAATGGCTGGAAAGTGATTCGGTTCTGGAATAACGAATTCAGATCGAATGAAGAGGGTGTGCTAAGCGTTATTCTTGAGCACCTTCAATTCCTGATGCTCTCACCCTAACCCTCTCCCACAGGGAGAGGGAACGATTTCGTCATCTCTTCTGCTGGAAGGTGGGAACACATTCACCCACTTTTTTGCGTAGAAGCGGTAAACTTTCCTCCCTCTCCCTTGGGGAGAGGGCCGGGGTGAGGGGCCTGGCGCGCAGAAATCTTACTTCAGCGATCCCACCAGCGCCTTCCGGCTGTCTTCAAGCGTTACCACACGCTTGCACACATCTTTGCCAAACTTTTGGAAATCGGCTTCCTGATTTTTCCACTCATTTTGAATGGAGGTTTGCAGACCACCAAGGCTACCTAAAACGCCCTGCAGCGGGTTACCACCGCCTTTCAGAACGGCTTTCGCCCCCATCTCATTGATGCTGTCCTGCAGGATACCGCCCATCGCCTGATTAACCAGGTTTTGTCCGTCGGCACGCACCTGATCGATAGCCTTGTAGTGGAACGTCAGGCCATCGGTACGATGCTCAAGAATGCGGTTCATCTGTTCTTTCAGCTGCGCGTCCAGCTTGGTCAGGCGAGAGCGCATATTGCTATTCTCACCCACTTCTTTCGCGATGATCTTATCCAGCGCCACGCGCCCTTTCTCTACGCGGGTAAGCGCACCTTCGTCAATCCACGGAAGCGCGGCGCGGAGATCGGCCTGATAATCTTTTGCCTGCTCGCGCTGTGCCGCGCTCAGGGTATATTGTTTGCCGTTAAACATCACATTGCCATCAGGCGTGATGACCAGATTGCCGTTTTCGCCTTTCACCTGGACAGTTTGCGGATTCAGGATCACATCGTCGCGCGGTGTGACTTCACATTTGTATTCCGCATGCGCCGTCAACGCGGTTGTCATCAGTGCCACAGCCAGCAGCGTTTTGTGCATCATATCAATCCCTCAAGACAAAACGGGCCGGCATGTGCCGGCCCTTTGCTAGTTAGTCCCACCAAATATCGAAAAGTTCGCTGACGCGTACCTCTTCGAATTTACGGTCTTCCAGCCATTTACGTACAAGTGCCTGCTGCTCTTCGGTGCATTTACCGATTTCTTGCTTGCAGATCAGCCCTTCCCACGACAGGTAGCCACTGCCATCAAACGCCAGTTTATTTGGCTCGATGACTTCATCGATAAAGGCGTCAACTTCCTTATCAATCGTTTCTACACTGGTGCCTTCCGGGAAACGCCACGCGACAGAAAAGCCAACTTCCTGGAATTCTTCGATGTGCATCTTTTTACGCAGACGACGGCTACGGTTTGCCATTATTTCACCCTCTCGAACATTAAGTCCCATACACCGTGACCAAGACGATGGCCACGCTGTTCAAATTTTGTCACCGGACGTGAATCCGGGCGCGGTACATAATCGTTATTCTCAGACAGGTTTTTGTACCCATCCAGAGACGACATAACTTCCAGCATATGTTCCGCATACGGCTCCCAGTCGGTCGCCATGTGAAAGACGCCGCCGAGTTTTAGCTTACTTTTCACAAGCTCAGCAAATTCTGCCTGAACGATGCGGCGTTTATTATGACGTGCTTTGTGCCATGGGTCAGGGAAAAAGAGCTGAACCATGTTCAAAGAATTGTCAGGAATCATTTTGTGCAGCACTTCGACCGCGTCGTGGCACATCACGCGCAGGTTCTCGATGCCCTCTTCATGCGCCGTTGCCAGGCACGCACCCACGCCCGGGGAGTGAACCTCAATACCCAGGAAGTTTTGCTCCGGACGCGCTTTCGCCATGGTTACCAGCGACGTGCCCATGCCAAAACCAATCTCCAGCGTAATCGGTCCGTTGCGACCAAACAGCTCGGCGAAGTCGACAGGCTGTTCGCTGAACTCAACGCCCATCACCGGCCAGTAGTTATCCAGCGCGTGTTGCTGCCCTTTTGTCAGGCGCCCCTGGCGGCGGACAAAGCTGCGAATACGGCGCAGCGGGCGACCGTTTTCATCAAATTCCGGTGAAATGACGTCGTTTTTCATAAAAGAGTAGTCTGCTTGTGAGAGTGTTCGGGAAACGGGCATTATCCAAAGTTAAGCCTTGTATGCAAGCATGGGAAAGATCCGGTTTACAGTCGAAGGGCGCTGTGCTGCAATCTGCGTCCCAAATAAGGTGAATCAATGACCATGCATGCCTCTCAATTTTCAGCCCAGGTGCTGGACTGGTACGACAAATACGGGCGTAAAACCCTGCCCTGGCAAATTGAAAAAACGCCGTACAAAGTATGGCTCTCTGAGGTGATGTTGCAACAAACGCAGGTCGCGACGGTTATCCCCTATTTTGAGCGCTTTATGACGCGCTTCCCGACAATCACCGATCTCGCCAATGCGCCTTTAGACGAAGTGCTGCACCTGTGGACGGGGCTTGGCTATTACGCCCGCGCGCGCAATCTGCACAAAGCCGCGCAACAGGTGGCAACGACGCATCAGGGTAAATTTCCTGAAACGTTTGAAGACGTGGCTGCGCTGCCCGGCGTTGGGCGCTCCACGGCTGGCGCGGTGCTGTCCCTTGCACTCGGCAAACATTTTCCGATTCTCGACGGCAACGTGAAACGCGTGCTGGCTCGCTGTTATGCGGTGGATGGCTGGCCGGGTAAAAAAGAGGTCGAAAAGCGTTTATGGGAAATCAGCGAAGCCGTCACCCCGGCGAAAGGGGTTGAGCGTTTTAACCAGGCGATGATGGATTTGGGCGCTATCGTGTGCACGCGCTCAAAACCGAAGTGCGAGCTTTGTCCGGTTAATAATCTCTGCGTGGCCTATGCGAATCATTCATGGGCACAATATCCGGGTAAAAAACCCAGGCAGATACTTCCTGAGCGCACCGGGTATATGTTGCTGATGCAGCATGGTGATGATGCCTATCTGGCCCAGCGTCCGCCGAGCGGTTTGTGGGGCGGATTATTCTGTTTCCCACAGTTCGAAACCGAAGAAGGGCTGCGTCAGTGGCTGGCAGAACGTGGCATTAGCGCCGATAATCTCACGCAACTTAACGCATTTCGCCACACCTTTAGCCATTTTCATTTAGATATTGTGCCAATGTGGCTTCCCGTGTCCTCATTCGCCTCATGCATGGATGAAGGAACGGGTCTCTGGTATAACTTAGCGCAACCGCCATCGGTCGGGCTGGCCGCTCCGGTGGAGCGCCTGTTACAACAATTACGTGCCGGAGCAGTGGTTTAGCTTTGGTAACATCAAGAGGAATGAGTATGGCCAGAACAATTTTTTGTACCTATCTGCAGCGCGACGCTGAAGGGCAAGACTTTCAGCTCTATCCGGGCGATTTGGGAAAACGCATTTTTAACGAGATCTCTAAAGAAGCCTGGGCGCAGTGGCAGCAGAAACAGACCATGCTCATCAACGAGAAAAAACTCACGATGATGAACCCGGATCACCGCAAACTGCTTGAAGCAGAAATGGTGAACTTCTTGTTCGAAGGGAAAGACGTCCACATCGAAGGCTACACGCCACCAGAAAAATAACAGCGTGCGGGGACAACCCCGCCGTTCTAGCAAACACAACACGCAGTCCCGGAATGATGAAAAAATTATTAGCGCTAGCCCTTGTTGCGCCGTTGCTTGTGTCTTGTGCCAGTAAAAAAGGCGATAGCTATAACGAAGCCTGGGTAAAGGACACAAACGGTTTTGACATTCTGATGGGGCAATTTGCCCATAACATCGAAAATATTTGGGGTTTTAACGAAGTTCTGATCGCGGGACCCAAGGACTACGTTAAATATACCGACGCTTACCAGACCCGAAGCCACATCAACTTTGATGACGGTACGATAACGATCGAAACCATCGCGGGTACCGAACCGGCCGCGCATTTGCGTCAGGCGATCGTGAAAACCCTGCTGATGGGTGACGATCCCGGCTCGATTGACCTCTATTCAGACGCCGACGATGTGACCATCTCCAAAGAACCGTACCTGTACGGTCAGGTCGTCGATCAGACCGGCCAGCCCATTCGTTGGGAAGGACGCGCCACTACGTTTGCGGATTATCTGCTGCAAACGCGCCTCAAGAGCCGTGCCAACGGCCTGAAAATCATCTACAGCGTCACCATCAATCTGGTACCAAACCACCTCGACAAGCGTGCGCATAAATACGTTGGCATGGTGCGTCAGGCTTCGCGGAAATATGGTGTTGATGAATCCTTGATCCTGGCGATTATGCAAACCGAATCCTCCTTCAACCCGTATGCCGTCAGCCGTTCCGACGCGTTAGGGCTCATGCAGGTTGTTCAACACAGCGCGGGGAAAGACGTATTCCGCTCGCAGGGCAAATCCGGCACACCGAGCCGCAGCTATTTGTTCGATCCTCAGAGCAACATTGATACCGGCACGGCTTATCTGGCGATGCTGAAAAATGTCTATCTGGGCGGGATTGATAACCCGACGTCACGTCGTTACGCAGTGATTACCGCTTACAACGGCGGCGCAGGCAGCGTGTTGCGCGTGTTCTCAAGCGACAAAGTGCAGGCCGCGAACATCATTAACAGCATGGCACCGGGCGATGTTTACCAGACGCTGACCACCCGCCACCCGTCTGGGGAATCCCGCCGCTATCTGTACAAAGTGAATACCGCGCAAAAGAACTATCGCCGCCGCTAGTCCTGTCACCCAACCCTCTCGCACGCGGAGAGGGTTGCCCAGATGCCCTCTCCCTGCGCGAGAAACTGGAGTCCTATTCCCTCTCCCTGTGGGAGAGGGTTAGGGTGAGGGCATCAAACCGCACACGCCATCCATATGAAAATGTTATTTGCATCACAATCCAAACTGCAAATTAATGTGGATTGCATTTTTTTGCGGGAGGTAACAAAACATATTGTTCCCTGCTGGTAGAATTGCATCAAATTAAACCCCTGAATGTTTACAAAACAACATATCTCCCGCTCAATTGTGAGGAAAGTAACATGAACCTTAAGCTGCAGCTTAAAATCTTGTCGTTTCTGCAGTTCTGTCTGTGGGGGAGCTGGCTAACCACGCTTGGCTCCTACATGTTTGTGACGCTGAAGTTTGATGGTGCGTCTATTGGCGCGGTATACAGCTCGCTCGGTATTGCTGCTGTATTTATGCCAACGCTGTTGGGCATCGTGGCGGATAAATGGATCAGCGCCAAATGGCTTTATGCGATTTGCCACCTGGTCGGTGCAGGTACGCTGTTTATGGCGGCCGGCGTCACCACGCCTGGCGCGATGTTTATGGTTATCCTGCTCAACTCGCTGGCCTACATGCCAACGCTTGGCTTGATCAACACCATCTCCTACCACCGCATCAAATCTGCGGGCATGGATATCGTGACGGATTTCCCACCAATCCGTATCTGGGGCACTATCGGCTTTATCATGGCGATGTGGGGCGTGAGCTTTGCGGGCTTTGAACTGAGCCATATGCAGCTTTACATCGGTGCTGCGCTGTCTGTGGTGCTGGCGCTGTTTACCCTGACGCTGCCGCACGTGCCGGTCTCGAACCAGCAGAAACAGCAGAGCTGGAGCTCAATGCTCGGTCTGGACGCATTCGCGCTGTTCAAAAACAAACGCATGGCGGTCTTCTTTATCTTCTCCATGCTGCTGGGCGCAGAGCTGCAAATCACCAACATGTTCGGCAACACCTTCCTGCACAGCTTCGATAACAATCCGCTGTTCTCAGGCAGCTTTATCGTTGAACACGCCTCGGTGATGATGTCGATTTCGCAGATTTCTGAAACCCTGTTCATCCTGACCATTCCGTTCTTCCTGAGCCGTTACGGCATCAAAAACGTTATGCTGATCAGTATATTCGCGTGGATGCTGCGCTTCGGTCTGTTTGCCTATGGCGATCCAAGCGCATTCGGTACCGTGCTGCTGGTTCTGTCGATGATTGTTTACGGTTGCGCCTTCGACTTCTTCAACATCTCGGGTTCGGTGTTTGTCGAAAAAGAAGTGAAGCCTGAAATCCGCGCCAGTGCTCAGGGTATGTTCCTGATGATGACCAACGGTTTCGGCTGTATTCTTGGGGGCGTGGTGAGCGGGAAAGTGGTTGAAGCCTACACCACTAACGGTATCACCGACTGGCAGCCAGTGTGGCTGATCTTCGCGGGTTACTCGCTGGTGCTGTTCTTTGCCTTCATTGCCTTGTTCAAGTACAAACACGTTCGCGTTCCGACGGGTGCACAGCCTATCGCGCACTAAACGTGCTCAAATCCCTCTCCTTAACGGGAGAGGGACATTGCTCCTAACACCCATCCCACCGACAGCAAATCCGCACTGCCACCTGGACTTAAATTCCGCGTAATGAACGCCTGATCCATCTCGATCAGCGCCTCGCTATCCCAACCGTGAGTCAGTAAATTCCGTGCATAATTCTGCACATAGCGCAGCCCGTCCATTCCACCGCGCGACACCAGATTGCTATCCTGATTAACCGCCATCAGACGCAGAAGCAGCTCGTGAAGCGAGCCGCCCTGCCACTGCGTCAATACGTTGCGCACCGTCGCGAACCCGCTCTCCGCTTCGCCGCGTGCGCCGGTCAGACCAAACTGCTGATATTGCCGCTCGCCTGCCGTCGACATACCGCTGCGGCCTGCAAGTTCACGCTCAACCAGCCTACGACAAATGTTACCGATCTCACAACACAGCGTGTCGGCCGTCGCATTTCGCACGCGTCCGGCAGTGAAACAGAGCAAACCCAGCGAGAAAATCCCGCCTTTATGCGTATTTATCCCGCCCGTTGCGGCATACATCGCCTGCTCGCACGCGATGCCCATTGGGCGAATCAGACGCAGCTGCTCTGCTGCAGCTTTCTCCGCATGTTCGCTCCCCAGTTCGGCAAAACGTACAAACCAGGGGGCAATCGCCTTGATGCTGCGGACAAACAGCGCGTGATCCATATCGCGATGCGCGCCGCTATTGAGCTTATCCACCAGCCCCGGCTTGGGCGTCAATTCAAGTTCGTGCCAGAGCGCCTCTTCAGCCAGCTCCGGCACGCTGACGCAGCGCGGTTTAGTCGCGAGCAAACCAGTCATCAATCATCTTCTCCACGCGAGCCACGACCTGTTCAACCGGATGCTGACGCGAACGTGAGCAGGCGTGCGCCGGTTCATCGCAGATCAGGCAGCGACGCATATGTGAACCCAGGGATTGCCGCCCGACATGCCCGTCCGTCGGGCAAATCACATCGATATCCCAGAGTCGGCCGAGCGGGTGACTCTGCTCCAGCTGTGCGCAGTGGGCTTTGATTTCCGGTGCCTGATGAGCCACGCACCACAGCGCTTCTGGCCCGGTAGGCAGCCACAGCACCTGGCGGTCGAGGACCTGCCAGCGGTGTTCCCACAGCAGCTGATCGCACATCTGCAACGCCACGCCCATGCTGTTGCGATAGCGCAGGCTGTCTTTCACTTCGCCCGGCGTAACTAACGTGAGGGAAATGACCGGTTGTTGGTAGTGCGTGAGCCAGTCAGCCTGTCGCGCCGCGCGGTTTTCTTTTGCCGCCAGCAGCGCATCGAGGCTGACACCCGCACGCACGGGTGTCGCTATCGTCATGATGTTACTCCTTCACCTGTCGGACGGTGTCGATCACGCTGCCGTCACGGTAGCGGATCACGCCGACGATTTTATCGGTAAATTCGATAGGTTTCGGCTCGCCGGTCAACGAAATCGCCCGCGCGTAGAGCGCTTCGATATCAACAATTTTTAACCCTGCGGCTTCCAGCCGTTCGCGGATTTCCGGGCGCGCCGGATTCACCGCGATGCCGTGGTCAGTCACCAGCACATCAATGCTCTCGCCCGGCGTTAAGCGCGTGGTGACGCGTTTGACGACCGTTGGAATGCGGCTGCGTAAAAGCGGCGCAACAACAATCGTGAGATTTGCGGCAGCGGCCACGTCACAGTGGCCGCCAGACGCCCCGCGCATCACCCCGTCTGAACCGGTGATCACGTTCACGTTGAAATCCGTGTCGATTTCGAGCGCGCTTAAAATCACCACGTCGAGCTGATCGCAGCTTGCCGCTTTGCTGCCCGGATTGGCATACACGTTTGTCGAAATCTCAACGTGATTTGGATTACACGCCAGCGAAGCCGCCGCCTGACCGTCAAAGCACTGGGTATCGAGCAGCTTTTCAATTAACCCTTTTTCATGCAGATCGACCAGGCTGCCGGTAATGCCGCCCAGCGCAAAACGCGCGGTCACGCCGCTGCGTTCCATTTTCTCGCCCATAAAGCGCGTGCAGGCGGTCGCCGCTGCGCCCGAACCGGTCTGCATCGAGAAGCCGGGTTTGAAATAACCCGAGTGTTCAATCACGTCCGCCGCAAAGCGGGCGATCATCAGCTCGCGCGGGTTGCTGGTGACGCGCGCCGCGCCGACGCTGATTTTCGCCGGATCGCCGACGCTGTCGACCTGCACGATATAGTCCACCCGATCCTGCACAATGCTGGCGGGCATATTCGGGAACGGCACGATCTCTTCGGTGAGCAGCACCACTTTGCGGGCAAACTGCGCATCAACCATCGCATAGCCCAGCGATCCGCAGCTGGATTTCCCGTGCGTCCCATTGGCATTGCCAAACTCATCGCTACACGGTACGCCAAGAAACGCCACGTCGATGTTCAGCTCACCGTCCTGCAGCAGCTTCACGCGCCCGCCGTGAGAGTGGATTTGCACCGGCTCGTCCATCAGGCCGTGAGAAATGGCATCCGCCAGTTTGCCGCGCATCCCGGAGGTATAAATACGAGTAATCACGCCGCTTTCGATGTGCTCGATCAGCGCGTCGTTGCAGGTCATCAAGGAGCTGGAAGCCAACGTGAGATTTTTAAAACCCATTTTTGCCAGCAGCGCGACCACGCTATTGATCACCCGATCGCCTTCGCGAAACGCATGATGGAACGAAATCGTCATCCCGTCCTGCAATCCGCAGCGTTTCACCGCGTCCTCTACGGAATCGCACAGCTTACGCTGATGCTTTGCTTCGACGTCAGCCAGCCAGGGCGTTGCGCTGTGGGCCGTATCAAACGGTGTTAAGCCCCTGAGATGGGGGAAATTCACATGGAGAAGTTCAGTCTGATTCATTTGTCATCCTTAGCGACGCACGCCGGAGGCCGCTGCACGTTCCAGCACTCTCTGGGCATGGTCAATAATCGGGGCATCCACCATTTTGCCGTTGAGCGACACAACGCCCAGGCCGTTGCGCGCGCCCTCTTCCGCCGCTTCGATCACCCGCATAGCGTGATCCACTTCCTGCTGGGTTGGTGCGTAAGCGTTATGCAGCAGATCGATCTGGCGCGGGTTGATCAGTGATTTGCCGTTAAAGCCCATCTTGCGGATCAGTTCGACTTCGCGCAGGAATCCGGCTTCGTCGTTGACGTCTGACCACACCACGTCAAATGCGTCGATGCCCGCCGCGCGTGCGGCATGCAGCACGGCGCAGCGAGCGTAAAAGAGCTCGGTACCGTCGCCGCGTTCAGTTTGCATATCCATCACATAATCAAAACCCGCCAGCGCGATGCCGATCAGGCGCGGGGTGCTGCGGGCAATCGCCACGGCGTTGATAACGCCAATCGCCGATTCAATGGCTGCCATCACGCGGGTTGTGCCCACCTCGCGACCGCACTCGCGTTCGATGCGCTCCAGATGGCCTTCCAGTTCATGGATATCTTCCGGCGTATCGGTTTTTGGCAGACGTATCACATCCGCGCCACCCTGGACGGCGGCTTCAAGATCCAGCAGACCAAACGGCGTGCTCAGAGGGTTAATGCGTACCACGGTTTCGATATCCCGATACATCGGATGCTGCAGAGCGTGGAACACCAGCAGACGCGCGGTATCTTTCTCGCGCAGCGCGACGGCGTCTTCGAGGTCAAACATGATGGAGTCAGGACGATAGATAAATGCGGTCGAAAGCATGGCGGCGTTCGCGCCAGGCAGGAACAGCATACTGCGACGGAGTTTGTTCATGACATTTTGCTCCAGTCGATAGGCTGTGCTTCAGCCGCGCGCAGAACCGCGCTTTGCAGGCGGGCGCGGATCACACAGTCGAGCGCCCCTTTATCTTCAACGATGATCAAACCCTGACGCACCTCCAGCGCGTGCAGCGTTTCATTGACCACCTGGCGAATCTGATCGCCAAACTGCTTAATCACTTCACTGTGGATGACAATCTCCAGCTCGCCGTCGGCGGGGGCGATTTTCACCATCAGGTCGCTGGACTCCTGCGTTCCGGCCAGCGCCTCCCTTACAATTTTCATGATAAATTCCTGATAGTTATGCGACTTCCGCACGTGCGCTGTAGTGCGCTTCGAGATGCGCGAAAGTGGACTCTGGGACAATCTCCCGAATGCGGGAAAACTGCTGTGTCTTGAGTAAACGGCGCACTTCCGATGCCGAAATAGCATTTCCGGTGGCCTTAATGCGCGGCATTTCCACCACCTCAATTTGCGGAGTGAGCAGCTGATGCAGCGTCTGGTTGTACTGGCGAGTGATATCGCAAAACGGTTCTGATCCGATAAACCGATGGGTAATCCCCAGCGCGGGCGCGATAAAATCACGGAAAATCAGCACGTCGATTTCACTCCACGCCTGCTGCACTTTGCCGCTCTCTTTGAGGAAATAGGCCGGGAAAGTGGCGCGCGAGATGATGTATTGCGATCCTTCATGAACGGATACGTTCGACAGATGGGCCACTCCTGCGCGCACCATCTTCAGACGATCGCGAAACGAGAAGAATGACGCGTCTTCACGTACCACAAACAGGTGCAGCCAGTCACACTGCTGAGCCGCCTGCTCCACCAGATGACGATGCCCGAGGGTGAAGGGGTTGGCGTTCATCACAATCGCGCCAATCTTCTCACCCCGTTTCTGCAGACCACGCAGCGAGCGGCAGTAGCGCTCAATCCCCTGCGGGGTATTTTCCAGCAGGACCGCGTTATTACCGCTTTGGGCAATCGGCCAAAAACCACTCCGGGCAAAGCGCTCTTTGTTGCACGGACGCGTACACAGAAAGAGGTGGAAATGGCCGCGCGCGAGCGCGGCATTCTCCACTTCAGCCAGCAGGCGCGCGCTCAAATTCGCGCCACGCAGCTGCTCATCGACGGCCACGCATTTGATGACGTTTGCGGCGAGGCCCGCACATCCCACCAGTTGCGTACCGGACCACGCCTCCACAAACAGGCTGATGTCGTTGTCCAGCCCCAGGCCACTGTCCGCCAGCAGATAACGAATCTGGCTTAAGCGTTCCGGATGTTTCGCCACGTCGGTCAGGCGGAAATCGATGGCGGAGTGTCTGTCCATGGCGTCTTACCTAGTGCGCAGCCGTCAGCAACTGTGCTGGCGCTTCCATGATCACATTGCTCAGATGACCGATATTTTCGATCTCCACTTCAATGCGATCGCCCTCTTGCATGAACAGCGGCGGATTGCGTTTTTTACCCACGCCGCCAGGCGATCCGGTGATGATCACATCGCCCGGACTTAAGCGCGTAAACGTGCTGATGTATTCGATCAACTCCGCGACTTTGTGGATCATGCTGCTGGTGTTGTCTTCCTGCACCATGCGGCCATTCAGCCAGGTACGGATCGCAAGCGTGTGCGGATCGGGGATTTCATCGGCGGTCGCCATCCATGGACCAAACGCGCCGGTTTGTCGCCAGTTTTTGCCTGCGGTAAACCAGGTATGCTGCCAGTCACGCGCTGAGCCATCCATGTAACAGCTGTAACCCGCCACATGGCGCAGAGCGTCTTCCCGGCTGATGTTTTCCCCGCCTTTACCGATGATCACCGCCAGTTCGCCTTCGTAATCGAATTCACTGGAGTGACGCGGTTTCAGCACCGGGGAGTTGTGTCCGGTCTGAGAGTCCGGGAAGCGGACAAACAGCGTTGGGGCCGGATTATGCTGATCGAACTCCTGGCGTTTCTCGGCGTAATTCATGCCTACGCAGAGGATTTTTTCTGGATGCTCGATCACCGGTAAAAAGGTGATCGCATCCATCGTTACGTCAACGGCATCGTTGAGATAACGCGTGGCTTCTGCCATGCCGTTGCCCTGTAACAGCGCTTTTAGGTCGCTGTAGCGGTCACCCAAACGGCGACCTAAATTCACCACACCCTCGGCCTTCACGATGCCGTAGCTGCGTTGACCTTTATAAATAAAGCTTGCGAGTTTCATTGTTCTTTCCTGAAAACTTAAACGAGGAAGTTGCCCAGAATCAGCAGCGAGATAGAGACGTTGATTGCCCCGCCAATACGCGTCGCAATCTGAGCGAATGGCATCAGGCTCATGCGGTTACCTGCGGTCAGGATCGCCACGTCGCCGGTTCCGCCCTGTCCGCTCTGACAGCAAGAGACGATGGCGACATCAATCGGGTGCATCCCGATCTTTTTACCGACGAAGAATCCGGTGGCCACCAGTGCAGAGACGGTGCTGATAATCACCAGCAGGTTGCTGACGGTGAACGCATTGACCAGTTCCTGCCACGGCGTAATCGCCACGCCAACGGCGAACAGAATCGGATAGGTGACGGAGGTCTGGAAGAATTTGTAAACCACCTGCGAACCTTCGAGCAGACGGGGAGAAGCGCCGTTGCACAGTTTGACCAGCACGGCCACAAACAGCATGCCGACCGGTGCTGGCAGGCCAATCAGCTTGTGACCAAGCATACCCAGCATGTAGAGCAGCACGGCCAGCAACGCGCCGGAGGCAATGGTGGTCACGTCCGCTTTACCGGAGAACGCCGGTTGGGAAGCCGTGGTATCAGCATTAGCACGGTTTGGCATCAGTTGGCCTTCGCCGGTCAGATGCGGGTAGCGTTTACCAAGCTGGTTCAGGCAACCGGAGATGATGATGGCGGTTAAGCCTCCGAGCATGACCATCGGCAGCACGCGACCGAGCGCAACGCCCTGATCCATATGCAGCAACGTGGCATATCCGATAGAGAGCGGAATAGCGCCCTCACCAACGCCACCGGCCATAATCGGCAGAATGATAAAGAAGAAGATCTGGAAGGGTTCAAGACCGAGCGCCATGCCCACGCCCATTCCGACAATCATGCCGACGATTTCGCCGCACAGCATCGGGAAGAAAATGCGCAGGAAGCCCTGAATCAGCACCGTGCGGTTCATACTCATGATGCTGCCGACAATAATGCAGCAGATATACAGATAGAGGATGTTGGTAGATTTGTAGAACTTGGTGGTGGACTCCACGACCACGTCAGGCAGCAGGCCGTAATAAACCATCGCCGACGGGATGAAGGTGGCGCAAATCGCCGCCGCGCCGAGCTTGCCAACAATCGGCAGACGCTTACCGAACTCGCCACAGGCGAAGCCGAAGAAGGCCAGCGTCGCCACCATCACCACAATGTCGCTTGGCAGCTTGCCGCCCAGGCAGTCGATAGCAATCAGCGCGCCGGCTAATACAAAAAGCGGCAGCGGGATGATCCCCACTTTCCAGGTATCCATAATGTGCCACCAGCGCTCTTTAAGCGTCGGCCGCTGAATATCTATCGGATCGTGCGTTACAGAGAAAGAATCGTCAGTAGTGCTCATCTCATTAAGCCTCTTGGTTATTTGTGCATTAAGCTTAAAGTTGTCAACGCGGGCTTTATGTGAGGAACGGCATATTAAAACCGAAGTTTTAATGGCCTCTATGGTTTTAATGGTTTCTTTTATTGAATGTGATTAACCACTTATTTATTGCCGTGGTTTTAATGGTTTCTTTTCCAGAATGAACAAACGAATAACATTTATTTGTTTTATATTAAACGATCGTCTAATTCTTAAAATGCTTTTGTAAGTAGCGCTGTGCAAGGGATCACAAGTTTTAGGCAAAGGCGACCCCTGTCAAAAAAAAGATGATATATTCACTGAATCCGTTAATACCGTGCGTGATAGTTATGAAGGTTTCGTTTCAGATTAAGTTATTTATTTCGCTGGTGGCTTTCTTTTCAGTGCTATTTGCATTACTGGGTGGATATTATTATGTCGACGTCAGTCGGCAACTTTATCAAGAAATGAGCACCCGAGCCAAAATACAAGCAGAAGAAATTGCGCTTATTCCTACGTTGCGTAAAGAGGTCGAAGAAAAAGACATCAAAGCAATTCATGCTTTTATGCGTCAAATAGCGGATCACAGCGACGCCAGTTTTATAGTGATTGGGGATAATAACGGTCGGCACCTGTTTCATTCAGCCTTTGAAGATCGTGTGGGGACCACCCTGGTCGGCGGCGACAACGCTGAAGTGTTGCAGGGCAAAAATATCACCACTATCCGTAAAGGCGGTTTGGGGATTTCGCTTCGCAGCAAAGCGCCTGTTTTCAACGATGCCGGACAGGTGGTGGGCATCGTCTCCGTGGGCTATCTCACCAGCTATCTCGATACCATTACCGTCAGCAAGGTGGTGAATATCCTGATCGCAGCCGTGTTGCTGCTTATCGCCCTGTTTATCTTCTCGTGGTATTTCACCCGCAGTATCAAAAAGCAGATCTTCTCCCTTGAACCGCGCGAAATTGGCCTGCTGGTGCGCCAGCAAAAAGCGATGATGGAGTCGATCTATGAAGGGGTGATCGCTATCGACGCGCATTTGCGGATCGAAGTGATCAACCAGGCCGCGCGGCAGTTGCTGGGCTTACCGCAACCGGCGCGTGAGCTGCGCGGGCAATTGATCGGCGACGTTATCAGTCCGGTGTCATTCTTCACACCGCAAACCATGCTGGCGAAAGACACGCACGATGAGATCTGCCGCTTTAACGATCTCACGGTGATCGCCAGTCGGGTGCGGATCATGCTGGAGGATTCACTCCAGGGCTGGGTGATCACCTTTCGCGATCGCAACGAAATTGACTCGCTCAGCGCCCAATTGAGCCAGGTAAAACGTTATGTCGACAACCTGCGCATCATGCGCCATGAGCAGTTGAATCGCATGACAACCCTTTCCGGCATGTTGCATATGGGTCGCTACGAAGAGGCGATCGGCTTTATTCAGGCGCAATCGGAACACGCACAGGAGCTGCTGGACTTTATCTCATCACGGTTTAGCTCACCCACGCTGTGCGGTCTGCTGCTCGGGAAATCCGCGCGGGCGCGTGAGAAAGGCGTTGAACTGAATTTCGATCCCGCCTGTCGGATGGAGAAACCTTTCGCCCCGCTTCACGAAGCCGAACTGATCTCCATTATTGGTAATTTACTGGATAACGCTATCGAAGCCACACAGCGCGCCCCGCTCCCGCATGAGCCGGTAGAAGTGCTGATAAAACTCAATGAGCGCGAGCTGATTATTGAGGTAGCGGATCAGGGGGTGGGCATTAAACCGGAAATCCGCGAACGCATATTTGAACGCGGTATTACCACCAAAACGCGTGGCGATCACGGTATTGGCCTGTACCTGATCGACAGTTATGTTACCCAGGCTGGCGGCGCCATTGAAATTGCCGATAACTCGCCTCGGGGCGCTATTTTCTCACTCTTTATTCCCACCACGGGAATCGCTCGACGCCCCGCTCAGGAACTGGAAGATACTGACTATGCAACATGAACATATCGATGTATTGATTGTTGAAGATGAGAACGAACTGGCGCAGCTTCATGCCGAGCTGATTAGCAAACATCCGCGCCTGCGGCTGGTGGGCATTGCCTCGTCACTCGCCGACGCTCAGGCCAAACTCACCCGCTTGCAGCCGCAACTGGTTCTGCTGGATAACTATTTGCCGGACGGTAAGGGCATTACATTAATCAGCAACCCTCTGCTGATGCCTGCTAATTGTTCCATCATTTTCATCACCGCCGCCAGCGATATGGATACCTGTAGTCTGGCGATTCGCAACGGTGCATTCGATTACATTCTGAAACCCGTTTCCTGGAAACGGCTCAGCCAGTCGCTCGAACGCTTTGTGCAATTTGCCGAGCAACAGCGCGTATGGAAGATTGTGGATCAGCAAAATGTCGATTCGCTGTACCAGCTTCAGGCCAAAAATTACCGTCAGGATAACGGCAGCAAAGGGATCGAGGAGAATACGCTGGCGCGAGTGCAGACGCTGTTTAATGACCAGGCCGAGCACTGCTTTTCGGTGGATGACGTGGTGAGCGAAACGGGCTTGAGCAAAACCACCACGCGGCGCTATCTGGAGCACTGCGTCGAGGCGGGTTTTCTGAAGGTGGAGATGCTTTACGGAAAGATTGGGCATCCGCGCAGAATGTATAAGCGCGCAGCGGCGTGAGGGTGCGGTGTGATCCCCTCATCCTAACCTTCTCCCATGAGGAGAAGGAACCGTCTGGAGCCGTCTTTTCCCCTCACCCCGGCCCTCTCCCAAAGGGAGAGGGAGATCACAGAGCAAAGGACATAATCATCCCCTCTCACTCAGGGTGAAGGGGAAAACAGAGTGAAGGAGCAAACCATCCCCTCTCACTGAAGGTGAAGGGGAAAACAGAGTGAAGGTTAAAACTATCCCCTCTCCCTATGGGAGAGGGTTAGGGTGAGGGCAGCAGCCCGCACCTACTTCAACACATACCCATACAGCCGCTTAATTCCGTCGGCATCTTTCTCGCTGTATACGCCCTGGAGTTCTGGCGAGAAGCCAGGTAACACATTAATGCCCTCTTCCAGCGCCAGGAAATAACGCTGTACCGCCCCGCCCCAGACTTCTCCGGGCACAACGCATAAGACTCCAGGCGGATACGGCAGCGCCCCTTCTGCGGCGATACGTCCTTCCGCCTCGCTGATACGCACCAGCTCCACGTTGCCGCGAATGTACTCCTGGTTGGCATCCTGCGGGTTCATCATAACTGCAGGGAAATCCGCTTTACGGAACATCGCCTTTTGCAGATCTTTGACGTTAAAACTGACGTACAGATCGTGCATCTCCTGGCAAAGCTCGCGCAGAGTGTAATCGCGATAACGCACCGGATATTTGTTGAAGACGCTTGGTAAGACGTCAGCCAGCGGCGTGTCGTCCTCGATGTGCTGTTCAAACTGCCCCAGCATCGCCACCAGCTGTGCCATTTTTTCGGCGCTTTCCGCAGGCGTGAGCAGGAAAAGGATCGAGTTGAGATCGCACTTTTCCGGCACGATGCCGTTTTCACGCAGGTAATGCGCGAGGATCGTCGCCAGAATACCAAAGTCGGTGTAATCCCCGGTTTCTGCGTCGATACCCGGCGTGGTCAGCAAGAGCTTGCAGGGATCGACAAAGTACTGCTCGCTGGCATACCCCTCAAAGCCGTGCCACTTTGCGCCTGGCTCAAAGCTAAAGAAGCGGCGCTCGCTGGCAATGGCGTGCGTCGGATGATCCTGCCACGGACGCCCTGCCACTACAGGCGGAATAAAGGGTTTGATCATCTTGCAGTTCGCCACAATCGCTTTACGCGCTTCGATGCCCAGCTCGACGCATTCCGCCCACAACCGGCGTCCGCTCTCGCCTTCATGGATTTTGGCGTTAATATCCAGCGAGGCAAACAACGGATAAAACGGGCTGGTCGAGGCGTGAAGCATAAACGCGTTATTCAAACGCTTATGGGGACAAAAGCGCGCCTGGCCGCGAATATGATTGTCTTTCTTGTGGATCTGCGACGTTTGCGAGAAACCAGCCTGCTGCTTATGCACCGATTGGGTTACAAATATGCCCGGATCGTTTTCGTTCAGATCCAGTAACAGCGGCGAACTGTCGGCCATCATCGGGATAAACTGCTCGTACCCCACCCACGCCGAATCAAACAGAATGTAGTCGCACAGATGGCCGATCTTGTCGATCACCTGACGGGCGTTATAAATGGTGCCGTCGTAGGTACCGAGCTGGATCACGGCCAGGCGGAACGGTCGCGCGTCCTTCGCCTTTTCGGGAGCCACGTCGTTGATCAGCTGACGCAGATAGGCATCGTCAAAACAGTGCGCATCAATGCCGCCAATGAAACCAAACGGGTTGCGCGCCGCTTCCAGATAGACCGGCGTCGCGCCAGCCTGAATTAATGCGCCATGATGGTTGGATTTATGATTATTACGATCGAATAACACCAGATCGCCGCGCGTCAGCAAAGCATTGGTGACCACTTTATTGGCCGCAGACGTTCCGTTAAGCACAAAATAGGTTTTGTCTGCGTTGAATACTTTCGCTGCAAACTTTTGCGCATCTTTCGCGGAACCTTCGTGAATCAATAAGTCACCCAGTTTCACATCGGCATTGCACATATCGGCGCGAAACACGTTCTCGCCAAAGAATTCAAAGAATTGCCGCCCAGCAGGATGTTTTTTAAAAAAGGCACCATGCTGATGTCCAGGACAGGCGAATGTGCTGTTATCCATCGCGACATACTGACTCAGGGTGTCGAAAAATGGCGGCAGCACGTTCTCTTCATAACGACAGGCTGCGGCTTCCAGCTCCAGAAACTCCTGCGCGTTTCCGCTTATCACTGCCACTACCCCTTCCGGAACCTCAACAGGCTCAGACGAGAAGATAAAGACCGGAAGCTGGAACCCTGTGCGTTTCAGTAACGCAAGAATACCGCTGCGGCTTTGCGCGACCGTCATGATGACCGCCGCCACATCCGTAAAATCGGTGTTATCCAGCGTCACCACTTCACGATGGGTGGATAGCGCGGAAACCAGCTCGTGGCTGACGGCAATTTTTAATGATTTCATATGCACAAATACCCGTTTCAGGGGAGTGAAAAACCCCGGACAGTTTAATCTGCCCAACGAAGGTGTCTGACTGGAACGTCGCTCCGATCGCCAGACATCAGTAAAATCAGAGCGCGTCTGGTTTTACTGATGTCCTGCAAAGAACAGGCGTTACCCTCACCGCATGATGAGAGTAGGATAGAACGTGCTGATACGGACAGGGCTAAGCGCAGTGGCAGACGTCATCATCAGTGGCAGCTCCGTATCCGTGAGGGGAAAATTTGCGCAATCATGTCACCTTTTATTTTTGGGTGCAAGGAAGAAACCTTATGCACGGCACGCATCCAAAAAGAGCCATTTAAGGCCCTCTTCATGTCATAATAATGCAATATCAATGATTAAATAGTGGGAGTGTATTTTGGTTATTGGACCGTTTATCAACGCCGGTGCGGTATTACTGGGTGGCGTCCTGGGTGCCGTTTTGAGCCAACGATTACCTGAGCGTATTCGCTCATCCATGCCTTCCATTTTTGGTCTGGCCTCGCTGGGTATTGGCGTTTTGCTGGTCATCAAATGCGCTAACCTGCCGGTGATGGTCCTGGCAACGCTTTTGGGCGCGCTGATTGGCGAATTTTGCTATCTGGAAAAAGGGATTAGCGGTGCGGTGGGCAAAGCCAAAAATCTGATATCCCGTCCGGGAAAAGCTAAAAATGACTCCCACGAGACGTTTATTCAAAACTATGTGGCGATCATTATTCTGTTTTGCGCCAGCGGAACGGGGATTTTTGGCTCCATGCAAGAGGGGATGACCGGTGATCCCAGCATTTTGATTGCTAAGGCGTTTCTTGATTTCTTCACCGCGACCATTTTCGCCACGACGCTCGGTATTGCGGTTGCCGCGATTTGTGTCCCGATGCTGGCGATTCAGCTCGCTCTCGCCAGCTGTGCCACGCTGATTTTGCCGTTTACCACACCCGCGATGATGGCGGATTTTACCGCTGTTGGCGGCTTGCTGCTGCTGGCAACCGGTTTGCGCATCTGCGGGATAAAGATGTTTGCGGTGGTGAATATGCTGCCCGCGCTGGTGCTCGCCATGCCGCTTTCCGCCCTGTGGACCCACTTTTTTGCTTAAGCGGTCAACAAACTGGCGAGAGAGTGTGCAGTCTGTAGCGAATATGACAAATTTCGTTGACGAAAAGGGGCGAATCGGGTTTAATGCGCCCCGTTGCCCGGATAGCTCAGTCGGTAGAGCAGGGGATTGAAAATCCCCGTGTCCTTGGTTCGATTCCGAGTCCGGGCACCACTTTCACTTTTCCCCCGTCGTTAGAATTCCTCCAGACTCCAGTATAATCAGCCTCATATCTCGTCTTATCATTCACCCGGCTCCACGAAACTCCACTCAATTTTTCTCAATCCAGTTGCAGCTAGCACCCAGAATGTGTCCAACGTAATTCAGTGTCTCCAGATGGCACTGGCAGCCAGGTCAAAAAACAAAGACTCTCCACTCTCCGATGAACGCGGGCGTTTTGCGGGTTAAGCCTCATGTCTCCCGATACTGGCGAATGAAATATCGTCTGGCGGGCTCTGTGCGCTTATGGCGTGGTATTTCCCGACTTGTCTGTGAGTAACGTGTAGCGCGTCAGCAGCTGGTTCAGGTGCATCTGCGCCTGCTGTGCCAGCGCCGGGCTGACGCCTGACTGCTGCATCTGTCGAAGCTGTTCTTCCACGGGCGGCGTCTGACTGAAAGCCTGCGTGAGGGAAAATACCTGCGATTTCAGCTCACTCACCGTCATGTATTTCCCGTGCTGTTCATCCAGCCCGTTAAGACGGTCAGTCAGCCGCTGCAGTTGTTCCATGCCTTGATGCCAGCCGGTAAGGCTTTCTGACGGGAGTGCGATCGCGTCAAGCTGCTGTTGCCACTGTTGTCGCAGCGAGGCACTTTGCGCGGGCCAGAGCGCGAGGACCTGCTGTACAAGCTGGTTACCGTACGTGATATTCCAGCCAGCCGGCAGTTGGGCAAGCCGGGTAAGCTGTTGCTGGGTGGCGCGAATAACTCTTTCTGCTGACGGAGGATGTGATTGCAGCGCCTGCAGCTGCGCAGGTGTCAGCACCGCGAATTTGCACGCACCAGCCGTTGTTGATAAAGCTTTTCACCATATTGGCGGCAAAAGCAAACGAGGCGCTGGTCCACAGGTACTTCTCGTGGTCCGGTCCTTTGACCTGCTCGATATAGTTAAAGCTGCGCACCGGTACGGTATCCGGGCCGTACGGCAGGCGACCCAGCACGCGCGGCATCACCAGACCCAGGTAGCGGGAATCGTCGGTGTCGCGGAAGGATTTCCACTTGATGTATTCGGCACGGTCAAAGTAATTGCCGATGTCCTTGATGGCCGCCACATCTTCCATCGAGGTCTTATTAAAGAATTTCGGACCGGCAGAGCCGATAAACGGCATATGGGCCGCAGCGGACACTTTAGATATGTTACGCATCAGCGCCACATCCTGGGCCGACGCATCAAACTCGTATGCAGAAATGACGGCCGCAATCGGCTCACCACCAGGGGTGTCGTATTCCGCTACATACGTGTGTGTGTACAATCCACTCTGGATGATTTCCGGGGCGTCTTCAAAATCCTGACGTAAATCATCCTTGGAGATATCGAGGATTTCGGTCTTCACGTTCTGGCGGTAATCGGTGTTGTCGACCAGATGCTTCAGACCGCGCCACAGGCTCTCAACTTTATGAAATTCCACGTGGTGCATGACCACATCCAGCTGGCGGCTGATTTGATAATCCAGTTCAGCGATATGATGGTCGATTAACGTCTTGTCGAGCTTATCCACCTTCTGACCGGACTGGCGAAGGCGCTCAAGGAACACCTTTACGCCAGCGGTGATACGTTCATTTGCGTCGGCTTCCGCCATCGCGGCTTCATCCTGCCAGATGCTCAGATCGCTCAGGCCGGTCGCAGGCGTCAGGTTGATTTTTTCAAACAGCGAGGCATATACCCCGCTATCCATGGAACGTTCCCGGACGAGCGTCTCGCCGCCGGATACAGCGTTTTCATTCTGTACAGACATCAGCATAATCCTGTGTTGGTCCGTCAATAATCAGGCGTGTTTTGGTGCCAGAGCGGCGATTTCACTGCGTAGTTCATTGCTCAGCGCCGGGTCGCGTAATATCCGTTCCAGCTCTTTGCGGAAGGTGGCATTATCAAGAAGGTTGGATTTGAGGTCGCGCAGCAGGCTGCGCATAGCAAGCATCGCTTTTAACTGTGGGATTTGGCGGGCAACCTGTTCAGGCTCAAAATCTTTTATATCGCGGAAGGTAAGCAAAATATTTTCTTCGCTGCCGTCACCCGCCAGCGTATTTTCTACCGCCAGGTTTACCTGGGGTGAAAACTCAGCCAGTACGCTTCCGAAGTTATTTTTGTTAATATCTTTTTTTTCACGTTCAGACAACGGGCGGTTCTCCCGACCATTACTGAAGTCCCCTACTGTTAATAATTTCAGGGGTAATTCAACTTTCTTCTGTGCGCCCCCGGTATGCAGGTTCAGCCGCAAATTAATTCGGGCCTTTGGCACTTCATTCTGAAATGAGTCCGCCATCGTTAATCTTCCCTTCGTTCAGAAACAGAACACCAAAATGGCGCTCTTCCATAGACATCATTCTGGGATAAGTGACTTATTAAGATCAGTGATTCAGATCAATATTCTTTACATAAGGCAAATTAAAGTATATTTGTCCGTAAGTGGACGTGTTTGTGTATTTACAAAAATACAAATCAATGAGTTGAATTTAAAAAAACCAGAAAGTGCGGAGATTTACTCCTGTCAACACGTCCTACAATAAGAAGGAAACACTCTGTCAAGAAATGATATTCCTCATTGAGTCTATTTTAACGCGACGGATGGTAACAAAAAATAAATGAGTGCCAGTTTTATTATTCAAACCAACATAATCTAAACATCAGGATTTTTAAGAAATAAAGAATGGATGCACTGAAGTATATAAATCGCGTCAATATATTCACAAATATATATCAAAAAATGAATCATTGAGCGATCGTCGAAACAGAACGAATGTGAACGTTGATCTGGGAAAGCGATCTGACGTTTTAAAAATCATCTTTCAGCATTTCTCAGTCACCAAATCCATACTCGCTAAAGTGATGATGGCAATGACGGACAACCTTCCCTGCTGTCCCAGACCGTGCACTGCCCGCTTAAGGCGGTGAACGACGGATGCCAGCTTATCGGTTCACCGTCTGCTGGCTGAATAAAGGTAGCCACATCCGCTGGTGGACGATACAAGTGATTTAACATTCTGGCAGTTCCTTCGCCAACAGTTGCGGCCAAATGGCGGCCCAATCCGATCCATGTTTCATGTTGCTGACGATGTCGACCTGACTGCAAGTACCACCGACTGCACGCTGAAAGCGTTGCGCGACCTCGGGTGTCACTGTTTTATCAGTATCACCGCTGAAATGAAGCTGCGGCATCGTTCGAAGTGCAGGAGCACGATCGATGGCGCTGACGGCATCGGGCATTGCGCTCACATGATGAATTGCATTCACATACGCCACGTCAAGATTTCCCGCCACAGTGCGTAATGAACGAACATCAGTACGGCGTTCAGCCAGTATTGCTGCGATATTGCCGCCGCCGGAATACCCTATCAGCTCCAGCTTCACGCCTGGATATTGCTTCACAAACTGACTCAGCGCGTCATTCATAGCATCAATGACGGACGGTGAAAATCGGTCGCTTGTCCACACTCGCTTATCGCAATGAGCAGGTAACGGCGGCCCGATAAACTGACAGGGGCGCGCAATATACAGCACATTTTGATTTTTATCCGCCGCAGCCAACATCAACCCGATCGGTTTACGTGGCGTGGGGTCATCTGAAGGTTGCGTGCGACTCTTCCATGCAAAGCCGTCACCCTCAATATAGACGCGCAGTGAATGAACGGGAGCAGTAATACGGGACCAGGTGGCGATCAAAAAAGGGTTGGTTTGTATGTCATCTCTGCTCAGCATGGAATGCTGTGCAATCTCCTTTGCGGTAATGCGCGAATCATCTGTAACACAGCCCACTAATAAAAAAGATAAACTAATCAATATACCTGTGAAGAATATATCATGTTTTATTCCCATGCCCTGCTCACCCTAAGTTAAATCAAAAACATTATAAAAAATGTGGGATTGTTTCACTTAGAAATAATTAAGCAAAACTTATTGTTTTTTGCAACAAACTGTATATTCTCCGCCAGAATGATATCGGATTAATCCGAAGACGATCTCATCTGCATTTTACAACTATCGCAACTTTGTGACGGCTCACCATGAAAAAAAAATATCTCAGCCAGCTGATCTCTCTGCTGGTGGCTTCAACGGCGGCGCAGGGGCTGCTGACGACTCACGCTTTAGCAGTATCTGGTTTAACTATCGACTCATCGGTTAGCAGCATTAATGTTGTCGGCCCAAATGACTCACTGCATATCACTAGCACTGGCTCAATTACCGGTGCGCCCACCACCGCGTTAACCGTTGAACAGAATGCCACATTAGCAACATTGATCAATGATGGTGCCATCAATGATGACGGTAGCAACAGTAGTAATTATGGCAATAATATCGTTCAGGTTAATGGCGCAATAACGTCATTTGAAAATACAGGGACTATCTCCAGTATTAATCAGTACCACTATGGCAGCATCGTCGCGGTAGGCGCATCGGGTGAAATTGATAATTTCACCAACAGCGGAACAATTAAAAACGCGTCAGATAATTTTAACCCGGGTTTAAATAATACCGGAGCTGTCACGAATGCGGGTTACATTAAAACGCTGACTAACACTGCTGATGGGAAAATTACCGGATATTCCGGCATCAACAACCAGGGCAGAATTGACACATTATTGAATGCAGGCGTGATTGCCACCGATACGGGTGATCATGGAATGATGCCAGGAAACAATGCTGCTATTTATAACAACATGAACAGTAGCATTGGTACATTGCATAATACCGGCATTATTCAGTCAAACTCACTCTATAGTTATGATGGCGGCGGAATCTTTAACTTTGGTACGATTGATACCCTCATCAATGATAATGAAATTATAGGGAGTTCTTTCGGTATTGAAAACTATGGTGCAATTGGTACCATTGAGAACAACGGTAAGATCACCGCAAACAATTTTGGCATCTACGCAAGTACCTCTAATGCAACCTCTATTGGCACGATAGCCAATAATGGTGAAATCAGCGGTGCGAGCTACGGGATTTTGATTTCCACCTACAGCCAAAGTCTGGAAACAAATATTATCAACAAGGGACTGCTGAGCGGCACAAACTTTGCCCTTTATCTCCAGAGCGACAGCAACTCCTCTTCCGCTGCTAATATTACACTAACCAACAGCGGTGTGGTTGCGGGTGATATTTATACCAATAATTCTGAAGCGTTAAAAATTAATGGTGGAACCACCACCATGGGCGAGTTAACCGGCTTGAACGGAATTGGGACCATTACCAGTACCCGCTCTAACGTAGAATTCGGTACGGGCTCACTGCTGCTTAACGACAATGTCGTGGCCAGTACTGTTGTTAACAATGCTGCGTCATTGCAGGTGAACAACAGCATCACGGTTGCGGGAGATTACCATCAGAAAGCCGCTGCCACGCTGATCTCTGGTATCTCTGATTTGGCGATTTCACGCACCGATCTTATCGCCGAAACCGGCTATGGTCGCCTGAATGTGACCGGTAATGCCACGATTGATCAAGGGTCCAGCGTCAATCTGGTGCGCACGGGTAATACCTATAAATTCGCCGAAGGTCAGCGCTATGTGGTGCTGAATGCCGCGGGTGCCGCGACCGATTACAACGCGGATAAACTGAACTACAAAGCCATCGGCTACCGTGGTGCTGTACAAGGTTCTGTTTATGATGATGGCGAGAATAAAGCGCTGGTCTTAACCGTCGGCGCTGAGCAGCCAGTCACTCCGCCTGTCGTAACGCCGCCAGTTGTCACGCCTCCCGTCGTAAAACCACCGGTGGTGACACCGCCTGTAGTAACACCACCTGTTGTGACGCCGCCAGTTGTCACGCCGCCCGTCATCACACCACCGGTTGTGACGCCTCCGACGCAGCCAGATCGCGGTTTGGCGACGATTCCAAGCGCCACCGCATCACTCGGCGGTCTGGGGAACTATACCGGGATTGCGTCACCGCAATTACTGGAGCTTTATAACGCCTCGCTGGCAATTGACAGCAAAGGTGAAGCGAACCGCGTAGGCGAGAGTTTGTCTCCGGGTCAGAACATCAACACCAGTTCAGCCGCTGCGGTGGCAACGTCGACCGCTCAGGCCGTAGTGGGTGCACACATTGATGCCGTCCGTAATCCGAGCAATTCCGGTACCAGCGGCGTGGCGACGGGTGATGACTACGCCAGCAACTGGATTGTCTGGGGTCAACCGTTCGGTGGCTATGCACGTCAGGACAGCACCGCTGAAGTCAGTGGTTACAGCGCGAAGTTTGGCGGCCTGATCATGGGTGCGGATCGTTCGCTGGGTGACGACTGGCGTCTGGGTGCGGCGGTGAACTACAGCAATACGTCTGTTCACGGTAAAGGAAACCTGAGTGGCAATACCTCGACGGCCGATAACTACGGCGTCATTGGTTATGCCGGTTTCACAGGCGATCCGTGGTATCTCAACTTGTCTGCGGGTGTGAACCGTCAGAACTACACCTCCGTTCGTCGCGCTGATTTCACCGGTTTCTCCGGCGCTGCGCAGGGTAAATTCAACGGTCAGTCCGTCACGCTGCAGACTGAATTCGGCTATCCGCTGACGCTGCCAGCTGGCGTGGTTCTGACACCGCTTGCCAGCCTGACTTACGGCTATCAGCACGTTGATGGCTATAAAGAGACTGGTGGCAACGGTATGGCGCTGGATGTTGGCAGCAGTCACGCACAATCCGTCGTAAGCGACATTGGCGCGCGTATTGAGAAAACCTTCGCAACGGGTCTTGGCAATCTGACGCCATTCGCCCAGGTGACGTGGTTGCATCAGTATGATGACCGCCAGGTCAGCAGCCGCGCGTCCTACGCCGCTGATACTGTCGGTGAAACCAGCTTCACGACCAAAGGCGCATCGCCAGTGGAAGACATGGCTGGCGTCGCGATCGGCAGCACGCTGTATGAGGCAAATGAGTTGAACCTCGACGCGCGCTACGATCTGCAAGCGGGCGAGCGCTATCAGGCACATACTTTCAGCCTGCGTCTGCGCAAAATGTTCTAATTGAGATGATGAATAAACGGGGCCTGAAAGGGCCCCGTTTTTTTATGTGCTGCAAAAGATTGAGTTTTTCAGTTAGCGCGTCGATAGTTATCCTTTTCTCATACGTAAACTGATATGAACGCTTCAGCTCTTAACCCTGCTTTGAAAATCGGCGCGCTGCTTTTGGTCATCATTCTGGTGTATACGGGAATGTTCACCGGCGACAGAGCCACCTGGCTGATGGAAGTCACGCCGGTCATCATCATTGTGCCGCTTCTGCTCGCAACGCATCGACGCTATCCGCTCACGCCCCTGCTCTATACGCTCATTTTCTTTCACGCGATCATATTGATGATTGGCGGCATGTACACCTATGCCAAAGTACCGATAGGTTTTGAGGTTCAGGAGATGTTCAATCTGAGCCGTAATCCGTACGACAAACTGGGACATTTTTTCCAGGGTCTGGTGCCTGCCCTGGCGGCTCGCGAGATTCTGCTGCGAGGCGGTTATGTCAATGGCCGCAAAATGACGGGTTTTCTGGTGTGCTGTATTGCCCTGGCGATCAGTGCGACCTACGAGTTGATTGAATGGTGGGCGGCACTTGCCATGGGGCAAGGCGCTGATGACTTCCTGGGGACGCAGGGTGACCCGTGGGATACGCAATCAGATATGTTTTGCGCCCTGCTCGGCGCGCTGACCACCGTGTTGATTCTTAGCAGATATCACCAGCGGCAGCTGGAGAGACTGCCTGACTAACATCGTGACGCACAGGCCGCATCATTGCGGCCTGGTGTTTTTTGTCAGCAACGTGAAGTCATTCCAGACGCAGGTCGTCTTAAACAACGCCAGAAATAATCTGCACTGGCTGAAGCGGCTTACGCAGCGGCTGATTATGCAACCGGGCATATCGGGGTTCTTGTTGTGCCTCTGGCGATAAGATAACGGTGTTATTCTCAATGCTCAGGTGACCGTAATCAAATAGCCTATGTAAATCGGCCGTCAAAACAATACCATTCTCGATTGCATAACAGACTTTGGTTGCATGGCTGATAATGTGACACGCTTCCAGCGCCAGTGTGCACCCGGTGATAGCGCACTTATTTTCCCAATTTAACAGGATCTTTTTACGGAATACTTCCTGCCCGCGGCGGACTTTAACCATCTGCATACCGTCTTCACGAAAGGTGGCGGGCTCAGCATACTGTTCCGTAACGTCCAGCAACTCACTCAGAATCGCCACAACGGGGGATTCAAGCGGAGCCTGGAAAGTCGCCCCCTGACGGCAGAAGTGCTGTTTAAAAATACTCAGGCGTTTGTCACCATACATATCGGGTAGCTGCGCATTGAGGATCGTCTCATCGAGCCTAATAAAACCGTCACCGGGGGTAATATTGTTTAATTCAAATCTGAGAGGATAAATGCTGGCCGGTTCTTTATAATGCCCTACGATCTCGTAGAGACCGCAAAGCTTATAATCCTCCTGTCCCTCAGGATGCTGAATCACAAAAACACAGTCGCCTTTTTTAACACGATTCCATGTCGATTCGCGCCCTACGCCATAGCCCTTTTCAAATTCAAAATCATGTCTATTTGCCGGGCCGTGATAAGCGTAAAAATAATTCATACTCAAATCCTTATTATTTATAATAAAGATATTATCGGCACCATTATCTATATATTTAGGTTCAGAGTTTAAGACAACGTTATCCGCAAGCGTTAAGGTAGTTAACGAATCATCACCCATTTCCAGCCCAGAAGGATGGTGATAGCCACGATAGTGATGATCGCCGCGATATGTAATGCAAAATCCAGTGGATGTACCTCTATCGGATGGCAAAACGACAGCAGCGTCAGCGCCATAAAAGCGACCCCAGCGCCCGCTGTCGCGAGACTGCGCAGCGGATGCAATGAACGGGTGCGCCGCAAATAGCCAATCACCAGCGCGAGCATCGGGGTGCTGACCGCCAGCATAAAGGTGTAACAACTCACCTCTTCATGATGGTTCACGGGAGATGTTTGACTCAAACTCACCATTACCAATCCCAGCCAGAGCACCAGCAATGGCGCAAACCAGCGCCAGCTTAACGGCCGTCGCCCGGGAATACTGATTAAAAAGGCATTACCGATCGCCATGATCCCGATGATGAAAGTCAGCGACAGTTGCAGCGTGGCTAACAGCGCGCCGGACTGGCTCCAGTCGGTCGCTACGCGCTGCATCAGCAGGCTGGTTAACCACCCGCACGGCAGCGCCATCAGCGTCCACGCCAGCACGCGCCAGCCCGTGTGCCAGGGGCGCTTAACCGGCCGCGCTTGCTGGCTTAGTTTTTCGATAAACACGTCATGATCGGTCATGATTCGCTCCCATCCGGCGAAGATTCGTTAATGCTCTGTGTAATAAAGATTTCACGGCCGAAAGGCTCAGATTGTGGCGCTGAGCTGCCTCGGCGAGCGTCATTTCCTCAAGGTGGATATGCTGCACAATCTGGCGCTGACGAGAAGGCAGCCGGTCTAATATGAGCGACAGCTCTTCCTGCATCTCCTGATGTTCTGAATCATCCAGCGCAGCATAATCTGATAAGGATGCATCGGCCGTTGTTTCACGCCGCTGAGAACGCCCCCGATGGCGAAGCGCGTCGATCGCGCGGGCCTGCGAAATGGCCATTAGCCACGGCAAAAAAGGACAGGCTGGATCGTAGGTATGGCGCACCCGATGAACCGTCAAAAGGACATCCTGAATGACATCTTCGATCAACACCGGATCGGACACCTGTTTGCGCACAATCGCCCGGATCGCCGGAACGATAGCGCGCAAAAGCTGCGTATAGGCGTCACGATCCCCCGCCTGGGCTTTTACCATCAGCGCGGGCCATGCTTCGCGTGGCGCAAAAACGTTATCCATATTTCGCCATGCTATTTACCTCATGCTTTTTTGCCAGAAGCCTGATCCAGCGCGTTGACCACAATCGACGGCGTGAGCACCTGCGGCAACACTTTTGGTGCGCTTCCGTCCGCCGGATACACAACATATAACGGTAATCCGCCCTGCCCGAACCTATTCATCGCGTCATCGATATCGGCGTTAAACGAGGTTGAATCGGCCACCATATAGACGGTTCCCGTCCGCGCCATGGCCTGCTTGACGGCCTGCGTAGATAAAGAGGTACGGTCATTGACCTGACAAGTGATGCACCACGACGCGGTGAAATTCACAAAAATCGCTTTGCCGTGGCCGCGCATCGCGTCCACATTCTGCGGCGACCATTTAACCGGAGTGACATTTTCAGTATTTTGCCTGGCCGTTAGCGCTTCCCCCGTTTTCATGACGCTCGGCAATGGCGCAACGGCTACGGCAAAAAATGCCACGGTGAATGCCAAAAGTATCTTATAAGACTGTCCCTGATAACGCCTGCGCTGGGCAATGCCGTACAGCCAGGCGGCAAAACTGACGATCACCGCGCAGGCCAACAGCGCCGCAAGCGCCGCCGTTCCGGCCTGCTGCGCCAGCACCCACACCAGCCAGGCAAAGGCACCCAACATCGGAAACGCCAGCCCTTTCTTGAGAAAATCCATCCACGCGCCAGGACGGGGTAATCGACGGGCAATCGCCGGAAATAGCGAAACCACCGTAAAGGGAGCCGCAAAACCGAGCGCGAGCGACAGGAAAATTGCCAGTGAAACCACAGGCGGTTGGACCAACGCATAGCCGATGGCTCCCGCCATAAACGGTGCGGAGCACGGCGTCGCAACAATGATGGCCAGCGCGCCGGTCAGCGCCGAGCGAACAAACGCGCCGCGTCCGAGAGAGATCTCGCCTGCCCGCTGTAGCGAAAGCCCCACCTCAAACACGCCGAGAAGATTCAGCGCTGCGCCAAGAATAATGAGCGCCAGAATGGAAATCACCAGCGGCGACTGGAGCTGAAAACCCCATCCAACGGCGGTTCCTCCGGCGCGCAGCGCCAGCAAAACGGCCGCCAGCGCCATCATGGTAAAAATCACTCCCGCTAAAAAGCCCAGCCCTTCCGTCCGCGCGCTGGCGCTATTGCCCTGATGGCGCATGATTCCCAGCGCTTTTAAGGAGATAACGGGAAATACGCAGGGCATAAAATTGAGGATAATGCCGCCCAAAAAGGCGGCCAGAATAGCGGTTAACATGGCGAACCTCGATGCGAAATCAGAGTGAATTACGAATGTGACTTCGCGTATTGCTTAACCGCATCCATCGTTTTCTGGATATGCGCGTCAGGGTTACGGTCAGTGTAGCTCAGCAGAATTTTGCCATCCGGAGCGATGACGAAAGACGTGCGATCGGAAACGGTTTTGCCGTTCATTTGCATCAAAGTTTCATATTCTGCGGCCACTTTTGCCCCCGGATCGGCGGCCACCGCAAACTTATCGCGGCACTCCAGTTTGGAGAATTCATCGACCTGATCGACATTGCCAGCCGTCACGCCCACTACGGTTGCGCCCAGTTTTTTAAAGTCATCCGTTGCTTCAGCAAAAGCATGCGCTTCGAGAGTGCAGCCTTTAGTAAAGGCGGCCGGGAAAAAGTAGAGCACGACAGGCCCTTTTTGCAGCGCTTGCTGCAAGGAGAAGGTCAAGGGTTTACCGCCCAACGCCCCCTGTAAACTGAAATCAGGTGCTTTCGCGCCAGCTTCAAGTGCGGCCTGCGCATTGACGGCAATTAACGAAAAAGTGAGAGCAACAGCAGCAGAAATGATTTTCAAACGTTTCATGGTCGAACTCCTCAGGGGGGAATGTGCTATCTGAATAATAGTTCGCCCGGTGTTCCTGAAAAGTTTCGCCCAGCCATAAAAAAACACCCGCAAGGGATACTTGCGGATGTTCAAGAGAGTAACGCGATGATTGTTAGAAGCTGACGCCACCACCGAAGTAAGCGCCGTCAATCAGAGTGTGGTTCGGACGGCCATCTTTGCCGTCGACGCTCACATGGCGATAACCCACTTTCAGCGTCAGCGGCTTAACCGGCGTCCAGCTCACGCCGCCGTTCGCTTCAACATAGTTTTTTACGCTGTTGTTCAATCCATCAGGCGCAACATAACCTTCGCCAAATACGCTCACGCTGTCGGTCAGTGCGACGTTAACACCACCACCGAACGGGAAGGCTACGCCGTTATCCCCTTTTTTTGGTCCCAGATAAACGGCTTTCGCACCTGCATTCAACATGACCGGGCCGACTTCAAAATTATATCCGGCACCGACGCCACCCACCTGAGTACCATCCTGGGTATTTTTAAGCCAGTGACCTTCTGTATAGATGCCTGAAGAGTCTTTGCCTAATTCCGCATTCAGGTTAGTGAAGTTTTTCCCCTGCTCCAGGCCGACGCCCATTGCTAATGCAGAACCAGAAGAAACTGCCAGAATACCCATCAGTACAAAATTAATCTTTTTCATATTACGACCTCGTTAAGCAAATTGATTTGGTCGTAAATTAACAATCAAAATGCCAACATGCAAACGTGACTAAATATTGACTCATTATATTTTCATGATGTTTTTTTGTATTAATTTCGTTGCATTTTCTTATTTTAAATTCATCGTCAATGAATTATCCCCGGCTGTTTAGGTTTCATTTAGGTTTATCACTAAACAAAACATGAACACCGAAGATTAAACCATTCAAAATGCATTAATTCGGAATTGAATAATTAAGTGAAAAGCCTCAATAATCATACTTTATTACGCTGATTTACACTTCATTTAAAAACAACATCTCCGTAGACCGTGATATTCCCGCTGAGTTCCGAACCTTTGCGATAAATCATGGGGCGAATTTTGCTTTTTTTAATTAATTAAGTCAGAGAGTGAATATATTTTGAAGAAGATAACCGCACGTTGCACGTTGGCATCCGCAAGTCGAGCCTGCGGATGCCTGTACGTTGCTGTTGTAAAGAGACTATTTATCTTTCACCACAATTAACGGTTCGATATCACTCTCTTTTTTAATCACCAGCGAATCATCCCCGCGCAAACAGGTCCCGCCGTAATTTCCGCCTACGGTAAAGGTGCAGACCTGAATATACTTGCCATCCACTTTAGGGAGACACCACAGCTGCTGGTAGATATTTTTGCGATCGACAAACTTACCGCTGGATTTATCTAATAGCTCTTCCTGAGCACTGATGAGATCGATATTACTGCCGCATCGCCCGGCGATGGGCTTCACCGCATAGCCAGTTTTGCTCAGCCGTTCGTTGACCTCAAAATCAGTATCCAGCAGATAGCGATGGTTCGGGAACAGTTGCCACAGCACCGGCAAAATCGCTTTGTTGCCTGGAATAACCGTCCATAACGGTTCAAAGACCAGTACTTCCGGGCGCAGCAGCACATCGATTAAGCGCACTTCATTCTGTGGATGACCGGTACGAATCGGCACGGCGGCGTATTCGGTTTCGCTGACCTCGCGGACCTGCTCGATCGCGGTTTCCCACGCCCAGGTTTTCCACACGCAGTTGACGTGGCGGCCTTCATCATCCACCAGCTGTCCGGCGACATCCCAGCTTAACGTCTTCAGCCCGTGAAGAATTTTGGTCTCAAAGCCTGCCTGCATCAGCGAGCGCTGAATAAACAGCGCGTGATAATCCTCTTCGATGTCATTGTCCTGCATGATGTGAACGAACGGACGCGCATTGCTGTGTTTCCATGCGCCGGTCAGTTCCTCAAGCAACCCTTCCGCCGGATTATGCCCCGTCCCGCGATAACCGTTTTTCACCCACTCCTCAAGGATAAGCCCGCCTTCGGTATGGCAAGACGCTGAATCCGCGTTGTATTCGTAAACCTTCAGCCCGCGCTCATCCATGCAAAAATCCATACGGCCCGTAATCATATGGTGACGACGCCACTGCCAGGATAGACGCAAGCGCGGCCAGAGGATTTTCGGGATGTCGAAAAGTGCCAGAAGATTATCGTCTTTCAACACTTTGTCGGTGGCATGCAAATACATCAGATGCAGCTCGTTGGTCGCCTTGATCAGCTCCTGCTCGGCGCTTTCGGTCATGGTGAAATACTGGCAGGGATCTTTATTGATGACGTGACCGTTCGCCCGAATATACGCCTGCTGTAGCGCGTCATTTTCATTGAGCCATTTACCGTCGAACTGGCGTTTGTTTTGCAATCGTGCGCCGGTAAGGTTAAGCAAATCACTCTCGATTTCCGGCTGCGGCAAGCTGTGTTCTGTGTCGTCGGTCTGGATCATCCAGCCAAGAATGTGGGTATCCGTATACGTGTCGTGCAGGGTGTAGCGGCCTTTTTCAACCGAAAGGCGCAGCTCGCGCGTCCACTGCTGGCCAATCGGCAGCGGCGAATGCAGCACGTTCTGTTCTGCAATACGCACCTTATCGCCCATCAACTGGGTGATGATAGCAACGTGTCCGGTTTCACTGAATTCGCCGTCATTGCGCCAAATAAGCAACGCGCCAGCGTCTGGTGCGCGCTTTGAACCGTTCGCGAAAGCCTGTAACGGCAGGAGGTTGTCGTTAACCACCTGGCGCAGAAAGCGCAGCGAGAAAATCTCCCACGCCATGCCAACGTCGGTAAAGACATAGCCGTAATTGAGAAACAGAAAGCGGCGCGCAAACTCAACGCACTGCCATTTATGCCCCATATATTCGTTGCCAATATAGCTACGAAACTCCGCGTCTTCCGGGTACCGGCGCGGGTCAAGGCTGCTGTAATTCGAGGAGTAAATCGCCACGCCTCCCGGCGCATAGCCTAACAACGTCCCAAACGGAGCGTCACTGCTTAACTTTCCTTTACGCATGTATCCAACCTAAACGGGCAGGCGGCAATTTTTGAAGGGTTGTCGTCGTCTGCACAATGTGATTAACCAGACAGAGGTGGATTAATCATACACCTCTGAGCGGAATGATTTAAATCGCGTGTTGACCAAATTGCCTGACGACCTGTGTATCAACCGCAGACAAGAAAAGCGGAAAATCTATTGCGCTCGCAACGTTAAAGCGTTCACGAATCTCCTGCTACACTGCCACAACACATCACGCAAAAGGCAGATCAACATGTCAGACAACAACTACCAACCACCGAAAGTGTGGGAATGGGATCAGAACGGTAACGGCGGCGCGTTCGCGAATATCAATCGCCCCATTTCCGGTGCCACGCACGAGAAAGATCTGCCCGTCGGGCAGCATCCTTTGCAGCTGTATTCACTGGGTACGCCCAACGGTCAGAAAGTCACGATCATGCTTGAAGAGCTGTTGGCGCTGGGTGTCAGCGAGGCGGAGTACGACGCATGGCTGATTCGCATCGGTGAAGGCGACCAGTTCTCGAGCGGCTTTGTGGACGTAAACCCGAACTCGAAGATTCCGGCACTTCGTGACCACTCCACAACCCCACCGACGCGCGTATTTGAATCGGGCCATATTCTGCTGTATCTGGCAGAGAAATTTGGTCATCTTTTGCCACAAGATCCGGCGGGACGTACCGAAACGCTGAACTGGCTATTCTGGCTGCAAGGTTCCGCACCGTTCCTCGGCGGGGGTTTTGGTCACTTCTATAATTATGCTCCGGTGAAAATTCAGTACGCCATTGACCGCTTCACGATGGAGGCAAAACGTCTGTTCGACGTGCTGGATAAACAGCTTGCGCGGAGTCGTTACGTCGCGGGTGATGAGTACACCATCGCCGATATTGCCATCTGGCCGTGGTTTGGCAGCGTGGCGCTCGGCAACGTTTATAACGCCGCCGAATTCCTCGACGCCGAGAAATACACCCACGTGCAGCGTTGGGCAAAAGAGATCGCGCAGCGTCCAGCGGTGAAACGCGGTCGTATCGTCAATCGTACCTTTGGCGAGCCATCCGAGCAGTTACATGAACGCCATGCGGCGAGTGACTTCGATACGCAAACCGAAGACAAGCGTCAGGCGTAATGATTGACCGGGCGGTTTTCCGCCCGGTTAAACGCCAAATCCCGCCTCGCGCAGTATCACTTTGGCTTCTTTTGACTGTATAAACTCTGCCAGCCGCTGTGCCTTAGGCGTCAGAACCGCCAGTGCATACTGTGCATGGGGGTTAAAGGGTTCAGGAATAGCAAGTACGGTTAGCCCCTCCGTTTGTCGCAGCGTGTTTGCGTAGCTGGCGTACCCAATAAACATTTCAGCCTGCCCAGACTCGATCACCCACTGAGCCGCCAGCGTGCCTGTTGGAATGAGAGCGGAATTGCGCCCGCCGACCAGCGCCAACGCACGTTGTCGCGCGGCATGTCCTTCCACGCCCATCCGGTTAAACAGTTCCTGCGTATAGTCACCAGAAGGATCGCACCCCGCCGTTGAAGTGGCGAGACGTAAGTCAGTCCGATTAAGCAGAGCACGCCAATCGTCACCGACGCGCATCATATCGCTGCGAACGGTCAGGCACAGTTTATTGCTGGCAAAAGGCACCACAGCCTGCGCGCGTCCGGCCGCCAGCAAAGCCTGCGGGTGCGCCAGATTTGCTGAAGCAAACAGGTCGCACTCTTCCCCCGCGAGAATACGCTCTTGTAAGATTCCGGCTGGGCCAAAATGCGTTTCAACAGGTTCTGAAAAGTGTGTGATAAGTTGCGCCCACACCCCTCGCAGACTGCCCGCTGCCAGCACGCGCATCAGTCGATACCCTGATACGTTGTGCGATAGAAACGCTGATACCAGTCGTTCGCGACTTTATGCATATCCACGTCTTTGAATTTTTCGGGATAGAGTTTTTTCGCCATCCATAGTTCACCGATACCCATAGCTTCCGGCATCGGGTAACCCCAGGCTTTGGCATAATCTGGCATCAGATAGACACGCTGGTTTTTCACCGCATCAATGACCTGCCACTGGGCAGAGTTTTTAATCTCATCGACTACCGAGGGATAGCGGTCCTGCACAAAAATTACCTGCGGGTTCCATGCAATGACTTGTTCCATCGCCACCGTTTTGAATCCTTGAATCGTCGCTGCGGCCACATTTATTGCGCCGGCATGCGCCATCATCAGGCCTGTGTATTTTCCAGAACCGTACGTCGTCAGTTCCGGATTTGCCATGTAGGCGCGGATACGTTTTTGTTCAGGGATATCTTTCAGGCGATCGCTGACCATTTTGCGACCTTTAACTGTCGCGTCGATCAATGCTTTCGCTTCCTGAGGTTTATTGACGATCTCACCGATCAGGGTGATGCCTTCACGCAGCCCCTGATCGTAAGCTTTTTCTTCATCAGCCAGAGTCGGGTTCATTTTGGCTTTCTCGCCCACAGCATCATAGCGCAGCGAAATAGCCACCACGGGAATGCCTAAACTGCTGATCTTGTCGATCATCTCCTACGGTGCGTAGTTGGTCACAAACACCACCTGCGGATGCAGTGCGATAAGCTTTTCAGGATCAACGTGAGTGAGATCGCCAAGCATCGCTTTTTGGTTCAGCGCCGGCGCAAGACGGGCGTACCCTTCTCCAAGCTGTTGCTTCCAGTTCGCCAGAATCCCAACAATTTTGTCGGTAGCGTTCATTTGCACCAGCAAATTCAGGGTCTGATGCTGGAGAACCACCACACGATCCACTTCATCAGGAATTGTCACCTGACGTCCAATCTGATCCGTTATCTGCCGCGCCGCCTGCGAAAACAGCGGTAGAGAAATCAGTAAAATAAAAACAGCGCCCCGCCAAAATCGTTTTTTCATCATGCCCTCACCTTTCGTTATGCAAAATATTATATAACGAATCAACTGGAACGTCGTGCCCCTCTTCGGGAGTAGCGAGTTTCGCTCTAAATTTGGATTAAATACCCGGCGGGATCGCGCATGGCACTCACTAAAATGCGGGTTTTCTTTATAACCGGAACTCCGTCATGAAGTTTGAAGCCTTTCCCGGGATCAAGCAGTTAATCCACTGGGTCATTAATAACGAATCCGTTATCGTGCAGGGGATCGCCAATTTGGTTGGCGCTATTTTCCTGTTATTCGTAGGACTTTTTATCGCCCGCGTCACCAGCAGCGGCTTTAAAAAATTACTCTTAAGCCGTCACGTCGATAAAACCATTACGCAATTTTGCAGCGCACTGTTGCGCTACGCCATGGTGGCGTTTGCAGCAATTGCCGCACTCGGACGCATCGGCGTTGAGACATCATCCATTATCGCGGTGATTGGTGCTGCCGGGCTGGCGATCGGCCTGGCGCTGCAAGGCTCACTCGCAAACTTCGCGGCGGGCGTTTTACTGGTGACGTTACGCCCTATTCGCGCGGGGGAATACGCGAGCGTGGGGGCCGTGGCTGGCACGATTGAAGAAGTCCATATTTTCTCAACCACCCTGCGCACATCCGACAATAAAATGGTCGTGGTGCCCAATGGCAAAATTATCGCCAGTGAGATCACTAACTTTTCCCGTCAGAAAGAGCGTCGTGTCGATATTACGCTGGGCGTGGCCTATAACACCTCAATTGAACATCTTAAAAACGTCATTAAAACGGTCATTCAACTCGATCCGCGCATTCTCCACGACAAGGGCCACATCATACGTCTCAATGAATTTGCCCCTTCCTCGCTGAATTTTGTGGTCCGCGTATGGACTGAAAATAAGCATTACTGGGACGTGTATTACGATCTGATGGAAAACATCAAAAATGCGCTGGATGCCAATGAGATTCAGATGCCGTATCCGCAGATGGATGTGCATTTAAACGATCAGCGTCAACGCACTCCCTCGTTGGAGATGATGCAACAATGAATGCCATTAAACATCCGCGCGATTTACCGCAAACGCTTTTTGGCGTCATTATCATCCTGACATTATTGTGTTCCGCCATCTGGATCCTGCACCCTTTTCTGCTGAGCATCGTGTGGGCTGGTCTGATCGTTATTGCAACCTGGCCGCTTTATACCACCGTAAAACGCAAACTCGGTGGCCGCAGAAAGCTCGCGATAACCGCCATGATGATTTTTCTGACGGCGATATTTCTGCTGCCGATTATTTTCAGTGCCGGAATGCTTTCAACACTGCTTGAAGATCTGCTGCAATGGCTGATGCATCTCGATAAATCTCACCTGCCATCCCTGGACTTCCTGACGCATATCCCATTGGTTGGTGAGCATTTACATCGCAAATGGCTGGCGCTGATGCATGAAAATGCTGAGAGTATCTTTGGCACGCTAAAACCGTGGATCACAAAATTTATTGTGATACTGGCGCAAGGTCTTTCACAATTTGGCGCGTTGTTTGTAAATGGGCTAATGATGCTTCTCGCCTGTCTGGCATTTTACCTTTATGGGATCACTATCACCCGTGGGCTGCGTCAGTTCGCTTTCCGCATTGCAGGTGCTCGTGGCGACAACGCCGTGCTGCTCGCCGGAACAACCATTCAGGCCGTGGCGATGGGCGTTGTCCTGACGGCGGTGATTCAATCCGCCTTTGCAGGACTGGGGCTGGCAGTCTGCCATATTCCGTCAAGCGCCTTGCTGACCGGCATTATATTTGTGCTCTGTCTGATGCAACTCGGGCCCGTGATTATCATGCTCCCGGCGCTTATCTGGCTATTTTACCAGGGGGAACACTGGTATGGCGCAGTGTTACTTATCTGGACCGTCATCGCCGGTTCACTGGATAACATCTTAAAACCGATTTTGATTAAACGCGGCGCGGATACCTCTCTGCTGCTGATCATGACCGGTGTTATAGGCGGCATGCTGACATGGGGCATGATTGGTCTAATGATTGGCCCCGTATTACTGGCCGTCTCCTGGAAATTGCTCTCCTCGTGGGTGAGCGAAGCACATTATCAACCTGTCTCTGCAAAGGAACTTTCATGAATATGATTAAAACGACACTGATTATAAGCGCTCTGATTTTCTCCACCTCTGGCATCGCAATGGATAAAACCGCCGTGGGCGCCGTTGCGGGTGCGGCCATCGGCGCGGCGACAGGTAAAAGTGTAAAATCTACGGTGGGTGGCGCGGTGGTCGGGGCCGGAACGGGTGCGATGCTAAAAGGCGGTAAGACAGGCAAAGCGGCACGTAAAGGCGGTGCGGTAGGGGCTGTGGTTGGCGCCGGGGCGGCGGCAGCCACCGGGAAAAGTGTTCTGAAAGGTGCTGCGGTAGGGGCCGGGACAGGAAGTTTGATCGGACAAGCGACGCATTAAAAGCATAACGCCGGGTAGCCGCTTTGGCTCGCCCGGCGTCAAACGCATAATTTAACGCATCGCTATCGACGTATTAATTTTGCTATTA